>Ga0097621_100001745_pt1 | contig 14892 bp, 12 predicted proteins | sample KBSMisM72_FD_73165 | JGI IMG/M metagenome (GOLD analysis project Ga0097621, IMG submission 73165) | Miscanthus rhizosphere microbial communities from Kellogg Biological Station, Michigan, USA - KBS Miscanthus M7-2 (version 2) (version 2) | ecosystem: Host-associated > Plants > Roots >... | reverse complement strand
ATGTATTACTTCAACAAATTCTTCGGGGGTCGCGCCCGCTTTGACGGCGGCCTGGCGGTGCCCTTCGATGCAATAGGGACACTGCGTCGTAAGCGCAACAGCGATAGCCATCAGCTCCTTGTACTTCTTGGGGACCGCACCCTCGGAGAGCGCCAGCTGGTCCCAGACTTGAAAAGCCTCCATGGCCTTTGGGGAGAGCTTACCAATCTTCGGCAGCTTCTTGAAATTGTCCAGTGAATACATTCTTCTTTACCTTCTCTTTCTTCTATGATTAGGCGTCCCGGTCTTCGACTACCGACGCCAGAGCCGCTGCGTCCATGTCGAATCAAGCGCCGTTGATATTTACACGCTTAGGCATGCCTTTCGATTCCCGGAGCGGAGGCACGTTCTGTTTCAGCGAAGACACTCTGCTCGGCGCGAAACGCTGCCATGCGACCTTGCGGAGGGCACTACGTAGCTCCACAGTACGTGCGGTGCACCACAGCGATGTTTCGATTCCAAACAGACGCCGTGCGACTGTTATCTCGGGGCCTTCATGGAAGCGCCGCGAACCAGCGGCGCTCCCTCAAGTTCGGCGAGTGTGTCATGCGCCGCTAGCGGGTTGATCCCGACTGAGCGTTGCCGCTTCTCCAGCGGCAACGACGTCGAGCTTATAGATCTCCAAAGAAGCCGTAGCTTCCAAGCTTCTGCTCTGCCTGGTCCGCGCGTTTCTCCGCAGCTATCGTTTCGGCCACATCACCTTGCACAAGAACACCCAAGGCACCCGGTTCCTCGATCAAGGAAAAGGTAACCCCGGCATCGGACTTCCCCGCCCGGTAATGAATTGCGATTGTCTTGACGCCTTCCTTGGCAAACTTCACCGCAATCTGCCGCCCCATTCCGCGTGAGCTACCCGTAATCGCAGCAGCTTGAAACTTGATCTGCATTTGACCTCTTACGGTAGCTTTGCACCCAGAACTTCTGTCTGTTCGATGGAAGGGGGCTGGGCCAAGAGTGTTGCTGCGTTGGCCATAAGTGCCTTTCTAATCGGCCCATTGAGGTGGGTTTGCCGTCCCGACTCATCGTGAAACGAGTCGAAAACGCCGAACGTGGATGGGCCCAGGCGCAGCGCGAACCACAGCGGGGTGGTTGTTTCCTTCTTCGCCATTTCAAGAGCCTGCTTCAGAAAGTCGGCGACATCCGCTTCCTTTCCTGGCTTGGCCTCAAGTCTTACAATCAATCCAACTGAAAGCATTTCAATTCTCCTTAGGCCGAAGTGTCGGCCTGTTCCAAGAGTACTTCTGGTCCGGCTGTTTTTCGAGAGGCATGATTGCCAGTTTTGATATTATTCGTGCCATATGTCTCTAGTACTGCTTTTTACATCATTCTTGCCATTGAGACACAGTGCTCCGTTTGGTATTCTTCTTGCCATGAGGATAAATGTCCTGGTGCTAGAGGATGTTTTTGATCTGGGATTGTCTGCGGTTCTGGATGCATTCCAAACCGCAAATGAATTGATTGGAATGGCGGGGCTTGCGATACCGCGCTTCGAGGTGAAGATCACCGGGGTTCGCAAGGAGGTCAGAACCTCGCAGGGTTTTTTGGCGCCGGTCAATGGAACGGGCTGGCGCGTCCCCGATTGCGTTGTCGTTCCGGCGATCGGGTTCAAGATGCCAGACCCGCTGGAGAGTGCACTTGCGCGACCCGACATAAAAGATGCGGGCGCGTTGCTTCAACAATGGTCGCGCCGTGGCGCAACGATGACCGCAGCCTGCGTAGGGACCTTCGTGATGGCCGAGTCCGGACTGCTCGATCATCATCAGGCCACTACAACATGGTGGCTGGCGCCGCTTTTTCGGAAGCGATACCCGCAGGTGCTGCTGGATGAATCGAACATGATTGTGAAATCCGGCAAGTGTGTTACGGCCGGAGCAGCTCTCAGTCACATCGATCTCGCTTTGTGGTTGGTGCGCGGAGTGAGCCCGAAGCTGGCTTCTTTGACGGCGAAATATCTGATCGTCGATTCCAGGCCCTCACAGTCGGTGTATGCGTTGACGGATCATCTAATGCATGCCGATCCTCTCGTTCAGCGCTTCGAAAGCTGGGCGCGCTCCCGCCTGAAGCTCGGATTCTCTTTGGACGCGGCGGCGGAAGCCGTCGGTTCGAGCAAGCGTACGCTCGCGCGCCGCATTCAGACGGTGCTCGGAAAGTCGCCGCTGTCTTACTTTCAAAGTTTGCGTGTGGAGCGCGCCGTGCATCTGTTGAAGACCAGCAGTGCGAGTGTCGACGAGATCGCGGAGCGTGTCGGGTACACCGAGGGCTCGATTCTGCGCGCCCTGCTGCGACAGCGCCTGGGCCTCGGAATCAAGGAGATCAGGCGGTCCGCCTGATCCCTTACAGCAACTTCCCCGCTACTCAGCGGCTAGTGGCATGAAAGCAAGAGCGGCCAGAAGCGTTTGCCCGATTCGCGGCCATGACGATGAACTTAAAAGGGTGTGGCTCCCCAGGAAGCCATTTGAAACTCGTCTCGGAGACGCGCCGCGTCAAGATAACGCAAACGCCCGCACCGTAGGCGAGGTAAATCGGCCCATCACCAAAGTCATCTCGCGTCCGCACCACTGGGCTTCCAGGCACATGGACATGCGCATCCGTCAAACCCGGAACGAGGTATCGTCCGGTGCAGTCTATGACAACCGCATCGGAAGGCACCTTGATCTGAGACCTGCTTCCAACCTCCGCAATGCGATCTCCGCGCACCAAGACAATCCGACCCTGTTCAACCCCCTCGTGCGCTAGGGGAAGGATATTCGCGTTTGTAAACGCAACGACAGTGGGTTGCAGTCCTTGAGCTAAAACTGGACCCGAGAACAGCCACGTCAGAACTACGAGGATTGCAACGGCGCAAAGGGTAGAGGAGATCGTCCATGAGATCCATGCCAGCGATGTTGACAGCACCTGGAAAATCTGCGTCACAAAGCCTCGGAATCGCGTGCGGGAAACCGCGCAGTCTCGTTCTCGCACGACCCTTCGGAAGAGTTCCCCGCCATTTTCGACAGATCGATTTTCTGCGGAGCACTGCCTTACGGCTCAACCGCGCTGGATTGTTATTTTTTCTGAAGGTTCGTGAGTGGCTTTGCGATTCCGAGTGTTCGTAGAATTTCGGGGGAGGCCTCTTCCATCGCCAATGGCTCATGGCAGCCGTTGCAATCCTGCGAGATGAACTCCCCGTTCCCGGCTGCATGGGAGCCATCGTGACAGCGGAAACAGCCAGGAAAATCGGTGTGGCCCAGATTATTCGGATAGGTGCCCCAGGTGACCTTCAGGTCTGGGAAAACGTTGCGGTTGTAGATCGCAAGCACTGCTTTTCCGGCCTGCTCGATATCCCGCGCCCGTTGCGCATAGATTTGCGGATAGTTCTCTTGGTAAAAGCCGACCAGGCCGGCGGGGACTTTGGCGGATGCCTCCTCACTTGTCCCGTAGCTTACCTGAAGCAGTTCCACGGATTTCTTCTTGATGTATGGTAGGGTTACTGAAATCTCGCCTCCTGCAAGAGCCCGATCCATGGCACGCTCCGGGAGGTCGAAAGCGTGCGTCGGGCGGTTGTGGCAGTCCACACATTGCATTCCATATTGGGGCAATGTGTTGGCGGAGCCTCGCGCGGGATCGGAACTGCTGAAGGTGCGGACCTCACCGGTAGTCTCGTTGCGGTATTCGACCCATGGAATTTTCTGACGAGCCGCATCCTCGGCGGCGTACCGGATGCTTATTCCGGGACCAAGGTGAGCGCCATGGATGCCAGAAATACTCTTTCCGCCCACCATCATTAGGAGGACCGTTTCCGTGCGCGTATTTGCTTCATCGCCGGCGTATTTGCTGAAGACGCGCAGTCGTGCACCCCCGAATTGTTGTGGCCAATGGCAGTTCTCGCAGGTTTCGCCAGCCGGTACTAGCCGGTTGCTTTCCAGGGCAGACGGAATCGGCTTTGGTTCAGAATGTAACACGGTATGCACGAGTTGACGAATTCCGTTTGTCTTACTTTTGATCCACCCAGCGGCGCCTGGCGAAACGTGACACTCCACACATTCGACTCTGGAATGCGAGGCGTTCTGGTATGCCGCGAATTCCGGCGCCATGCTGTGGCAAGTGGCGCCGCAGAACTGCGGCGTCTCCATATGTTTCACGGCCCGGTAGGTTAGTTGGGTCCCAATCAAGACATTCAGCGCTGTGGTTGCGCCCAAGAACCAGGCAAGGCGGCGGAGCGCTGGCCCCCGCTCAAAGGATGCTTCCGCCAAGCCTTGGCGGATCTGTCGTTTGCTCAGATAAACCCCGACCGGAACCAGCGCCAGGCCCGTAAAGAAGACAATTGGGAGAATCAAGAACAGTACGATTCCGAGGTACGGATTGCCGGCGTTTCCGCGGATCTCCTGGGGACCGACAAAGAGCATCGAAAGCGCCGCGGTCGTGATGAGACCCGCACCGAGAAGGCTCAACCAATGGCGCGTGAGAACGAACCACACTGGCGTTCTGGGTGTTGTGCTCATTACAAGTCGCCGAGGCTACGCTGCTGACCTGATGCGAATAGCGGGGACCGGAATGTAAAATTTGCTCCGCGTGAGTCTTCCCGATAATGAATCCGGGCTCCCCGAAGTGCATCATACCCACAGCTTTGGATGCACAAAGATCTCATGCACTAGTCGTGGGAGGGTATATGAAACAGTTCATTTGGTGCGCTGTTTTCGGTCTGCTTTCGGCGGGATTGGCGCTGGCGGCGGGGGACGCTTCCGCAGGGAAGGCTACCTACAACAAATCCTGCAAGGGCTGTCACGGTGCCGACGGAACGCCAGGCGCCGCTATTGCGAAGAGTTTCAAGGTAGACATGCTGCATCTCGGCGATCCCGCGGTTCAGAAGCTGAGCGACGACGAGTTGAAGGCTGCCATTACGAACGGGAAAGGAAAGATGAAGGCGATCACGAGCGTAAGCAGCAAGGCTGCGGACGATGTCGTCGCCTACATGCGAACGTTCAGAAAGTAGAGCCTTACACACGAGCCCCGGGCGACTATGGCAACACATGGAATACGAATGGGAATAAGAGCTATCCTTGGCGTGCTTGTTCTCACTCTGGCCTTGACCGGAGATACGACTACACCTTTTAGAAAGAACCAAAAAGCCTCCTTCGCAGACGCAAATTTGGTGGCATTTGTGCGTCCGGGCTTGGTCGTAAAGATTACGTCGGCCGAAATCGCCCCGGATGGAACGATTAGCACAGTATTTTCCCTTACCGACCCCAAGGGTCTTCCTTTGGATCGCCTCGGAGTTTCGACTCCCGGCGCCGTTTCGCTCAACTTCGTCGCCGCATATATTCCGCAAGGCAAAGAGCAATACGTCGACTACATCTTTAAGAATGCAACCGGAGCAGTCTCCGGAACCGTGACTCAGGCGTCTTCGGAATCCAACGGCGTCTTTACGCCAGTTGGCGACGGGTATCGCTACACTTTTTCCACGAAAGCCCCGTCAGGTTTCGATCAGACAGCCACCCACACCATCGGGATCTATGCGTCGCGCGACCTAACCGAGTTCGACCTGGGAACCGACTATGCAAGCGCAACCTTCAACTTCGTGCCTAACCATGCGCCGGTCAGTGTGGTGCGCGACATCATTCGAACGCAAAGTTGTAACGGATGCCACGATCAGCTCTCTGCGCACGGAGGGTCCAGACGCGGTATCGAGATGTGCGTGCTGTGTCACACGCCTCAGAGTACCGATCCCGATTCGGGCAACACATTGGATCTTACTGTTATGGCGCACAAGATCCACATGGGCTCACAACTGCCGAGCGTCAAGGCCGGCAACCCATACCAGATCTTCGGTTTTCAAGGCAGCGTGAACGATTGGTCGACGGTCGTCGATCCTTCCGATCCGCGCCGGTGTGAAATCTGCCATCAGCAGAATTCGGGGGCCACCCAAGCCACTGCGTATCTCGCCCGGCCCACGCGGGTTGCTTGCGGCGCCTGTCATGACGATGTGAACTTTTCGACCGGGGCAAATCATGCCGGGGGTCCGCAGCTCAGCGACAACCAATGCGCCACTTGCCACATTCCGCAGGGTGAGCTGGAGTTCGACGCTTCCGTCAAGGGCGCGCACGTGGTGCCCGAGGACTCGGCTAGCCTAAGTGGACTCATATTTGAGATCAAGAAACTCGAGAGCGGATTGGCAGGTAAGAAACCTCGAGTCACATTCACTGTAAAAGACAACAAGGGAACCACCGTTCCCCTTACTAAGTTGGACAGCGTCTCCTTCGTGATGGCGGGCCCGGCCGCGGATTACGGCTATACGAACTTTGGACCGGACGTCACAACACCCGGGTATGTTTCCGAAAGTGCCACAACTGCAGCTCAGTGTGGAAGCGATGGAGTATGCACCTACACGTTCAACCACGGCGTACCTGCCGGCGCGCATGGAACCTTTGCGATCGGCATGGAGGGCCGCCGCACTGAAACCCTGTTACCTGGAACGACGACGCAAATGGATGTCCAATATGGAGCCGATAACAAGGTCACGTATTTCTCAGTAGATGGTTCGCCTATGGCGCCCCGGCGTGAAATTGCACAAGTCGCGAATTGCAATCGATGTCATTACAATCTGACCTTCCATGGAGACAATCGCAATGACGTTGAGATGTGCATCCTGTGCCACAATCCCTCCAATACGGATGCCGCACAACGGCCGGCGGCATCGGATCCCGCGGAGAGAACCAAGCCGCCGCAAGGCATCAACTTCAACCTCCTGATCCACCGCATCCATACGGGAGAAAACCTCAAGGATGCTGGCAAGAGCTACACAGTCATTGGTCGCAACGGTAGCGTCCACGATTTCACGGAAGTAAGGTATCCGGCAATGAGCGCCAAGGGAGCCCCCGGCGACACCAGGAATTGCGCGCTGTGCCACGTCAACGAAACCCAATCTGACTCGAAAGGGATCAACGATGTGCTTGATCCGCAGGGATTCATCAATCCTGTAAAGCCGAATTCATCGGCGTGTATCGGCTGTCACGTAACGGCAGCCGTCTCATCGCACGCGCTTTCCAATACGACGACGATCGGCGAAAGTTGCGTTGTTTGTCACAGCGCCAACGCTGCGTTCTCCGTGGACAAGTCGCATGCGCAGTATTAGCGGCGGGATTGCCGCGGCGATTGTTCTTTTCGCACTCGCCGCGCGGCCCGCACGAGGTCAACAACCCGAAGCCAAACCGGCGCCCCCTGCTGCCTCCGCCGGGCCCAAAACCTACGTTGGCTCCGAAGTCTGCCAGGGCTGCCACGAGGATATTTTCAATACCTTTCAGAAGGACCCGCATAAATCCGTTGATTTCGATAAGAAGCGAGGCCGGGAAAACCATGCATGCGAAGCGTGTCACGGCCCGGCAAGCGCGCACATTGAGACTGTTTCGGCGGAAGAAATCATAAACCCGGCGAAGTTGACGGTCGCGCGCGCGGACGAAATATGCCTCGGCTGCCATCGCAACCAACAAACGCATATCGGGCGCATCCAAAGCGATCACGCGAGAGGCCGCGTTGGCTGCACGAGTTGTCACACCATGCATCACTCGAACCGCGAAGACCTCGTGGCGAACGGTGGAGCCCTGGTCGCCAGGAAGGCGCAGGTTATTAATCAACAATGCGCAGGGTGTCATCCCGCCGTATGGGCGGCGTTCCAGCGGCCGAACGCGCACCGGCTTCCTCAGGGCGCCATGTCCTGCACGAATTGCCACAATCCTCACGGCAGCTTTTTGTCGAATCAAATTCGTACGTTCGCGGCAAACGAGCCCAGTTGTGTTTCCTGTCACACAAATCTTCGCGGACCGTTCACTTATGAGCATTCTCCGATGAGGACTGAGGGTTGCCAGACATGCCACGAACCGCACGGTTCGGCAAACCCGAAGATGTTGACGCGCGCCGATGTCCGCTTTGTCTGCCTGGAGTGCCATGCCAATCTGCCGCAAGTGGCATCCAACTCCAGTTCGGCCACGGCCCATGTTATCGGGGTGGTTCCGCCATCGTTTCACGACCTCCGATCGCGCCGTTATCAAAACTGCACCGTCTGTCATCAGAAGATTCACGGCAGTCACGTGGACCGGAACCTTACACGATGAAGTGCATTCTCTGGGTCTCGATCTGCGTGACGGCTTGGAGCCAAGAACCCCAGCCGCCGCCCGCAAAATCGGAAACACCAGTAAAAGCAGAGGCACCAGAAGCCAAGAAACCCGCGGAAGTTGCGGCAGACTCTGCCGCGCCCGCGGCGGATCGATGGATCAGAGGCTCAATTGACCTCGGATACCGATGGCAGACAGGCGTGGGTGGAAACCCAAATGTATACCGGAGCATCGTGGATTTGGGCGAGGGGCCGAAACTTCTCGACGCCGACTTCTCTATTTTTGACAGTAAGCATCGTTGGTTTGATCAAATCGACACGCGGGCTGCCAACTGGGGCGACGACCCGTACACGACTTTGAGTGTGAGTGTGCGTAAGAGCCGAGTCTATGACTTCGTCTCAAGCTATCGGAATCTCGCGTACTTCAACAACCTTCCATCTTTTGCCAATCCCCTGCTTGACCGCGGAGTCCTTTCGAGCGAACAGGCGTTCGACATGCACAACCGGATGAGCTCGTATGAGCTGAGCCTTCGGCCAGGTACCTGGTTCGTGCCCTACCTGGCATATGAGCGCGCGTCCGGCTATGGCGCCGGAGTGTCGACGTTTGTCACGGACCAGAACGAGTATCCCGTGCCCTTGAGAAGCAATTTCTCCCAGAACAATATGCGTGGCGGGTTACGGGTTGAAATGAACCGCTACCATATCGCGGTCGAGCAGGGTGGAACCACCTACCGAGACGATGAGGCGCTATCCCAGTCTCCGGGCACCAGCAATCCGGGGAATCGTAACACGCCGTACCTTGGAAGCACGCTGCTCCTCAACGGTCTGTCGCAGGCATACGGCGTTCGCGGCGACAGCATTTACACTAAGGCCACGGGCACAGCTCAGCCGGCAAGCTGGTTGTCCTTATACGGTCAGTTTCTTTATGCACGGCCTCAAAATGAGACCAACTATCAACAACTGAATAGCGGCAACTTCGTACTTCAATCCCAGGTCCTCGCCTTTACGTCGCAGCAGTACTTATTGAGTTCCGCAGCCAACATCCCGCATCAGTCCGGCCAAGCGGGCGCCGAAATCCGGATCCATCCTCGTTTGCGCGTCATCACGAATTGGCTCACTGACCGTATTCGTATCTCGGGGGAAAATGCAGGACAGAATAACCTTTTGAGCGGCTCCTCAGTCAAACAGCTCAAGATTGCGGATCTGACAGCGCTGCGAAACGACTACAGCCACGTCGAAACGGACATCTTGTGGGACATCACGTCTCATTTCACATTGCGTGGGGGATATCGTTACGAGTGGGGAAACACTTCGAATCTTGTGCTGCCTCTGTCTGGGTTGACCGGCCCCCCAACGGGAGAGTTTCGCCGAAATATAGGCAAGGCCGGCTTTAACTACCGCGTGGGCAGCAGATTTTCAGTGACGGGCGACGTTGAGGGTGCGGGTACAGACGCTGCCTATTTCCGCACAAGCTTATACCGGTACGAAAAGGGAAGAATACAGGGTTCCTACCAAGCCGGCACACAACTCACGCTCTCGGCAGCATTTTCTGCTCTCAGCAACCGAAATCCCTCTGCGGGCATCGACTACGACTACCTCGGCATGCAAACCTCGGCATCCGTGCTCTGGAATCCGCGTGGCGACAAACGGTTCGGATTCCAAGGAACCTATACGCGTGCCACCGTTCACTCCAACATAAGCTTTCTGACGCCACAAACGCTTCAGCCGGATTGGTCGAGATACCGCGACGATTCCCATTCGATCCAGGGCATGTTCGATCTTAAGATACCGAAGCTAGGTCCACAGGCCAGACTGTCGGCGGGTGGCAATTTCTTCATTTCCGCTGGTAGCCGGCCGACGAGCTACTTTCAACCGGTCGGCAGATTGGTTATTCCGTTCAATCGCCGCATGGCTTGGGCTTCAGAATGGACGTACTACGGTTACGGCGAGTCGTTTTACTTCTATGAAAGCTTCAGGACACATCTAGTTACCACAGGAGTGCGAATCACACTTTGACGTCTAGGAAAGAGCTAACCGAGTTTATCGAGAGTGCTCTTGGCAAGTCATGGGGGCAGATTGCCAGAGAGTGCTCTGCACCGTGGAGTCCTTAGCGACCGATGGGGCTGCGCCAAAAGTGCCCGATTGGCTTTGAATAAGGTTGCGGCGAGCGCCGGAGCGCGGCGCCACACTGCCACTTCTCTGGTTTGGCGACTACACGTGACGCAGGCCGCGCAAACGTGATTTCGGCAATGCCTGCTTCCGGCGCCTGCATCGGCGTCGGCCAGCACTTCAATTCAAATGATTCTCTTCCGATTGGTCGGCGGACTGAGCGGCCTCCGGCGGCTATGAAAATCGAGGAGTTTCTTCAGTCGCCGCCGGATTATGCCAGCCTCCGGACGGGGTGAGTCGCGCATCCACTTCAGTCGGACCCCACGTCTGCCGTTGGTACTCGAAGATCGGTGTTTCGGCGTTCAATACGGGATCGACAATACGCCAGGCCTCTAAGACGTAATCCTCGCGAGCGAAAACCGTGGCATCCCCTACAATGGCGTCTCCAAGCACCCGTTCGTAGGCCTCCACTTCGTCCGGACGCGGGTGGCGGCTGGCGAGCATTTCGACCGATTTCCCCTCCATTCTTTCTCCCGGCGCCATTACTGTCATACCGATTGCGAGATTCGTTTCAGGACTAATCCGGAAACGAAAATGGTTTTGCAATAAGGCACTGTCACGGATCACTGTCGGCGGCTTGCGGAAGCGGGCGAAGATCTCCGTAGCGGTAACCGGCAAATTCTTCCCTGCCCGGATATAGAACGGAACGCCCTTCCAGCGCCAGGAATTGATCTCCAGTCGGATCGCTGCGAAGGTCTCGGTCTTCGAGCCCGCCTTCACGCCAGGCTCTTTGAGATAGTCTCGAAACTGTCCGCGAACGATGTCGTCCCGTGAAGGGGGCGAGATGGCTTTCAATACCTTGACCTTTTCGTCGCGAATCGACTCGCTATCAATCCTGGCCGGCGGTTCCATCGCCAAATTAGAGAGGACCTGGAAGATGTGATTTTGGATCACATCGCGGACGGTACCGATAGCGTCGTAAAACGCTCCACGCCCCTGGAGCCCGAAGTCTTCTGCCATAGTAATCTGCACGCTCTCAATGAAATTGCGATTCCAAAACGACTCCATGAACGCGTTCGCGAAACGGAAAACCAGCATGTTGTGCACCGGCCGCTTCGCCAAGTAGTGATCGATGCGGAATACCTGCCCTTCGTCGAAGGCGGCGAGCACGATTTTATTGAGCGCCTGCGCGGACGGAAGATCACGGCCAAACGGTTTCTCGATAATCACGCGGGCGCCGCGCGAAGAACCGGATCCTTCCAGGAACTTCACCACCGGCCCGAAAAGTGCTGGCGGAATTGCAAGATAGTGGGCTGGCCGCTGGGCCGCGCCGAGCTCCTTTCGAAGCACATTGAAAGTGGACCGATCGGTATAATCGCCGTCGACATAGCGTAATAATTCGCTCAGCTTTTTAAAGGCTGCGGGGTCGAGGCCACCGTACTTCTCGACACTGTCTTGGGCGCGTGCGCGCAGTTGATCGAGATTCCAGCCCGCATTGGCCACGCCGATCACCGGAATGTCGAGGTCGCCGCGCTTAATCATAGCTTGCAGCGCAGGGAAGATTTTCTTGTACGCCAGATCGCCGGTTGCGCCGAAGAAGACGAGAGCATCCGCTGGAAGTGGAACCATCATGACCTCTTAGTCGGGTTTGCCATTTGATGTGTGACTCTGCTTTTGGTAGGGCGCCCGCCCGTTAATCCAGCACTTTGTTGAATAACTCTTTCTCGGTCGCTAGTAGTGATGAATAACCAAGACGGCTGACATAGAATCTTTGAGAGTTACGGGTGCTCCGCGTTGGACTTGGGAAACTATTCCAACGATGGCTAAAAGGCGAGCTGGGTCCCGTCCCCGATGGCATGTACAGCAGGGGGCCGGTAGTATGCGAAATATCTCCAATCCAACTCTCGCACGGCGCATCATCAATTTAAGGCGCCGATGGGCGTCCGTCGGCGCCAGTTCGCCTTTTCGAAATCGTCATGTCCTTGCTGGTCCATAAGACAAAGCTCGTCTGCACGATCGGGCCGGCCTCCCAGTCCCAGGAAGTCATGGAACAGATGATTCTGGCCGGTATGAATGTGGCCCGGCTGAATTTCTCCCACGGCGAGTTTTCTGGCCATCAGGCCATCATTCGCAGCCTCCGCGCAGCAGAGCGCTCTACTGGCCGCCGCGTTGCGATTATGGCGGATTTACCGGGGCCTAAGATCCGTATTGGCGAGATCAAATCAGAGCCGATCCAACTCCAGGCGGGCAGCGCTTTCAAGCTCACGACGGGCGACATCATTGGCGACGAGACTGGTGTTTCGACTACCTTCCAGCGCCTTCCTCGGGCAGTCAAGTGCGGTGATGCAATCTTCCTGAATGACGGATTCATTCAGCTCCAGGTGAGCAGCATCACTAGAGATGAGGTCCACTGCCGCGTTGTTGTGGGCGGGGAACTTCGTTCTCGGAAGGGCCTCAATGTTCCGGACATCGATCTCGGCATCAGCGCTTTCACGGAGCACGATTGCAACTGCCTTAAGTTCTCCCTCGAAAATGGTGTGGATGCAGTGAGTCAGTCGTTCGTGGAAAGGGCGGAGGACATCCACAAGTTGCGTTCAGCAGCCGCTTCCTTTGGTTGCAATCCCTTTATTGTTGCCAAGATCGAGCGCTCAAGGGCACTGCACTCGATCGATGAAATCATCCAGGCGGCGGATGGCGTGATGATAGCGCGAGGCGACCTTGGTGTAGAACTGCCGATTGAGCAAATGGCGGTTGTTCAGAAGCGGGTCATGCACTTGGCGAATATGCGCGCCAAGCCGGTGATTACCGCCACCCAGATGCTGGAGTCGATGATTTCCAATCGGCGACCGACCCGTGCTGAAGCGACCGACGTGGCCAACGCGATTCTTGACGGCACAGACTGTGTGATGCTTTCTGCCGAATCAGCCGTAGGCAGCTACCCCGTTGAGTCGGTGGCCATGCTCGCCAAGATAGCCATGGCAACGGAGCCGCACCGGTTGCCTGTCGGTCCTAAAGAGTTGTTCGGAGGCATCGATCTCAGAGACAAAATTCCCGCCGCCAGACTCTCTGACCTAGCTATCGACACGATCCTCCAGTATTCCTCGCGCGCTGTGGTGTTTATCCGGACGCATACAGGCACCACAGCCCGGAGCATCGCGCGCCTCAGGCCCGCCGCCTGGATCATCGCCGTAAGTTCTCGAGAGGAGGTTTGCCGGCAAATGCAATTCTCCTTTGGTGTTCAGGCGGTCCATGAGCCTGAGACGCCCCGAGAATGGATCTCATATAGCCGGGACTGGCTGCAAGCCCACGACATGGAGGCAGACCTTGTCCTGTTGGCAGAGGGGTCGGGCACGGAACCTTCGGACTGTTACAGGATTGAGATTGCCAATCTGAAGCGGATGAGAGAGTCGGTGTGATTGCATCAGATTTTCTGATAAGGAGATGAAAGATGTTGGCAAGAATCGGAATCAATGGTTTTGGGCGAATCGGGCGGCTTTTTTTTCGTATCGCGATAGACCATCCCGATGTTGAAGTCGTCGGCATCAATGACCCGTTCATAGATGCGGAGTACATGGCGTACATGCTGAAGTATGACTCTGTGCATGGGCGTTTCAAAGGTTCCATGGAGTTACGGAATGGAAAATTGATCGTGAATGGCCACGCGATCGATGTCTATGCCAACATCAATCCCCAAGAGATTCCATGGGCTGCATGCAATGCTCAGTACATTGTGGAATCTACAGGAGTCTTTACGACTATCGAAAAAGCCACGGCTCACCTCCAAGCCGGCGCTCGTAAGGTCGTGATCACTGCACCTTCGAAGGACGCCCCTATGATCGTCATGGGCGTGAATCAGGATGTCTATCGGAAAGAGATGACCATCATCTCGAATGCCTCGTGCACAACTAACTGTCTAGCCCCTTTGGCAAAAGTTGTGCACGATAAGTTCGGGATTGTGGAGGGTCTGATGACAACCGTACATGCGACCACTGCCACGCAGAAAACGGTTGATGGTCCATCGAAGAAGGATCGGCGAGGTGGGCGTGGCGCTGCATTTAACATCATTCCGTCCAGCACAGGCGCAGCCAAGGCCGTTGGCAAGGTGATCCCCGACCTTAATGGCAAGCTAACCGGCATGTCGTTCCGCGTGCCGACAGCTGATGTCTCGGTGGTGGATTTGACCTGCCGATTGGCCACTTCCACTACATATGAAGAGATTAAGGACGCCGTGAAGGCTGCTGCCGAAGGCTCTATGAAAGGCGTCATGGGATACACCGAAGATGACGTGGTCTTGTCCGACTTCATCGGTGAATCTTGTACCTGCGTGTTTGACGCCAAGGCCGGCATTGCTTTGAACGATCGCTTCGTGAAGCTAGTTGCCTGGTATGACAACGAATGGGGTTATTCCTGCAAGGTCCTGGACCTGGTAATGCATATGGCTGTGGTGGATAACGCCTCCAAGATGGTGCGCGGGGCCACCGCTTCTCGCAGGGTCGAAATCTCGAGAGTGTGAGTAACTATGGTTTCAACGAGGACAGAGGGACTTTCTTGTCCGCCAGCCGTCTGTCTACTTTCTAATGGACATTACAACGTCTTAGTAACCAATGCGGGGAGCGGTTACAGCGTCGTTGACGGAACGGACGTGACTCGCTGGCGAG
>Ga0097621_100001744_pt1 | contig 14895 bp, 11 predicted proteins | sample KBSMisM72_FD_73165 | JGI IMG/M metagenome (GOLD analysis project Ga0097621, IMG submission 73165) | Miscanthus rhizosphere microbial communities from Kellogg Biological Station, Michigan, USA - KBS Miscanthus M7-2 (version 2) (version 2) | ecosystem: Host-associated > Plants > Roots >... | reverse complement strand
AACATCAAATCGAAGGAATCGTCCGCTTCCCGAGTCCAGGCAGAACTCCGGGCCACCAGCAAAATAAAAAGGAAAGACAGTATCGCGGATAGGAGGGTGATCCCACTGGTCACCCAGTGGCCGAGAAGCGCGTACAGGAAACCTTGAAGCGTAGGCATGTCAACGCCTGCTCCATAGGATACGTTCGCAGGATCGTTGCCGATCTCCAACAAAAGATGGATGTAGGAGGAAATTCCTTTCCCTCCCACCGCGGCCAAAGACAGCAGGGCAAGGACGCTTGCGCTACAGCTGAATCCCTTCACGAATTTCCATTGCCGCCGCAGGAGGAAGATCAGAACAAATGGAACCACGAATTGGAACTTGAACAGCCCCAGACCGAGCCATACGCCCGCTTTGAACGTTTTGCCTTTTTTTAACTGCTTAAAGGTCAGCACGAATGCCGCTAGCAGCATCAACGACGTCTGTCCCTGGAACAACGTCACTCCCAAGGGAGCAAATAGGAGCCAGAGCGCAAGATAACCTAGCATTTCCTTCGGGACAGGCGCATATGGGCGCAAGACCAGCGGCAGAGCGAGCCAAACGCAAGCGTTTAACAGTCCCCAGAATAAATATGCGGTACGGTAGGGAAGCGTCGCCAAAGGTGCGAGTAGCAAAGCCTCAAATGGAGGGTGCTCGTAGAGCAGAGGCTGGGGATAGGTAAACAATGAAGCGTTCACCTGCTTCTGCTGCTGAAGATCATAAAGTTTTGCCCCATTGCCGGCGTATACGATGCGTGTTCCCGTATAGATCAGCGAGAAGTCAGTTTTTTCCGCCAACGGCCCACGCGATGTCCACGCTACCAATCCCAGTACGACGACAGCAAACCCAATAAAGGCCAACCTGTCCTCGTTAGTTCCGAGCATTGGTTTTGGTGATGTTGATCGAGAGTCAGTGGGCTCGGTTTGCATCGGCAAGAAACTCTGTCCTCTGCGCTGGAGTGGATCGCGCAATGATCGCGGGCGCTTTAGGGGAATATTAGGTCACCCAGGCTCGAAACGGCAGGAGGATCAACACCATCCTGGTGCCTTCGGTACTCGCAGGCCCGGGCCGTAACGATCCGGTTCGCGTGGTTTTTTGTACCGAGATCAGCACAGAAATGAATACTTTCGGGAACAGGCGTAGCCAGATGGCCGTTTTGGTCTAGTTGAGATGGTTGTAACATATTGAAAACAAAGCACTAAATATGGTGTCAGCTCGGAGCCAGTGGATAGCCACTTGCATAGATAACGATGGTCGCTCGAAAAGCCTTTCCCCAGCCCATCTCCGATCGACGGACCTCGGCCGCCGCGTGGGAAGGTGCGCTAGCCTATCCGTACTTGCGGGGGATTCGCCCTGTGTCGGGTTTTGGGCAGGACGCCTCGGTTGACAGGCCAGACCATGAAAGCAAGAAATCGCTCGTTCGACGTGCTTCGAGGCGTAGCCATCCTGCTCGTCCTGGGAAGGCACTACGATTATCACTATATTCGGATTTGGCACAGCATTGGATGGGCTGGGGTCGACCTGTTTTTCGTCTTAAGCGGATTCTTGATTTCCGGCCTCTTGTTCAGCGAATACAAGAATAACGGCTGCATTTCGATAAGACGGTTCTGGACAAGGCGGGCATTGAAGATTTATCCGCCTTTCTACATCCTCATTCTTTTAACCGTTGCTTACTGCTTGTTTGCCTACAGGTCTATCCCTTATCAAGTTTTAGGGGACATTTTCTTCCTGCAGAACTATGCACCGAGACTCTGGGGCCACGGATGGTCTCTGGCAATTGAGGAACATTTCTACGTCGCCCTGCCGCTGTTGCTTGCGGCTATGATAAGGATCTCGAAAAACAAGGAAAATCCCTTTCGGTCCATTCCCATGATTTCGGTGGGTCTCACAATTCTGTGTCTGTTTCTCAGGATCTCGGCCTCACATAGAACGGCGCATTGGGAGGAACTCGCCTTTCCCACTCACCTTCGCGTGGATGCTTTGTTCGCGGGGGTCACACTGGGTTATTACCATCACTTCGATGCTGCCGCGCTCAAGCTAACACGTCGCTGGCCCATGTTGCTGGCCGGAGTATTGGTGACGCTTCCCGCGTTTTTGTTTGAGGGAACAACGTTCACGACAACGATTGGCCTCACTTTCACCTTCATTGGATGTAGCTGCATCGTGATCTTTGCGCTGAACCAGAGGCCGGCCCAAGGTTCAGTCTGGAAATTTATTGCCTGGGTTGGGCGGTACTCCTATTCGATTTATCTGTGGCACGCTCTGCCAGCCCTCTATGTGTTTGAGAAGTTGCCTAAAAGTCCCTGGTTTTGCGGTGCCTACTTCTGCGTATGTATAGGGTTCGGCGTCGTAATGGCCAAGCTCATTGAAGCTCCCGCTCTGCGCCTCCGGGACCGGTACTTTCCTTCGCCGCGAAGCGTGTTAAGAGTGAAGGCGTCCCTGGTTGCCAAGTTGCGGCCGGCACCCTGCGTTGCGGTTTGAGTAATTCCCGAACGGAATGTTCTCGTTGAGCTAGCAGGCCGTGCCTAAAACCGTTGCACGGCTGATCTTCAGAATGTCCGTGCTACCTGGAGTGGAGTTCTCCGGTCACCAATCCGATCTCCCAAGGATTCCGGCTTTGATCGCTTGCTACGTTTTACCTACCCGCACACTCAGGTCGAGTTCGAAGACAACCCTCGCTTTCGAATACCTGGCAAAAAATTCCTCGTCCAGATATCGGGTCAAGGCGCTCGTGCGCTGGATCCGTTCAAATGCACTGGTCGTCTTGTTCAGGTCGTGCGTGAACAATACGGGACGCGGTAGCACACTTATTTCTTGTCCCCTTGCGGCTCACCTGGGCTGTGAACACCCTGAATAGGTCGGCCCACTCATTCCCGGCGTTAGTCTTGGGGATGTCGCATTGCAACCGGTGCACTCAATAGAAAGCACCTTTAGAGACGGGCTTCTAGGTGCACCCTGTGAACGATAACATTCCGGCGGAAAAGCTACTGCCCGGAGACACTACGATCGCACTGCTCTGCGCGGCCGCCTGGCCGCAGGTTTGGGTATCGTCTTCATGAGAGCGGGGCTGCACATCGATCGTATAGATCGCCGATTCTGACCCTTCCGCGTAGGAAGTTCCAGCACTATTGAAGGAGCCAACCAAGGCGTTCACTCCCGGCAGAGCCAGTGTAAAGTCTACGCAATCAAAACCGCTTTGGCAGGATGCTGCGCTCTCGGTCGTGATGTTGGCGGTCGCCAACGATTGCTGAACCAGAGGGATTGTTACCAGGACAGTTGATCCACTCATAGAGACGGTCTGCAAGGCCGATAGCATCACGACTTCAGAGATCGGGCCCGAGGAACTGCTCGTAGCCACTGTGCCGGTCAGCGACGCTGGTCCAGTGTTCGGACCGGGCTCTGGGGTTAGCGGAATCATTCCGAGGCTGCTGTCGTTCTGAACGCCAGTCGTTACCGTTGCCGCGTAGAAGACGCCGATTCCGTTCACAGCAGCAACCACTAAATCGTACGAGCCTGTTGGAACTGGACAGATGGCGAAATTTCCGTTGCCATCCGCCATCGTCGACATCAAAACCCGATCCACGCCGTTACTATCCTTTTGTTCGAGAGCAACCACGACAGCTCCGCCGACAATTGCCTGGCCAGTAACGCTGTCAACGACGGTACCGTTGATCGAAGAGGATAGTGCTACTTCTCCTGCATGCAAGGTGGGTTTCAATATGAACTGGTTTCCCCCGCTCGCGACAATGGAAGCGCAGGCGTTGAAATCAATATCCAGATCTTTGGTTTCTCCTGCCCCAACGGTGAACTTTCCTCCGGCGATCTGGCCGGACGGTATCTTCAGTCCGGTCTTTGCCTCACTCGCCAGTTTCAAAGCATGCACGCTGCTGTCGGCTGCCAGCATGACGCAATTGGCAGGATGGTTCGTAGCTGCCGAACATTGGTTTCCTGAAATCGATGTGTTGTCATCGGCAAGGAAAATCCGTATCTGCTGGTAGCTCCCGGCCTGGATCTCGGTCTTGGAACCCAGCATGGCCAGGAAGCAGCGGGTGTCGGCCTGGGAGAGTAGATCTACTTGCTTCGGGTTGTTTTTCAGGTCAGGAGTCAAATCGATCCAGCCAGAGTCATTGCTCCCCGCACCCGTGCTGGCATGGATCTTCACATCCGTCACGGTGACAAAGACGTGCCGGTATGGGCCTGCAGGTACTGAACAGGTGGCAGGGTCGCTGAGGGCGGTATTGATGAAACCGGTCTGAGGCTGCGGGCTACTTGCCTTCTCCCCACACCCAACCGCAACCACAAGGACCGCGGCCAACAAGGTGCAAAATCCTAAAACAACAAGAGGCTTCATGTGATCTCCGCAGCTGGTGCTGAACGATTGTCGACGGAGGTGGCGCAAGTCAGATTAGGAGAGTCTCACCCGCCCTGCCCAAGCACTCAAGTTACCGAAGTGTCCGTCGCGGCATAGTGGAGGTTGATTGCGAAGGGCCGGCCATTTGCTCGACGGCGGTGCTTGGACAGGTAGAATCTCTGCTCACCATAAAGAGGAAATTACCGGAATCGGCGGAGGTCAGCGCTGCACAAACCCGATACTCCACGGCTACGTATTTTGTCAGCGGATCAGGTTTAGCCAGAACAGAAAGAGGAGTTGAGGGAAAGCCAAACGCGATGTCGTCAAAGTACGAGCTCTGGTACAACACGACACGCGGGTGCTGTGTCCTGATCGAGTTCAAGGCTTGCGCGAATTCCTCCGGAGTATTAAAACCCAGCTGCAACAGTTCAAAATCAGTTGGGTTGGAGGTCGCCGTCAGGAAGTAATAAAGGGGCCGGTAGGGATAGACAAAAATCGTATCGCCAGGTGTAGTGTGTTCCGTAAGATACGACAACGCGGTTTCTTTTCCGGCAACCCGCAAGACCCCGCGAGGCGTATTGACACGGCTTTGGGCGGCGGCGTTCTGGGCTAATGCCATCAAGCCCAGAGCGGAAAACACAATCAGCAAAAGCGATGACAAAACCGGCCGAAGGGGCTCAGTAATCTGCAGGGTGATCTCCTTACCTTCCAGGATCCAGGCCAGCATCAGAAACGAGACCGGCGCAATGTGGAGCAAATGCATGAAATCTTTTCTCGTAACCAGGACGGAAAGAAGCAGGCCCGCGATGCTGGAAGTGCACAAAATGTAATAAGACAGGCGTTCACCGCTCTTAATTCGTTTCAACAGCAAAGCCGAGTACACGAGTATCCCCGGGGCCAGAAGCGGTAGGGCAGAAATCAACCAGCAAGCAAGGAGGACGAGCGCTATCAGAACCGTTTGCAAAGGCGCCGCGTCAGTCATGAGTTGCCGGAGACCGCCATGGACCGGTATGTATCCAAAGGCGACGGTATTCACAGAGGAATAATGTTGCATCGGCCACATCAAACCAGTCATCATCTGTGGCAGGGCTCGCTCCGCCGCAAAATAGGCAATCACCGCTAAAACCGGCCAAACAAGTCCAGCTAATCCTGCCGCAAGACAGCGCCGACGAAAGCGAATCACGCCGCAATAGAAAAGAACGACGCATCCGGTCGCCAATCCCGTAATCAGCCCAATGCCCTTCGATTGCTCGAGGAGAACGGTCAGGCTAGCTGCGGTCCCCATGGCTAGGCTCCAAAGCCAGTGGGGACGTTGCAGAAGAAGAATTGCGCAATAGAGAGTCAGGTAAGCGAATAACGTACTGTCCCAGTTGTGCAGCACGGCGAAGCGGTTGGGTAGGATGCAAAATGCAACCAGGTAAGCTGCGAGGATAGAACTCCACCGATCACAGACACGCCGTGCTATCAAGTATGTTAGGAGGGAGAAAATCCCGCCGTAAATTGAAAGTGCGGTCCTCGCCACCAGCATGGAACTGCCAAACAGCTTGAACAGCAAGGCCAATACGTAGTAAGAACCAGGAGTATAGAAAGAAAAGAAATCGCGATACAGCACTTGCCCATCCAAGATTCTCTTGGCCCCCTGCAGGATAATTCCTTCATCGCAATCAAGATTGGTGTAATTGCGAAAAAGGCAAAGGTAAGCGAAGGCCGAGCCAAAGATCAGAAGCGCAATGACCCTTTCCGAAAAAGATTTCTCAGGCAGTCGCAGGCTCAGTGTCCATTGCTCGGGTCCGCGGTGTGAGTTGACCCCTGCGAGTTCGGTCCGATCTGCGACAATTGCCATGGGTGAGATCTTCGATTTATTGAGGCGATTCTGCAGCTCGGGCGCGTGCCTCACCGGCGGTATCACCTTCGTCGACACGATAAGGTACAAGCCTAGGCGGATTCTCGTCCGCTTCTAGTAGCCAAACGCGGCGATGGTTGTAGAACGCGATCAGTTCAGCATTTTCAGCTCTGGTCATATCGCGCGCCCAGGCTATCTTTTGGCTGTCTATATCCGCGCCGTTGTACACCCACTCGATCAACGTATCGTGCCCCGGCTTGTAGCGAACCAGGACCAATTGTTGTTCAGGGAATGATTGGAGTTTCGACGCGACCGCGGCACGCTCTGGCCCCATAGCGGGCCATCTTCCAGAGTTGGCAGAGAGTGCTAGAGTCCGCACTTCGAAAGGCACCATCAGCAAGCAGATCACCACGCATGCACGCACCAGAAACAATCCCGCTGGCCTGCCTTCCCATCGCCAGGTGCGGAGATGCCGCATCCCTTGCAGAATGATGGCAACGATTACGCAGCTCGTCGCTGCGGCGTAATGTGCGGCGAAGAAAATGACAAGCACATTGGCAAAAAACCCCGCGCCACCGGCTATGAGGAGGAAGCGGATCCTGCGGTCGCGCATGATCCAGGGGATCGCGAACAGAGGAATTGTAAGTGCGGCGCCAATATAGAAAACCCAAATCATCACGATCTTTATGCCCGTCTCTTGCAGGAACCCTGAAACCGAGCGGGCATTAAGATAGCGAGGCAGTTCGAGACCGAGATAAAAATCCCGGAAAACCTGATGATGGTAAACCGGTTGCGGATGAGGTTTCTGCCAGTAAAAATACCGGGCTACGGAATAGACCCCGCGGTTCAGGTCCTGCGGCATGTGGGTTACGCTTCCCGTCACCCGCCAGAAGTAGTAACCCATAGAAATCCCTACCACAAGCAACAGCAGGGACAAAGGAAACACAACCCGCCGAATCAGCAGGGCTCGCGACGGTCTGTTTCTGCCTGTTGCCCATAACAGCAACGCAGACGCTACGGGCAGGCTAAAGAGCAGGCCTTCGTAAGGGCGGCTGTTAGCCAGGATTCCCAACCCTAGTGCCATCAGCAAGGCGTCTCGAATGCGCAGATGGCGCATGATGCGTGGCAAGGCGCCCAGGGCCAGCGCTCCACCAATTGCAGCGGGGGCGCCTCCCCAATATCCGTTGTCCCAATAACTGAAAACACCGAACCGCAATACCGGCAGCATACCTCCAAGCAACGCCCACTGCGGCGGAAACCAAGCCTGCAGCATCCAGCAGAAGACTGCGCACATTACGCCAACACTGAGCCAAACTCCCCAAAAGGGTTGGCCGGTGATTACCTGGCCGGCTGCCAGGATGAGTCCTTGTACGGGCGGATACATCGAAGCATAGGTCGGATGGAAGATGATATGGAAGGTCTCAAAGTGAACCCACATGGGATGGGTTGGGTTGGTCAGGCGTCCATGTGCGAAAGTGTCCGCAGCCAGCAGAAAACTAAATTCATCATTGACGAAGGGGAAGGGCACTGGCAGGATCGGCAGAACGGCAATCCGTGCTACAAGCGCGGCGGCACCACAAAGCAAGATGCTAAGTTTCCGGCGGCGCGCAATGGCCGTAAATCCGCGCTCCAGTCTGCCAAACCAGCTTGCACCAAACTGGGGATACACCAATCCTAATAGCAACGCGAGGGCTGCCAGCAAAGCTTCGGGACCGATCAGAGACGGCATTGCAGAGTTGTGCCTCGGCTTACTGACTTATTGTGCCGTAGCGCGACTCATAGGGAGAGCTTACTAAAGTGTTGCCGGAGCCAGTCGCCGGCAGAATGCCAGGGATCGCCAACCCATCGGAAATCCCATTTATATTCTGTCACCCAGGTGTTGGGGTCGTACCAAAGTTCCCGCAGATTGCGCCAATATCTGTCGCGAGTATCAGCGATCGCGGCACTACTTAGTTTGGCGGGTGCTACTGCGAATTCGGGGGGCGGGGTTTCGGGCAGCTGATATCCATATCCATATTTCCACTGGACTTGGGTAACCGCACATTTCCAATAGGCGTTCGCTACTTCTGCCTCGCGATTCTGGACGTACCCGGCCACCGCCGCAGGTGGGCTCATAAAGCCCGCAGGCATATCAGTACGCAAATGAAAACTTGGACGGAGCGACGCATAAACAAAAATCCCCGCGAGCACCAGCATGACCACAATCTTGTCGAACTTCCGTTTGATAAACATGGCTGCTTTCGCTATGTGTCCTTACCGCGCCGCTATCGGCTCATGGCGACGTTGTTCACACCGCTGTCGCTAGTACGCTCTAGGAGCACGGTTAACGGGTCGCGATACAGGACTCGCCATCCCGGGTCTTGCTCAAGGGCAAAGGTCAGGGGCTCCGATGCCGGAAACATAACAGTGCGTATCTTGTACTTTTCAAGAATGGGTTTGGCCTGGCTCGGCTGGAGCACCTCAAGAAAATCTTGGAGCACACCCGCATACTCGAAGATATCGACACGACTATCGATGAATACTTTCACGTTGCGGTCATTCCATCCCAGGTAGCCGCCCCATAAGTAGAAAGTCAGCATTGGACCTCGGGCGGGGTGATCTCTCAGATAGGCGAGGGCATGCTGCGGGTATTCCGTCTGCACGGACTCTCCTAATTGCGCCGACGTTGGCCAGTAGTGGATCATGGCCGCGATGATCAGTGCTATCACGGCAGCATTCACAAAAGGCGTGTCCTCATTTGCCCGGTATGGAGGCAGGAAATCGAGAGTCCGGGCGATAACCGGGGCGATCACGATTCCGAGCAGGAATAAGAAGCGGACATAGGTGAGCCCGCTGTAGAGTGCAAACCCCAATAGCAAAAGTTCCGCCAATTTCCAGCGCCGATTACGCAAGAGCGATGCGGCTAACAGCGAGAATATAAGAATAAGTACTAACTTGCCACGCAACTGATGGAAGTCCACCGACACCCACTCGGCGACGTGCGCGATATTAAGCTTTTGCCGAAACGCAAGATCAAGAGGATAAAAAACCAGGCGATAACCGAACGGATTCACAAAGAGCGCCGCGACAGTTGCAACCCCGGCCAGAAACAACTTGCGACGTTGCGGCATGGACCACGCCTGGCTCTCTACGCGACCCCATGTTCCTTGGACCAGTCCCGATGCCGCAATGATGGCAAAAATAATCAGGCCGAGCGACCAGGATCCGTGGGTGTTGATCCATAGGCAAAACAAGGGTGGGATTAGCCAAAGCGGGGCATCTCCTTTGCTCCGGAAGCGCTGAAGAATGATGAGGAGCACGACCAGGTAGAGATAACCGAACAGAATGGTGCGCGGTCCAAATGAGATTGTCGCCAGCAAAGTAGAAAACCCGCAGGCTACGACCGACGCTTTGAAGTTGCCGCTCTCTTTGTAACTGAGATAGAGAACGCCGAGAAAGATAATCTGGAGGAGCAGAATCGTCAGCGTCTTCAATCCCACCAAGCCGGCCGCCTTCCAGGCAAGATAGAACGGAATCTCCGACAACCATTCGTGATTCATCCATGGATGGCCCGCGACCGTGAAGGAATACAAGTCATACCGTGGAATCTGATGATGCTGGAACAAGTACTCCGCGTTCCGCAGGTGCCACCAAATATCAGGGTCATTCATGCCGCTGCGAGCGAGGATGAACACGAGCGCGGACAACAGCATGGCGAGCACCACTAGAAACGAGGATGCGACTCGCGTTCCTTCATGGACTCGGCGAAGGGTGTTCTGCAGGAAACCAAATGGTGAAGCCGCGGGGTCTTGCGGCGAAAGGATATCCGGTAGCTGATCAATCGATCCCATCCGCGCTAATGCTGCAAGTTGAAGGCCAATTGTCCAAGCTTGTGCCGCCGAGTTCGACTTGGTAACGGGATGCTGCCCACCCCCACGATTTGGGGCATTTGCAAGTTCAGAGGCGCACTAACGTGGCAGCGCCCTACTCTGAAACTTGGCTGGCGACGGCCGCCAATCCACTCAGTAACACTTTTTGAGGTTCAGCTGTTACCGATTGGGTTCAGTCCTCGGAAAATCGCCGAAACGCAGTTTTCCGGCCCCCTAGGGAATTAGTCGCATAATTTTTCACCTCGTGGTTCTCGCATTCTTCTTAACTTATAGATACCAAAGCCCTCGCGAGGTGGATCACCAGTTGCAATATTCCTGGTTGAAATAATCGGAATGGCCCGTGTTGCAGCTAGCAATCGCAGGCCGTTCGAGTTAAGACCGGGTCCGAGTCAACGGCTGCACGATCCCGATGGTTTCGAGACTTCCGCTAATCCTCCGAATTTGGTAGAGCGCTTCGCTCTCCAATACCCACTCCTCCAGTAGGAACATGCAGTCGCGCGTTGCGCACCGCCGAGTGTGTTTTGGCTAAAGTTTGTGAGGGTAAATCTACAATGGCAGATCTAGAGCGTGGCAAGCAGGTTCTTCTGGTCGACCTGGACGAAGCCTTTGGTGATGTCCTTCAAGGTGTGTTGGGGTCTGGATATACGCTAAGGCAAGTATCCAAAACAGAAACGGCTACTTGCGAACTGAATCGTAACGACATCGATATCGTTTTGATCAATCTCGATACACCCGCTGGACATCAACCGGGGCAGGCAGCAGGAGATTTTTTAACACTCATTTCGGATCGTCCGGCGGCTCCTCCCGTGATCGCCTATGGGTGGGATAAACAGCGTCAGAGCGCCATCCAGGCCTTCCGCCAGGGCGCGGTGGATTTTATCGAGCAGCCCATTGATGTACAGGAACTTAAATTCGCTCTGGATGCGGCCTATCGACGTGCACTTTTAGTCCGAGATCTCCGCGCGGCCCAGGACCTTTCCGCTACTCGCGTCGAAGGCCTCCTAGGCAACAGCAAGGCTATGGATCAGGCCAACAGTGTGGTCCAAAAGGTAGCTGGGGTACTTACGACCGTTCTCATCACTGGGGAAAGTGGTACCGGAAAAGGAATGGTGGCCGGTGCAATTCACCGCTTGAGTCAGCGCTCGGACAAGCCGTTCGTGGAATGTTCCCTGTGTACGCTGCCTGAATCTCTGATCGAAGACGAATTGTTCGGCCACGAAAAAGGAGCATTTACCGGTGCAACCCAGTCGCGGCGGGGCCGCTTTGAAGAAGCCAAAGGTGGAACGATTTTACTGGATGAGATCGGAGATTTGGCCCTGCCCTTGCAAGCTAAGTTGCTGCGCGTTTTGCAGGAGCGCACCGTGGAGCGCCTGGGATCGAATGTGGCGCACCCGGTGGATGTGCGCGTGATATGCGCCACCAACAAGAATCTGGAAAAAATGGTGCAGGAAGGCACCTTCCGCGAGGACCTGTATTTCCGGATATCCGTGGTGAGGTTGCATATGCCGCCGCTGCGGGAACGGACAGAAGACATCTCGCTATTGGCGGAATATTTTTTGCGGGGCTTCGCCAAGATGCACAACAAACGACATCGCGGGCTGACCCCCGGGTTCCTCGCCGCATTGGCACGCCACAAGTGGCCGGGCAATGTGCGGGAATTACAAAATGTCATTGAGCGCAGTCTGGTGCTGGCCAACGGGAACGATCTGCTTGGCGTAGAAGATTTACCTTCCGAGCTTAGGGAGCTTACCGTTGCTGAAGAGTTGGCGAGCGGATCTTTTCATGCCGGGGTACGCAGCTTCAAACGCGAGTTGGTTCGTTCGGCATTACGCATGCATGCTGGAAATAAGTTGAAAGCGGCTCGTGAGCTCGGCATCAGCCGTTGCTATCTGCACCGTCTGTTGAACCAGCTGAAGATTGAGGACGGGACAGCGAAGTTTGATTTTGAAGAAATTGACCAAGAAGAAATTTTGAACGTGCCGAGAGCAAGAGGCAGCGTCAGGGTGATGTGAGATTCGACAGCCATGGGGATTGGAAAACCATCTTCGTTAATACGCGCCAGTTCGGGGCAGAGTCTGGTGGAGATCGCTCTGATCCTCCCAATCCTGCTGCTGATCGTGCTCAACGCGGTGAACTTCGGATATTTCTTTCTCGTGGCGCTTAATCTGGCCGCTGCTCCGCGAAGTGGGGTGGAGTATTCCATCATTGGTTCAGCCGCACCCGCGGGTACCGGTTTGCCGCTGGAATTGGGGACTGGTGTCACCACCGCTAGTTCACTTACCTACATGGACTTGACGGGTGCGTTGAATGCTGCAACAGGCGCGTCGGTGCAGGTTTGTTCCAAAGTGTTGGGCACCTCCGGCGCAGGCTCGGCGCTGATTGCAAAATGCAAGAGCTGCACCAGTTCAACCAGTTGTAGTGGAGCCGGAGCTGGAACTCCTTCGCCTAATTCTGATCCCGAAGCTCCGAATTTTGTTCTCAACCGGGTCGACGTGTCCTATACCTTTACCCCCCTGATTCCCGGGACACCATTCGGAGTGGTGCTGCTACCTATTTCGGTTTGTGCCTCAAGCGGAGGAACTATCAGCTGCACTTTTCGCCGGCAAGTTTCGATGCGGGCAATGGACTAATAAATGCAGCGAGTTTACGGAATGAAAAGCAAGCAGCTGAAATCGGAAGATGGTCAAGCCACCGTCGAGTTTGCGCTGACCATCGTGTTCGTCATGTTCCTGATCGTCGGGATCATCGAAATGAGCATGCTGTTATACACCTACAGCGTTGTAGCAGATGCGGCCAAGGAAGGCGTGCGCTACGCAGTTGTGCACGGCAACCACAACAGCTCTCCGTCTGGACCGGGCTCGACCTCGGCAATTGACGGAGCGGTCGGCACGGGGGTGGTTAAGACCTACGCTCAATTTTCCTTTCACGACACCTCCACTATGACTGTGACGGTCACCTATCCCGACACTGCTAGTCCGCCAGCAAACCAGTCACCCAATCGCGTGCAGGTGAAGGTGAGCTACCCATACCAGCCGTTCTTCGGTCTGGCGTGGCCGACGGTGAATGTGTATGCCAATGCGGAAGGTCGAATTGCATTTTGAGAAAACAAGTTCGGTGGCGAAAGGGGAGGCGAATGTTCACTAGCAGGAAACTGCGACGGTCGCGAGAATCCGGTCAAGCCATGTTGCTGTGTTTGCTCGTCCTCGGCCTCTTTCTCCTGGGCGCGCTCGGTTTTGCCGTGGATATGTCAAACCTGTGGTTTCATCGCCAGTCCGCCCAGAACGCGGCCGACGCGGCATGCACCGCGGGCGTAATGGACATGTTAAGTATCGCAAACGGCGGAACACCGGCAGCTGGATTTACACCTGGGACTGCCTACCAATGCTCCAGTGCTCCGAATTCAGCGCCATGTAAATATGCCGCTCTGAATGGCTACACGCCGGCGGCGCTTACGGCAGATTCAGTGGGCAATGACACAAGCATCAGCTTTCCATCAACGGTCGCGGGCGTTCCGGCATGCACCGGCACGCCCACTCCAGCGGTGTGCATTGCCCCTACCGCGCTGAGTCCTTACCCCTACATTCAGGCCAACGTCACCGACCGCGCTCAGACTTTCTTCAGCGGATTGATCCGTGGTTCATCGACGATGGATGTCGGAGCACAGGCGACTTGTGGCCTTGTATTGTCGAATGCCCCTATTCCGATTCTGGTTTTAAATCCCACAGTGAGCGGAAGCCTGAGTGGGAATGGTGCCGTTGATATCAAGCTTGTCGGAGGTCCCCAGAGGAGCATTCAAGTCAACTCCAGCAGCGCGACGGCAGTGGATTTCAGTGGCGCGTCTGGAAACATAGACCTGCGTCAGGGAGGCCCCACTAGTACAGGCAGCGATTTCGCTGTTGTCGGACCCGAAGCCGCGATTGGCAATTTCATCACCGGTACGAGTGGTCAATGGATCGACCCGTCAAGCTCCATTTCGGATCCGTTTGCCCTTTTGCCCGCGCCCGTGCAACCGGCTGCCGCTACCCCGGTCTATGGTGTGAAGAATGCAGCGGCCACAGCTTTTGGTTGTCCTGACCCGAGTGGCGGCTGCGATCATTACTTTCCTGGATATTACCCAAGTGGGATTCAAGTCAAAAAGAATCAGCCGGCAGCGGCCACGGGATACGCAGTTTTTGAGCCAGGTATCTACTACCTCGGAGGCGATTTCGCTGCCAACAGTTCGTCCTGCTTACGGCCCAGTAATTCAACCGGTGGCATAGGGGGAACGATATTCTATTTTTCCGGGACGGCGACCCTGAATATTGGCGCAAACTCGGGTACGCTGACAAATTGCCAGAGTAGCTTCATACCTCTTAGCCAAGTCAAGTGCACAGCCAGTTCGATATTGCCGACGAATTTGCCGGCCGCGGGTCTGAAGGGAAATGTCCTTCTCGCTCCTTGCTCCGGAACCTATGGAGACCCACTGGGTGCAAGTGATCCTCTAGGCGTGCAACGTGGCATGCTCTTCTTTCAAGACCGCGCGGCGAGTGGCGTCAACCCCGGATGGAGTGGGGGCGGCTCCTTCGGATTGGCCGGGATCATGTATTTCCACAATGCTGCTTCGTTCAACGACACGTTTACCCTCGGCGGCGGCTCATCTTCCGACACATTCGTCGTGGGTGAAATCGTCGTAGATAAATTGAGTCTGAGCGGGAACCCTAGCATCACCATGGACCTCAATCCCAACGCGCTGTACTACACGTTGAAGGCAACGCTCATTCAATGATCAAGACACCGGCCCGCCACAAAACAATTACGCAGCTTTTGCGCGATGA
>Ga0097621_100001741_pt1 | contig 14904 bp, 13 predicted proteins | sample KBSMisM72_FD_73165 | JGI IMG/M metagenome (GOLD analysis project Ga0097621, IMG submission 73165) | Miscanthus rhizosphere microbial communities from Kellogg Biological Station, Michigan, USA - KBS Miscanthus M7-2 (version 2) (version 2) | ecosystem: Host-associated > Plants > Roots >... | reverse complement strand
GGAGAACGTGCAGATTCAAGGCGTGGTCGTCGGCGTCATGCGCAAGTACTGACGTTTGCGCGTATGCTTGGGCTATGGCGGATCAGCCCAAGCAAATCAACTTCACCATCGTCCCCGACGACTCGACGAACGAGCCACGTACCTACGCCAATTTCTGCTCGATCGCGCACACACCGTTCGACTTCACGCTCACCTTCTGCGAGGTGATGCCGCTGTCGGAAAAAGAAATCAAAGAGGCTGAAGCCGAGCACGTCGTGCGCGCGCCGGTGAAGATGAAGGTCGTGGTCCCGGTGCAGTTCGTGCCCAATCTGATCGCGGCGCTCCAGGAACATTGGCGCGTGTTTTCCGAGTCGTACAGCAACGTGGGCTGGAACAAGGGCGGGCCGATCCACTAGCCCCGAGCCACGAGTGAAGACCGCGACCGAAACGCGACACATCCTCGACGTGCTCGAGACGCAGCATCCCGACGCCGACACGGAGCTGCACTATCAAAACGCCTACCAGCTGCTCGTCGCGACGATCCTGTCGGCGCAATCGACCGACCAGCGAGTCAACATGGTGACGCCCGCCCTCTTCAAGAAATACCCCAACGCCAAGGCGCTCGCCAAAGCAACAACCGCGGAGCTGGAGCCGCAGATCCACTCCACCGGGTTCTTTCGCGCGAAATCGAAGTCGCTGATCGGGACGGCGACGATGCTCGTCGAGCGCCACGGCGGCGAAGTGCCGGCCGAGATGGACGCACTCGTGAAACTGCCTGGCGTCGGCCGGAAGACGGCAAACGTCGTACTTGGGCACGCGCTTGGCGTTCCGGGATTGCCGGTCGACCGGCATGTGCTGCGCGTCAGCAACCGCATCGGAATCGCCGAAGGCGACGATCCGGTCCTCGTCGAGCAACAGCTCTGCGGCGCGCTGCCGAAATCGCGTTGGACGCGTACGTCCGACACGCTCATCCTGCATGGCCGCCGCATCTGCCGGCCGAAGCCGCTCTGTGACCGCTGCGCGGTCCAGGCCGACTGCGACTACTTCATCACCGTGCTCTCCAAACCCCGCCGTGCAACGCGAACGGTTCGAAAACCTCGTCGCTGACGCGCTCGCGTCGATTCCTCAGCGCTTCCGCGACGCGATGAAAAACATCGCGATCGTCGTGGAAGACGAGCCCACGCGCGAACTGCTGCGCGAGATGGGCATCAAACCGCCTGACACGCTGCTCGGGCTGTACTCCGGAACGCCGCTGACCGAGCGCCGATGGGACTACGGCAACACGCTGCCCGATCGCATTCAGCTGTTTCAGGGCCCGCACGAACGCGCATCGGAGGGCGAAGCCGATCTCGTCGTCGCGATCGGCGAGACGCTGATTCACGAGATCGGCCACTACTTCGGCATGAGCGAGGAGCAGATCGAGGAAATCGAAGAGAAGTACTGGCATGGTCGCGCGTAAGCGCTTCGGCCAGCATTTTCTCGAGGCGGCGTGGGTCGCGAAGGTGGTGAAGGCCATCCACCCGACGCCTACCGACGAGTTCATCGAAATCGGCCCAGGGCGGGCGGCGTTGACGACTCCGCTTGCCGCCTCCGCCAGGCACGTCACGGCATTTGAGATCGACCGCGATCTCGTGGCGGCTCTCCGCGTGTCGGCGCCCGAGAACCTGACGGTCGTCGAAGGCGACTTTCTTGAATCCGACTGGCTGCTGAAACACCCGCCCTCCACGCCGATTCGTGTCGCCGCCAACCTGCCCTACAACGTCGCGTCGCCGATTCTGTTCAAGCTGATCGACCTCTTCGACACCGGAGTGCCTATCGCCGATGCGACGCTGATGTTGCAGCGTGAGGTCGTGGACAGGCTGGTCGCCAGGCCGTCGACGAAAGAATACGGCGTCTTGACCGTGCTGGCCGGCCTGTCGGCCGATGTGGAGCGACTGCTGATGTTGCCGCCCGGCGCATTCCGTCCGATGCCGAGGGTCCAATCGGCGCTCGTTCGGATGCGCTTTCATCCGCCCCACCCAACGCCGGCGAACCGGTCGCAGTTCGGCGCCATGGTCACCGCGATCTTCACGCGCCGCCGGAAAACACTCGAGAACGCGCTGCAGGCGTATCGGCCCGGAGAGGGCCACGACATCCCCGCCGCGCTGCGCGCGGTCGGCATCGACGGCCGCCGGCGGCCGGAAACATTGGAGATCGCAGAGTTTGTCAGGCTAAGCGACGCGCTCGTAGCTGTGCTATAGTTTGCGCTGTTAAGTTGTTCACCCGTCGCATGTTGTACGAGCGGCGGGCTCACATCACGCCTCGTAGATTTCAGGCGCGCCCAGCGGCCTGAACGGGCCGCGGCTGCGGCTCCCTGCGTACGAAGACGTTCCGCCAGGAACGGCGCGTGCGCCGGTGGATTTTCAGACTGTTTCAGATGCTCGAAGTGGTGTCTCTCGGCGGCCTCGGCGAGTTCGGGATGAACATGCTCGCGCTCACGTGGGCCGACACGACGATCGTCGTCGACGCGGGCGTGATGTTCCCCGACCCGGAGCTGCTGGGTGTCGATCGGATCATCCCGGACCTGACGTACCTCCAGCAAAAGCGCGCGGCCGCGCTCGTGCTGACGCACGGCCACGAGGATCACATCGGCGGCGTCCCGCACGTGCTGGCGTACATCGACGGCCCGATCTACGGCACGCCGCTGACGCTGGCGCTCGTCGAGCCGAAACTCCAGGAGCACGGCATCACGGGACGCCAACTCGTTCCCGTGCGTCCAAAGACGCGCGTCACGATCGGCCCGTTCGAGGTCGAGTTCATCCGCGTCACACACAGCATCCCCGACTGCGTCGCGCTCGCCATCCACACTCCGGCCGGCGTCGTCGTCCACACAGGCGACTTCAAGATCGACCAGACGCCGATTGACGACCAGCACTTCGACCTGCATCGATTCGCCGAGCTCGGCGCCCAGGGGGTGCTCGCGTTGTTCGCGGACAGCACCAACATCGATCGCCGCGGCTACACAGGCTCGGAGCTCGACGTCATCGACGCGTTCGAGGAGATCTTCACCAGCTCGACGGGCCGCATCATCGTGGCCGCGTTCGCCTCGAGTATTTTCCGGGTGCAGATCCTGGTGGACCTCGCGGCGCAGTTCGACCGCAAGGTGGCGTTCGCCGGACGCGGCATGATCGAGAACTCGAAGATCGCTCAGCGGCTCGGCTACCTGAAGATTCCGGCCGGCGTGCAAATTGCCGACTCGGAGGTCCCGATGTATCCCGCGCAGGACCTCCTCGTGCTCGCGACCGGATCGCAAGGCGAGCCAATGGCGGCGCTCTCGCGCATCGCCATCGACGACCACCGCTACGTCAAAGTCCAGGAGGACGACACCGTCGTGCTGTCGGCGCGTTCCATTCCCGGCAACGAGAAGGCGATCGGCCGCGTCATCAATCATCTGTCGCGCCGGGGCGCCGACGTCGTGCACGAAGGCATCAAGCACGTGCACGTGTCCGGCCACGGCAGCGAGGAAGAACTGAAGCTGATGCTGTCGCTCGTGCGGCCCCGCTTTTTCGTGCCGGTTCACGGCGAATACCGCCAGCTCGCCCAGCACGCACGGATCGCCCGGCGAGTCTTCTCGGGACGCGACCCACATCCCGAAACGCTGCTGATCGAAAACGGAGACATCCTGCTCATCGACGAGAACGAGGCGCGCGTCGCCGGCAAGGCGCCGGTCGGGCGCGTGCTCATCGACGGCACGAGAACGGGCGAGGTCGGCGACGAAGTGCTTCGCGATCGCCGTCATCTCGCCGAGGACGGCCTCGTCGTGCCGGTGGTGGCCATCAACAAGCAGACGGGGATGCTCGAAGGCGTGCCCGACATCATCACGCGCGGCTTCGTCATGGAGAACAGCCAGGAACTGCTCGCCGACGGCGCCCGCGTGCTGTCGGATGTCGTCGAACAGTCGAGCCTCGAGGAGCGCACCGATCAGGGGCTCATCAAGGAGAAACTGCGCGCCGAGCTGCGACGGTTTTTCCGCAAACGTTCGGGGCGCCGGCCGTTCGTGCTGCCGGTCATCATGGAGATCTGATCTGTGAGAGGTTCCTCAAGCGTGTCGCGTCGCGTGAGCGAGTTCGTCGGCGTGGCGTTGTTCGCCGCCTCGCTCATCTGGATCGTCTCGCTCGCGAGCTATGAGCCGACGGACCCCGTGTGGTTGTTCAGCACGGGGTCGCACGTGGTACCGCTGAACTTCGCCGGCCGCGTCGGCGCGTTTCTCGCCGAGATCTCGTTCCAGCTGTTTGGCTACGCGTCGTACCTGATCCCGCTCGTGATGGTGATCGTCGGATGGAACTACTTCTGGTGCCGCAAGGTGGACGCGCCGGCGACGAAGGTCACTGGCGCCGTGCTGCTCTTCGGCTGCCTCAGTGCGTTTCTGAGCCTCGTCTTCAGCACACTGGAAGTCGCCGGCAAACCCTTTCGCGCCGGCGGCTACATCGGCGAGTTCCTGGCGCGGGAGTTCTCCGATTACCTGAATCGCACCGGCTCGTTGATCGTCGTCATCACGATGATCGCGCTCGCGGTCATCATGTCGACCCAGTTCTCGTTCGGCCGGATGATGGCGGTCGTGATCGCCGGACTGACAGAGACGAGCGATCGCACGCTGACGGCCCTGCGCGAGTGGTGGGACGCCCGGCGCCGCGAGAAGGAACGCCGGGAGGTGATCGCCAAGCGCGCGCAAAAAGCCGCGCCTGACGCGGTGAGCGCCAAGCCGAAGAAAGCGACCGCCGACGACAAGGACGATGAGGACGAGGCGCCCATGCCGGCCGTCGCGGCGGCCGCAGCGGTCGCGGCCAGGCCTCCCGCGCCGCCCAAACCGCCGAAAGTGATGGTGCCCTCCCCAGCCAAGCTGCCGCTCGCCGACGCCGATCCCGCGGCGCGAGGCGCCGCCGCCGAACGCAAGAAGGGCGAGTACACCCTGCCGCCGCTGGCGCTGCTCGACGCGAGCAAGCAGGAACGCAGCATCGACGAGCGCGAGCTGATGGACCGCGCGCGGCTGCTCGAAGAGAAGTGCCGTGAGTTCTCCGTCGAGGGGAGCGTGGTCCAGATCCACCCGGGGCCCGTCGTCACGACGTTCGAGTTCAAGCCCGACGCGGGCGTGAAGTACTCGAAGATCACCGGGCTCGCCGACGATCTCTGCCTCGCGATGCAGGCCGAGTCCGTGCTCATCGATCGGATCCCCGGAAAGTCGACGGTCGGCATTCAGATTCCGAACGCCACGCGCGAGGGCATCTCGCTGCGCGAGCTGCTCGAGTCGGAGGCGTACCACAAGCAGACCTCGAAACTCACGATCGCCCTCGGCAAGACGATTCACGGCGAGCCCTACGTCACGGATCTGGCGACGATGCCGCACTTGCTGATTGCCGGGTCCACCGGCGCCGGCAAGTCGGTCGGCATGAACGTCATGATCACCAGCATCCTCTACCGCTCGACGCCGGACGATGTGCGTCTGATCATGATCGATCCCAAACGCCTCGAACTGGGCATGTACGAGGACATCCCGCACCTGTTGACGCCGGTCGTCGTCGATCCGAAACAGGCGTCGAACGCGTTGCGGTGGGCGGTGCGCGAGATGGAAGAGCGCTACAAGACGCTCGCCGCCGTCGGCGTCCGCAACATCGATCAGTTCAATCGCAACGCCGCCGCGGCCATCGAAGCCAAAGAGATGATGCCCAACGGCGACGAGCCCAAGAAGCTCCCGTTCATCGTCGTCGTCATCGACGAGCTCGCGGACCTGATGATGGTGGCCGGCAACGAAGTGGAAGAATCGATTGCCCGGCTCGCGCAGATGGCGCGTGCGGTTGGCATTCACCTGATTCTCGCGACGCAGCGTCCGTCGGTCGACGTCATCACCGGCCTCATCAAAGCGAACATGCCCTCGCGCATTTCGTTCCGCGTGCAGTCGAAGATCGATTCGCGCACGATTCTCGATTCGAACGGCGCCGAACAGCTTCTGGGCCGCGGGGACATGCTGTTCCTGCCTCCAGCGTCCTCGCGCTTTATTCGAGTGCATGGCCCGTACATCTCCGAGCAAGAGAGCGCGCGCCTGGCCAGCTTTCTGAAGAAGCAGGGCAAGCCGACGTACGACGAGTCGATCACCGCCGAAGAGAAGACGGCGGGACCCGACGGGCTCGACTTCGAGAAGGACGACCTCTACGACGAAGCCGCGCGCATCGTCGTCTCGAGCGGACAGGCGTCGATCTCGTATTTGCAGCGCAGGCTGCGCATCGGGTTCAGCCGCGCGGCGCGCCTGGTCGACATGATGGAAATGGAAGGCCTCGTGTCTGCGGCGGCGGGCGGCAAAGCGCGTGAAGTGCTCGTGGACAAGGGATACTTCGAAGAGATCGACACGCAGCTGCGATGACAAGTAGGGTTGCGGCCGCACGACGCGCTGTCGCTGCGCTGGCACTGGCCGCGCTTGCCTGGGGTGTGCCGGTCTTCGCCGACGCAGCCGACCGCGAGCTGTACGCGGCCACGCTCTCGCGTGAGCGCGCGCTTCGTGCGACGTTCAGCGGAACACCGGCCCCCGACGTCGCGCTCAAGGATCTTCACTCGATCGTGACGGCCTACCAGACGCTGGTGCGGCGTTTTCCCGCCAGCGGGTACAGCGACGACGCGCTGTGGAATGCGGGCCGTCTGGAGCTCGACGGGTTCGTGCGATTCGGCGACACTCACGATCGCGACGCCGGCGTCAGGCTGCTCCATCGGCTCGCCGCCGACTACCCGGCGAGCAGGCTCGCCAGGCGCGTCATGGACACGCTCGCGACGTTCGACAAGACGTCGAAGGCGCCGGTCGCCATGGCGGTGCGCTCGACTCCGGCCGCGACAATTCGGAGCATCAAACGAAGCGTCCTGCCCGATGTCGTCCGCGTCGTCATCGAGCTCGACGCTGAGGTGCCGTTCCGCGACGAGCGCGCCGGCGATCCCGATCGGTTGCTGATCGATCTCGCGATGGCGCAGCCCTCGTCGTCGCTGACAGATCAGACACTCCGATTCGCGAGCGATTCCGACATCGTGCGACAGGTCCGTGTGGGAAAGCAGGCGAACCGGTCCACGCGGGTCATTCTCGACGCCGGCGGCGTGTCGACGTACAGCCTCTACGCGCTGTACGACCCGTTCCGCCTGGTCGTCGATTGCGTTCGCGGACCGCGTCCTGTCCTGCCGCCTCAGCTGACGAGCAGGAGCTTCATGGTCGCCTCGGCTCGCCGGCTTCCGGCGACATTGCCGCGAACGACGCCGATGCAGACGGCCCTCGCCACCGCCGCGGTGACCGCGGAGGCGATGCCGCCGCCTGAACGAAACACCACCGGTGGCTTCTCGATTGCGCGCCAGCTGGGACTCGGTGTGTCGCGCATCGTCATCGATCCAGGGCACGGGGGCCACGATCCGGGCGCGACGGGGAACGGCGTGAGCGAAGCGGAGCTCGTGCTCGACGTCGCACAGCGGCTGGAAAAACTGCTCCAGAAACAGCCGGGCATCGAAGTGGTCCTGACCCGGAGGACGGACGATTTCGTCGCGCTGCCGGAACGGACGGCGATCGCGAATCGTGAAGCCGCCGATCTCTTCCTGTCGATTCACGCGAACGCGAGCGAAGACGGCACGGCGCGAGGGGTCGAGACCTACTTCCTCAACTTCGCGAACAACCTGAGCGCGGCGTCGGTTGCCGCCCGCGAAAACGCGGCGTCGGGCCAGGCGATGGCCGCGCTGCCGGATTTCGTCAAGGCCATCGCGCTCAACAACAAGCTGGACGAGTCGCGCGACTTCGCGACGTACGTCCAGCGTTCGATGATCGAGCGTCTGCGGCTGACGAACAAGACGACGAAGGATCTCGGCGTGAGGCAGGCGCCGTTCGTGGTGTTGATTGGCGCGGCGATGCCGAGCGTGCTGGCCGAGATTTCGTTCGTGACGAACACGCAGGAAGCGCGGCTGCTGAAGTCGGCGGCGTTTCGTCAGCGCATCGCAGAAGCGCTGTTTGCCGCGATCAAGAAGTATCAGAGCTCACTGCGCACCGTGGCCACAGTCGCACACGGCTCTCAGTGATCGAGCGGTTTTCTCGAACGAATCAAAAAAAGAAGTCCGGCAAACGCGGCGCCCAGGACGAGCGCGCCGAGCACCAGCACGCCAGTCAAGCCCAGCGCGCCGAGAAGTACGTCTGCAAGCCCGGTCGGATCCTTCTTCGGCGCGAACCGAACGACGATCGGCGCGTGTTGAGCAAGAAACATAGAGCCCACAAAGACAACTACCAACGCAGAGTCGCAAAGTTCGCCGAGCGATTCGACGCGGATCTCCGCGTGCTTTGCGTGCTCGGCGTTGATCGTCGTTTTCAGCAAACTACCATTCGGCACTCGTGAACGCGAGCTCGGCGAGCGTGCGGACGGCGACGCCGCTCGGGCCTTTGGGAAGATACGGCTTGTTCTCCTCCGCCCAGGCCGTGCCTGCGATGTCCATGTGCGCCCATGGCAGCCCGCCTGAAAACTCTTTCAAGAACAGCGCGGCCGTGATCGATCCGGCAGGACGGCCGCCGGTGTTCAGCAAGTCGGCAATCTCGCTGCGAATCTGATCCTTGTAATCGTCGAACAGCGGCAGCGGCCACACACGATCGCCGGCGCGATTGGCGACCCGCCGTACGACTTCCGTCCAACGCTCGGGCGTCCCGAACAGCCCGCTGGTGATCTTCCCGAGCGCTGTCACGATGGCGCCGGTCAGCGTGGCGACGTCGACCAGGTGCGTGGCGCCGAGCTTGCGCGCGTACCACAAGCCGTCGCCAAGAATCAGACGGCCTTCGGCGTCGGTGTTGATGACCTCGACCGTCTTCCCCTCGGCGCTCTTCAAAATGTCGCCAGGCTTGATCGCGCGCCCGCCGGGCATGTTCTCGGTCGTCGGCACGACGCCGACGACGCGAATCGGCGCCTTCAGCATGGCGATCGCTCGCATCGCGCAGACGACCGCAGCGCCGCCGGCCATGTCGTCCTTCATCCGCTCCATGCCGTCGGCGGGCTTGATCGAGATGCCGCCAGTGTCGAACGTGATGCCCTTGCCCACCAGGCCAAGTACTGGCGACGCCGGCGCGCCGGGTGGATCGTGACGCATCACCATCAGCCTCGGCGGCTCGGCGCTGCCGCGGGCGACGCCGAGCAGCATCCCCATGCCGAGCTGTTCGAGTTGCTTTTCGTCGAGGACCTCGAACGACACGCCCGTTCCGGTGACAATCGTCTCCGCTCGCCGCGCGAACTCGCGTGGTGTGAGCGTGTTTCCGGGTTCGTTGGTCATGTCGCGCGCAAGATTGCTGCACTCGGCCAGCAACCGGCCCCGAGCGACGGCCGCGGAACACTCGGCCGTGCCGACAATCGTCCACGCAGGCGCCTTTCCTGGCGGAATGTCGCTCGTTTTGTAGCTCCCGGCGTTGAACTCCGACAGCGTCAGGCCTTCTGCCGCGGCCTGGCTCGCTTCCACCTCATCGGCGCGAGCCCCGGCCCGAACGACAAAGGCCGCGCGGCCGACACGACGCTGCTTCAACGCCAGTCCCGCCGCCGAGGCGACCTTCCTCGCGACGTCGCCGCTGAAATCCGCCACACACCCGGCGCCGACAAATGCAATGCGACGTACTTTCCACGTCGCATCCGTGACGGCAGCGATAAACAGTTCGTACAGCCGGCCCGATAACTCCTTCGTGCCAATCGCGCGCTCGAGTTCTCCGCCAATCGCCGTGCTGACACCAGCGACAGTTGCCGCAGTGTCTTCCTCGAACCAGGGGACGATGAGCACGTCCGCATCGACGACAGACAGAGCACTTCGCTCGTAAACCATCCGATCATTATCCCTTGAAGACCTGTCATACAATGCGAAGAGATATGAAAGGCCATCGGCGTCTGGACATCTTTGCCTGGGCCGGCGTCGCATCGCTCGCGCTCTCGGTGGCGATCGCCGCGCAGCAGCCGAACAAATCGTCGAAGGACAAAGATCAGGACAAAGACAAGCACCCTTCGCTCAAGCTCACGGCGCGGCCGCCGCTCGGCATGTCGCCCGCGCGCGTGGTTCTGACCGGCGATCTCAACGGCGGTCCCAACGACGCGGAAGAGTACTACTGCCCCACGGTCGAATGGGATTGGGGCGACGGCACCACGTCGGAATCGACGGCCGACTGCGACCCCTACGAACCCGGCAAGAGCGAGATCAAGCGCCGCTACACCACCGAGCACGTGTTCCGCGCGGGCAACTACCGTGTCGCGCTCCGATTGAAAAAGCGCGACAAAATGGTGACGTCAGCGACGGTGATGATCGAAGTCCGTCCCGGAATCCGCGACCTATAAGCACCGAGACACTAAGTGCCAGGGACATATGAAATCGCTTCAAACTCTGTCCCTGTGAATCGGTAGAGCCTTACATCTGCCGCTTCTCCCGTCAGCGAGACAATCACGTACAGATGATTCTCGTATGAGGCTTCGGCGAGATCTGTGGGCGACGGCCGTGCGTCCGAATGCGGATGCGAATGATAGAAGCCGACGACGTCGAGGCCGCCCGCCCGGGCGTCCCGGCGTGCTCGAATGTGATCCTTCGGGTCGATGAGAAAGCGCGACGGGTTGTCTGCGAGATTGGCGGCGCGGACGGCGGCGACGATCTCCCTCGCGCTGCCGACGAGCAGCCCGCAGCACTCGGCGGGCGCTGTCTCGCGCGCGTGCGCGATCACGTCGTCGCGGACTGCGCGCGGAAGGATCACAGCGTCTCGACGATCATCGCGATGCCCATGCCGCCGCCGATGCACAGCGCGGCCACTCCGTACCGGAGCTTTCTCGCGCGCAGTGCATGCAGCAGCGTCGTCAGAATGCGCGCGCCGCTGGCGCCGATCGGATGGCCGAGGGCGATCGCGCCGCCGTTGACGTTGACCTTCGACGCGTCGAGGCCGAGCTCGCGGCCCACGGCAAGCGCCTGAACCGCGAACGCTTCGTTCAGCTCGAACAGATCGATGTCGGCCATCGTGAGTCCGGCGCGATCGAGCGCTCGACGAACGGCGGGAACCGGCCCCATGCCCATGATCTTCGGGTCGACGCCGGCGGTCGCGTACGAGAGGATGCGAGCCATGGGCGCCGCGCCCGTTTTCTTCGCGTGCGCGCCCGACGTCACCACCAGCGCCGCGGCTCCGTCGTTGATGCCCGATGCGTTGCCGGCCGTCACCGATCCGTCCTTCTTGAAGGCGGCTTTGAGGCCGGCCAGTTTCTCCGCCGTCGTTCCCGCGCGCGGATACTCGTCGCGCGCGAACAGCATCGGATCGCCTTTCTTCTGCGGCAGCGGCACCGGCACGATCTCCGCATCAAACGTCCCGTCGTCGACGGCTTGCACCGCCCGACGCTGGCTTTCGGCGGCGAACGCGTCCTGCTCGTCGCGGGTGATTCCGTAACGCGAGGCGATCTCTTCGGCCGTCATCCCCATGTGGCAGGAGTTGATCGCGCACGTCAGGCCTTCGGCGAGCATCGAATCGATGGCCTCGGCGTGGCCCATGCGATACCCCCACCGAGCGCCCTTGAGGAGATAGGGCGCGTTCGACATCGATTCGGTGCCGCCGGCGACGTAGAGATCCGCGTAGCCGACCGCCACAGCCTCGGCCGCGTGTACCACGGCCTGCAGTCCGGAGCCGCACACCCGATTGACAGTTTCCGCTGGCACGTCGACCGGCAGTCCCGCCTTGAGCGCCGCCTGCCGGGCGACATTCATGCCTGCGCCCGCCTGCAGCACACAGCCCATCAGCACGTCGCCGATCTCGTTCGGCTTCACGTGCGCACGGGCGATCGCTTCGCGGATGACGATGGCGCCGAGATCGCTGGCAGACACGTCCTTCAACGCGCCGCCGAACGCGCCAATCGGCGTGCGGCATGCGCTCAGAATCACTGCATCCATCATGAGACGAGTTTAACTCTCCACCGCAGAGGACACAGAGGACACAGAGGTTTGGAAAGGAATGCCTCGTGTCCTCTGTGTCCTCTGTGTCCACCGTGGTGTCGTGTTTCGTCGTCCGTTTCCGATATCAGAGACAGATTGTGAGAACGGGCGTATCGTTAGCCCCCACGGAGCCATTCCATGCGACCGCTCGATCCTGACCTCTGGCGAAAGCTGAGTCCGTACCTGGACGAAGCGCTGGAGATCGACCCGGCGCAGCGGCCGGCGTGGCTGGCATCTGTCGGCGCCACGCATCCCGACGTCGCCGCCGATTTACGGATGCTTCTGGCCGATCACCAGGCGATCGAAGACACGGGCTTTCTCGAGCGCGTTGTCGAGGTAGGCCTGCGTCCAGTGTCCGCCTCGCCATCGCTCTCGGGCCAAATCCTCGGCGCGTACCGGCTGCTGTCGCTCATCGGCCAGGGCGGCATGGGCACCGTCTGGCTGGCCGAGCGCTGCGACGGACGATTCGAAGGACGCGCGGCCGTGAAGCTGCTGAACGTCGCCGTCATGGGCCGCGTCAGCGAAGAGCGGTTCCGGCGCGAAGGCCACATCCTCGCGCGTCTGACGCACACGAATATCGCGCGCCTCATCGACGCGGGCGTGTCGCCAGCTGGCCAGCCGTATCTCGTCCTCGAGCACGTCGATGGCCAGGCCATCGATCGTTACTGCGACGAACACACGCTCAGTGTCGACGCGCGTCTTCGCGTGTTTCTGGACGTGCTCGAAGCGGTGACGCATGCGCACGCCAACCTGGTCGTGCACAGGGACATCAAGCCGGGCAACGTCCTGGTCAGCGTCGCCGGGCAGGTGAAGCTGCTCGACTTCGGCATCGCCAAGCTGCTCGAGGACGAAGACGCGCAGGCGGACGGATCGCCCATGGTGACTGCGCCGCTGACGCGCGACGGCTGGGCGGCCACGCCGCAGTATGCCGCGCCAGAGCAGGTCGCCGGCGGCCTGGTCACCACCGCCACAGACGTGTATGCGCTCGGAGTCCTGCTGTATGTGCTGCTGACCGGCACGCATCCCGCGGGCGCCGATGCACGCTCGCCCGCAACGCTCCTACACGCGATCGTGGAGGTCACACCGCGGCGGCCGTCCGATGTCGTCACCGAGCCGGAGTCGACGGACGCGCTCGTCTCGCATGCTGTCCGCTGCGGCACGACGCCGGCGCGGCTTCGACGCATGCTGCGCGGCGATCTCGACACGATCATCGCGAAAGCGCTGAAGAAGAATGCGGCAGAGCGCTATGCCTCGGTCACGGCGCTCGCCGACGACATCCGCCGCTTTCTACGGCTCGAACCGATCACCGCGCGCCCCGATACGCTCAGGTATCGAGCCCTGACGTTCGCCAAGCGCAACGCGCGAGGCGTTGCCGCCTCGGCAGCGGTCGTGGCGCTCCTCACGGCATTGATCGCGTACCACACGGTGCGCCTCGAGACGGAACGCGACCGTGCACAGCGAGAGGCGACGAAGGCTCGAAAAGCGAGCGACGTGTTGACCAGCCTGTTGACCTCCGCCGATCCGTACGCCATTCACGGGGCGCGAAGCGACACGACGATTCGCAGTGTGCTCGATTCCGGCGCCGCGCAGGTACAAAAAGATCTCGTCGATCAGCCAGAGTTGCAAGCCGGGATGCTCACGGTGTTAGGCAGGATCTATCGCCGGCTCGGCGCGTATGACAAGGCGCAGCCGCTGCTCGAGCAGGCGCTCGCCAGCGGCAATGCCGCGTTCGGACCCGAGCACGTCGACACGGCTCAGACGCTTCATGACCTTGGCGTCGTGCTGGCGGACAAAGGCGACTACGTCGCGGCGGCACAACGCCTGGAACAGGCGCTGGCGATGCGTCGCCGCCTCCTGGGCAACGAACACGCGGACGTCGCCGTGACGTTGTCGGAGCTCGGTCGCGTCTACCAGGATCTCGGATTGAATCAGCGCGCCGAGTCACCACAACGCGAGGCGTTGAGAATCAGGCGAAAGACGCTAGGCGAAGAACACCGGGAGACGGCCGTGAGCCTGAGTGATTTGGCGTCGGTCCTGCGGCTGAACGGCGATTTGGCTGGCGCCGAAACGCTCTTGTGGCAATGCTTGGAGACGAACCGCAAGACGCGCGGGGAAATCCACCCGAACACGTCGGCCACCCTGCACGATCTCGGGTTGATCGCCGCCGCCAGGCGAGACAATGCCGGCGCCGAGGCGATGCTTCGTCGCGCCCTGGACATCGCGCGCCGGACGTTGGGCGACAGGCACCCGATTGTCGCCACGACGTTGAACAGCCTTTCCCACGTGCTCGTCGCGCAGGGCCGTTATGAGGACGCCGTCGCGGCGCTGCAAGACGCGCTGGCGATCGCGCGGCCGGCGCTTGGCAACGATCATCAGCTCGTCGCGATTTACGCGATCAACCTCGCCTCGATCCAATTGGCCCGCAACCAGCCCGTCGCGGCGGAGCAACTGCTCAGGGAGGCGCTGCCGGTTCGCGTGCATGCGCCGGAACTCGTGCCGAGCCGGCGCCGCACCGTTGCCGACGACGACTGGAGTGTCGCGACGACCAAAGCGTTGCTTGGCACGTCCCTTTTGGCGCAGCGCCGCTTCGCGGATGCCGAAGCCGTCCTCCTCGACGCGCGCCGCGAGCTCGACACGCAGCCGCAGCCACGGGCTCGCGACGTGAACGCGACGATCTTCGGTCTGGTCCAGCTGTACGACGCGTGGGGCAAGCGCGACGCTGCGGCGGCCTATCGCGCGCGCCTCCGTACGTAGGCCGACCGTACTACACAGAGGCGCCCAGCGCGCGATGCAAATACAGGCGCGCCTTCTCCCAGCTGCGTTGGACGGTTCGCTCTGACACGCCGCGCATCGCGCCAATCTCGGCGAAAGAAAAACCGCAGAAGAACTTGAGGTCGACGATCTCCGCCAGCGCAGGTTCGACCGCAGCCAGCTCGTCGAGCGCGTCGCTAATCCCCTGCA
>Ga0097621_100001739_pt1 | contig 14913 bp, 13 predicted proteins | sample KBSMisM72_FD_73165 | JGI IMG/M metagenome (GOLD analysis project Ga0097621, IMG submission 73165) | Miscanthus rhizosphere microbial communities from Kellogg Biological Station, Michigan, USA - KBS Miscanthus M7-2 (version 2) (version 2) | ecosystem: Host-associated > Plants > Roots >... | reverse complement strand
AGCGCGAGCCGCTGGCGCATGCCGCGCGAGAAGCTGGCGACTTCATCGTCGGCGCGATCGGCCAGCCCCGCCGCGGACAGCGCCGGCCCGACGGCCGCCGACGGCTGCAGTCCGTACAGCCGCGCGAAGAAGGCGAGGTTCTGCCGAGCGGTGAGCTCCGGGTAGAGGTACAACTCGTGGGCGAGCAGGCCGATGCTCGCGCGAAGTTCGCCGCCGAGCACGCGCGCCGGCTGTCCGCCATACGTCACCGCGCCGGAGGTCGGCGCGACCAGCGTCGCAAACATGCCGATGATGGTGGATTTGCCGGCGCCGTTGGGGCCAAGCAGCCCGATGATGTCGCCGGATGCCGCGGTCAGCGACACGTGCGACACAGCGCGACGCCGGCCGAAGTGCCGCGACACATCGACCAGGCGAACGTCGTGGAAGTCGATCATCAGGCGGGCGCGCCGGCGCGGTCGGGATCGTCGAGGGCGCCGTAGACGTGCTCGAGCTGCGCCATCAGCTCTTCGCGCCGCGCCAGCGACCGGTCGTCGCTGCGTCCGTTCCGGCGCTCGCGTTCGATCTTGAGCAGTTCGCCGAACAGCTTTTCACGGCGCGTGAGCAGCCGTTTGCGGTCCGCGTCGAGCGCGGTGGTCTTTTGCCTGCGCGTGGCGAACCACACACCGCCGAGCACGATGGCGCCGGCAACGGCGAGCGCGGTGACGCGCGGCGCCGGGCTGTGATGCGGAAGGTCGGTCAGACTCAACGCGATCGTCTTGCCGGCCGGAACGGCGGCGCCCATCGCGCCGATGACGACTTCGCCGTTGTTCGGAAACTCCTGCTGCCGCTCGATCAGCGGCGAACTCAGCTTCGTCTCGCCGAGCTTTCTCACGAGGACCGTCAGATGATCGAGCTGCGCGGGGAACGTCTGGGCCAGGTCGAGCGTGCCGGTGTCGACCGGCAGCTCCGCGACCAGTTGAATGACGGTCCGTCCCGGCGGCACCGGACCGGCAAGACTCACATGCGCGCCTTTGGTCCTCGCGATCGGCGATGAGCCGTCGAGCAGCGTCGTGCCTTGCGCGCCTCGCGGCATATCGAACGCGAACGGCGGACTCGGATTCACGGGGTTCGTATTGATGTTGACGAGTTCGAGCATGTAGTACGCGGTCACGAACTCGTCGCCGGGTTCGAGCACAATTCGCGAGTTGTCGCTCAGCGAGACCGTGCCGGAAACCGCCGGCGCTTCAGGCGCAGGTTGTGGCGCGTTCTTGTCCGTCGCCACGAGCATCAGGCGGATGCCGCCCTGCGACGGCGCCTGGAAGTCCTGCGACTCGAGATGCTCGCCGTCGACGTCGGCCGTCGCCTTCACCCTCTCGCCGGCCGGCACCTTGTCGAACTGCGCACGTCCCGCGTCGTCCGTGTTGACCTTCAACACGCGGCCGTTCGCAAAATGCAGCTCGACCAGATGGCTCGCGATGTTGTTCGAGAGCTGGCCGCGGATCAGACGGACAGAGATGCTGCCGTCAGGAAGATCCGTGACCGGACGCGGAATGCCCGCCATTTGCTTCGGGTCGGGCATCTGGAATTGAGCGAAAAGCTCGCCACCACAGAGGACACAGAGGATGCAGAGGACGACTTTGAAAAACCTCTGTGTCCTCTGCGTCCTCTGTGGTGGAGAGTCTCTCTGCGTCCTCATCGCCTACAGCTTCGCCCCGCACTGCTTGCAGAACTTTGCCTCCAGGTCGCGGGCCGTTCCGCATTCCGAACAGAACCGCGCCGCTTGGGGCTCAGTCGGCGCCTCACCGAGACGCGTGGCAAGATCCGCTTCGACCTGCGCGCGATATCCGCCGCCGGCGTCGAGCAGCCGGATCAGGCGCGCGGCGCGCGTGCGAAGCCGTCCCGACATCTCGTGGAAGTCGCTCTCGGACAGCTTCCCCATCGCCTTGTCGAACTCGAGTTCCTTGATGGAGCGCAGCACGAGCAGCTTCTCGCGTTCGAGCGCCGTGCGTGTCCGCTGGCCGATCATCGCGGTGCGATCTTCGTCGCCGAACACCAGCGGCCGGACCATCCGCAGCACCGCGAGGCCCACGATCGTCGTCGCGGCCATCAGCACCGTCAGCAGGACGATCGACGCGACGCTCTGCCCGCGCGCCATGAACGTCGCGGCAGTCGCGCACGCGAGGCCCGCGAGCACGAAGAACTGCCAGGCCTGGAGGCCTTCGTCTTTCTGACTAGTCGAGGTTTCGGAGCTCATCGTCGAGCCGCTGGTTCATGCCAGCGTCGGTCGAAGGGACTTCTGACGGCTGAGACTCGCCCGGGTGTTTCGACCACCGCATGGCCACGAATCCGAGGCCGACGACGCCGGCGCCGCCGAGCAGGTAGGGAAAGATCCACGCGAGCCGGTTGAAGCCCCGGTCGAGCGGCATCGCAAGGAAGTGCTCCCCGTTGTACTTCGCGATCCACGAGCTGATGATCTGATCGTGCGAGAGCCCCGCGTCGATGTCGGTGCGCAAATCGTCGCGCATTTGCGACGCCTGTCCGCAAATACATTTCGACAACGGCTCGTGCGCGCACCCGCCGCACGTGCACGCGATCTCGTCGCGCATCTTCCGCTCGAGATCGCTCTTGGGCTCCGTAATCGAACCGGGCATTTCCATGTGCTGCGCGCTCGCCGATCGCGGGGCGCCCAGCAGCATCGCGACGATCAACAACGCGATGGTCGTCGTCACGGTTTCCGGCGATGCGATCTTCGCGGTCGCGAATGAGAACGTGCTTTCCGGCAATAGCGCGATGCCCGTGCCGAACGCCAGCATGCCGAATCCGAACCAGACCCAGTTGACCAGCGGGTTGATGACGACGTTCAGCGTAATCGCCTGCGAACCCAGCTCGAACGACGCGAGCACAAGATAGAGGTCTTCGGCGACGCCGCGACGGATGGCCGCGTCCGTGCGTGGCGGTTCGTTCTGATGTTTCTTGAAGAGCGCCTTCGACGGATACATCGTGTCGATCTGCTTGCCGCCCTTGAAGACGCTGATGTACGCGACGATCGACTGTTTCTGGCCGTCCTCGATCACCTTTACCTGATCGTTGCGCGCCGTGTACGCCCCGACGGTCATCTGTTCACCGGGGTTCAACACTTTCGTCACGTCGCGCTTGTAGGCGTTGCCGGCGAATCCAAGAAAGATCAGCACGATGCCGACGTGGACGATGTAGCCGCCGTAGCGCCGCTTGTTGCGCGCGACCAGGCCGATGAGCGCGGTGACCAGATCAGTTCCGGTATTCTTGCGGCGGACTTTCGCGCCGCGCCAGAACTCTTGAAGGATCGTCGTGAACACAAAGGCGCACAGCGCGAAGCACGTCAGCGACGCCCACTGCGTGAGCCCCAGCGCCGCAAGCCCTCCGACGGTCACCACGAGCGCGCCCACAGGCCACGCAAACGTGTTGAGGAGGTTGTCCACCGTGGATTTGCGCCATGCCAGCATCGGGCCGAGGCCGGTGAGGAACAGCAAGACGAGCCCGATCGGCAGCATCCACTTGTTGAAGAACGGCGGGCCGACGGTCATCCGCGTACCGGTGACCGCTTCGCTCATCGTCGGGAACATCGTCGCGAACGCGACGAAGAAGGCGCAGAACAAGAGAATCCAGTTGTTCGCGAGGAACGCCGCCTCGCGCGACACCCACGAGTCGAGCTCCGCGCGCGCCTTCAACAACGGCAGGCGGTAAATCACCATGCCGAAGCTGAACGTCAGGATCACGACCATGAAGGCGGTGAAGAGTCGAGCGAGCTGCGGGTCGTCGCCGAACGCGTGCACGGACGCGACGACGCCCGACCTCGTGAGGAACGTGCCGAAGATCGTCAGGAAGAACGTCAAGATGACGAGTGTGACGTTCCACACGCGCAGCATGCTGCGCCGCTCCTGCACCATCACCGAGTGGAGGAACGCCGTCGCCGTGAACCATGGCAACACCGCGGCGTTTTCAACAGGATCCCATCCCCAGTAGCCGCCCCACGCCAGCACTTCGTACGCCCAAATCATCCCGAGCATCAGGCCGAACGACAGGAACAGCCACGCGACCATCGTCCAGCGACGGACCGCGCGGAGCCACGAGTCGTCGAGATGGCCGGTGATGAGGGCGGCGAGTCCGAACGCAAACGGGATCGTCATGCCGACGAAGCCCGTGTAGAGCGACGGCGGATGGATCGCCATCCAGTAGTTTTGCAGCAGCGGGTTGAGTCCCGTGCCGTCGACCGGCGCGGGCGTCAGATACGTCGAGAACGGGTTCTTGTGCACGACCATGAGATAGAGGAAGAACGCCTCTACGGTCGAAATGGTCGCGACCACATATGGGATGAGCTCGCGATGACGTTCCCGGTTGATGAACACGGCCACCGATCCGAAGACCGACAGCAGGAACACCCAGAACATGATCGAACCGTTCAGCCCGCCCCAGTACGCCGTGATCTTGTAGAAGAACGGCTGCAGCGTCTCGGATTCTTGCGCGACGTAACGGATCGAGAAATCGTCGGTGAGAAACGCGTTGATGATGACGGCCGTGGCCACGGCCATCAGCGCGGCGACGAGATACAGGCCGCCGATGCCGCTCTCAATCAGCCGGCGCGAACCGCGGCGCGCGCCGACGACAGAAGCAACCGTCGCGTAAGCGCAGATGACGAACGACGCGAGAAGAAGAAAGGTTCCGAGATTGGCCATGGACTTACGACTTGGCCTGGCCCGGCGTGCCGCCCGCCGCTTCGTACTTCGATGGGCACTTCGCGATGACCTGGTTCGCGTCGAATCCGCCGTCGGATCTCAGTTGGCCATGGGCCACGACTTCCGCTTCATCCTTGAACGTGTCGGGCGGCTGGCCGGTAAAGCTGATGTTGATCACATTGCCCGGCTCGCCAGCGCGAATCGGGTTGTTCTGAATCTTGAACCGGTACTCGAGCGTGTTCGAGTTGTGCAGAATCGATCCTGGAATGACGTAGCCCTGCACTTGAAGCTTCTTGCCTTCGAGCGTCGGGCGCTGAGCGACGACTTCGTCGACATGCTTGAAGTATTCGGCGCCTTCGCGCAGCGTCGTCCACATCATGAAGCCGAAGGCAGAGGCGAGCACGACGGCCGTGACAGCAATCTTGATATTTCGATGTGCCATAAGGACTTCTGGTGCGAGGAAACTCCGGTTCAGAATAGCCCCGAGGCGCCCTCGGTTGCAAGCTCGCGCAGGAGCTCAGCCACAGCCGACACCGGCAAACCGACCACGTTGGCGTACGAACCGTCGATGCGCGGAATGAAACGTGACGCCAGGCCCTGAACCGCGTAGCCGCCGGCTTTGTCGCGGCCTTCCCCGCTCGCGAGGTACCACGCGATGTCTTCGGCGGACAACGCTGTCATATAGACGCTCGTCGTGACCACTCGTCCCCGCTCGGCTGATGAGGTGCGCAGGCTGACGCCGGTCAGCACCTCGTGCTGCCGCCCCGACAGCTTCCGCAGCATGTGCTCGCCGTCGCGATCGTCGACGGGCTTGCCGAGAATCTCGCCGTCGACGACAACTGTCGTGTCTGCGCCGAGCACGACGAGAGCGTCGTGGGGGACGCGCCGCCCTAGGAGTTGCATCGCCGCCGACGACTTCTCGCGCGCGAGCCGCGCGACGTACGTTTGCGGCGACTCCCCCGGCTGCACGCGCTCGTCGAGATCGACGGCGCGCGTGTCGAACGTATAGCCGGCCGCCCGCAGGAGCTCGGCGCGTCGTGGAGACGCGGAGGCCAGGACAAGACGCATGGTGGACTAAAATTGTAGTCCGTGCGTCCGCTCACCTCCGCACTTCCGGGTGCACTCGCCGAGCTTCTCCGGGGCACTCCGCTCTCGGCTGGCAAAGTCGCGTTCGCCTGGCGCGCGGCCGTTGGTCCTGCGCTCGAGCGCGAAACCAGCGTGCGCCTCGAGAAAGGCACGCTACTGGTCGACGCCACCACAAAACAATGGGCGCTCGAAATCCGCCGGTCGTCCTCCATTATCTTGACGCGGCTTCAGAACCTGCTCGGGAGCGACGCCGTGTCTGCGATCTCGGTGCGCGAGCGTGCGTGAGAGCGTCATCGTCTCCGCGGTTCGCACGCCGACCGGCAAGTTTCTCGGCGCGCTGAAGTCTTTTTCGGCCACGCACCTTGGCGCGCAAGTCGTCGCCGAAGCCGTCCGCCGCGCGAACATCGATTCCGCCATCGTCGACGAGTGCGTCATGGGCAACGTCGTCAGCGCCGGGCTCGGGCAGAATCCCGCACGCCAGGCGGCGCTCCGCGGTGGACTCCACGACGAGGTCGCCGCGCTCACCGTCAACAAGGTGTGCGGCTCTGGACTGAAAGCGGTGATGCTGGCCGACCAGGCGATCCGTGCCGGCGACATCGACGTCGCGGTCGCCGGCGGCATGGAGTCGATGAGCAACTGTCCGTACCTGCTGCCTCGTGTTCGTGACGGCCTCCGCATGGGCAACAGCGAGATGCTCGACTCGATGATTACCGACGGCCTGTGGTGTGCGTTCGAGAACGTCCATATGGGCAACGCCGGCGAAGTCGTCGCCGAGTGCTATCGAGTGCCGCGCGCCGATCAAGACGCGTACGCGGCGCTCAGCCATCACAAAGCGGCGGCGGCCGCCGCCGACGGACGCTTTCGCGACGAGATGCTTCCGATTTCGATTCCGCAGAAGAAGGGCGACGCGATCGTCGTGGATCGCGACGAAGCCATCCGCGCTGAGACGACTGTCGACGCGCTTGCGGCGCTGAAGCCGGCGTTCAAACGCGACGGCTCGGTGACCGCCGGAAACGCGCCGGGCGTGAACGACGGCGCGTCCGCGCTCGTCGTCATGTCGGCGGATCGAGCGCAATCGCTCAATCTGCGGCCGATGGCGCGGATTGTCGGCCAGGCCGCAAGCGGCATCGCGCCGAAGCTGGTACTGATGACGCCCGTCGAGGCCGTGCGGCGGCTGATGAAGAAGGTCGGATGGCGGCTCGAGGACGTCGATCTCTTCGAGCTGAACGAAGCGTTTTCGGTACAGGCCGTCGCCGTGATTCGCGAGCTGGGCCTCGACCCCGCGCGCGTGAACGTCCACGGCGGCGCAGTCGCGCTCGGCCATGCGATTGGATCGAGCGGCAGCCGGATTCTGACGACCCTTCTCTACGCGCTTGCTCAGCGGAAAATGAAGCGCGGCGTCGCGACGCTCTGCATGGGCGGCGGCAACGGCCTTGCGCTCGCGATCGAATGTCCGTGATGACGCCACGAAGACGCGAAGAACACGAAGGCGCACGAAGACTTCTTCTTGAAAAACTATTCGTGTACCTTCGTGTCCTTCGGGTCTTCGTGGCTATCGTCTAACGCGATGGCAATCGAAACGATTGGCGTGATTGGAGCTGGCACGATGGGCAGCGGCATCGCGCAGTCGTTTGCGCAGGCTGGCTTCGCCGTGCGGCTCGTCGACGTCTCCGCGCCGATGCTCGAACGCGCCCGCGCGTCGATCGCCAAGAGCCTGGCGAAGTTCGTCGACAAAGGCACGCTGACGGCTGCCGACAGAGACGCGGTGCTGACGCGTCTGTCTGTCCACACGGGCGTCTCGTTTCTCGCCGACGCCGACTACGTCGTCGAAGCCATCGTCGAAGACGCCGACGCCAAGCGCGCACTGTTCTCGACGCTCGACACGGTGGTTCGCCCGGAGGTCATCCTCGCGTCCAACACGTCGTCGATCCCGATTGCGACGCTCGCCGCCGCCACCACACGCGCCGACCGCGTCCTCGGCATGCACTTCATGAATCCGGTGCCGCTCATGGTACTGGTCGAAGTGATTCGCGGCCCTCGCACATCCGACGCGTCAATGCGCACGGCGTTCGATCTGTGCGCGAAGCTCGGCAAAACAGCCGTCGAGTCGGCGGACCGACCGGGGTTCATCGCGAACCGGGTGCTGATGCCGATGATCAATGAAGCCATCTACGCAGTGATGGAAGGCGTAGGCACACCGGAGGCCGTCGACACGGTGATGAAGCTCGGCATGAATCACCCGATGGGACCGTTGACGCTCGCCGACTTCATCGGCCTCGACGTGTGCCTCGCCATTCTTCGCGTGCTCCACGACGGCTTCAAGGACGCGAAATACGCCCCATGTCCTCTGCTCGAGCGCATGGTTGCCGACGGCAAACTCGGCCGCAAATCTGGTGAAGGGTTCTACAAGTACAGCTGAAGCGTGAATCGTGGTCTCGCGATTGCACCGCCATGGCCGAGTACGAGAGTCATGGAGGTGACCATGTACACGAGGAGAATCGCCGGAGTAATCGCGGCGGCATTCGTTGTCAGCGCTACGGCGTTCGCCCAGAGTGAGAGTCGATCGTCGTCCGAGCCGCAGCGTCAAGCGTCCGCAGCAAACAGCAGCATGACGGTCGTCGGCTGTTTGATTCGTGAAACCGACTATCGGCGTGCGCATGGCCTCGGCAAAGGCGCGATCGGCGGCCTCGGTCTTGGCGATGAGTTCGTGCTGGTCGACGCGACCGAATCCTCTAGCACGCTCGCCGCACGTCCCACGTCGAGCTCAACGTGCGCCGAATCAGGAAGCGGCAAGGCCTACCGCATGACGGGCAAGGCGGAGGAGCAACTGAAGCCGTTCGTCGGCCGCCGCATCGAAGTCACGGGACAGTTCGATCACGAACGCGACGCGAAAACGGCAGCGGGACAAACCGACGCGAAGCTGCCCCCTGAAATTCGAATCGCCTCGTTCCGCGAGGCTACCGCTTCGGGCGGCCAGACTCCTGCGTCGGCGAGCGCGGCTCCGGCTCCGCAGCCGGTACCGTCGACGCCGTCGCGAGTGGCTTCGAATGACACAGCCGCGCAGCGGCAGTTGCCGAAAACTGCGAGCAACGAACCGCTACTCGCGCTGGTCGGGTTGATGTGCCTGACCGCGGCTCTCGGCGCACGATTCGCACGCCTCGGCGTCTCCTAAGCGTCGGCGCAGATGTAGCGCAGACCTGACGGTCTGCGCTACATTTTGCGGAAATGGCACAACAGATCGGCATCGTCGGGGTGTCTGCGGAAGGCGCGGCGCTGTGCTATCGCACGATCTGTCTCGAAGGCGAACGGTACCTCGGCCAGTACGATCATCCTGAAGTCTCGATGCACACGCACTCGCTCGCCGAGTACATGAAGCGGATCGAGCGCGACGACTGGGCCGGCGTCGGCGAGTTGATGCTCTCGTCGGCCGACAAACTGGCGAAGGCCGGCGCACGCTTCCTGATTTGCCCTGATAACACCGTCCATCAAGCGTTCGGGTACGTCGAGCCGCGATCGCCGCTGCCATGGATTCACATCGCAGACGTTGTCGCCGATGAAGCGAAAGCGCGGCATTTTCGCAGGCTCGGCATCACCGGCACAAAATATCTCGTCACGAGCGACGTCTATCCGGAACGACTGAAGCCGCACGGCGTCGACCACCTTCGTCCCGAGGTGGACGAGCGCGAGGAGATCAATCGGATCATCTTCGGCGAGCTGGCCTATGGCGTGACCACGTCGGACTCCGTCGCCTACTTTCAGGGCGTGATCACGCGGATGAAGAGCGGCGGCTGCGACGCCGTCGTCCTCGGCTGCACCGAGATCCCGCTGCTCATGAACGACGCGAACTCGCCACTGCCGACGCTCGATTCGACGCGCCTGCTGGCCCGTGCGGCGCTCCGACGCGCGATAGAGCCGTGACGATCCGGTAGTATCTCCAGGCCGACCTCAAATAGACTTCGCCCTGATGGGCACGCCGCCGAGCATGACGCCCGAGCGGTGGCGGCAAGTCACCGCGATCTTTCACGAGGCGGTGGACAGGGACGCCGTCGCGCGTGAGGCCTTTCTCGATCGCGCCTGCGCTGGCGATCGCGAGCTCCGCGTCGAAGTCGACGCGATGCTGGCCGCGCACCGCGACGCCGGTCAGTTTGGCGAAGTTCCGCTGGTTCTCACGCCGACGACAGGCGTCGTCGAGTCGAAGCCGCAGACGCACCCGTTTGTCTGGCTCGTGTGGTTGGCTGTTCCCGCGCTCGCCGCGATGTTCCTCTACGCGCTGTGGGTGCTGGTACCGAACAGCCGCATTGCCGGCCCGCTCGGATGGGACGAACAGCGTCAAGGCACAGAGTGGTTCGTCTCGCGCGTTGACCCTCCGGGCATCGCCGCCGGCCTACTGAGTCCAGGGGATCGCATCCTCACTCTGAACGGCACGCCGCCAATGAATCCGTTCGGAACCGCGCTCCACCGACGCCGGCTCACCGCGGGACAGACCTACCAACTGGCGATCGACAGAAGCGGCGAACGCCGCGATCTGCACGTGATGCTGCCAGCACGCGGAAGCGACGTGCCAAGAACGCTCGCCTACTTCTTGATGAGCCTCGCGTGGTGCGCGGTCGGCGTGTTCATCGGCCTTGCGAAACCGGAGCTGCCGGTTGCGCGGCTGGCCGCGATCGCCGCGATCATGACCGGCGTCGATTACCTGCAGATTGTCGTCGTCCGCAGCGGCACGGTTTTTCAACCGATGCACCTCGTCGTCGGCTGCCACTTCTTCTTCAGATTCCCAACAGGCCTGGACCTACGCCGTTTCGCTCGCCTCATCCTGACATTCATGTATGTCGTCGGAGGCCTGCTCGCCCTGATGGGGACGTGGATGCACACGACGATGCTCGTGCAGGGCGCCGGCGGAATGGCGACTGCCGTGTCGGCCCACGAGAGATTGTTCGGGCTGCGCGGCGTGATGATCAACGACCTGTTCTATCTCTCGCTCGTCGTCATCGTCTCGACCGTCGTCGTCAATTACCGGAGGCTTACCGACACCGACGCCCGACGCCGGGTGCAGTGGGTCGTCTACGGTTCGATCGTCTCGCTGATTCCGCAGATTGTGATGAGCGGCGTAGAGATTCTCCGAGGCGTGCCGCAGGCGCGCTGGCTTGCGGCGTTCGCCGATTCGTGTACGGCCGGCATGCCGCTCGCGTTCGCGTACGCGATCCTGAAATACCGGGTCTTCGACATCAGAGTCGTCGTCCGACGCGGGCTCCAGTATCTGTTCGCGCGACAGGCGCTTCAGGTGCTCCTCGCGATTCCGATTGTCGTCCTGGTCGCCGTCATCGTGAGAAACCGCAACCTGACGGTCGTTGAGCTGGCGAGCCGCAATACGGGCTACCTGTTCTGGATTGCCGCCGCGCTCGTTGGTCTCCGCTTCAGGGCTTCTGTGAACGCGTGGCTGGATCGCCGCTTTTTCCGAGAGCAGTACGACCGCGAACAGCTGCTGCTTCGGACGTTCGATTCGTTGACGCGGCTCGATTCGCATGAGGAGATGTCCGGACTCGTCCGCGAACAGCTCGAGTTCGCGCTGCATCCGACGTCGATTCACTTCTGGTACCGCGACGACGACGACTCGGGGACGGCGCCGCCGGAACCGCTCGTGAGGCGGCTCGAAGAATCCGGCACGCTCATTCAGCTCGCGACCATTCGCCTCTCGCGCGAAGAAGCCCGCTGGGCTGCGCGGCTCGACGCACATTTGCTGGTGCCAATCACGGACGGCAGCGGACGCGTGATGGGCGCGATCGTTCTTGGCGCCAGGAAATCTGAGCAGCACTACAGCGCCGGAGACTGCAGCCTGCTGCAAGCGATTGGCAAGCAGATCGGTGTGGCCGGCGAAACGCTGCGGCTGCGGGCGCAGGTCGGCGAGGATCGGCGCATTCGTCACGACGTCCTCGCGAAGCTCGACAGCCGGCGCATCAACGTCCTGAAGCAGTGCCCCGTCTGCGGTCGCTGCTTCGACGCCGCCGACGACCAGTGCGATCAGGACGGCCAAGCGCTGACCTTGTCGCTCCCGGTCGAACGGACGATTGCCGCCAGATACCGGCTCGATCGCCTGATCGGCAAAGGCGGCATGGGCGCCGTCTATGAGGCTCGCGACCTGCGGCTCGATCGCGTCGTCGCGCTCAAGATCCTGCTGGGTCGGGCATTCGGACATCAACCCTCCGTCCGCCGCTTCGAACGTGAAGCGCGCGCGGCCGCCCGGCTGAACCACCGCAACATCGTCAGCGTGTACGACGTCGGCCATCTCGAAGGAGAAGGCGCGTACCTTGTAATGGAACGACTCCACGGCGTCACGCTGCGAGAGGCGCTGGCTCGCGCGGGACGTCTGTCGACGATCGAGATCGCCGCCTGGTTCGAGCAGCTTCTCGACGGACTTTCGGAAGCGCACGCCCACGGCGTCGTCCACCGCGACTTGAAGCCAGACAACGTCATCGGATTAAAGTCCGAACCCGACGGGCTCGTCGTCAAGATTCTGGATTTCGGCCTCGCGAAGCTTCGGGCGGACGAGGCGGCCGCCTCGCGCAGTATCACGATCGAAGGCGGCGTGATGGGAACGATTGGCTACATCTCTCCCGAGCAGCTCGCGGGACGCGACGTCGATCATCGGACCGACATCTTCGCGATTGGCGTCATGCTCGTCGAAGCCCTGACGGGCGAGCGGCCGTTTGTCGGCGAGACGTACGCCGAGTTGGCCCGCGCGCTCGAGATGTCCTATCACCTGCCCGGCGGCGGGTCTGGATGGAGCGGCGTCGACGCAGTCGTGCAGCGGTGTCTGGCCAAGGACCCAGCTGCGCGATATGCGTCGACTACCGTCTTGCGTGAAGCGCTCATACCCGCCCTGCGAGTCGCGCCGATTGCTTAGTGCGTGTGGTGGCCGTGCAGCCTCGATCGCGTGCTTGCATACAGATCGAAGTTCCCGGAACGGGATGACGCGAAATACAGGGTTTGGTCGTTCGCTGACAGCGCCGGTTGAATGTCGTCGGCGGCGGTGTTGAGCACTGGACCCAGATTCTCGGGCGCCGACCATGCCTCCCAGATGTGCCGGCGCCGCGACACGTACAGATCCAGATTGCCCGTTCGCCCAGACGCGAAGATGATTTCGAGGCCGTCTTTGCCGATCGCCGGACGGGCGTCTTGAAAGGCGCTATTCAGCTCCGACACGTACTGCGGGTCGCTCCACGTGCCATTACGCCACTCAGAAACCCAAATATCGAGTCCATTGACGCCGCCTCCATTGGCGCGATCGCTCGAGAAGTACAGCTGCAGGCCGCCGTCAGGTGTTTCGAAGAAATCGCCAGTGACGTCGAAGGACGGGCCGTTGATTGGCGCAGGCAGTGCGACCGGCGCGTCCCACGCGAAGTCGTCATGCGTATCTCGACGCTGCGTTGCGTAGAGATCGAAGTTGCCCGTTCGGGCCGACGCGAAGACCATCAGGCGTCCGTTCCTCGTCAGCATCGGTCCGGCCTCGGCAGCGCCCGAGTTGACGATCGGCCCGAGATTGACAGGTGGTTCCCAGGGCAGATCGATCGCCTTCCGGCGCGACACGTAGATGTCCGGGTTGGTCGGCGCGGCGTTCCGCGAGGAGTGAAAGTACAGCGAGAGGCCGTCGCGCGAGATGTACGGCGCGGCGTCGTTCGCGCTCGAATTGACGATCGGCCCCAGATTGACCGGCTCCGACCACGGCCCGAATTCGTCCGATTCCGGCTCGAAACCGGAATGTGCCCTGGCCGTCAGGCCAAATACCAGTGCAAGACACCCGAAAACTCCGACGGTGGTAAATACGCGTGTCATCACATGTCCTCCCTTGCCTTGACGCGACACTCGAGGACAAACTTGCTCACCTGGTGTCCACACCGCCAAACGACGTCACGCAGCTCCTGCGGGCCTGGAGCGATGGCGACGCGAACGCGCGCGAGCGTGTCGTGGCGCTCGTCTACGGGGAATTGCGCCAGCGCGCCGCCGCGCATCTTCGCCGCGAGCGGCCCGGTCATACGCTGCAGCCGACGGCGCTTGTCCACGAGGCGTACCTGCGGCTCGTCGATCAGCGGGAGACCGACTGGAAGAACAGAGCGCAGTTCCTTGCGGTGGCGTCACAGATGATGCGCCGTATCCTCATCGATCGGGCGCGCACTCGAAAGCGAGCGAAGCGGCTTGGCGATCGACAGCAGGTCTCACTCAGCGACGTGGACCTTACGACGCCGCCGCTCGACATCGACGTCCTCGATCTCGATCGAGCGCTCGCCAAGCTCGAGGCACTCGATCCGCGAAAGAGCCGGATCGCCGAACTGAGGTTCTTCGGCGGGCTGTCCCTCCAGGAAACCGGTCACGTCCTCGACGTGTCGCTCGCAACCGTCGAACGTGACTGGCAGAGCGCGCGCGCCTGGCTTTTCAAGGCGCTTCGTGCCCCGCAGCGCGAGGGGTGATCGCGCTACGCTTTTGACTTGAGTTCCGGCTTCACGTACGACCAGTGGGAGTGGACGATCTTCCACTGGCCGCCGATGCGCTGATACACCTCGGTGCTGTTCCAGTGCGCATCGCTTTTCGGACTGTCGCCCATCGACGCCCCGTAGTCGTTGAGGTTGAACGTCAGCACGGCGAGATCTCCCACGCGCTGGACCTTCGGATCGATCATCTCGACGCGCTCGATTTTGATCTTCCCCGCAAACGGGGCGAGATATCGTCGAAAGGACTCGAGGCCGTCGATCCGCTTCTCTGTGTTCGGGTCGAAGTACGTTTCCTCGGACGCCATGAGTTCCAGGTAGCCGCCCGTGTCGCCTTTGCCCCACCGATCGAGCGCGCCCTTTTCCAGCGCGACGATCGCGTCAGGCGAATAGTCGTCGCGAGCCGTTCCGCAGGCTGACGCCGTGAGCAACATCGCGACGGCGAGCGCGCCGCCAATCAGGCGACGAATCGCGGCGACGAAATCTGGTCCCGACTGAAACGGATGTTCGCGATGAATCTCTGCGTAGGCCGCGTCGAGCGCTTCGAGCTGGTCGTGTGTCTTCGGCGCCAGCTCGCGGACGCGATCGAGATGCGGCTTGGCGAAGATCAGCTTGTGCGGATCGAGGTATCCGGCACGAATGAATGCCTGCGTCTT
>Ga0097621_100001731_pt1 | contig 14928 bp, 8 predicted proteins | sample KBSMisM72_FD_73165 | JGI IMG/M metagenome (GOLD analysis project Ga0097621, IMG submission 73165) | Miscanthus rhizosphere microbial communities from Kellogg Biological Station, Michigan, USA - KBS Miscanthus M7-2 (version 2) (version 2) | ecosystem: Host-associated > Plants > Roots >... | reverse complement strand
GCGCCGTTACTGCGGCCGAAGAAGGAGGAGCGCGGCCCTCCATTCGAGGAGAAGATCGCCGAGCAGGAAAAGCGCGACATGGAGGAGCATCTGCGGCTGCTCTACGTGGCGCTGACCCGCGCCGCCGACCGGCTGATTGTTAGCGGCGTCAGGCCCAAGGAGCGCAAGGACGGCGCCGACCCGCGACCGGCGGACTGCTGGCACCGAAAGGTCGAGCAGGCGATGGCCCCGATTGCCGCTCCGGGCCTTGGGCAAGTGATGCTGGGCTATGGATCGGCTGAGGCGGTGCAGGCGAGGCGGGTGCGGACCAAGACGGCGTCACCGCCGGTGGTGGTGCCGGGCTGGGCGCGTCAGCCAGCGCCGCCTGAATCGCAGCCTCCGCGGCCGCTCGCACCGTCCGCTATCGCGGTCGATGACGAGACGGCTCCCCCGCCGAGCGAAAAGATGCGCGCGGCGGCTCTGAGGGGCACCTGGATCCACCAATTGCTCGAGCGGCTACCGGCAGTCGAGGCGAGCGCTCGGGCTGAAGCGGCAGATCGATGGCTGGAGCGCTCTGCCGGAGTGGTGGATGCAGCGGTACGTGCGGAGATTGCAGAACGGGTTTGCGGCATCCTGTCGGATCCCCAGTTCCGGGCGTTGTTCGGGCCCGGGTCGCTCGCCGAGGCGCCGCTGGCGGCAACACTGGCGGACGGCCGGGTCATTGCGGGTACCGTCGACCGCATCCTGGTCGAACAGGAGAGGGTCTCCGTGATCGACTTCAAGACGGGAAGGATGCCCGTGACCGATGCGGACATTCCCAACGCGCATCGGGCGCAGATGACCGCCTATGTCGAGGCGCTGCGGGTGATCTTCCCGGGGCGCGACGTGACGGCGTCCCTCTTGTACACAGCAGGCCCGAAACTCATCGAAGTCATGCCTTGAGAGGGGCGCGGCGAGCGCCCATATGCTTGTTAACTTTTGCCCCAGGAGAGTCGCCCGCCATGGCCACCAAGACCGTCACCGACCAGAGCTTCGCGTCCGATGTGCTCGGAGCCGATGGACCTGTTCTCGTAGATTTCTGGGCCGAGTGGTGCGGCCCCTGCCGGATGATCGCCCCCGCCCTTGAGGAGATATCGGGCGAGCTCGGCGACAAGGTCACGATCGCCAAGCTCAACATCGACGAGAATCCCGACATCCCCAGCCGCTACGGAGTTCGCGGAATCCCGACGATGCTGCTGTTCAAGGGCGGCCAGCCGATCGCTCAGAAGGTCGGCGCTGCACCGCGCAGCCAGATCCAGCAGTGGCTCGAGAGCAATCTCGACCAGACCTCGCAGTCAGCCGCCTAAGCCTATCGCTCCGGGGGCTCGGTTCCGTCGAGCCCTCGAGTATCCGGCCGGAACTTGTCGTGCCGAGGGAGGTCGTCCTTCGGCTCGAACCACGCGACCTTGCTGCTCCAGAAGATGTGGAAGCCCGGAGTAACGGCGTCCGGCTCGTCGAGCGTTGCGACGCTGAAGTCCACGGTTTCGGGCTGGTGATCGACCTTCATCAGGAACGGCGTCCCGCAGTCTCCGCAGAATTCACGATGACCGAAACTGGAGGAAGGGACCGACTTCACCCGGTCTGCGCCCTGGGTCCAGACGAGGTCGCCGTCGAGCACGCTCGCGAAGACCATCGCCGGAGCCCCACTGCTGAGCTGGCATGTCCGGCAGTGGCACCAGCCCGTGTCAAAGGGCTCGCTCTTCAGCTCGTAGCGGACAGCGCCGCACATGCACCCGCCGGTCATTCCCATCGTTCGCCCTTTAATTGACTAGCAACAGGGCGCTCCCTACATCGCCGCCGACACTTTCCTGGTCGCGTCGGCGAGAGGTTTCGCCCAATCCTGAACGCGCGGGCATATAAGGGATTTCCATGTTCGCCGCAGTGGCAAAGAGCATCTTCGGATCGGCCAATGATCGCTATGTCCGGGGGCTCGGCAAATATGTCGACGCAGTCAACGGCTTCGAGCCCAATATTTCCGCGCTCAGCGACGATGAGCTGAAAGGCCAGACCGAGGTCTTCCGCCAGCGCCTGGCCAATGGCGAGAAGCTTGATGACCTGCTTCCCGAGGCGTTCGCTACGGTCCGCGAGGCGGCGATCCGTACGCTCGGCCAGCGACATTACGACGTCCAGCTGATCGGCGGCATCGCGCTCCACCGCGGCGAGATCGCCGAGATGAAGACCGGCGAAGGAAAGACGCTGGTCGCGACGCTCGCGGTCTACCTCAACGCGCTTGAGGGCAAGGGCGTCCACGTCGTGACGGTCAATGACTATCTCGCCCGCCGCGACGCCGACTGGATGGGCCAGATCTATCGCTTCCTGGGCATGAGCGTGGGCGTGATCGTCCCGAACATGACCGACCAGGAAAAGAAGGACGCGTACAACAGCGACATCACCTACGGGACCAACAACGAGCTCGGCTTCGATTACCTGCGCGACAACATGAAATATTCGCGCGAGCAGATGGTCCAGCGGCCGTTCAATTTCGCGATCGTCGACGAGGTGGACTCGATCCTGATCGACGAGGCGCGGACGCCGCTGATCATTTCGGGTCCCACCGACGACAAATCGGACCTGTACATTTCGGTCGACGGATTAGTGAAGACGCTGGTCGAGGCCGACTACGACAAGGATGAGAAGCAGAAGACGGTCGTCCTCACTGAGGAGGGCACGGAAAAGGCCGAGCGGATGCTCGAGGCTGCCGGCCTGATTGAGGGCCGCAACCTCTACGACATCGCGAATACGCAGGTCGTCCACCACTTGAACCAGGCGCTCAAGGCGAACGTCATGTTCAAGAAGGACATCGATTACATCGTCAAGGACGGGAAGGTCGTCATCATCGACGAGTTCACCGGCCGGATGATGGACGGGCGGCGCTGGTCTGACGGGCTTCACCAGGCCGTAGAGGCCAAGGAAGGCGTGGCGATCGAGCCCGAGAACCAGACGCTCGCTTCGATCACGTTCCAGAACTACTTCCGCATGTACCCAAAGCTGGCCGGCATGACGGGTACGGCGATGACCGAAGCGCCGGAATTCTTCGACATTTACAAGATGAACGTCGTGTCGATCCCGACCAACGTTCCTGTCCAGCGCAAGGACGAGGACGACGTCTTCTACAAGACGATGCCGGAGAAGTTCGCGGCCATCGCCGAGGAGCTGAAGGTCAAGCAGGAGCTCGGCCAGCCGGTGCTGGTCGGCACGGTCTCGATCGAGAAGTCCGAGATGTTGTCCGAGTATCTGCACAAGGAAGGGGTCAAGCATTCGGTCCTGAATGCCCGCTTCCACGAGCAGGAGGCGCATATCGTCGCCCAGGCTGGCCGGATCGGTGCCGTCACCATCGCGACCAACATGGCCGGCCGTGGCACCGACATCCAGCTCGGCGGCAACCTCGAGTTCCGGATGCTCGACGAGTTCCCCGAGCTCGTCCACGGCACGCCTGAATATGACTCCCAGGCGGAGAAGATCCGCGCCGAGATCATCGCCGAAAAGCAAGTCGTGCTTGAGCGCGGCGGCCTCTACGTCCTCGGGACCGAGCGGCACGAAAGCCGCCGCATCGACAACCAGCTGCGCGGCCGCTCAGGCCGCCAGGGCGACCCGGGCCTTTCCAAATTCTACCTGAGCCTCGACGACGACCTGCTGCGCATCTTCGGTCCGCAGACGATGTTCTCGCGCCTGATGAAGAGCAACCTCGAGGACGGCGAGGCGATCGTCTCCCCCTGGATCTCCAAGGCGATCGAGACCGCGCAGAAGAAGGTAGAGGCGCGCAACTACGACATCCGCAAGCAGGTCGTCGAATTCGACGACGTGATGAACGACCAGCGCAAGGTCATCTACGAGCAGCGCGCCGACATCATGGACGCCGAGAGCGTCAGTGAGACCATCGTCGACATGCGTGCCGAGACGGCAGCGGCAATCGTAGCGGTCAGCTGTCCCCAAGGCACTTATCCCGAGCAGTGGGATATCGCAGGCCTCAAGGAAGCGATCGACGAGGTGTTCGGGCTTCAGCCGCCAGTCGATGCCTGGGTCGAGGAAGAATCGGTCGATCCGGAGATGATCACCGAGCGGCTCCAAACGCTCGCCGATGAAGCGATGGCATCCAAGCTCGAGACCGTCGAACGCGAGCGCTGGAACGAGGTCGAGAAGCAGCTTCTGATCCAAACGCTCGACCATCACTGGAAAGAGCATCTGGCGACGCTCGATGCGCTCCGGCAGGTTATCCACCTCCGCAGCTATGCGCAGAAGAAGCCGATCGATGAATACAAGCAGGAAGCTTTCCTGCTGTTCGAGCGGCTGCTGGTCGCGATCCGCGAGGACGTTACCTCGAAGTTGATGAAAGCACAGATTCAGTTCGAGCCCCAACCGTTGCCCGAGCTGCCCGACTTCATCACGCAGCATCTCGACCCGTTTTCGGCCGACGACGACACCGCGGACCTCGATGCTGCAGCGCGCGGCCGCATGCCAAGCCTACCGCCATTGCTCAACATCCCGCAGCCTTCGATGCCGCAGCGCGACGACGGCAATGTCGTCGAGGCGCCGATCAGCCGTAATGCCCCGTGCCCCTGCGGGTCGGGCAAGAAGTACAAGCATTGCCACGGGCAGCTCGCCTAAGCGGCGCGGCTGTGGCGGGCCCAATCGACCGGACCGAGCTTCGCCGCGCCTATCGGCCGGAAGAAGAGACCGTCGCCCGTGAGCGGATCGATCAGGCGCGCCTGAGCGCGGAACTCGGCGAAGCGACCGACACGGCACGCGCGCTGGTGAAAGGCGTCCGCGCTCACAAGCCCAGCGGCGTTGATGCTTTCCTCCACGCCTACGACCTCGGGTCGGACGAGGGCATCGCGATGATGTGCTTGGCCGAGGCGCTGCTCCGCATCCCTGACGCGCATACCGCCGACGAGCTCATTGCCGACAAGCTGTCGGGGCCGGACTGGTCGGAGAAGCTTGGCCGCTCTGACTCGTCCTTCGTCAATGCCGCGACCTTCTCGCTGCTGCTGACAGGCAAGGTGCTGGAAGGCGCGCAGGACCGGTCGGACAACTGGAAGGCGGCGCTCGGCCGTGCCGTAGGGCGCCTCGGCGAGCCCGTCGTCCGCACCGCGGTCCGCGAGGCGATGAAGATCCTCGGCCGCAACTTCGTGTTTGGACGCACAATCGACGAGGCCCTGAAGCGCGCGGAGCCCGAGCAGCGCCAGGGGCTCAGTCACAGCTTCGACATGCTGGGTGAAGCGGCGAAGACGTTCGCCGATGCAGAGCGCTATGCGGATGCATACCGAGGCGCACTCGACCGCATCGCGAAGGAGGCGAAGGCCGGGTTCAAGAAGTCGCCCGGGATTTCGGTCAAGCTGACGGCGCTCCATCCCCGGTTCGAATATACGCACCAGGCGGAGTCTGTGGCGGCGGTCGTTCCGATCGTCCGAGAGCTGGCACTGAAAGCGTCGAAGGCCGACGTCCATCTCACCATCGATGCCGAGGAAGCCGACCGGCTCGAGCTGCAGATGGACGTGTTTGAGGCGCTGCTTGCCGACGACGCACTGTTCGCGAACGGCTGGGCGGGGTTCGGCATCGCCATTCAGGCCTATCAGAAGCGTGCCACGCCGCTGGTCGACTGGGTGATCGAGGCGGCGAGGGCGCATGGCCGCAAGCTCATGTGCCGGCTGGTCAAGGGCGCATACTGGGACACGGAGATCAAGCTCGCGCAGGTAGGCGGGCTGACCGATTATCCGGTGTGGACGCGCAAGGTCGCGACCGATGTGTCCTACCTCGCCTGCGCGAAGAAGATGTTGGCCGCGAGCGACGTCCTCTATCCGGCGTTCGCGACCCACAACGCCAACACCATCGGCCAGATCAAGGCGCTGGCGCACGGGCGCGAGTTCGAGTTCCAGCGGCTCCACGGCATGGGCGAGGAGCTGTATGGCGAGCTCGCGCAGATGGAGCGCCATATCGGCGATCCGCAGACGCCGGTGCGCATCTACGCGCCGGTCGGCAGCCACAAGGAGCTACTCGCATATCTGGTGCGGCGACTGCTTGAGAACGGCGCCAATTCGAGCTTCGTCAACCGCATTGCCGACGAGCAGGTATCGATCGACGAGCTAGTCCGCGACCCGGTCGCCGAGCTCGAGGGTCTGACCCCCAAGCGCAATCCCAAGATCGTCCTTCCGACGGAATTGTTCGGCGCCCAGCGCCGAAACAGCCAAGGTGTCGACCTAAGCGACCCCCTGGTGCGCGAGCCATTGCTCGAGCGGCTGAAGGCGCTCGAAGCGCGAAGCTGGACCGCCAAGCCGGGGATTGGGAAGGGCCAAGCGAGGCCGATCGTCTCGCCGCATGACCGTCGGATCAAGGTCGGAACGACGTTCGAGGCGACAGCTGACGAGGTCGACCGCATGGTCCGCGCTGCCAATGCCGCGCAGGTCGGCTGGGATTCGCTCGGCGGCGAAGCCCGGGCGAAGCTCCTCGAACGCACTGCCGATCTCTACGAGGAGCATGCAGAGGAGTTCTTCTCGCTCTGCATTCGCGAGGCAGGGAAGACGCTGATCGATGCGGTGCTCGAAGTTCGCGAGGCGGTCGATTTCCTGCGCTTCTACGCGTCCGAAGCGCGGCGCCAGTTCACCAGGCCGTTGCCGCTTCCCGGGCCGACTGGTGAGCAGAACGAGCTTCGATTGCATGGTCGCGGGGTCATCGCGGCGATTTCGCCGTGGAATTTCCCGCTGGCGATCTTCACCGGGCTAACGTCCGCGCCGCTCGCTGCCGGCAATGCAGTGATCACGAAGCCTGCCGGGCAGACGCCGCTAGTGGCGGCGCTTGCCGTCGAATTGATGCACAGGGCGGGCATTCCAAAGGATGTGGTCCAGCTGGCGCCTGGCTCCGGCAGGGTCGTCGGTGGGACGCTGACTGCGCATCCGCTGCTCGCAGGCGTCGTCTTCACCGGATCGACCGAGACCGCGAGGACGATCAACCGCACGCTCGCAGAGCGCGACGGACCGATCATTCCGTTTGTTGCGGAGACCGGTGGCCAGAATGCGATGATCGTCGATTCATCGGCGCTTCCCGAGCAGGTGACGCGCGATGTGATCTCCTCGGCATTCCAGAGCGCCGGTCAGCGCTGCTCGGCGTTGCGTGTCCTGTTTGTCCAGGAGGATGTCGCCGACGGGATGATCAGGATGATCTCCGGAGCGATGGAAGCGCTGAAGGTTGGCGATCCGTCGGACCTCGCGACAGACGTCGGGCCGGTCATCGACGAAGCCGCCAAGAAGGTGCTCGACGAGCACATCGAGTGGCTCGACAAGAATGCGAAGAAGATCTGCGTTCTGAAGGCGCCGAAAGAGGCCGCGAACGGCTGCTTCGTTCCTCCAGCCTTCTATGAGATCAAGTCGCTAAGCCAATTGAATCGTGAGAATTTCGGCGCGATCCTGCACGTCATCCGCTTTGCCGGAGACGAGCTCGACAAGGTGGTCGAGGCGATCAACACGACGGGATATGGACTGACACTCGGCCTCCAGAGCCGCATCGATACGGTTCGCGACTATGTCGAGGAGCATGCGCGCGTCGGGAACTTCTACGTCAACCGCAACCAGATCGGAGCCGTCGTCGAGAGCCAGCCCTTCGGCGGCGAGGGTCTGTCTGGCACCGGTCCCAAAGCCGGTGGGCCGCACTATGTGGCGCGGTTCGCGACTGAGCGCGTCACCTGCATCGACACGACTGCCGCGGGCGGCAACGCCAGCCTGATGGCGTCCATCGACGGATAATCGTCCCACGCTGGCACGATCCAGATGAGGCTCTGGAGCGGCGGGCCCAAAATCGAGTTGAAGAAGGCGCGGGGTGGTCCTGTTAGCGGACACGAACACGCCCTGCCGGAGCGGTCGGGTTGCACGCAGTCCGGCCGCTTCGTCAGTTCAAGCTGGATGAAGAATGGCTCCCCGGGCCTGATTCGAACAGGCGGCCGTCCGATTAACAGTCGGATGCTCTACCGCTGAGCTACCGGGGAGCAGCCCAAGTTGGGCAGCGCGGGCTAGATAGCGGACGCTTCCTTAAACGCAAGTGACTAGGTCGCGATTCAGGTGGCGAATTGCTCCATCGCGATGCGCTCGTCGAGCGCATGGTGGGGATCGAAGAGCAGCGTAAGCGAACGTTCCCGATCGAGCCGCACCTCCACGCGCGCGACATCCCGGACTTCGATCTGGTCCGCGACCGCCGAGACGGGGCGGTTCTTGGCCTCGAGGATCGTGAAGCAGACGGCGGTGTCGTCCGGAAGGATCGCCCCGGACCAGCGGCGCGGCCGGAACGGACTGATCGGCGTCAGCGCCAACATCTTGGCCTGAAGCGGCAGGATCGGCCCGTGCGCGGAGAGATTGTAGGCTGTGGACCCGGCGGGCGTCGCGACGAGAACACCGTCGCAGGCGAGCTCCGGCAGGACGACGCGACCGTTGACCGAGATTTCGATCTTTGCCGTCTGCCGCGTTTCTCTCAGCAGCGAGACCTCGTTGATAGCCGCATAGGTGAACTTCTCGCCGCTGACCGTGGTCGCGATCATCTGGAGCGGAGCAACCCGGATCGCCTTGGCAGCAGCGATCCGCTCCGGAAGCTGGTCGATCCGCCAGTCGTTCATCAGGAAGCCGACGGTCCCGCGGTTCATGCCAAAGACTGGCTTTGTTACGCCTTCCTCCAGCATGCGGTGGAGGGTCTGGAGCATGAACCCGTCGCCGCCGAGCGCGACCAGCGTTTCGGCTGCTTCGGCGTCGGCGAAGCGGTACCGGCGCCGGAGCATGGCTTCGGCCGCGTCCGCGACGTCAGTGCCTGACGAGAGCAGGCCGATGCCCAGGCTCTCGAGGTCCGCAGGCGCCGCTGCTCCCGGCTTGGCCGCATCCGCATTCATGCACGACAAGATAGGGGCTTCGCACGCCAAGGTCACTGTCCCGTTTCGGGCCGTGGGTAGAAGAGGCTGTTTCCGCGCAGTGACCCGCCCGTTACCTCCATTCTCGTGTTGACCGGGGACGCATGGGTTTGGTGGGGTAAGGCTGAATTATGTTGACCTGGGACGGCATGAGTAAGTGGGGACGGCGGGCTTCGGACACAGGGGCAACGTTACCCGCCGCCCCACGGCGTGACCTGTTGCTCGAAGGCGCGATCAGCCACGAGCAGGTGGACGTTCTTTTCCAACCATTGATTGAGCCCGCAACCGGGCGTGTCGTGGGCGCCGAGGCGCTAGCGCGATCGCCGATTGCCGCCGACGCGCAGCTGCTGTTCGCGCGGGCTTCGGCCGGGGGCCTCGAAGAGCGATTGTCACGGCTCATCCAGCGCAAGGCGCTTCGCAGCGCGGCGGTCTGGGAAGGTCCGCTTCGAGGGCTTGGGTTGTCGATCAATATCCTCCCCGCGGATATCTCTCGCGAAGGCTACGAGACCTGGCTGCTGGACGAGATCCGGGCCGCTGGGATCGACCCGAAGCGCATTACCGCCGAGATCACCGAAAGCGTTCTGCTGGTGGACCAGGAAGCGGTAGCGGAGCGACTGGCAGTGCTTCGCGAGGCGGGCCTCCGGATCGCGGTCGACGACTTCGGCACCGGCTATGCGAGCCTCGCTTACCTGACCACCTTGCCGCTCGACATGATCAAGATTGACCGCGGACTTATTTCGGACCTGGTCGGGGGAGAGCGCGACCGCATCGTCGTCAAGGCGCTCATCCACCTGGCGCGCGAGCTCGACCTGAACGTCGTCGTGGAGGGTGTAGAGACTGCGGCCCAGCTGGCGCTGATCGCCGAGTGGGGCTGCGACCTGTACCAGGGCTTCCTTGGTGCGGGAGCACTGACCTACGAAGAGCTGACCCGCTTCGTTGCAGCGGCTAATGCCGAGGCAGCGGACGCGGCCTAAGCCGCCACCAGCTCCTTCTTTTCACTAGCGGCGGCTACCCGGGCGAGGCCTCGGGCGAGCTGAAGTGCGCCGTTGAGCCGTGCGTCGGGCGACGGCCAGTCGCGTGACACGGTCATCTTGCTGTCCGGGCGAAGTCTCGCCGAGCCCTTCAACCGGTCGATATAGCCGAGCAGGCCGGCAAGGTCTGGGAAACCGCCGTCGGCGAAGGTGACGACCGCGCCCTTGGGCCCGATGTCGAGCTTGGCGACGAGCGCCTGCTTGAGGTTCAGCTTCACCTCGACGATCTTCATTAGGTTGGCTGTTTCCTCGGGCAAAGTCCCAAAGCGGTCGATGAGCTCAGCAGCAAAGGCGTCGATCGCCGCGCGGTCGTCGAGCTCCCCGAGGCGGCGATACAGGCCCATCCGAAGATCGAGATCCGGGACATAGGTCTCCGGGATCATGATCGGCGCGTCGACGCTGATCTGTGGCGTAAACTCATCGCGCTGCGGAACGCCGCCCGCCTTCAGCTCGACGATCGCGTCCTCGAGCATGGATTGATAGAGCTCGAACCCGACTTCCTTGATGTGGCCGGACTGTTCGTCGCCAAGCAAATTGCCGGCGCCGCGGATGTCGAGATCGTGGCTGGCGAGCTGGAACCCTGCACCGAGACTGTCGAGGTCCGCAATCACGTGCAACCGCTTCTGCGCTGCTTCGGTGATCGAGCGGTCGGCCGGCATGGTGAGATAAGCGTAGGCGCGGGTCTTCGCCCGGCCAACGCGCCCGCGCAGCTGGTAGAGCTGGGCCAAGCCGAACCGGTCTGAGCGATAGACGATGAGCGTGTTCGCGGTCGGGATGTCGAGGCCGCTCTCGACGATCGTCGTCGACAGCAGCACGTCATACTTGCGGTCGTAGAAGGCGCTCATCCGCTCCTCGACCTCAGTCGCGCTCATCTGGCCGTGCGCCGTGATGAACTTCACCTCGGGCACCTGTTCGCGGAGCCATTCCTCCATGTTCGGGAGGTCTGCGACCCGGGGGACGACGAAGAAGCTCTGACCGCCTCGGAAATGCTCGCGCAGCAAGGCCTCGCGCAGCACGACTCCGTCGAACGGCGTGACGTAGGTTCGTACCGCAAGCCGGTCGACCGGCGGCGTCTGGATGACGGACAGCTCGCGAAGACCGCTCATCGCCATCTGCAGCGTGCGCGGGATCGGCGTCGCGGTCAGGGTCAGCACATGGACGTCGGCCTTGAGTGCCTTCAGCCGTTCCTTGTGGCCGACCCCAAAGTGCTGCTCCTCGTCGACGATCACAAGGCCGAGCCGCTTGAACTCGATGCTCTTGGCGAGGATCGCGTGGGTGCCGATGACGATGTCGATCGTCCCGTCGGCGACGCCTTCCTTGGTCTTCTTCGCCTCGGCGGCGGGGACCAAGCGCGAGAGGCGGCCGACGTTGAGCGGGAAGCCTTGGAGCCGCTCGACGAAGTTCTTGTAATGCTGGCGGGCAAGCAAGGTGGTCGGGCAGACCAGGGCGACCTGGCGTCCTGACATGGCCATGACGAAGGCGGCGCGAAGGGCAACCTCGGTCTTGCCGAAGCCAACGTCGCCGCACACTAGACGGTCCATTGGACGCCCGGCTTCGAGGTCCTGGAGGACGTCGGCGATGGCGCGGTCCTGGTCGTCTGTCTCTTCATAAGGGAAACGATCGACGAATTGCGGGTAGCTGGAATCGGGCTCCGCAACGACGCCGGGGCGCGTGGCACGCAGCGCCGCGAGCTTGATGAGCTCACCCGCGATCGCGCGGATGCGCTCCTTCATCCGCGCCTTGCGGCGCTGCCAGGCCTCGCCGCCGAGGCTGTCGAGCGACACGCCCTCGCTCTCGCTGCCGTAGCGGCTGAGCAATTCGATATTCTCGACGGGGACGTAGAGCTTGTCGCCGCGCGCATATTCGAGCGCGACGCAGTCGTGCGGCACCTTGCTGACCGGGATCTGGGTCAGGCCCTCGTAGCGGCCGATGCCGTGGTCGGCATGGACGACCAGGTCGCCGGGCGACAGGGCCGCAAGCTCGGCGAGGAAGGCGTCAGCTGCCTTGCGCTTCTTCCGGCGCCGGACGAGGCGGTCGCCGAGCATGTCCTGTTCGGTGAGGACGGCGACATCGGGAGTAGTGAAGCCGTGGTCGAGAGGAAGCACGAGCAGGGCCGGCTGGCTCTTGGCGCCGAGCGCTTCCTGCCAGCTATCGACGAGCTTCAGCGATTTGACGCCATGGTCTTCAAGCAGGCCGCTGAGGCGCTCGCGGGCGCCGCGCGTGTAGCTCGCAAGCACGACCTTGTGACCGCTCTTGCGCAGATCGGCCATGTGCTTTGCGACGGCTTCGTAGACATTCGCCTGCTGGGCGCGCTCAGGAGCGAAGTCGCGCGCAGGCTGCACTCCAAATTCGATGACGCGGGCGGACTCAGGCTCCGGGAATGGTGAGGCGAGGTGGATCGGCCGTTCGGCCTCGACGCTCTCCCATTCCTGCTTCGAGAAATAGAGTTCGGAGGGCTCAAGTGGGCGATAGCTGCCCGGCTCGCCCTCCATCGCCCGGACGCGGTTCTGGTAATAATCCTCGATCGCTTCGCGGCGCTGCTCCAGTGCCTGGTCGGCGGCGGCGTCCCGGAAGACGAGATCGTTTTCGCCGAGATGGTCGAACAGCGTCTCCAGGCATTCCTCGAGCAGGGGAAGCCAGTGCTCCATGCCCGCCATGCGCCGGCCCTCTGAAAGTGCCTGATAGAGCGGGTCCTGCGTTGCCGTGGCGCCGAAGGTCTCGCGGTAGCGCGAGCGGAAGCGCTTGATGGTGTCGGCGTCGAGTAGCGCCTCCGACGCGGGCATCAGCACGAAGGCCTTCGCCTTGTCGGTCGAGCGCTGGTCGGCGGGATCGAAGCGTCGGATGCTGTCGATCTCGTCGCCGAAGAAATCCAACCTCAGTGCCAGTTCCTCACCGGCGGGAAACAGATCGATCAGCGAGCCGCGGACCGCATACTCACCATGCTCGGCGACCGTGTCGGCGCGCTGGTAGCCGAGCGCATTGAGCTGGCTAACCAGCACCTCGCGTTCGATTCGCTCGCCCTCGGCGATGCGGCGGGTCAGCTGACGGATACGGAAGGGAGTCAGGACGCGCTGGGTTGCCGCGCTCGCGGTGGCGATCAGCAGCTGCGGCTTGTCCGACTGGACTTGCAGCGCGCTCAGCGTCGCCAGCCGTTCGGCCATGACGCGAAGGGCAGGGGAGGCACGGTCGTAAGGAAGACAGTCCCAGCCGGGGAAGGTCAGCACCTCCACTTCCGGCGCGAAGGAAGGCAGCGTCTCGGCAAGGGCACGCATCGCCGCTTCGTCGGCCACGATCGCGACGGCTCGGCCGCCCTTGCTGCTTCCATGGGCGGCGCGCGCGAGATCGGCCGCGAGCAACGGCAGGAAACCGGTCGGTACGCCCGCAAGCGTCAATGGCTGATCGGCGCGAAGGACGCGCTGGAGCGGCTCGGTCACTTCAGAATCCGGATATAGTCGAGCTGCCTCAGTGCCTCGATCATGGGCCCTTCGAAGCGCTTGGGAACCTCGGCGGTTCCGTGCGCCCAGGCCATGATGTCAACGTCCTGCTCTTCCAGCATCGCTCCAAACAAGGCGCGCTCGGCCTCGCCCCATGACTCATGGTGCGCGTCGAAGAACCCGCCGACGAGCAGGTCGGCCTCCTTGGTGCCGCGATGGTGCGCGCGCCAGTGGAGGCGCTTCAGGTCCGGGTCGAAAGGCATGAAGTTCATGTAGTCATCTTCACTCGTCATTGCGAGCGCCGGAACAAGCGCTAACAACCAATCATGCGGCCGGAAATCCTGAACTCGTTGTTCACGGAGGTGGAAGCGCTGAAAGGCGTAGGCCCGCAGGTCGCGAAGCTGCTGAAGCGGCTCGACCTCACCCGTGTGATTGACCTGATCTACCACCTGCCGACCGGGTCGATTGAACGGGTCCGGGCATCGAGTGCGTCGGCAGAGCTACTCGGCCGCAACGTGATCCTCGACCTCAAGCCGTTTCAGGTGCGGGAGAACCGGTCGGGCCGGGGGCCGATGCGGGTCTTCGCGTCGGATGGCGAGGGCAATTCGATCAGCCTCATCTATTTCAACAATCCGGGCTGGGCGAAGCGCAGCCTGCCGTTGGGTCAGGTGCGGACCGTATCGGGAAAGCTCGAAGCCTATGGCGACGAGTGGCAGATCATCCATCCGGAAGTCAGTGAACCCGGGAAGGGGCCGCAACCGGCGGTTCGCGAGCCGGTTTATCCGCTAACCGAGGGGCTGACGAACCGCCGCTTGGGAGAGCTTGTGCGCGAGGGGCTGGACCGTGCACCGGAGCTGCCGGAATGGATCGAGCCGGGGCTGCTCTCGCGAGAGGGCTGGAGCGAGTGGCGCGGGTCGCTTGGGCTGGTGCATCGCGAGCCGGGAGCAGACGCCGCCCGCAAGCGACTGGCCTATGACGAGGTGTTCGCGAATCAGCTCGCCTTGCTGCTGCTTCGCCAGTCGCAGCGGCGGCACCGGACGGCACCTCTGGCGGGGACCGGCAAGCTCGTCGACAAGCTGCAGCTGCCGTACCAACTGACCGGTGCGCAGCGGCGGGTGATCGAGGAGATCCGCGGTGACATGGCGCAGTCAGCGCCAATGCTCCGGCTCCTCCAGGGTGACGTCGGTTCGGGCAAGACGCTGGTTGCCGTCCTGGCGATGTTGGCAGCGGTCGAGTCCGGTGCGCAGGCGGCGCTGCTGGCGCCGACCGAGATCCTTGCTCGCCAGCATCACGCGACTCTGGTGGGTCAACTCGACAGCATTGGCGTTCGGGTCGCGATCCTGACGGGACGCGAGAAGGGCAGGGCGCGGGAGAGCGTGCTGATGGGCCTCGCCGACGGGTCCATCGACATCCTCGTCGGCACACATGCGATCTTCCAGGAGAAGGTTGCGTACAAGAAACTCGGCCTCGCCGTGATCGACGAGCAGCACCGCTTCGGGGTGTCGCAGCGGCTACTGTTGGCGTCCAAGGCCGAGCATCCGCCGCACCTGCTGGTGATGACCGCGAC
>Ga0097621_100001728_pt1 | contig 14930 bp, 16 predicted proteins | sample KBSMisM72_FD_73165 | JGI IMG/M metagenome (GOLD analysis project Ga0097621, IMG submission 73165) | Miscanthus rhizosphere microbial communities from Kellogg Biological Station, Michigan, USA - KBS Miscanthus M7-2 (version 2) (version 2) | ecosystem: Host-associated > Plants > Roots >... | reverse complement strand
GATAAACTTTTGCCGCGAATCCTTTATCGTTACGTTTATCTTTTGCTGAAAATGTATTTACATCATACATACTTGCAGCAACTTCTGTTCTTATCATCGTTTTCTGATCGAGTTGATATGTTCCGCCTATGCTTAGTATTTGTTGCTTCTTTGGCGTTACTAAAAATGTTGCTGCATCAAAATTTCCCTGCGGTATTCCGTTTAATGGTTGCACCCATTGAAACACTTGTCCGTTTGCTGCGCTGAACAGCGGAACATAATTACCCTTGTTTGTTCCCACTTCAACAAAAGACAAACTATATTTAGCACTATCAGGATTTGTTGAATAAACATAAACAGAATCATGAATTGCGTTGTAAACTGTATCAATCTTTTTGTATAAAATTTTTGAAGTAGAAAATGAATCAATCGAAGCGTAAGGATAGTAAGCATTTTGAATGCTGTCACCAAGATTTGCAAGAAACTGTTTTTGCGGATTATCGAGTGTTTGATTGATGGGAGAATTCTTTGCATCAACATTACTATAGATGCCAACATCAAGCGAAAACTTTTTTCCAAAATTTGTTATGTTACTCGCATACAACATTGAGTTGAGATAATTTCTGTCTGCATATTCAAACTCTACCTGTATGCGTGAATCTTTTGTAATCATTTGTTTGGGCGTGAAAGTTATTTCCCCCGTGTTGTAATTGATCACATAATCCTGGTCTTCTCCCCGCTGCATTTGCACACCATTAATAAATACTTTTTCTGTTCCCGCAAGGACGATAAAAAAATATTCGTTATTGTTGCCATATAAACGGTAAGGACCCTGGTTTCCTTCAAGCCCCTGAAAAATATCTCTTGCAAATTTTCCTTTGGCAATTGCTCCACTTACTAAAGTTTTATTGGTTACATTTTTCCAAACATTGAATTGTTGTTCATATGAAACGCCTTGTAATCGTTTATAAAATTTCAGGAAGTATTGCTGATCTTGTCGCAGATCAATATCACCAAGATTTATTTCCCAATTCTTTTTCTTGAATTGAAGCAACACTTTATCAAATTCATTCAAATCCTGTGTTGTACCCTCAGGTTGAATGGGAATATTGTTGTCAGTGATTGCAGCAGCCATCTGAATACTGTCACCCAAATAACCATTCAACTGTAAATTGAATTGAGAATTGAATACAGCATCCTGGCTGTTACCAAAACTGATGCTTCTTCCAAAACTTCCATTGTAATTGAGTTTACCAAAATTGAATAATGTATTTTCATTATTATCAGAAAGGGCAGTGGAAGGTGTTGCAATGAAATTATTGCGAACACTGTCATAAGAATATCGTTGAGCAACTGCATTTAGTTTGAATGGAAAAACACGGTAGGTAACAACGATGCTGTCAACTTGTAACTTTTTTTTCCATTGCAGCAGCGAGTTTATATAATCGATAAAATAAAATGAAGTATCTATATCCAACGCGGAAAAGGTTTGCGGAACGATGCTCAAAGAATCAAGCTGTACCGCACCCGATGTAATGATTTTTTTCTTTCTTACAGAAGAAAATTGAGCGTTTGTCTTAAGGCAAGACAGTAGAAATGAAACAAAAAATATGATCAATAATCTCTTCAGCAATTACTTGGTTTATCAAATAACAATTTTCGTATAAAATTTATTGTTGAAGAAAAGTATTTAGAGAGTTGATTAATATATTTTTGAATTGCAGGAATGAATTTTTATGAACCACATAGAATCATAGACACATAGAGTTAACACATAGGTATGCTGATAACCAAAAAATATTTAAATGATCTAACCTATCAAATTATGGGTTGTGCCATAGAAGTGCATAAATATCTTGGTCCTGGTTTGTTGGAAAGCGTTTACGAGAAATGTTTTTGCAGAGAATTGGAATTGCGCAGCATAGCGTACAACAAGCAGATTTGGACACCATTGGAATATAAAGGTCTGTTACTTGATACTGAACTAAGGTTAGATGTGTTGGTAGAGGATGTACTATGTGTAGAATTGAAAGCGCAGGAGGGTTTATTGCCGATACATGAAGCTATTTTACTCTCATATATGCAAATGTTGCAAAAGCCAAAAGGTATTCTTATAAATTTTCATTGTATGAATATTTTTAAAGAAGGACAGAAAACTCTCGTAAACCACTATTTCGCATTGTTACCCGACGAATAAATCTAATGTTATTTTATGTTCCTATGTTTCTATGTGGTTCAAAACTTTATGCGCTCACCAACTTCGCATCCAACTTCTTCGCCAATCCTTCCGCACCCCATCGCATCACAACATCATGATTGTATTTAAAAAGCGGCTTTAACAAAAAAGAAAAATAATTCATCCATCGCTTATTCGTAAAAACATCCCAATTGTATTGAACATAAGTAATTCCATTTTTCTCTTCAAGCATCCAGATACCAACACCTTCAAGTTCTCCAAACGCCTCTCCACGCATATGTTTTGGATCCTCACGTTCAGTCAAACGCATTTTAAATTTCAGCAAATAAGGCAACACACTTTTCCATGTGTATTCACGCACACCGTTCACTCCATGTGCATCATTTTCTTTAATCACTTTTACATTTAGTACTCCTTTCCACCAATGCGGCCATTCAGTTGATTCGTAGATCGCATTCCAAACTTTTTCGATGGGCGCTCTTATTTGCCAGCGGGTAACAAAAGAATATTTTTCACTCATGCGGGAAATTTACGAAGCAAAAAATGTTTTGGATGTTACAGACAATTTTCTTATGAGCCCGGCTATCGTTTTTCATAGGATCGTCTGTTGCGTCGCACTCTTATACTTTCTGTTCTTTATTGAGCAATAACTTAAACTTTACTTACAACTTATAACTTACAACTTATAACTTACTACTTTTAACTTCTTACTGTTCCAATAATTTATACAACTCGTCAAGCTTCGGCGAAAGAATAATTTCAGTTCTCCTGTTTCTTGCACGTCCTTCTTCGGTTGAATTAGAATCTACAGGATCATACAAACTATGCCCCGATGCAATCACTCTCACAGGATCAACTTTATAATCATTTACAAGAATACGAACGATAGATGTTGCACGTGCAGTACTCAAAGCCCAGTTGTCTTCATATCTTTTTCGGATAGGAATTGAATCAGTATGACCTTCAATATCTACCGAAATATCAGGATTTACGTTTAATACATCCGCCAGCCTGCTCAGCGCTTCTTTACCTTGCGGATTTACAACAGCACTGCCAGAAGGAAATAATAAATTCTCACTCAGACTTACATACACTTTACCATTTTTCTGTGATATACTCAAATCACTTGCATTAAAACCAACCAATGCATCTGTCATTTTCTTTCGCAATTCTTCAGCCTTTTGTTTTTGCTGATCGAGCAGGTTTTGCAGTTGCTGTAGTTTTTGTTGTTGTTCCTGCAAAGATTTTCTGCTTTCGCTTAATTGTGATTGTGTGGCATTTGCAGAAGTGCTTAACTGCGCATAGTTATTATTCAGATCGTTGATCTGTTGCCGCAGCTTTGCAATTGAATCATTAAGCGTTGAAACTTTATAAGCAAGCTGAGCGCTATCATTCTTCAGATAACGCAATTGAATTTGCGAATCAAGATATTTCTTTTTCGCTACGCAACCCGAAAGAAATATTATTCCAATTGCAAGGATGAATAAGAACTGCTTACCGGTTTTCATAAAACATTTTTTAGAATTTAAAAACAACAGCAATATAGTTAAGCATTTGATTCTGCCGTTGATTACTGCAGACAAGATATCCCCACTTGTTCTTCAGTTTAATGGTTGTTCCTTCTTATCTCAATATTTCCAGCAATTATGAATTGGTTTTACAGAGGCTGCATATCCTGCGTGCGGAAGGTTATACATATCTTCTATTGTACGCAACAAGTTAAAATGATTTATTTTTTGTGAATAATGTCCACTCTTAATCATTGCGCCTGTGAATATTGTAACAATGTGATTGCCGTGCCTCATATCATCTTCATCAAAAGTTAATATGAACAGACTGTTATGAGTTTTTGCCCATTGTATATAATTGTTCAAATTATTTTTTAGCCATTCGTCGGCAGTGCGAATTGATCCATCATGCATGTTATTATTATCATTGGGAATGATTATGCTTACTGTAGGCAACTTTGAAAAATCTGCGGGGAATGCACTTAATGGCTGAAGGGTAGTTGCAGGTATTTGGTTGTTGCCGGTTCCTATCCAATTCGTAGCGGGATTATGTTTGCGGACATACTCACCCCTTATATCTCCGTTATAACCCGCAATTGGCAAGCCTTCAGCATAAGTTGCAAAAGATTTTCCTGCGCCGATTAGCTCACTGCCTAAATTGGGTGTAGTAAAAGGAGCGTGCGGAGAATGATAATTATTGTTTACACCCTGGGTAGAACCCGAAAATAAATTGAGGTAATTGGGTTGACTTGGATGTGTAGTTGCAAAAGCATTTATAAAGCTGGCAGAATAAGGATCTTTTGAAAGAGAGGAAATATAAGGAGCATTGGCGGATTCTACAATTTGAGAGTAAGAATGATTTTCTTCAACTACAATAACTATATGATCAGGAACCGGAAGCTTTACAGTTTTTGTTTCTTCTAATGGTTCAATAACATTTCCTTTTGAATCTTTATGCCTGTTGCAATTTGTAAATAAAATAATTAATGCCAATAACGCGAATATTTTACCGGAGAATTTTTTCATGTAGTTATTTTAAAAAAGTGCTTTCATAAATAGAGTTCACAAATATGAAAAGTAAACTTAAACATGATGCGATGATGCTATTAAAGTTTTGAAAAAATGGTAACTCTTATTCTTTTTAAAAACGTAATAATGTCTCTTGATTTTTTTATCCTTTTTTTAAAAGTCTGCGTTTTGCTACCATTTGCTTATAAGAAAAATGATAAGGCACAATATAATTGCTACAAGAAGTGCCGCTACTACTTTATAGCGCCGCCATGTATCTTTTTTTCTTTGGTTATTTAAAAATTCTGAGATCTTTTTTTCCAGGTTATCATTGCCGACAGCAAGAATGCAAAGTTGTTCAGCTATTATTTCACTATAAGTATATTGAAGTGGTTTGCATACGATCAATATCGTTTCAACAATTGCTTTATTTATGCCTGCCTGTTTTTTCTCAAGCAATAACGATAAATTATCTGCTGATAAAATTTGCTGCAGTTGAAACAACAGAGCATCGCGATTAATTCTGAACGGATCAGCTTTTTCTATAAGTTTTTGAAGTTTTATTGCATCATTTAAAATTGATTGCGGCGTAGCAGTTTGAGCCGCCGCATGTTTGTAGTTATAAGTATAAAAACGTTTGTAATGATAATCTTCTCTCTTTTTTGCATCGGATAAAACATCGTAAGCTTCCGCGATTTCTTTGAATACAGCTTCAGCTAAAAGATCGCCGGGGTTCTTATCAGGATGATATTTTAATGCAAGTCTTCTGTAAGATTTTTTTATTTCTTCAGTGGAAGCATTAGATTTTACGCCGAGCAATTGATAATAATCCTTGGATGACATTACAAAAATTAAGTGACAATTATAGTGCTAAATTATAATTATGGCTTCATTCAATTTTATGAAGCGGAGTGGAAAAAACACAGAGCGGTCATTTGTTATCTTCCTCAATCATTTCCAAGCGAGACAAAAAGAATAGAATTTTTATTTGAGTTGTACTACACATCAGGAATTTTTTACAAAGAGATTAGTTCGTTCAATTATACTTAATCATTCAATTTTTGCTTCGTCGGCTGCCGTAATTTCAAGTGTTGCAGCCGAAGTATAACAAAATATCATAGCGTAGGCGCGATCCGGATCGCAAATCTTTTTCTTGATGTTTAAAAATTTATGAAGGATGTAAGCAATAAAAAAAAGCTACGTATTAATGTTGGATATCTAAATGCACCGTTACAAAAACATAGAATAGAAACGACGAATAATAGCAAAACCAATTTATTTGTACAGCATAAAAAAGAAACAGATGAAAGAATTTCAGATAGAGGATGGAAAAGATCCGCTGCAAATAGTCAATCTCCTGGAAGATAGAATATATGAGTTTAATTCAAAAAAAATTATGAAGTATGATGGCTCATTGTTTGCGAAGACTGTTAATGATGAACACGGAACTTTAGTGGCTGGTATTGCGGGATGGACGTGGGCTGGTATATGTGAAATTACCGAGCTTTGGGTTGATGAAAATGTGAGGAAAAATGGAATAGGAAAAAAATTATTGGAAGCAGCAGAAAGAGAAGCAAAAAGCAAAGGATGTTTTACTATTTTGGTTAGAAGTTTCAGCTTTCAAGCTCCGCATTTTTACGAAAGATATGGATACAGGATTGAACATATACTAAGCAGTTTTCCTGATGGATATAACTATTATTTTTTAAAAAAAGCAATTAGTTGACCTGTCTCATAACTACGAACCTTCGGAATAACTATTCAATGAAAAGCACCTGTTAAAAACGGAGCACTTCTATTACTAAAAAATTATCTCGTTGATAAAACCTCTTGTAAAAAATTTTTCAAAGTTGTAAGGTTGTTTTTTTCAAATCGTCAAAAATTGAAAATTATATTTATGAAAAAAATCAGTCTTTCAACCACGAAAAATTTCACCTTCCGAATTTTAAATTACTTCCGCCAACTTTATTTATATTACAACCTAAACCTTTTTTATGATCCGTACACTAACTGCAATAGCTGCAACTTTAAGCAGTCTCTATTTACTTTCATGCAATTCAAACACCTCGGCGCAGAATACTGCAAAAGCTGAAGGTTCGACCTTTGACATGCAAAGAGCAAAATCCTTTATCGACAGTATTAACACGAAATTTTCAGAACAATTTGCTGCAGGCGATTCGGTAGCCTTAGCATCTCACTATTGGCCTGATGCAGAATTATTACTTGACAATAGCGAACCTGTTAAGGGTAATGACATACTTAACGCATGGGGATCAGCAATTCGGGCAGGGATTAAAGAAATTTCATTTGTTACGACTGATGTTACGGGAGATTCATTGTTCATAATTGAAACAGGAAACTATGAAATGAAAGATTCTAAAAACTCTCTTTTAGACAAAGGTAAATATGTTGTTGTTTGGCAAAATCGAAATGGCGAATGGAAACTGTATCGTGACATTGGAAGTACCAGCATGCCGGCTGCGAAATAAATTCTCTTCTTCTCCGCAACATTTTTCACGGTTTCGCTTCTCGCGACATCTCTTTCTAAAGGTTTGTGTTCAGCTGAGAACGTATCGGCTGTTAGCCGTGTCAAAAAATTTCGCTTTCTGATTGATGTATTCATAAGCAATTTTTTTAGTTGGCAAATCGCAGATAAAATCATTTTGTTTCCTCTGCATACATGGACACACCCAATTGCTGATACAATCCAAGATCATCACGATGATTCCATATCTCCATTACTTTTCCTTTTTCAAAACGAAAAAGATTCACTCCTGAAAACGTTGCTTTCTTATTTGTTGGTTGAATATTTCCCCATGCCGCAGCATGGGTGCCTTCTATTGTCCATCTCACAGCAATATATTCATCGTCGCCAAATACAAGATCAATTTTAATTTCCAGGTCAGGAAATGCCCTTCTGAAATCTCCTGCAATCTGCATCTGGCCTGCTGCGCCAGCAACAGCATCACCTGGTCGCAGGTCATGCCTTATATAATCTTCATGAAAAACTTCCCTCGCAAATTCGAGATTTCCTTCACCCCAAACCTCTTCATAAAATTGAAAAACCAGTTCTTTATTTTTCTTAAAACTCATAGCTGTTTCTTTTAGCATTCCGAGTAATCAGCGGCAAAAATCCCATTCACAGCCACCAGTGTATTAATATATACCTGCGTTCCATTGTCAAGCACAAAATAAGAATGGTCATCTTCTTCACACAATTGTGTTACCATACCATTTGTCCTCGTGATGCCATTTTCATCATATAAAACATGAACGGTTTCCTGCTTCTGATGCAGAGATTTTATCATGTCAAAAAAACTTGCTTTCACAGGCAAAGTTTCTCTTACATCTTCTTTCATAAAAATTTTTTTATAAAGTTATAAATAGTAAGAAATTTTTTGAGTTAAACCTTAACCAATAATGTTACGGGATTGTGAACTTGAATCAGGATATTTTTTATGATACCGGCTTTAGATTTTCATGGCATCTTCGTTGCGTCGCATTACTTTCATCTGCAGAAATGCTATGATGCTTTAGCGATCAGATTTGAAATCGCAAAGCAGATTACTCCTGCAAATATTTTTTCAGTTCCTGTTCAATCATAGAACAACTTACAAACATCGGCTTGTCAGAAATATTAATATTCAAATTTGATTGACTTACATCGTAGCTGCCTGCGATTGCTCCCACAAATGTTGAGAGAGAGAATTCGCCTCCGGCAACATCACCCGAAAATTGTCCGCCTGCATTTATAATTGCTGATTTTGCTTTTGCAACAAGTTGTTCAACGCTTCCCGAAAATGGTATGGAGAAATTACATTTTGACATGATTTTATTTTTTGTAGTTATAAAATTATTAGAACTATCAAAGCAACATTACTACCGTTTATATTTCTCAATCTTCACGCTCCATTCAGGTCCGCTGTGCACATTATATTTTTCTGAAAAATTTTGTTCATTCAACGCGAAAGAAACATTCAGCAAACTATTTAAATAACACAAAGGCTTCCCTGCTGCAACTGCTGAAAAAGTAGTTGCATAAGGCATTACTCCATCGTAAACTTTTTCCTTGTTATGAAAAATGATTACATGCAAACTATCTCCATAATTCAAATCCAATCTTATAAAAGTTGTTTTATCAATATTCGTCCACACATTGCCGAATTGAATATCAAGAATCGGAATATTGCCTTTGATAATTCCATTTTCAAAAACAGGTTGCTGATAATCTATCGTTACAACTTTATTTGGTAATTCAGGTCCTACTTCTTCAAATTTTATTACACCTGCGGCAAGCCTTGCACCGGTATAAGCATAAACATCGCGGCCATGAAAAGTATAAGACTCCCCTGAGCCCGGCCTTCTGTTCTTTGTTTCATCTATTTCTCGCAGCGCATCAATACCCATGCTTTGTGCAACCAGTGTGAGCGTGCCATTATCGGGCGTTACGAAGAAATAACCTGTTTTTGTTTTGAGTACAACAGATTTCCTTGAAGTACCAACGCCGGGATCAACAACAGAAACAAACACCGTTCCTGCCGGCCAGTATTGCGCTGTTTGTTGCAAGCGATATGCTGCTTCCCAAATATTGAAGGGAGGAATTTCATGGGTAAGATCAAACAATTTCAAATCAGATGAAACATTCATGGCAACGCCTTTCATAGCAGATACTGCTCCATCCTTTAATCCAAAGTCAGTTTGAAAAACAACGATCTTATTTTGTGCCGAAAGCCGCATCATTGTTATGCAAAAGAACAAGGCTACAAGCAGTTGTTTCAATCTTTTCATTGATTGCGTTTAAGGTAAAAGTAATAATTACTGTATTTTATCATTTTCACATTTGCATATTTGGAGATTTGTATATTTTCAAGTTTTCAAATTACCACATTTTCACATTTTCACATTTCCAGATTTGCACATTAAAAGCAACCTTCTTTATTTTGCAACATTACACTTAACACTATGATGCATTCATTTGAAGAACTATCTGCTGAATTTAAAAAGAAATTTGAAGTAAAGCATTTTCCTTCCGTCCCTGAAACGTTATACGCTTCGTGTGATTATTTTTTAGGAATAGGTGGAAAAAGAGTCAGACCTGTAATGTGTTTAATGGGCAATGAATTGTTTGATGCAATCAATCCCGATACGTGGCATGTTGCAACAGCGATAGAACTATTCCACAATTTTACCTTGATACATGATGATATAATGGATGCGGCTCCGCTTCGGCGCGGAATGCAAACAGTGCATACAAAATTCGACAACAATACAGCATTACTTGCCGGCGATGTAATGCTGATTATTGCCTATGATTATTTGAATAAAATAAAAACAAATTATCTCCAACCAGTTTTGTCATTGTTCAATAAAACCGCAAGAGAAGTTTGTGAAGGTCAGCAAATCGATATGGAATTTGAGAAGAAAGAAAATGTTTCACTGGAAGAATATATTCGAATGATTGAATTAAAAACTTCCGTATTGCTTGCTGCAAGTCTTCAATTAGGGTCAATACTTGGCGGAGCGAGTGAAGGCAATCGCCAGCATTTGCATGAGTTTGGAAAAAATCTTGGTATCGCATTCCAGGTACAGGATGATTATCTGGATGCATTTGGTGATCCTGAAAAATTTGGAAAGAATGTTGGCGGCGATATTCGCCAGAATAAAAAAACCTTCTTGCTGATTCACACGTTACAAGTAGCAAATGACGAACAGAAAAACCAATTGCAACATTTAATGCAAAATAACCACGAACAAAAAGTGAAATGTGTTCTGGAAATTTTTAAAGCTTGTAACGTTGATGATTGGGCGAAAGATCTGAAGCAACAATTTCTTGATAAGGCTTTTTATCATCTTGAAGAAATTGCAGTGGTTTCATCAAGAAAAAAACCATTGAAAGAATTAGCGAATTTTTTAGTGAAGAGGGAACATTAGTTATAGTAATTTATAATTTGTAGTTAGAATGATTATTTATTATTCGCTATTGCCCATTCCCTATTCAACAGTACAAGAGTGCGACGCAACAACCGATGCCATTACTATCTATAGTGGGGTTCATAAAAAATTTTAACACATAACATGCTTTCACTATTTTACTTTTATAGCCAAACTGTCTTGCATGGGTCACCCACTCTTTCGCACAAAAAAAATTGAAAAGATATTAAGAGATGCCGCTACCAACGAAGAAGCTGCGCATGGTGGTGCCGGCGGACTTAGGCGTGTGCTTACTTTACGTGACCTTACTTTTCTTGGCATTGCTGCGATTATTGGCGCCGGTAGTTTCAGCAGTCTTGGTGAAGCTGCGTACAAGGCTGGCCCCGGTGTAGTAATTCTTTTTATTATTTGTGCTGTTGCCTGCACATTCACTGCCTTGTGTTATGCAGAATTTGCAAGCCGCATTCCGGTTGCCGGTAGCGCCTACACTTATGCGTATGCGTCGTTTGGTGAACTGTTCGCATGGATCATTGGATGGGCTTTGATAATGGAATATTCTATCGGCAATATTTATGTTGCATTTTCTTGGAGCGATTATTTTACTTCCTTTCTTCATCGCATCAATGTGAACATTCCCGACTATCTCACATGCAGTTATGTGGAGGCTAAAGAAGCTGTGTTAAATAATTCAGTTAATGCAGAACTTATTAATGCATGGAATACTGCACCTGTGCTTGGAGGTTTGAAAATAATTTTTGACCTGCCTGCACTTGTCATTAATTTATTTATTACGATACTTGTCTTTATTGGTGTGAAAGAATCACGAAACTTCAGTAACATAATGGTCGTACTTAAACTTTGCATTGTAACATTGGTGATAGCTGTAGGGGCTTATTATGTAAATCCTGCAAACTGGACTCCTGCAAATGATGCAGGTGTACATTCTTTTATGCCGAACGGATTTAGCGGCGTGATGAGCGCAGTAAGCGGTGTATTCTTTGCCTATATTGGATTTGATTGTGTAAGCGTAATGGCTGAAGAAAGTAAAAATCCGCAACGCGATCTTCCCCGAAGTATGATCCTGTCGTTGATCATTTGTACAGTAATATATATCATGCTTGCATTTGTGCTTACAGGAGTATTGGATTATCATTTATTCCAGGGAGTTGGTGATCCTCTTGCGAAAATTTTCGAAGTGAAAAATATAGGATGGATGCAATTATTCGTATCGGTTGCGGCAGTTATTGCCATGACAAGTGTGTTGCTTGTGTTTCAAATGGGACAACCGCGAATCTGGATGAGTATGAGTCGCGACGGTTTACTGCCACGTGCCTTTCAGCGTATACATCCAAAATTTCAAACGCCGTCTTTCTCAACCATTATTACAGGTTTGATCGTTGGCGTTCCTATCCTCTTCACCGATAAAACATTTGTACTCGATTTTACAAGCATTGCAACACTCTTTGCATTTGTATTGGTTTGTGGTGGTGTATTGCTCATTCCGCGAAAAGAAAAGGTTGAGGGCAAGTTCCACATGCCATACATTAACGGCAAATATATTTTCCCATTACTGGTGATTACGGCAATCATCATTATTCAGTTTTTCAACAAAAATTATTTTGCAAGTTTATTCAACATCACAGAAGAGAATGCATCGCTGAATATTTCAACTATTATTTTTTGGATCATTGTCATTCTTCTTTCCATTGTAAGTTTTCTAAAGAGTTTTTCACTCATTCCGTTGCTTGGTCTTACAACATGCTTGTACTTGCTTACGGGCATGACGGGTGAAAACTGGGCCTGGTTTGGTTCCTGGCTAGTGCTCGGTTTGATATTTTATTTTTCATACGGATATAAAAAGAGTAAGCTTGCTGAGCCGGGGAAGAGTTTAATTATGGAGTAGAAGAGCATGCATTGTTTTCAGATAAAAAATAAATTTAAGGTCTCACTTCAACATTTACACTTCTAATAACACACTCTTTTTCTGTTAGCTGACTAATTTATTGTAGAAGGTTTGAAAGAAAGTAATTAAAATAAAAAAGGGCCTGAATAGAAATCCAGCCCTGTTTTAAAATCCAATATCCTATGAAAAACCGAAATAATTCAAGCAAATGCCATACCAATTATTTTTTACGTACCGGTTAACCATTTTTTTTTCATGTTTTTCCGATTTATAGAAAAATGGGGTTCATTTTGGGATTTTAAAGCACATGGCTATCAGGGAAAAGAAGACAAAAGAGATTAAGACAGTTTTTATTTATCGATTAGAAAACTGTAGAGATCAACGTCGTAGAAATAATGAGGGGCCTTTTCTGCAGGTTCTTTTAAAATCAGAATCAAAAACTTAGGAACGCGTCATTTAGGATATATATTCTGTTACCCCGAAAATTTGATTTACTTTTTCGATCGTCATTGGTTTGCATATAAAATCTGAAATTTCCTGGATGTTTTTTGCCCGTTCTATGTCAGCATCATCAACAGACGAGCTGACCATGTAAATTGTAATTGGTTTGGTAATTTTGTGTTTTATTCTTGTGAATGATTCTATAAATTCCCACCCATCCATTACAGGCATATTGATATCGAGAAAAATAATATCAGGAAGTAAAGGAGTATCGTGAATATTTTCTTTTATAAACTCAATTGCCTCCAATCCATTATAAAACTCAAGCATTTTACTGTCTTTATATTTTTTCTCTATCATTTTTCTCATGAGAAAAAGATACACTTCATCATTGTCAACAAAACATAAAATCGGTTTCATCTAAAAATTTATTTTAAAAATTGTGCCTTTTCCTTCAATACTTTCAACTGCTATATTTCCACCCATGCTTTCAATTTGGTTTTTTGTTATATAAAGACCTATTCCCCTGGCCTCCGGATGATTGTGAAATGTTTGATACAGGTTAAAAATCTTATCACCATTACGAGTAAGATCTATACCCAATCCATTATCGACAATTTTCAAAACGGGTCTTCCATTCTCCACTCCTGAATCTATTTTTATTAAAGCGTGTCTTTCAGGGTGTTTATACTTTATTGAATTTGAAATAAGATTAAGCATTATACTTTCAAGATAGGCCGGAACATATTCAACGGTAGGGCAGTTTGAAAAATCCACTTCTATTAAAGTTTCAGTTTTAAAAATATCTGCACTTAATACTTTCATAACAGAATCAAATACATGCTCAATTGATACGGTTGATATTACATTTTTAGTTTGAGTTTGTACATGTACAATTTCTGAAAGATCTTTTAAAGTTTCATTTAATGAATTTGAAACATTTTGCAACAATAATAAAAGTTCCTGCCTTACTTCTTCATTAGTTTCATTTTTCATAAGCTCAATCAACGTACTTATATTACTTGTGTGTGTACGCATGTTGTGTGACACTATGTGCGCAAAATTGCTAAGTCTTCCATTCCTGTCAGCAATAATTTTAGCTGACTCCTGTAATTCAAGTTGCTTCTTTTTCACATCAGTAATATCCTGAATGCTTATTTTTCTCGTAATCACTTCTTCAAATTCGTTCTTTACAGATTCACCAATTATTCTAACCCATTTATGGTTGCCTTTTGCAGTAACAAGTTCTGCTTCCATGTTATAAGGTTTATCAAATTGTTCAGCATCATTAATATGATTAAGCAGTGCTGTTCTGTATTCTTCTTTATAAAAAATAAGATCTTTTCTTAAACCGGGCACATGATAGTGCGATACTTCATATAAATTATAATATTCGCGACACCAGTAAAGTTGCTTAGAGGGAACATCATACTCCAACGCTACTATTCGTGCCAGATGGTTGGTTGTCTGAAGTATTCTTTCACTTTTCTCCAGCTTTTCTCTGTATTCTTTTAGTTCTAATTCCTTTTGTTTCAGTTCAGTAATATCCTGCAATACCGCATTTACATAAATTACTTCTCCATTTATGTTTGTTACAGGTTTACCAATTGCTCTCAGCCACTTTAAATTTCCTTTGCCGGTAATAATAGATGCTTCTATATTAAAAGGAATATTATCACTTATAGTTTTATCTATCGTATTCCATATAAATGCAAGTGTTTCAGGATTGTAAAACTGCCTGTTGGTTTCAGTGCATGGTTTATAATCTTCCGAAACTTCATAAATGTTGTATAGCTCTTTGGACCAATTGTGTTCTTTGGTGATTACATTGTAAGAAAGTCCCGCTATTTTAGCGATCGAGGCTGTTTCATTTAATAATTCTTCACTCTTTTGCAATTGCAACTGCAAATTTTTTTTTTTGTTGATTGGAATAATTGTTCCAATTATGCGCAAAGGTTTTCCA
>Ga0097621_100001727_pt1 | contig 14935 bp, 8 predicted proteins | sample KBSMisM72_FD_73165 | JGI IMG/M metagenome (GOLD analysis project Ga0097621, IMG submission 73165) | Miscanthus rhizosphere microbial communities from Kellogg Biological Station, Michigan, USA - KBS Miscanthus M7-2 (version 2) (version 2) | ecosystem: Host-associated > Plants > Roots >... | reverse complement strand
TTCATTGCGCACGTGAACGACGTGGCACAAGCTCCTCCGCCTCTCGCAGAAACCACCCCTGTAGGGGCTCCTCGAAGATCGACCGTTCGAATGCTGACCATATTGCTCGCAGCCGCCTTGCTAGCGAGCGGCTTCTGGATTGTCAGCGGTAAGTGGCGGCGATCTGCGCCCAATCGCAAGGTCAGTTCCCTGGCCGTATTACCTCTTCGCAACCTCTCTGGCGATTCTGACCAGGAGTATTTCAGCGAAGGCGTGACGGATGAATTGATCACAGACTTAGCGAAAACCACAAGACTGCGGGTCATTTCGCATACTTCGGTCGAGCGCTATAAGAACCCCACGGAGACTTTGCCCCAGATCGCCCGGGAACTCGGCGTGGACGCCATCGTGGAAGGAACGATCATGCGGGCGGGAGGTCGAGTTCGCATCACCGCACAGCTCATCGATGCCCGGCGAGACCAGCACCTCTGGGCAGATAGTTATGAGCGGGACCTTAGCGACGTGCTTGAGCTCCAAGGCGACGTGGCGAAGCAAATCGCAAAAGAAATTGGAATCCAGTTGAGTTCGAATGACGAAACTCGACTTAGTCGTACCGAGCGATCTGTGGATCCTTCGGCTCATGAGGCCTATCTGAAAGGTGTTTTCTTTTTCGACCTCGCCAGCTGCAGGGACTTTGAAAATGCGCTCACATACTTTCAACAATCCATTACCAGAGATCCAAGTTTTGCCCCTGCGTACGCCGGCATGGCAGATGCGTACTTTAGCATTGGTGACTGGCGCTGTTGGCATGTTCCGGCGTTTGAGAAAGCCCAAGCCATGGCCTCGAAGGCAATCGAGCTCGAGCCTAGCAATGCGCGGGCCCATGCCGTGCTTGCCAAGGTGGGCTTCGCACGCGATTGGAACCGCGTTGGTCCCGCACAACAATTCACCACCGCCCTCGATCTAGATCCAAATGACGCCAGCATTCACTCCTACTACGGGAGCTTCTTGGTCGCGATTGGCGAACAAGAAGCAGGACTGGCGGAAGAGCGTAAGGCACAGGAGCTCGATCCGCTTTCCGAAAAAACCAACGACAATTACACCTGGACTTTGTACTTGGCGCACCGCTTCGACGCTGCGATTGAGGTCGCTAAACACTCTCTCAGCGTTTCGCCAGCCTACGGCCAGTACTATTGGCTGGGCCAGTGCTACGAAAAGAAAGGCCTACCCGACCAAGCGATCGAATATTACCTAAAAGCGTTTTCCGGTCTGCCCGCAGAGCTATCTCTCCGGCGTGCAGCATTTCAGAAAAGCGGATTGAAGGGATACTGGCAGGAAGACGAGCGGCTCCGGAGGCGGAGGCAGGAAGAAATTGATGCCGTCTATGAGGCTATGTACTACGCTCACCAGGGCGAGAATGACAAGGCCATTGAGCAGCTCCAACTCGCTTACCAGCAACATTCTGACGGACTGCAGTACCTGAAGGTGGAACCAGTCTACGATGGCCTGCGCGGCGATCCCAGATTCAAGGATCTGGTAGCCAAGGTCGGTCTGTAGATGGCCGTTCGCGCCCGCGAACGTACGCCCAAGGAAACGACAGCCCTCGACAGTTCTTCCCGGGATCGACACTGAACAACATCCGATCTCACTGCATATTTATCTCAAATTCATTCTTCCGCAATCATCGCGTTCGTAGAATCTCGCCTGTGTTGCTCGAATTTCATATTCCCAAAACCTAAGGAAGTGAAACGATGAAAGCTTCTTTCGTTCGACAAGCTCACCATCTTCATAAATTATTGGTTGCGGCGTTGCTCATGCTCGCCGTCTGCCTGAACGCCAAGACAAGTCCAGCCCAGAATCCGAATAAATTCCGGCAAATTCAACACATCATCGTCGTTTATCAGGAGAACTGGAGCTTCGATTCGCTCTACGGACTGTTCCCCGGAGCAAATGGACTGTTCAACTCTTCCGCGGTTTCGCTTACGCAGCGGGACCGTCTTACCGGGCAACCCTACGGCTCACAGATGGGCCAACCATTCGATCTTGTATCCGGTAGCGTGGTGCTGACGACTCCGCCCCAACCGATTAATACCAACGTTACCCCGAGCGCAGCTGACACGCGTTTCGATCCCAACCTAAACACGTTATTTCCCTACAACGTCGTGAACCACAGCTCTCTGCAGTCTTCTGACAAAACCGGCGATATCGTGCATCGCTACTGGCACGAACAATCCCAGATCAATCACGGGAAGATGAATTGGTTCGTTACCTGGAGCGACAACCCGGGACTGGTGATGAGCTATTTCGACGCCACGAATTTACCCGAGGGTAAGATCGCCCAGCAGTACACCATGTGCGACAACTTTTTTCATGCTGCCTTCGGTGGTTCGTTCTTGAATCACCAGTTCCTGATCGCAGCCGCCGCACCGGTTTATCCCAATGCGCCGGCCAGCATGCAGGCGACTTTGGCCAGTGACGGTCAACTTGCTCTGAATTCGACAACGGGAAAGATCGTGCATGATGGAAACATCACTCCGATTGGAGGGCCGTCTTTCGCCATCCCCAGTGCCACCTTCGACCAGACTTACGCCGTCAATACGATCTTCTCAACCAACTTGGTTCCTACCACGGTCGCTCTTGGCCCGGGCGGGACCCTTCCCACATCTTTGCTGCCGTCGCAAAACGATAGTAATCCATCAGACACAACGCGTCCGTACATCCCTACGATTGGCGATCGTCTCAGCGCAAAAGGAGTGAGTTGGAAGTGGTACTCAGGAGGATGGGACAACGCGCTGGCCAGCACTGCCATCAACCCTGCCAACAATGGGCAGGTACCACCGAACGCACCGGTCGATCCGCTCTTCCAGTGGCACCACCAGCCCTTTGCCTACTATGACAACTATGCCCCGTGGGTGAACGGACAACGCAACCTGGTCTCTGCCGCCCACCTGCAGGACGAAACCGACTTCTTTCTCGATCTCGAGAACAATACTCTACCTTCCGTCAGCTTCATCAAGCCCCTCGGTCCCGACAACGAGCACCCGGGCTATGCCGACCTTCAGCAAGGTCAGCAGCACGTTGCCGATATCGTAAACGCGGTCCGCAACAGCGACTACTGGGGGCACACGTTGATCGTTGTAACTTATGACGAACACGGAGGCCGTTGGGATCACGTTTCTCCGCCCACCAGCAACGGAATCTGGGGAGATGGTTCGCGAGTGCCAGCAATTGTGATTGGGCCTTTCGCACGCAATCACTTTGTAGATCACACCCAGCACGATACGCTCTCGATTCTTAAGACCATCGAACTGCGATTTGGGCTTGACCCTCTGAGCACTTATGACGCGAACGCCTCATCCCTTGAAAGTGCCTTGAAATAACCAGATCACAGGGCATAAAGAAGGCCTCATCCGGACGGATGGGGCCTTTGTCTTCTCAATCGGGTCAGCCAACCAGGCGGTGTCGAACAACAGAGCTCTGCAAATTCGTAGACGCGCATTAGCAGGTTGGCACCCAGCGCACGCTGATGCCCTTGGCCAAAACAGACCGCTAATAGCCGTCGCCTAAGGCCGCGGTTTCTCCAAACAAGCCGGGCCTCGATCCTCATCTGCGCTCCTTGTGCGCTTCCGTGAGCGAGTTCAGCCCGGAATCCGCTTCTATCCTAGCCCCAAGGGGGAGTCCAGCCCTGCAGAAGCACCCCATTCATTGCGGGTAATGTATCCGTTGCTTTTTCGGCAATCAGCAGATGGACGGAAGAGGCATCCAGCATCTAATCTTAGGACAACGCCTTCTCAGGCTTGCATCGGCGAAATCGTTCAGCCGATTTCAGTTGGTCGGAGCGGTCATGGCTAATCCTCGTTCGTTGCGAATCGTATTTGGAATTCTCTTGTTGGTCCCGTTCGTCCGTACCAGCGCGCAAGATGCCTCCGGCAAGAGCGATGAGTCATGGACGGGCAGCAGCCAAACCAGAACCGAGAACACCAACCCCACACGAACGACCGAAAGCTATACCAAAGTAGGCAACCGGACTATTCATAAGATCACTACTGAGGTACTTGGCCCCGGAGGCGGTTATCAGCCGTACACGGAGACAGAGACCGAGACGGTACAGGATGATGCAGAGAGCAGCCACTCGATTGTCCGCAGCTACAGTCCCGGACCTCGTGGGGAAATGCACCTGGTTCAGGTGGTCGAGGAGAAAAAGCACCAGCATCCAAGCGGAAACGTGAGCATGGTCCGAACCATGTCGAATCCGGATGACTACGGGAATTTCAAAGTCATTCAGCGCGAAGTCTCGGAGACAGAAAAATCTGGCCCGGAGTCGGAAGTGACCCAAAGCACAGTCTCGACCTCAGATGGAAGCGGCCCATTATTGGCCACGGCAAAAATTCGCGAAGAGAAGAAAGCATCCGCCGATGGCAGCGTACAGACAGTGCGAACGACCACGGCCCCTGACCTCAGCGGAACTTGGCAAGTGGCGGAGCGCGTGCAAGGGACGGCGAAAACGGACGGCCAAAATCGAACCACGGAAACGATCACCTTTCAGCCGGATTACGAGGGCAAATTGTCAGTGGTTTCGCGCACGACTAGTAAAGAGTCCCAAGCCGATGGTCAGGCTAGCGGGACAACACAGGCCTATTCACCCAATCTTCCTGGAGTCTCACCTGATGGACACCTGCACTTGGTCGAGCGGACAACGACGTCCCGAACGAAAAAGCCTGGCGGCACCACCACCGAACAGCAAGTAGAAGCTCATGATCCAGCTGATGGCAACATGAAAGTCATGACGACGACTTCGAGTAGTGTCGCGTCCGGAAGCTCGGGCGCGCAAAGTACCACAACCACAAGCGTTCGAAGCCTCAACGAAGATTTCAGCATCGTCTCCACGCAAACTAGACAGACAACCCAGATTCCTATGCAGGTGCAGATGTCGCCCGCGGACCGGGAAGCAGCGAACCCACAAAAATAATCGTCGTGGACTTCGATTCCGCCTTCCAGCTGACTCGCAGCCAGGGCGGGGGAGGATTTGGAAGACAATCTCATTACGCTCTGCCACAAATGCGATGAGGCGTTGCACGCTCATCGCTCGCCGCGGCATGACTCACTGCATGAGTCGTGTTCTGAGCGTTGATGCAAACACCCAACACTTTACCGAAGAACACGAAGCAGGTTGCTGTAATCGTCCGTCCACAAAAATGCAGAGCGACGATTGCCTACCCCGCTTGGGGCTGCGACTTCAGTCTGATCATCCTTCGTCACCAACATCCAATCGCTGTAGAGTGTTGTCCTACCGTCACCATCATCGTGCAAGAAAGCAGTTCTTAACTTGTGTTCAGCGGCTACTGCAACCACCACGGGTCGAAGATCAACGTATGTGTTCGTGATGTTTACGGCGAGAATTCCATCAGGCGCAAGTGCGTTCATGTACGTACGAAACGCTTCCATAGTCAGCAAATGGACAGGAGGAGCGTCACCACTAAACGCATCTAGCGCCAGAAGATCGAAATGTTGGGAACCGCTCGAAGCGAGCTCCCGCTCAATTGACAAACGAGCGTCTCCCAATACAATTGCTTTGTGAGCTGGGCAGTCCGATAAATACGTAAAATATTCCTGATCTTCCGCGATCTTAACTACGTCTGGATTGATCTCGTAAAACCGAACGTCGTCCCCCGGTTGCGCATATGCAGCCAAGGTCCCGACACCCAGGCCGATTACCCCAAAACGGAGCCCTGACCGACCCTGTCGCGACCCACGGAGGGTTTCGATCGCATGTCCAACACCGCTGGTTGGTCCAAAATAGCTTGTCGCAAGTCGGCGTTTCGACGATGATCGAAATTGGAATCCATGGGAAATTAGTCCATGCGTAAGCCCGTACGCTGCCCATTCCGACTGGTTGGCGTTCAGCTCCTTCACCTTCAACACACCATAGAAGTTGCGTACTCTCAAAATTCCTTGGCCTTGCGTTTTGGCGCCAAGCATAAATACCAAGGCCACCAGCAGCAGGGATAGTGCACTGAACATTGCAGCTGCCTGGGCTTTCGCTTTCGAGTAGCCAGCCTCCGTCCTTCTTGACACAATCAGCACCGCACAGGTCACGAGCAGCAAGATAAATGCATAATCGAGGCCAATCTTCCCGTGAAGCATGATCACAATGGGCGCGGGCAGAACTGCGGCCGCAAGGGCAATCAGGAGCAGGCCCAGTCGGCTAGCATAAATCCATGAGTCTTGATCGCGAATCACAGAAACCAACATCAGGAGTGTCGCGAGCCATAGGCCGATTTGATACTCCCAAAATCCTGTGAACAGGTTTGGCGCCAGCAGAACAACGAAAACTCCCGCCGCGGCACCTCCCAGCGAAGCCAGTAAATAGAACGAGGTGAGATGCTGTGCTGCTGGCTTTGATCTGACTAGTTCTCCATGGCACACCATGCAGCCAATAAGCAGAACGAATGAAAATCCGCCTATTTGCGCGGCCAAATGCCTCAGCGCTCCATAGTTCAGCAGATAGATCCCAATAAGGAGAGCGAGTGCCCAGGCGGGGTGGAACAACCCGCGGGCATAATAGCGTGCCTTATCGAAACAGATTACGAGCGACAAGAGATAAATCGAGAGAGGCAGAATCCAAAGTAGCGGGACGACAGCGATGTTTTGGCAGATCTGATTTGTGGTGGCTAAGAACAGTAACGACCCACATGCCCCCAACCCGAACCAAAGTAGGTGTTGGGCAGCAGCTGGCCTTTGTATTTCGGGTGACGACACGACAACATCCTTGGATAGCGATGAAGTGGTACGGAGGTGGAGGGCGCAATAAGCACAACAGCAAGAGAAAAGGCAGAAAAGCACCAGCCACATCCAACCCTGCTCCCTCAGTGTTAACCATGGCTCAACCACCAGAGGGTAGCTTAGGAGAGCAAAGAACGAGCCCAGATTGGACAAGCTGTACAAGCGATAAGGTGACCTGCGGGGAAATGTTCGTGCGAACCAACTCTGCAGAAGTGGCCCAGTGGTGGACAAAGTGAAATAGGAAGCACCCGCGCTCAGCGCAAGAAGCGAGATCAGCTTGGCAAGCGGGTGGTCGGCACCGTTGGGTTTTAAGTTCGCACCTGGCAGCAGTGGAGAATGCCATTTCAAGCACAGGATAGCGGAGGCTGCTAGGACCATTGTCAGTACTGCCAGGTGAACCGGTCCCTGGCGCTGCCCCGAAACTCTCCCCGATAGAACATGCGCATAAAAATAGCCAAGAACCAGTACGCTTTGAAAGAAGAACATGCAAGTTGTCCAGAGCGCCGGCGTCCCGCCAAACCAGGGCAGCAAGTACTTTGCAAGGATCAGTTGAATCTGAAAAAGCAGGAAAGCGCTCAGAGTGAGCGCGACAAAATATGGCAGGTGTGCAGTTGCTTTCGTACCTTCTTGAATCTGCGCGGTTGCGCTAGATGAAGTCATTTGCAAAAAGCCGTTTAGGTAAGCGGGATTCCAAGAAGAATCTTCACTGTAACCGGCTGATTGTTGACCTGTGCTGGGTGGAATGCCCACCTTTTTAGTACGTTCGCTATGGGATCGCTTACTCGCGGATCAGGTGTGCGCTTTACAGAAATCTGCGACACTTTACCGTCCTTTCCAACAATCGCATAAATCACGATCTGGTGGTGTGCGTATTTCTTTTCCAACGCAGCCGGTAATTGCGGCCACTCGCTAGTTGCAATCGATGGCGGGATCACTTGCTGCGAACCGGGATCGGAAGTTGAGCCGTCTTTGACGACGGCGTATTGCATGGTCCAAGTCGGATCAGCGAGTTCAGGAGACGGCTTCACCGGAAGGTAAACAGTGAAGATTCTTTCGTTTTGGAATACACCAAAGTCCTCGAGGCCGCCACCGCTACTAGCCGTGGAAACGATAGTCATCCCGTAGGAAGTTTGTGGTTCGATCGTAAACGCGGGTTTGCTTTTGGTGGCTCCCTGATCGTTCTCTCCACCTTGAATGGTTATGCCAGGGAACGAACCCGTACCCGATCCGCTACCGCCCCCCGATCCGCTACCGATTCCCTGCCGCCCTGCACTACCTGCGCCTTGACCGGCTGTTCCGCGGCCTTTCCCCGATCCCTCTCCGCCAGCCCCAGAACCGGCAGAGCTTCCACCGCCAGTACCGACACCTGATGTTCCGCTTCCAGTCGCAACAGTTGCGTGCCCCGGCCCTCCCGGTCCCGTCGTTCCCTTCCCGTTCGCACTGCCGGAATTCGAGGCCACATCACTTCCAGCCGCATTCGGGGCCTTGGCATTTTCCTGTCCGGTCCCGGGCGTGCTTGAAGGAGTGCCGCTCGTTTTGCCAGGCGTGATTGAATTCGGATTTAAGGTTCCTCCGGGAGCGATGGCAAACTTCCCCAGCGCCTCGCCGTTTGGAACTTTCGCGTCAGGCCCGTTTGGTAGAGGCATGGGGCTTAGGGAGAGCAACGGTTCCTTCGATTTGCCATGCATTTCCATCCGCGCTATCTGCGCTGCCGACGGAGGCGCAGCTTCCTTCTGAGGTCTCTCCGCGCGCTTTTCCGTAGTCACCTTAATCGGCGTGGGTGACGGCTTCTCTATTTCGCGCTTTTCCTCTTCCTTTTTTGGCTGCGGCTGCACCTTAGGAGCTTCGGGCAATGGCTGTTCCGCCGCGGGCAGTTTGGGAGGGTCGAGCTTGGCTTGGAGTTTCGGTTCGTTTACAGGGACCTCAAACTTCGCATCTCGATGCGTAAGCGAATCCTGTTTCACCTGAATCGGCTTCGGGACTTCCTTCAACTGAGGAAGCAACGGCTTCGCTGCAACCAAATCACTAGGCAGGCGAGTCTCCGCCATCTGGACGATATTGGGTGCCGGAACGAGCTTGTTGATCGGCTCAGGATGGACCAGGAGCGGACGTTGAATCGTCTGAAACGTGTTGGTCGGATTCGGTGGATTCGAGAGAATTGCCTGCTTGCCAGGAAAGGCGAATCCTTTACTGGCGCGTGCCGGAGCAGCTGCGGGCTGCTGCGGTGCACTTTCACCAGCTCCTGGACTCTTTTCGCCCTCCGATCCGCCTCCTAGCTCGGGGAGATAGATCGTGTGGTCCTGGACGTTGTTAGTCTCAATCAGTTTCGCGGGGCGCAATGAAGGCAAAACATAGGTGACAAGTAAAAACAGCCCGAAGATGATGACCTCGTGCCCGATGGTAGAGAAGAGCAAACCACGCCCCGGGAAATATCCGAACTTGAAAGTCGAGAAGGTCGGTACCCACTGGCGTTCAGACGAAGAAAGGCGATCTCCCGAGGCAAGCGGCGCAGGTCCAATGCGCTCAGCACGTTGTTTCTCTTCTTCAGCGAGTCTTCGCCGAAGCTGCTCGACGCTCGCAGGAAGCGATGGTGCAGCCTCAGTACTGCCCGGTCTTGGAGGTGTGGGTCGGCCATTCTCGTCCGACAGCGATGATGTGGCGGATGAGAAGCCATTCCCATTCGTGGGCTGAGACCGCCGAAGTTGTTCACCTGCCGCTGACATCCACTTCTTCAGCTTGCGTTCCGTATCCGACCCATCCAGCTCGTCGTCGAATTTATCCGCTTCGAAACCGTCTGGTTCCGCGGTAGAACTCGCGGCCGGGTGCCCCTGTGCCTTGTTCGGGTCGTTGGCGGATCCTAAATCACGCGCATCAGAAACAGTTGATCCCGACAGAAATTTCCGCTCGCGCCGAGAGTCATCCTTCCCCTGATCGGAAGAAGCGGGTGGTTCGTCGTTATGTAATCCGAGGGAAAGAAAGGACATGATTCACTGCATCCACGAATTCAGAAGTCGACTGGCTCGCGGACTGCACCGCAGCCCACGACGAACTGAAACAGATTGGGGAAAGAAGTCATTGGTAAAGTGAAGCCTTATAGATGTTGTTTACTGTGGAGGGGTTTAGGTCCATATAGATTGCTCCACCCCCTTGGAGCTGCAGGTTGTCGACAATGATTTCCCCTAAGACATAAGATTGCGAGCCTGAGCCACCGCCCAATTGGAACGTGTCCCGAAAATAGTTAGCATTAGAAGAATTGACACTCCCAGTGGGGAAAGTGCAGGTAGCCGATAGTCCGGTCGATTCGCAGGAATGAATGTAGATGGTTCCTGCAAGAGCGTAGGAACCGCCTCCTCCTGCTGTGGAAGTCACTCCTTTGGCGGAGCGGTCTTGGAAGAATAGGATCCCATGTTGTCTTCCTTTGGTGGAGTCATAGTTCTGATCGCCATAGGGGCCGGAACATGGCGCCAAGAAGACGTTTCCAGTTAGCGTCGCGGGGACGTTCCCTGGGCTATTCGCGGGCAACGCAGCTGTGCTGTCGCAATACACTCCATTGCCCAATCCGCCGGTGGTCGTATTGAATGGCTGCGCCGCATCGCAACCATTCGGCCCCGGCTTGCCCGCGTTCGCATTCACGTTGAGTTTGGCTGTGCCAACAAAATAAAAGATCGCTCCTCCCCAGCCGTTAAAGGGCGTTCCGGAAGGCATCTGAGTCTGACTCATGCGAACGCACGAGTTGGAGTCGAGAGTCATGTCCCCCTGCATGACGTAAAGTCCCTCACGGAAAACGGCGTAGCTGAAATTCCCCGACCCTGGGCAACTAGTCCCGAGGCAGATTCCGTTCGTGTAATTGCCCGGAACAAGCTCTACACAGTTTCCTCCGCCAGAACACCCGTCAGTTCCGGACGACACATATCCAGTTCCAGCTACGTTCCCTAAGGGTGCAGTAGCAGGCGTGAAAGATCCGCCCCCGGAACCGGGATAAGTAGTCAGTGCGGCGATCTGGGCTGCGGTCGGCGGCTGAAGGCTCCGCAAAGGATCTTGGATCGGAGAGTGGGGCGACATCCAGGAACCAGTCGAGCCATCGCAGAACCCTTTTACCCCGACATTGCATGCGACGGGTGTAGTCGGTCCACCCTTAACTCCAAAACTGCTGCCAGTGTGTTGCGGCCCGCCTAGGCTGAGATCAATCATCGCGCTGCCTATTGAAGCAACAGCATTTGCATCCGAAGAATTCACCTGAACGCTCTGTTGTGGCCCCCCGTATATCGTCACCGCTGGTGTTCCAGCAATGTCGAAAGCACTCGTCGTATTTCCTGGATTCAGTGGATCCAGGACTATCAGGGGAATAGGAGCAGCAGCTTGATCGACCCCACATTTAGCAACCGCGCGAATGCTCTGTGTCGTCATGCCCCGTAGCAATCCGGCAAAGAACGTCGGCACATTCTTGTAGACGTCCACCTCAATTAAGCGGTTTGCGGGAACCCCGCTCACGCCGGGTGGCGCAGCCCCGCCAAAGACCACTTCAACGTCGTCGCCCAAAGTTCCGCTTGACCATTGTGCGTTTGTGAGCGAGCTCGGGAAGCCATTTAGAGCAGCGTAAACGCAGGGGGTCGGATTGGTCGTTCCGGAGCCAGTGCTGTTAGGCGTAGTGCTGGTACAGCTTAAGCTGTTACCCGGCGTGAAATTACCAGGGTAAGGAGCGACAGTGATGTTATTGGTCTGAACCAAGAGCAAATCCATTGCGCCTGCGGTACACGCGGCATCCGCCGCAGTTTGGGCAGCCTGGCGCTGAAACCAAAGGTGACTTAGATCCACAGCCAGAGCGATCGAGCCGATTAGAAAAAAACCTAACGCCAAGAGCACGAAAAGCATGACCTGACCCGACTCGCCATTTCGCCGGGAACGCGTTCTGAGAGTCTTGGTTTTCATGGCACCTCGCTTCATTTTGCTCTTCTCGAGATCTAATTCATAACCCTTCCGCTGGCGGCGGCGTTAAGTGTAATGTTCGGCCACCCAAGACCGAAAAATGGTGTGTAAACGTGGGCTACAGTGACCTTGACAATACACCCTGGCGCACTGCATTGCCTGCCGAACGGAGAGTTGGTATTGGCGGAGCCCGGATCATAGTCTACGGTCACGTCATTCGTAGTCACATTCTGGAACGACAGAGCGGCGAAGTTAACGACAGCTTGTTGGACATTTAAGTACGGGCTTACATCCGGGCAGCTAATTGTGGGGTTCGAAATGGGATTGCCTGGTCCGCTGCAATTACTGTTTCCGGTCCCATGCACAATTGCATAACGAACCCCCTCCTTCGCGGCGTCAGCAAAAGTGTTGTACGCGGACATCAGGATGATCATCTGCAAGGCGCAGACAAAAAGAAGAAAAACGAAAACAATGACGAGCATGAACTCCACCATTGCCTGTCCACCTTGGCCACTGGCGAGTTTCTTGTTAACGTCGGCTCTTCTTGTATTTCCTTCCCTCATGATCTTTCTCTAATTCAATGCACGCATCTCGGCGTGACGAGAGAATTGGCACGTGCCGCCGGAATTGCACATTCCAGACGCCTGAAGTGGAATATTGAAAATTCGACCCGGAACTAGGGGGGCTACGGTATATTGGATGTCCACTCGATTCAGGACAAAACCTGGCGCCTCGGGATCCAGGCTTGGCACCGGGCTCCCACTGTAGCTACTGGAAGAGGCGGCACCGTTGAGAGGTGAACAACCGCTACTGCTGCAGGTCTCACAATTCGTTCTCAGAACACCACCAGTGTTCGTGTTCGTACCAGCGCCACTAGAATCCAAATTCGATTGGCTGCAGACCTGAACTGTAACCCCCGTCGGATTGACAAGCGCTCCCGTCAAGTCCTGATACACGAGATATGTGACCGAGGCAAGGTTAGTCGTTGGGACACTGCCGCCTGAGGAAGGCAGCGACCCTGCAGCGGGCGTAGCTCCTCCTTCGATAGCATAGAGGGTCGCAGTTCGCGCGGCGCCGGTCAGATTGACGGCGACCACGAAAAAGTACCCCAAATTCACCACGTTCAAAATGATCATTATCAGCAGCGGCAACATCAAGGCTGTTTCCACCAGGCTTTGGCCCCGGGATGGATCGTTCCGTGTTGAAAAGTGGGGTCTCACTTAAGCTTTAGCTTCCAACCGTTTGTGCGATTCGGTGGAAAATGTTGTTACGCAATTCTCGTGTTCGATCCTGGTGCTCCACTCCTGGAAATGGTCTGGCCATTGATTCGTGCCCGGCGAGCGCCAACAAAACCCTGATCAAATCCATCGTCCTCTAGGCGGGGTTCATACGGCTCTAAGTCCAGCTCACCGGAGTCCTCGGTTAAATCCTCTTGCAATTCTGGTTCCTCTTCGGAGCCTTCCATGACATGTAACTGGTTCAAAAGACGGTGCAAATACGCGCGGCTGATCCCCAAGTCCTTAGCAGCCTGCAATTTATTGCCACCTTGTTTCGCCAGGGCAGACTTCACCAAATCTCGCTTAAAGGCCCTGAGGGCATCGTGAAATGAACCCGTTGGTAGTTCGTCGGAGGTGCTCAGGACACGCAGATCGGGGGGGAGATCTTCGATGGTCAGCTGCTGACCGCCATTGGCCAGGACCACGCTGCGCTCTATCACGTTCTGGAGCTCGCGGACGTTTCCTTGCCAGGAGTGCCTGGTCAGAGCATTGAGGTAGCCTGGCGTTACTCCCCGCTGCTGCTTCTTGTGCATTTTCGCGAATGTACGAAGGAAGAAGTCCGCAAGCAATGGGATGTCGTCGGCGCGCTCCCGCAAGGACGGCATAGGAATCTTCACTACCGAGATGCGAAAGTAGAGGTCTTCCCGGAAAGTCCCCTCGCGGACCATCTGTTCAAGATTCCGGTTCGTGGCACAGATGACCCGGACATCAATTTCTCGCGAAAGATTTGATCCGAGGCGCTCGACCTTGCGTTCCTGCAGCACACGCAGCAGTTTGGCCTGCAGGGACAGCGGTAGATCCCCGATCTCGTCGATGAAAATCGTGCCTGTGTGCGCCTCCTCAAACCGTCCTCGGCGGCTTTGGTTGGCCCCGGTGAACGCGCCGCGCTCGTGTCCAAAAAGTTCGTCGTCGATCAGCGTGTCCGGGAAGGAGCAGACGGAGAATGCGACGAAGGGTTTATTAGCCCGAGGGCTGAGCTTATGGATCGCGTTGGCGACCACCTCTTTGCCAGTCCCACTTTCGCCCGTCACTAGCACCGTAGTCGAAACGGCGGCGACCTTGTGGATCACATCGTGGATCCGCACCATCTGCTTACTGTTGCCGAGCAAGCCTTCCACGCGGTTGCTGATCAGAATCTTTTGTGCGGCAGCAAGCTCCCGAGCGAGTTCGGCACGGCGGCAGGCCCGGTTGATAGCGAAGCGGAGCTCCTGGATATCGAGGGGCTGCTCCAGGAAATCCACGGCGCCGTCCTGGAAAAGCTCAAGTGCCGCTCTAAATTGTGTGCGCCAACCGAAGCAGATGATTGGAGGTGCGGAAACGCGGTCCGCAGCCGCATGAAGCAATTCGCGGCACGATTCCAGCCCTTTGATCCCGGAATCAAGACTTAAGAGGATGACGTCATTGTGATCACAGTCAAGTTCGCTGAGGGCAGATTGAGGTTTGGAGACCTGCTTGATATCGTACCCAGCCCCTCCTAGGACCTCACCAAGGACGTTCCCGAAGGCAGCGTCTGCGTCAATCAGCAGGACGTTTTTCGGACTCTGAGCAACCGATGGACTCGCCAAGTAGAATCCTTTCCGCAACTGCTACTGCTCAGCTCGCGATCTCTGGCATCTGCGGAGGAGGCGGTGCAGCTAACCGTTTACACTCACCACGTGGTGTCGTGTAATCTGCAAGACCCCACGAAGACAATTCCCGGAACTTAGGGAATAGGGTAGAGAATAATACACGGAAACATGTATGGCAATAGAAATGCCATGGAAAATAACCCTAAACGGGTAGAAACACGGGTGAATACATTAGCGCAAACGGAGTGTAAACTTTTGCGCATCCCGGCGAAACCGTCATGGGTTGGCCGTGGCTCAGCCTTTGTAGCGAAGTCAAATCAGCGCACTCGATCAGAAAAATGAGTCCGGTGCTTGGAAGTGCAATTGCACAAAGACAATCGAGGTGGTTGTTGACGACAGTTT
>Ga0097621_100001726_pt1 | contig 14936 bp, 13 predicted proteins | sample KBSMisM72_FD_73165 | JGI IMG/M metagenome (GOLD analysis project Ga0097621, IMG submission 73165) | Miscanthus rhizosphere microbial communities from Kellogg Biological Station, Michigan, USA - KBS Miscanthus M7-2 (version 2) (version 2) | ecosystem: Host-associated > Plants > Roots >... | reverse complement strand
AAGACGCGGACCTCATCGAGCGCATGATGGCGCGCGGCGAGAAGGTCGTCGTCCGCCTGAAGATGGAAGCGCACACCGAACCTGACGTCGAATCGGCAAACGTGGTCGGCGAACTGCGCGGACACGAGCGGCCCGACGAAGTGGTCGTCGTCGGCGGGCATCTCGACTCGTGGGACGTCGGCGCCGGCGCGACCGACGATGGCGGCGGATGCGTGGTGGCGATGGAGGCGCTGCGCATCATGAAGAAGCTCGGGCTGCGGCCGCGGCGGACCGTGCGCGTGGTGCTGTGGACAAACGAGGAAAACGGCGGACGAGGCGGAATCGCGTACCGCGATCGGCATCGGGACGAGCTCGGCAAGCACGTCGCCATGATCGAGTCGGACAACGGCGTGTTTCGGCCGCTCGGCTTCGGCGTCGCCGGGACCGACGCGGTGCGACAGACCGTCGCGGCCATCGCCTCGCTGCTGGCGCCCATTGGCGCGTCTGACGTCACGGCCGGCGGCGATGGCGCGGACATCACGCCAAGTGTTCGAGAAGCGCACATCCCCGGGCTGTCGCTCGAAGTCGACGGCTCGAAGTACTTCGCCGTCCACCACACGCAGGCGGACACCGTCGACAAGATCGATCCCGTCGAGATGGCGAAGTGCGCTGCAGCGATGACGGTGATGGCTTACGTGATGGCTGATGCGCCAGACATCGGGCTGGGAGCGACGAGATAGGGTGCTTGGCGCGATCAGATAGGGTGCTCGAGGGGATCAGATAGGGTGCTCGAAGGGATCAGATAGGGTGCTTGGCGCGATCACATAGGGTGCTCCGAGGGATCAGATAAGGGTCTGCATAAGCAGATCGGCCTTCAGGCGATCCGGAAGGACCTACGCGCGATTCCGGAAGGCCGGTCGGCCCATCCGGAAGGCCGGTCGGCCCATCCGGAAGGCCGGTTGACCCATCCGGAAGGCCGGTTGACCCATCCGGAAGGCCGGTCGACCCGTCCGGAAGGCCGGTCGACCCGTCCGGAAGGCCGGTCGACCCATCCGGAAGGCCGGTCGACCCGTCCGGAAGGCCGGTCGACCCGTCCGGAAGGCCGGTTGGCCGATACGGAAGGCCCTTCAGGCGATCCGGAAGGCTCTTCAGCTGCCCAGGACGCTGCTTCAGGCGATCAGAACGCTCCTTCGCGCGATCAGATTGGGCCTCGAGCCGATCAGAGGAGGGCTCGAGCGCCACACGGAGCCGCCCACCAGCCCATGAACTCTATTTGATCGCACAAACCCCTATCTCATCGCGCCGAGCACCTTGTCTGATCGCGCCGAACACTCTATTTGTTCGCACGAAGCACCCTATCTAATCGCCTCGAGCACCTTGTCTCGTCGCGCCGAGCACTCTATTTGGTCGCACGTTATACTGCCCCTTATGGCTTCTAAGTTGTTTCGCCTCCTGGGGACCGTGCCGCTGTTTCTGGTCGCCTGCTCGTCGGCGGCTCAACAGCCAAACCGCGTCCAGGGTCCGAACGACGTCGTCGCGACGGTCGGGAACGTGTCGCTGACGCTCGCCGACGTCGATCGGAAGGCGATGCAGACGCCCGCGAACGAGTTCGGCACGACGAAGCTGGTGCTCGCGATTTACGAAGCGCGGCGGAATGCCATCGAGGAGATCGCCGCCGAGAAGCTGATCGACATGGAGGCGAAGGCGCGCGGCGTGGACACGGCGGCGCTCATCGACAAGGAGATCACCTCGAAAATCCAGGCGGTGACCGACGCCGACATCAGCGCGTGGTACGACGCGAACAAGTCGCGCGTCCAGGGTGCGTCGCTCGATCAAGTGCGCGCGCCGATTCGGAATCTGTTGACCCAGCAGCGCACGGCGGCCGTCTACCAGGGATTCGTCGAGCAGCTGAAGCTCAAGACGCCGGTCCGAATGATGCTCGAACCTCCGCGTCATCAGGTGGCGACGGCCGACAGCCCGTCTCAGGGTCCCGCCAACGCGCCGATCGAACTCATCGAGTTCTCGGACTTCCAGTGCCCGTTCTGCCTGCGTGCAAATCCGACGGTCAAACAGGTCCTCAGCACGTACGGCAACAAGATCCGCTTCGTGTACCGCAACTATCCGCTGCCCAGTCATCCGAACGCCCGCCCGGCCGCTGAGGCGGCGCAGTGCGCGAACGATCAGGGTCAATTCTGGGCGTATCACGATCGGCTGTTCGCCGATCCCACCAAACTGAGCGACGCCGATCTCAAGGCCTCGGCCGCGGCGCTCGGAATGGACGCCGCGAAATTCAACGCGTGCTTCGACTCACACAAGTACAAGACGCGGATCGACACCGACCTGCAGGCGGGCAACGAAGCGGGCGTGAACGGCACGCCGGCGTTCTTCGTGAACGGCCGTCTGCTCAGCGGCGCCCAGCCGTTCGAAGAGTTCAAGCGCGTGATTGACGAAGAGCTGGCGGCGAAGCGCCAGTAGTTACTGCCGCAGCAGCGGGAGGCCGGACACGATCGACCACACGATTGCGGCCGCCGTCGCGACGAGGCACAGCAGCGCGACGATGGTGTGATCGCCGCGCTCGCGCGTCATCGGATTCAAGAACGCCGACATCAGATAGCCGCCCGCGAATCCTCCGAGATGGGCGTAGTTGTCGATCCCCCGAATCAGGAAGCCGAAGATGATCGCCTGCACGACGATCGAGGTCGCCATCTGCTTCACGACGCTGCTGCCTTGGCGGCCGTAGTGGTACATCGCGCCGATCAGGCCGAACACTGGAGCTGACGCGCCGAGCGTGATGCCGGCGGTACCCAGAAACGGCAAGCTCGGAAAATAGGCGCCGGCGATCGAGCTGAGCGCAAATCCGGCGATTCCACCCGCCGTATAGATGATCACGGTTCGCGACGTTCCGAAGAGTTCGGTGATGGCCGGGCCCATCTGCCACACCCAGTACATGTTCATCGCGACATGCAGCAGACCGGCGTGCAGCCATCCCGCGCTCAGCACCGTCCACCATCGACCGACTCCGAACACCGGGAGAGCACCGCTGGCCCCAAACACAATCAACACGGTCGCGTTCGGCGACAGCATCGACAATCCGCTTCCAGACTCGGCTTGCGGGCCACCGGAGATGAGCAACGTGACGACCCACAGCGTGACGCAGGCGCCGACCACCATCTGCCGGAAATGGAAATCCGCGCCGATCTTTCGAAGCGCTGGACCAAAGCCCCACAAGCCGGGGTTGGCGCGCCCGCAGTGATAGCAGCGCTCGTCGCGAACGCCGACGAGCGACCCGCACGACGGACAGACGACGGAGCCAGTGGTGCGACGGTTGAACATGTCAGTCGCGCGGCGGCTTCGGCCGCATGTTCGCTGCGAGAATCCGCTTTCGCAGCCGAATACTGCCCGGCGTGACTTCCACGAGCTCGTCGTCGTTGATGAACTCGATGGCCTGCTCCAGTCCGAGCCTGCGGGGCGGAATCAGCCGAATCGCTTCGTCCGCCGTGGACGCGCGCATGTTCGTCTGCTTCTTTTCCTTCGTCACGTTGACGTCCATGTCGCTCGGCCGCGCGTTCTCGCCGATCACCATGCCTTCGTACACCTGCGTCGTCGGCTCGATAAAGATTTCGCCTCGCTCCTGCAAGTTGTAGATCGCGTACGCCGTCGCGACGCCGCTGCGGTCGGCGACAAGCGCGCCGTTCACACGGGAGGGAATCGCGCCGTGCCATGGCTCCCAGCTCGAGAAGATGTGATTCATGATGCCGGTGCCTTTTGTGTCCGTCAGGAACTGGGAACGGAAGCCGATGAGCCCGCGCGCCGGAATCCGGAACTCCAGCCGGACACGGCCTCCGCCGTTGTTCACCATCTTGGTCATCACGCCCTTGCGCTCGCCGACCTGCGCGATGACGATGCCCTGATGCTCCTCCGGAACGTCGATCACGAGCTCTTCGACGGGTTCGACTATCTGTCCGTTCGCTTGCTTCGTGACGATGTCGGGCCTGGACACCTGGATCTCGTAGCCCTCGCGGCGCATCATCTCGATGAGAATCGACAGCTGCAGCTCGCCGCGTCCGACCACCTTCACCGACTCCGGCGAGTCGGTCGGCTCGAGCCGGATGGAGACGTTGCCGAGCAGCTCGCGGTCGAGGCGATCGCGCAGCTGGCGCGAGGTGACGTACTGCCCTTCGCGTCCGGCCATCGGCGAGGTGTTGACGCCGAAGATCATCGAGACCGTCGGCTCGTCGATCGCAATCGGCGGGATGGCGATGCGATGCTCGACGTCGGCAATCGTCTCTCCGATCGTGATGTCCTCGATGCCCGCCAGGCACACGATGTCGCCGGCGGCCGCCTCGGTGATGTCGACGCGCTTGAGGCCTTCAAACGCATAGAGCTTCGTGACCTTGATCTCCTGGACGGCCGAATCGAGCTTGCAGACCGCGACGGCGTCGCCCACCTTCACGCGTCCGTTGAAGATGCGGCCGATTGCGATCCGGCCGACATAGTCGCTCGAGTCGAGGTTCGCGACGAGCAACTGGAGCGGCGCGTCCGGATTGCCTTTTGGCGGCGGGACGTGCTGCACGATGGCGTCGAACAGCGGACGCAGATCCTCTCCCCGATCGGTGGCGTTGCAACTCGCCTGCCCGGTCTTCGCGTTCGTGTACAGCACGGGAAATTCGTCGACGAGATCCTCGCCCGCGTCGAGGTCGATAAACAGATCGTAAATTTCGTTCAGGACCTCTTGCGGCCTCGCATCCGGCCGGTCGATCTTGTTGATCACGACAATCGGGCGAAGCCGCCGCTCCAACGCCTTGCGCAGCACGAACCGTGTCTGCGGCAGCGGACCTTCCGAGGCGTCGACGAGCAGCATCACGCCGTCCACCATCGAGAGCGTGCGCTCCACCTCTCCGCCGAAGTCGGCGTGGCCCGGCGTGTCGACGATGTTGATGAGCACGTCGTTGTAGTGGACCGCTGTGTTCTTCGCCAGAATCGTGATGCCGCGCTCACGCTCGAGCTCGTTGCTGTCCATCGCCCGCTCCGCGACGCGTTCGTTGGCCCGGAACACACCGCTCTGGTGCAGCAGCGCGTCGACGAGCGTCGTCTTGCCGTGATCGACGTGAGCGATAATGGCGACGTTGCGCCGAGACGGATTGGCCACTTCGGACGAGGACATCTCCCCAGTGTATCAGGGACAACCATGAGACACAGCACCGACCGCATTCTCACGACGCATGTCGGCCGGCTCGACGGCCCGCCCGAAATGCGTTCGATGATTCAAGGCTTCCGCACCGGCGGCGCGGTCGACACGGAGGGACTCGCGAAGCTGCTCCCGTCGGCGACCGCGTTCGTCCTGCGGAAACAGATCGAAGCCGGCGTCGACATCGTGAGCAACGGCGAAGTCGGCGCCATCGGCTTCGGCATCTCGCATTACGGCAAGCGGCTGACGGGGCTCTCAGCCAGAAAGGTCACGCCCGACGATCCGGCGTGGATGTCGCTGCACACGGGGGAACGCCTCGAGTTCGCGGAGTTCTACAAGGAATTCAACTGGGTGATGCCAGCCGAACGCGTCGTGACGACAGGGCCGATCACGTTCATCGGCGAGGCCGAGGTCCGGCGGGACATCGACACGTTCAAGGCGGCGCTCAAGAGTGTCAACCGAGATCCCGCAGACGCCTTCATGTGCGTGCTCGCGCCTGGGTGGCTCGAACACTTCTTTCACAACGAACACTATCCGAACGACAAGGCGTACTTGTTCGCGCTGGCCGACGCGATGCGACATGAATACAAGGCGGTGATCGACGCCGGCTTCCTCCTTCAGATCGACGACCCGGCGCTGCCCGATACGTACGACATGATCGTGCCGGCGCCGGCGATCGACGAGTATCGGCGGTTCGCGGAAATCCGCGTCGACGCGATCAACCGCGCGCTCGAAGGTCTGCCCGAAGAGCGGATCCGCTATCACGTGTGCTGGGGCAGCTGGCACGGTCCCCACACCCACGATCTCCCGCTCGTTCACATCGTCGACCTGATGCTCAAAGTCAATGCAGGCGCGTACTCGATCGAGGCCGCGAACCCGCGGCACGAGCACGAGTGGAAGATCTGGAAGACGACGAAATTCCCCGCCGGAAAAATTCTGATTCCCGGCGTCGTCAGCCACGCGACCAATGTCGTGGAGCATCCGGAACTCGTCGCAGACCGCATCGTCCGCTTCGCCGACCTTGTGGGCCGCGAAAACGTCATCGCCAGTACCGACTGCGGGCTCGGGTTCCGAGTGCACCCGCAGATAGCGTGGGCGAAGCTGAAGGCGCTATCCGAGGGAGCAGCGCTCGCTTCGCAGCAGCTCTACCGCTGAACGCGGATCGTGTAGTCGGACCATTCCTTGATCTTGCCGTCTTTCACGAAAAACACGCCGACGCCTTCCCACGTGAGCGGCTGCTTCGTGATGAACCGGTCGATCCGATGCGTGATGACGATTGGCCCCGACGCTTTGGCGTCGAGGATCTTGAACTCGACGAGCGAGGAGTCGTCGAGCCACTGCTTGAGCTTCTGCACGACGCCGTCGTGGCCGTTGGCCGCCGGCGTTGTTTCAGTCATCCGGTAAACGCAGTCGGTGGACAGGAACGGCAGGATGCGTGTCATGTCGCGCGTCGACCACGACGAACAGAAGTCGGCGACGAGTTTCAGATTCGCCTGTTCGGCCGGCGTCACGTCAGCGGCGTCGGCCGCGCCGGACACGCCGAGCAGCGCAGTGATGCCAAGTCCAGTGGAGGCAAGAAATTGCCGCCGATCAGTCATAGGTCCCTCCAAGGCTGCCCATGTTAACCCCGGCCGGCGCCGGCCGTTATAACGGTCATGAAACGAGCGCTGCTTTGGTCCCTGGTCTTCAGTCCGTTCCTTCTGGTTTCGACAGCCGCCGCCCAGCCGGGCGCGGGAGCCGGCCGCGCCGAACGACCTGAACGAAACGCCAAAATCTTGCGCGAGACGCCGCTCGGCCGCATCGTCACCGGCGACGATGCCAACGCGAACGACACCCAGCGGCGGCTCCAGGAACTCCTGCAGCAATATCCGCCGTCGCTTGGACGAGTACTTGCGCTCGATCCCACGCTGCTCACAAACGAGGCCTATCTGCAGCCGTACCCCCAGCTCGCGACGTTTCTCACGCAGCACCCCGAGATCGCGCACAACCCGAGTTACTACTTCGACCAGCAGTTCCGCGACGTCTCACGGCGCCAATATGACTACAACGACCCGAAAATCGCGGCCATTCGGGCGATTGATCAGGCGCTCGGCGGACTGGCGGCGCTGATGGTCGGTCTCACGGTCATCGGCACGGCCGCCTGGCTGATTCGCTCGGCGATTGAGTATCGAAAGTGGCTGCGCGTGTCGAAGACGCACGTCGAGACCCATGCGAAGTTGATGGACAGACTGACGTCGAACGAAGACCTCGTGGCCTATATGCAATCACCTGCAGGTCGGCGGTTCCTCGAAGCGGCTCCCATTCCGCTCGAGGCGGGACCGCGCGCGCTCGGGGCGCCTTTCGGCCGCATTCTGTGGTCCGTGCAGGCAGGCATCGTGGTCGCCTTTCTGGGCGGAGCGCTGATGTTTGCGAGCATGCGAGTGGCCTCGAGCGAGTGGTTCTCCGAGGGCGAGCTCCCGCTGTTCATCGTCGGCGCATGTGCCCTGGCCATCGGCACCGGCTTCTTCGTCTCGGCTTTCGTGTCCTGGGGATTGTCCCATCGGCTCGGACTGTTCCGATCGAATGGGCCCTCTGATTCAGCGACTGGAACGACTCATGTCTCGTAGGCGTATCATGGTGACCACATGTTCTCGCGCGAACTGACCGTCAGTGATCTCGAACGTCTCGACCGCATTGCCACCGCCGCGGTAGAGGCGCTCCAGATGGACGAGGACACTTTCCGCGCGTTCTACGACCGCACGGCCCGGCAGGTCTGGGCGTATCTCGCGCGCATCACCGGCGACCGTTCTCTGGCCGACGACCTGCTCCAAGAGAGCTACTACCGGTTCCTTCGCGCAGAGCGGGCCTTCGCGAGCGAGTCCCACCGGCGCAACTACCTGTTCCGCATTGCGACGAACCTCGCGCACGATCGACACCGCCGCGGACGCGGCGTGATCAACGTGCCGGTTCCCGACGAGAACGCACCCGGCGCGCTGGCGGACGGCCGCGATCTCGCCGCAGAAACGGCGCAGCGCACCGATCTCGCGCGCGCCATGGCGACGCTGAAGCCGCGCGAACGGGAAATGCTCTGGCTGGCTTACGCGCAGGGGTCGTCGCACGAGGAGATTGCCGAATCGTTGGGGCTCAGGAAAAGCAGCATCAAGATTCTGCTGTTCCGCGCGCGGCGCCGCCTGGCCGCCGCCCTCGGAGGGCAGTCATGAACCCACGTGGGGCCCCAGCGCCATTAGACATTGAGTGCCCGCGCGAGAGCGACGTGCTCGACGCGCTGGCGTCCTCCCGCTGGCCGCATCGCGTCGACGCCGAACTGTCGAATCACGTCGCGTCGTGCGCGATTTGCCGAGACGTCATTACCGTTGCGGCGGCGATTCAGGCCGACCACGACGACGCATGGCGCGAGGCGAACGTGCCGTCGTCTGGCCAGATGTGGTGGCGTGCCGAGATGCGCGCGCGGCAGGACGCAATCCGCCACGCCGCACGCCCGGTCAACGTCGCTCAAGGCGTTGCCGCGGTGTTCGCGTTGGCGCTCGCCGGCGTCGCCGCCTGGTTTGCGTGGCCGTCGCTGCACAGCCTCTTCTCGGCCATCGCGCCCGGAGGCGATGCGCAGACGACGACGTTTGCGTCGCCGCTGTTCATCCCGATCGCGATTGCCATGGGCGCATTCCTTGTTCTTGCGCCCGTCGCGATCTATTTCGTGATGTCGGAGAAGTAGGGCGACCCTTTCAGGGTCGCCAGCCTGCTCACTGCAAACTGAAATTCTGCGTGACCGTCATCCGTACCTTGACGGCCTGACCGTTGACGACAGTCGGCGTGAATTGCCATGAGCGGGCGGCATCGATGGCCGGCTGATCGAGCAATGGAATCGATCGCAGCACTTTCGTGTCGCCAACCCTTCCCCGTTCGTCGATGACGACCTCGAGGATGACGACGCCCTGGATGCCTGCATCGCGCGCCTCAGGCGGATACTGCGCCCGGTCGAGACGCGTCGGCGCTGCGATGCCACCCCCGACCTTGTAGATGCCTCTCTCGTCAGGCTGTGGAATCGGCGACGCGTTCTCCGCCTTCGGCGGCTCAGCCGCGCGATGCAGAGCCGTCACACGCCGCGCATAGAACTGCGCAAGGAGCCGCAGCGGCTCTACGTCCTGAGGCTGGCGGCGATGAGCCCCGAGCAGCGCGTCTTCGGCGGCTTCGGGCAGCCCGATCCGTTCGAGCACGTGGGCGAATCGATCGACGACACCGAGATCGGCCGGACGCAACGCCATCAGATCGAGCAACGCGCTCTGTTCACGGTCGGGCTCGTTCAAGTGTTTGTCGTCGTGAAGCCGCGCCAGGAGGTCGTCCGCAGCCGCCTTGACGGCAGCAGCGTGCGCGGCACTGGCGGCTTTGCTGGCGTGTTCCGCGGCGTCGCGCCACAGGCGTGACTGCTCGGAGCGCGGCGCCGCATCGGCCTTCTGCAACTGTTGCTCCGCCATGCACAGTTCGCCGGCACCGGAATCCGAGACGGCCTGCTGGCACCCGCCTTGTGCCATCACGAGCCAGGCGAACGCTACGAAAGTCGTCATACGCACCTACCTCAATCGATCGAGTAGCTGCCGGGCACGGTCGCCGAGCTGCTCGTCGTCGGCAATCCGCTGTGCCATTTCCCTCGCTTCGTCCCGCTTCGAGAGGTTGAAGTTCGCCACGGCGCCGTTGTACCAGCAGTTGGCGCGCATCCGGATGCCTGAAGCAATCTGCCGTTCTCTCGCAGCAATTTGACGGGCCTTGCGCGCCTCAGCCAGCTCGGATCCACGAATGCGTTCGATCTCCGCCTTGAGCCCGACTTCCGCCGCCGCGATGCAGCCTTCCGCAGCAACCGCTCCACTGGCCGTTTGCGGCCACTGCCGTAGCTCGGCGTAGACAAGATGCAGATAGTAGAGCGCCTGACAGTCCATCCGGTTGCGCTGCCTCGCGAGCTCGAGCTTGTCGCGCGCCACCTCCAACTGCTTTCGATCGATCGCGATGATGCCGGCCAGCTTCGGTACATCGCTGTTGCGCACCAACTTGTCGGCGGCCTCGATGTCGCGCCACGCGTCGTCGAAGCGTTGCAGTTCGAGTTCGTTGTACGCCTTCCAGTAATACGCGTCGCCGGGATACCGTTGGATGGCGAGAAGCTCGTCGGCCACACGAATGGCATCCTCCGGCTTCGAGAGATAAGTGAGCGCTCTGATCTTCCCCATCAGCGCATCGGCAAACGCTGGAGCCAACGTCAACGTGCGATCGTAGAAGTCGAGCGCCGCGTCGAACTCCTCGCCAGTGATGAGCACGTTCGCGAGCGCCAGCGTGGCCGCCGGCCACGTCGGCCGCCAGGTATACGCGTCTCGGTACCGCAACTCCGCTTCATCGAGCTTTCGTGCGCCGCTCGCGTCCAACCCCTGATAGAACGACAGCTCCTTGTAGCGTGGCTCCTTCGAGGCGATGTCGACGACGGCAGCGGTCCGGCGCAGGCCGCATACCACCCCCAACGCGTACGCCATGAGCGGCGCATCGGAAAACTGAGGCGTCGCCACGTCGACGTCGTTCTTGCTGATCGTCCGCAGAGCGCCGGATTCGCACGCGTAAACAAGCCACACGTATGCGGAGAACACATCTCGGGTCGCCGTCGCACGCAACTGCTCGATTCGCTGCTCGCGATCGCTGTACGGGCTGAGCGCGAGCGCGGGACGGTTTGCGCTGGCCACACCAGCACGCCATGGCAGCACGTTGACGAAGTCGAGCAACGGCGCCACTTCGGCCTGAATCGCCGGCGACGTCGCCGCGAGCTGCCGGGCCCGCTCGAGGTAGCCGCTATCGGTCGTTCCGAGCTCGCGCTCGCGCATCGCGAGAATCGCCGAGGCGTGGACGGCGCCTCGTGTGGCGACGTCCGCGACGGCCGGAATCGTTCGCACCGACTCGAATTGCTTGAGCGCCTCGGCGAGACAGTCGAAACAGCCGGCGCGGAGGTTCGCAGCGGCCTGCTCGAGCGTGGCGCGCGCGGCAATGGCCGGATCGACGGCCACCTTCTTCGGTCCACAGGCGGCGACTACCGCCAGCGCGGCGGCGACAAGATGCCGACGACTCATCGCCGCCTTAGACACCACTCCTGCGATTCTGGATCTGGTAATCGAGTGATGTGGTGATTTGGTGATTGCTAGTTCGCCGTCAGCGGGCGAACACGGCCCGACAGCGTCACTTCCAGCCACTTGCCTTCCTGATGCACCACGATGCGGCCGGTCGGGGTGCCGTCCTTGTTCCAGCCGTCGACCCGAAAACCGATGTCGTTCCCCGAAATGATGATGGGGATCTCGTTGTCGGGCGTGGGAGCCTGCCGAGGTGGCGGAATCACGCGTGGGTTGCTTTGCGCATGGACCCAAAGTCCCGTCGCGACGAGGGTGACAACCCAGACAAGTCCAACGCCAATCCACTTACGCATGTGCCCTCCGGTCGTTTCGACGCTGAAAACGACGAATCGGCCTCAGCCGGCGACGGCTTTGTCTGCAATCGCGAGCGCGCGGCTGATGACGGAGAACCCTTCGCGAAGCTCGGCTTCGGTGATCGGCAGCGGCGGATTGGTAAAGAAGTAGTTCCAGCGGACGAGAGTGTAGAGGCCTTCGTCGCGGAAAAACTTCGACAGCGCCGCCATCTCAGGGGAGGTCCCGTTGAACGGCGCCATCGGCTCCATCGTCTGTCGGTTCCTCACCAGCTCGACGATGCCGAACAACCCGATCGAGCGTACTGCGCCGACCGACGGATGGCGCGACGCGAGATCGGCGAGCATCTGGGCCATCAACCGGCCTGTCTCGCTTGCGCGCGCGACGAGCCCGTCTTCTTCTATCACCGCGATCGTGGCGAGTGCCGTCGCGCAGGCGAGCGGGTGGCTGTTGTACGTGAGGCCGCTTGGAAACGGATTCGTGTCGAAATGGTCGGCGATCTTCCGCCTGACACCCACCGCGCCGAGCTGCACATACGCGCTCGTCAGCCCCTTCGCCATCGTGATGATGTCAGGCACGACCTTCCAGTGATCGATGGCGAACCACGCGCCGGTGCGGCCGAATCCCGACATCACTTCGTCGCAAATCATCAGGATGCCGTACTTGTCGCAGAGCGCGCGGACGCCCTGCATGTAGCCGTCGGGTGGGACGAGGATGCCGTTCGTGCCGGTCACCGACTCGAGAATGAACGCCGCGATCGTCTGCGGGCCCTCGAGCTGAATGACTTCTTCCAGATACGCGAGCGACTGTTCTGCCGTGTCCCATCCACGTTCGATGCCGTGATACGGATCGAGCACGTGGACGACGCCGGCCATGGGCGGCTGGCTCCATCGCCGGGGATCGCCGGTCGCGTTGATGGCCGCGGCTGTCGCGCCGTGATACGAGCGATAGCGCGCCAACAGCTTCTGCCGGCCCGTGAACGCGCGAGCGATCTTGAACGCGTTCTCGTTGGCTTCCGCGCCGCCGTTCGTAAAGAAAAAGGCGTCGATGTCGCCCGGCGTGATCTCGGCCAGCTTGGCGCCGAGCCTCGCCCGCGGCTCGGTCGCGAGAAACGGATTCGCGTAGGGCAGGACCGCCGCCTGCTCCTGGATCGCGCGGACGACGCGGTCGTCGGCATGGCCGATGTTGACGCACATCAACTGGCTGTTGAAATCGAGATACCGCTTGCCATCGGGCGTCCAGAAATAGACGCCCTTCGCGCGGGCGACCGGCAGGGGATCGAACGTGCCCTGCGGGGACCACTCGAAGATCGTGTGCTTCTTCGAGAGTCTGACGATGTCGTCTGATGTCATACGCGCTGCGTCGTTACAGCTGCCTCGGGCTTCGCTTTAGAAAGGATCCGGCGCCGGCCTTGCCGACGAACGTGCCGCCGTCGATGACGACCTTCCCGCGTGAGATCACCGTGTCGGTCACTCCCGTCACCTCACGTCCTTCGTACGGGTTGTAGTCGACGCGCATGTGCAGGCTCTTCACGCCGAGCGTCATCGTTTTCGCTGGGTCGAACACGACCACATCGGCATCCGAGCCCGGCGCAATCGTGCCCTTCCGCGGAAACAGGCCGAAGATCTTCGCCGGCGACGTGGAGGTGAGCTCGACGAAGCGATTCAGCGAGATCTTGCCTGTGCGAACGCCGCCGTCGTAGACGAGGCTCATCCGCGTCTCGATACCGGGCGCGCCGTTCGGAATCTTCGAGAAGTCGCCCTCGCCGAGCACCTTCTGCTCTTTCATGCAGAACGGACAGTGGTCGGTCGACACCGCCTGCAGGTCGTTGAACGCAAGGCCGCGCCAGAGACGATCCTGCGTCTCCTTTGCGCGCAGCGGTGGACTCATCACGTACTTCGCGCCGTCGAAGCCGGGCTCCTCGTAGTTGTCGTACGAGAGGAACAGATACTGCGGACAGGTCTCGGCGTACGCCGGCAGACCGCGGTCGCGCGCCTCGGTCACCATCTCGAGTGCCTCAGCGGCAGACAAGTGAACGATGTAGATCGGCACGCCGGCGATTTCGGCAAGCGCGATCGCCCGATGCGTCGCTTCCGCCTCCGCACGCGCGGGCCTCGTCAACGCGTGATACTTCGGCGCGGTTTTCCCTTCGGCGAGCGCCTTCTTCACGAGCACGTCGATGACGCCGCCGTTCTCGGCGTGCATGCAGATCGTCCCGCCGTTCTGGCCCGTTCGCAGCAGCGCCCGGAAGATGCTCGCGTCGTCCAGCATGAAGATGCCGGGGTAGGCCATGAACAGCTTGAACGACGTCACGCCCTGGCGCACCAGCGCGTCCATCTCCTGCTCCACCTGATCGCTCAGCTCCGTGATGATCATGTGGAAGCCGTAGTCGATGGCGGCTTTGCCGTCCGCCTTCTTCATCCACGTTTCCCACGCGTGGTGGAGCGTCTGGCCTCGATACTGAATCGCGAAGTCGACGATCGTCGTCGTCCCGCCGTGCGCGGCGGCAATCGTGCCCGTTTCGAAGTCGTCGGACGACATCGTGCCGCCGAACGGCATGTCGAGATGCGTGTGGACGTCGATCCCGCCAGGCAGCACGTACTTGCCGGACGCGTCGATCGTCCGGTCCGCGGGCATCGCCAGCGCCGTGCCGATCGCGGAGATTTTCTCGCCGTCGACGAACACGTCGCCTTTGTACTGATCGGTCGCCGTGACGATCGTGCCGTTCTTGATTAAGAGGGTCACAACGTTGAATCCTGCGCCATCGGTTGATACGTATCCGGTCGGCGATCGCGATAGAACTGCCACACGCGTCGGACTTCTTCGATCAGGTCGAGATCCATGTCGGCGACCACCAGCTCGTCCTTGTCTTCGGATCCCGTCGCAAGGAAGTTGCCGCGCGGGTCGACGAAATACGACGAGCCATAGAACCGTCCGATGTTCCACGGCGCTTCGGTGCCGACGCGGTTGCTGCATGCCATGAAGTAACCGTTCGCGACCGCGTGCGCCGGCTGTTCGAGCTTCCATAAGTACTGCGACAGCCCGGCGACGGTCGCCGAGGGATTGAAGACGATTTCCGCGCCGTTCAACCCAAGCATCCGTGCGCCTTCCGGGAAATGACGGTCGTAGCAGATGTAGACGCCGACGGTGGCGTAGCGCGTCTTGAACACGGGGTATCCGAGATTCCCCGGCTTGAAGAAGTACTTCTCCCAGAACCCGGACGTATGCGGAATGTGATTCTTCCTGTACTTCCCGAGGTACGTGCCGTCCGAGTCGTAGACCGCCGCCGTGTTGTAGTAGACGCCCGCCTGTTCGCGTTCGTACAC
>Ga0097621_100001723_pt1 | contig 14943 bp, 12 predicted proteins | sample KBSMisM72_FD_73165 | JGI IMG/M metagenome (GOLD analysis project Ga0097621, IMG submission 73165) | Miscanthus rhizosphere microbial communities from Kellogg Biological Station, Michigan, USA - KBS Miscanthus M7-2 (version 2) (version 2) | ecosystem: Host-associated > Plants > Roots >... | reverse complement strand
CGACAATTATCGCTCGCGGTATTTTGAGAGCGTCGAGCAGTCCTATTACCAGCTTCGCCTGGCCCTCGATCGTGTACTCGCCGTTGCGTGGCTTCGCTGAATAGCCGTGGCCCAACATGTCCGGCGCAATAACACGGTATCCCGCGTTCACTAGCGCCAGGAACACTTTGCTCCAGACCAGCGTCGACGAGGAAAACCCGTGAATCAACACCATCGCGGGCGCGTTACGATCGCCGGCCTCCTGGTAATGAACGCGAACCCCGTCGATATCGATAAAGCACGAGTGCTCCGAATGAAAAACGACATCGCGACACTTCTGCCAGTCGGCATCCCGTGGTCGAAGCAAAAGCTTGCCGGCGATGGCGAGCGTTGCAGCCCCTGCGATCCAGTATCGTTTCTTCATATTTAAGCCACAGATTACACGGACAAAAGCCGGATTAAAATCCGTCATCAATCCGTGAGATCTGTGGCCAAATTATCGTGACAATAGTGTCCCGACGTAGGTCAACAACTCATTCGCACAAACCGGACAGTAGCTATGCTCTTTGACCAACCGATCGACAACTTCATTGATCCTTCGCAACTGATCCGGATCGGGCGTCTTCGCCGACGTCGTAATCTTCACCACGTCTTTCAAATCAGCAAAGATTTTCTTCTCGATCGCTTCTTTCAGACGCTCGTGTGAGTTGTACTCGAACGGCTTGCCCTTGCGAGCGTAGGAGGAAATGCGGATCAGGATCTCCTGGCGGAAAGTATTTTTTGCGTTTTCCGAGATTCCGATCTGCTCCTCGATCGAGCGCATCAACTGTTCATCAGGCTCCATCTCTTCTTCAGTGATCGGATCCTTGATGCGCTCCTTGTTACAGAAAGCCTCGACGTTGTCGAGATAGTTGTTGCACATCGTGCGCGCCATCTCTTCAAACGAGTAGACAAACGCTCGTTGCACTTCGATCTTCGCGAGCTCGTCGTACTCCTTCCGCGCCTGCGAGATGTGATTCAAGTATCTCTCACGCTGCTCGCTGCTGATTCCAGTATGTTGTTCGAACCCGTCTTTGATGGCCCGCAACGCATCGATCGGATTGATACAAGTGACGCCATCACGCACGAGCGCGCTCGAGAGACGATTGATGATGTAGCGCGGCGAGATTCCGTCCATGCCTTCGCGAACGGTCTCTTCCTTCAGCTCGCGCACGTCCTTCGACTTGTAACCCTCGACGTCCTCACCGTCGTAAAGCTTCATCTTCTTCACGATGTCGACGTTCTGACGCTTCGGCTCCTCGAGACGAGTCATTACGGCAAACATAGCCGCGACTTTCAGAGTGTGTGGCGCGAGATGGACGTTGCGCAGCGCTTCAGACTGATGCAGCAGCTTGTCGTAAATACGCTCTTCCTGCGATACGCGCAGGTTGTAAGGAACTTTTACGAGGATGATGCGGTCCTGCAATGCTTCCGATTTGCGATTGCCGGCGAACGCGATGTATTCGTTCTCGTTTGTGTGCGAGAGGATGACTTCGTCCGCATAGATCATCGCAAAGCGCCCGGTCTTGATGCTCTGTTCCTGCGAGAGCGTCAGAAGGCTGTAGAGAAACTTTTCATCAACCTTCAGCATCTCGACGAATTCCATCAGGCCGCGGTTGGCAATATTTAGCTCGCCGTCAAAACGATAAGCACGCGGGTCTGACTCAACGCCGACTTCGCCGATCGTCGAGAGGTCGATCGAACCTGTTAGCTCTGTAATGTCCTGCGACTTCGGATCGCTCGGCGAAAACGTGCCGATACCGACGCGTTCCTTTTCAGAGAAGCCCACGCGATGAACTTTCACGTCCTCGTGACGTCCACCATAAGTGTGTTCGAGCGCATAGCGACACTGGGGACAAAGATCGCCTTCGATATAAATGCCGTAGTGCTTCTCGACCTCGGAGCGCAACTGATGCGGTATGAGATGCAGTGGCTCCTCGTGCATCGGGCAGTCTTTGATGGCGTAAACGGCGCCGGCCTCGTTCCTGGTCCAATCCTCCAGCCCGCGCTTGAGCATGTTGACGATTGTCGACTTACCTCCACCCACCGGCCCCATCAGCAAAAGAATGCGCTTGCGCACTTCGAGACGCTGTGCGGCCGATTTGAAGTACTCGACAATCCTGGCGATGGGCTCTTCAATGCCGAACAGTTCGTGGGCAAAGAAATTGTAGGAGAGAATTTCGTGCTGAGTGCCTTCGTTCAGCCGCTCGACTCCTGCGGCATGAACCATGTCGTTGATGCGAGCGTGTGAAAGCTGAGCAATGCGCGGGTTCTGAGCAACTAACTCGAAGTAGTCCCTGAATGTTCCTTCCCAACGCAGCGCCTCGTGTTCACGGCGCAGATCTTCCAAACGTTCGCTGATATTGAATTGTTTTCTGCCATCCTGCTCTTGCATAGCCTTTGAAACCTCTTCGGCTTTCGCGCATTGGACAGCGTGTGGGGAGAGGCCACGCTATTTATACACCGCTACGTCGTCGGGGAACTGCGGCTTGTTGTTATTGTGCTTCGTGATACGCCTCACGCGCGCGTAAGCGTGAGTTACGTCCTCGAGGCATCCCTTCTCAATGATCGACGAGTTCAACAAGAAGTCCGGTGGGAACTGGAAGCGACCTGCACGCGCGCTTCCTTGCGCGCAAGTATAGCACGGGGATCCTAGACCTGAGTCAATGCTATTTTTGCAGCCACGCGTTTTTATTCGGCAAGCACGACACGTGGATGCAGGCTGTTTGTGTTGGCGTCGTAACGACCAACGGCGACCAACTCGTTATCGCCGTCGCACATCCTTACGTTCTCTCCGTCACTCCAACTAGACTCGGCCACCTTCACCTCTCTTCCGTGATGGGCCCGACTTACGTCTTCGGGGGTTAGATGCACGAAAGGCAGTTGCGAGAGCGCTGCTCCCGGCGGCACGAGGACTGCTCCGATCGACTCTTCGCCAAAATGGATCTTCAACTCGTCGAGGGTGATGGCCTGATCGATTGAAAAGTCGCCGACGCGCGTACGTCTGAGCTCAGCCAAATGAGCGCCAACGTACAGACGTTTGCCGAAATCTTCCGCAAGTGTTCGCACATACGTGCCGGAGGAACACGAAACACGTGTGTGGAAATCGAAGGTGCCGTCGAGGTTGTCCTTGATGAGTTGACCTCCAGGCCTGATGGCGGCGAACTCATATATGCAGACTCGTATCGGTTTACGCTCAACGCTTTCGCCGCGACGTGCCAATTCGTAGAGCTTCTTACCCTCAACTTTCTTGGCTGAATACATCGGCGGTACCTGGTCTATGTTGCCGCGAAGACTCTGGAGTGCTTCTTCGATCTCAGTCTCATTCCAGGCATCCGGCTTTGCTGTTGGTCCAGGAATCGGAGTGCCTGTAAGGTCGCCCGTGTCGGTTGAGTATCCGAGACGAATAATTGCTTCGTATTCTTTATCAACCCCACTCAGGAACTGCGCGAGCCGTGTGGCTCTTCCGAGGAGAACGACGAGAACGCCGGTGGCAAACGGATCGAGAGTGCCCGTGTGTCCAACACGACGCTCGCGCAGAATGCGTCGAGCGCGTGCGACCACGTCGTGTGAAGTCAGCCCCGCAGGCTTATCAATTATCAACACGCCATCCATGTCCGGCATTTTAGATCAGCGACCTGTTCGCGTTAATCTGTGTTTCAGAATCGTGACTGATTTGCGACGTAAAACATTTGAGCGCGCCATAAAGCTTCTCGCGGCGAAGCCTCGATCGGTCGCCGAACTGCGCGAGTGGTTGTTGCGCGCGAAAAACACCGATGAAGCAACGGTGGAGACGGTTATCTCGCGGCTGAGTGAGTATGGCTATCTCAACGACGAACGATTTGCCTTCAGCTACGCGTCGTACAAAGTGAAGCAAAGACCGATTGGTCGGAGGCGGCTGGAACGCGACCTGAAGTTCAAAAAGGTTGACTCGGGGGTTGCGAATGAAGCGCTGGAAATGGTGTATGCCGAGACGTCCGAAGAGGAGTTGATCGACAAGGCACTTGCGAAGCGCCTACGCATCCGTGGCAAGCCGAAGAATCGTAACGAGGTTAAGAGTCTGTTCGATCATTTGTTGCGACAGGGTTTCGACTTCGAGCTGGTTAGTGACAAAGTACGCTCATTAACCACGGATGACACTGATGAGGTAAACTCAAACTGATATGACTGGTAACGAAATTCGCGAAGCTTTTTTGAGGTATTTTGAGGAGCACGGACACGCTCGTGTGCGTTCGTCGCCGCTCCTGCCCGCCAACGATCCGACGTTGTTGTTTACCAACGCCGGTATGAATCAGTTTAAGGACACGTTTCTCGGTCAGGAGAAGCGCGATTACGTGCGCGCTACGTCGTCGCAGAAGTGTATCCGCGCGGGTGGCAAGCACAACGATCTCGACGAAGTGGGAAAGACGGCCCGGCATCACACGTTTTTCGAGATGCTTGGGAATTTTTCGTTTGGCGATTACTTCAAAGAAGGCGCGATCAAGTTTGCGTGGGAACTGTTAGTCGATGTCCTGGGACTCGATCCGAAGAGATTGTGGTTTACGGTTTACGAAGGCGACGAGGAAGTTCCGGCTGACGAGGATGCGGAGAGATTCTGGCACCAGGTGGGTGCGCCGCGCGAACGCATTCTGCGCTTTGGTCGCAAAGATAACTTCTGGCAGATGGGTGAGACGGGTCCGTGTGGTCCATGTAGTGAGGTTCATTACTACATGGGCGACAGCCCGGACGATCCGGAGAACTCTGCTGCAAACGTCAATGGACCGGGCGACACGATCATGGAGATCTGGAACCTGGTCTTCATGCAGTTCGATCGTAGTGAACTTGAGCCGGGCAAGTACAAGCTCGATCCCTTGCCGGCGCCGTCGGTCGATACGGGTGCGGGGCTCGAACGTCTCGCGGTCGTGTTGCAGGGTGTGAAGTCAAACTACGACACGGATCTGATTCGCCCGATCATCAACTTCACCGCGAAGCTTGCGGATCGAAACTACGAACCGGAAACGCAGGAAGGATTCGCGATGCGGGTGATTGCAGATCACGCGCGCGCCACCGCGTTTGCCATTGCCGATGGAATTTTACCTGGCAACGAAGGGCGCAATTACGTCCTGCGAAAGATCATGCGACGGGCGATCTATCAGGGACATCACACGCTCGGGTTCGAAGGCGCATTCTTCAAGGACGTCGCAAATTTCGTCGTCGACTTCATGAAAGATGCGTATCCGGAACTGGAGATGCATCGGGAGTTCATCGAGAAGATGGTCCGGCTCGAGGAAGAGCGTTTCCGGTCGACGTTGACAGTGGGATTGAACAAGCTCGACGAAGTCTTTACGTCTTCAAAGGGAGCGATGCCGGAATACAAGACGTTGGCACGGCTCTACGACACGTTTGGAACGCCGCGCGACTTGATTCGCGTTGGCCTCGAGGAACGTGGCTTCGCAATCGACGAAGATGAGTTCAACCATTCGTTCGACACGGCGCTGCAGGAGCTTCAGCAGACCGCGGCCACCGAGAAAGGTGAGGCAAAAGCCAAAGCCAATCCGGCCTATGCGAATGTGGCAGCTCGTGTGGCGAGATCGATATTCAAAGGTTATGAAACGACCCGCGTTGATGATGCGAAGGTGATCGCGATTATCAAGGGCGATGATGTTGAATCATTGAACGAAGGTGAAGAGGGCGAGATCGTGCTCGACCGAACGCCGTTCTACTCCGAGAGTGGCGGACAGGTAGGAGACGTTGGCGTGATGGTAGGCGCAACGAACGAGCTCGCGACTGTTCTCGACACTTATTCTCCTGCACAAGGTTTGGTGGTGCAGAAGATCAAAGTCGAGAAGGGGGGCTTGAAGGTTGGCGATACGGTCTCGGCACAAGTTGACGTCCAGAAGCGAGATGCGACGCGGCGGAATCACACTGCGACTCACTTGATGCATGCCGCGCTTCGTGAAGTTTTGGGAACACACGTGAAGCAGGCGGGTTCGGTTGTCGCGCCTTCGTACCTGCGTTTCGACTTTACGCACTACCAGCCGCTCACTGCCGCCGAGAAAGAAGAGATTGAGCGCCTGGTTAACTATCACATCCTGCGCAACGAGCCGGTGCAGACCGACGAGATGGCGATTGAAGAAGCTATGCGCTCGGGCGCGATGGCGCTCTTTGGTGAGAAGTACGGCGAAAAAGTGCGTGTGCTTTCCATCAAAGGTCTTGAAGGCATCTTCTCGAAAGAGCTCTGTGGCGGGACTCACGTGCGCGCTACCGGTGATATCGGCCTGTTCAAGATCACGAGTGACGAGTCGATTGCTTCCGGAGTACGACGCATTCGAGCGATCACAGGAATGGATGCGTACGAGCGTTTCCGTGAGGCAGAAGTTCTGGTCGACAGACTCAGCAGCGGTCTGAGAACTTCGCGCAATGATTTATCGGGAACTGTTACGCGCTTGCAAGAAGAGTTGAAAAAGGTACGACGTGAAGCGGACGACTTGCGGTTGAAGATCGCGAGTGGCGCAGCAAGTAGTTCGTCAAACGGTGACGAGTCGCGCGAAGTGGCAGGCATCAAGGTGCTGGCTCGTGAAGCAAGCGGTCTCGACGCTGTGGCAATGCGACAACTTTCCGACACGCTGCTCGCACGAATCAAGTCCGGCGTGGTTGTGCTTGGACGAAGCAGCGACGGGAAAGTCTCGCTCATCGTTCGCACGTCGTCAGACTTGACCGGCAAGGTGCCGGCGGGACAAGTGATCAAAGAGCTCGCACCCATCATCGGTGGGCGCGGTGGCGGCAAAGCCGACATGGCTGAAGGCGGCGGCAATCAGCCGGAGAACCTATCAGCGGCGCTCGAGAAAAGCTACGAAGTCGTGGAACGCTTACTCACTTAAACCGCGGATGACGCGGATTGGATCCGGATTAAATCTGTCACCAATCCGCGTCCATCCGTGGCCTACATCGTCTTCTGTTTTTCAGTCAGCGTGATATTCATCTTCTCAAGTGTGATCTTGTTGAGTGTTCCGGTCACCTTGAGTCCTTCCGCCTGTTGATACTTCCGCAGCCCATCCCGCGTAGCATCATCAAGTTTCCCGATTTGTTCCCCAGCGTAGAAACCACGCTGTTTGAGAATGGCTTGCGCCTGGTTGATTTGGTCTTTGTTCGCACGGAAGACCGGGCCACGTTTCGTTGCCTGTTTCGTGCCCGATGTGGTTGAGGTTGAGGTCTGGGCCATTGCGGCAGTGCTGAAGACACAGAGCAATAGCAGAGTGAGAGTGAGAATATTCTTCATTCGTTTCATCCTTTGTGAGGCGCGCAGAAGCGCGCGGTTAATGGTTGAGTGTGAGGTTTACTTCCGAAAACGCGCTTATCTTACAACGTCTGTCAAGGCACAGATCTACGCGGATTAAAAATCCCGATTTTAAATCCGTGTTTATCTGTGGCCAACAATGTTTGGCGCATGTTAGAATGCCCTTGGCTTTGTGATGCGACAAACACTAATAATCCTGGCTTTGTTTACCCTTGCGGCACCCGCTGCCGTCGCGCAGACGACCTATCAGATCGATAACTTCGACTTCCCGAACGCCGTCCAGGTTCAGACCCCCAAAGCCGAACCCAAGCCCGCTCCGCAAACGAAACAGCTCACAAAGCTGAGAAATTACAGCTATTCACCTGCTCCCGGCGCCCTTGTCCATCTCACCAGCCAGCCCCTCAACCCCTCGCTTGGCGATTTCACGACCGGTAACACAGACGTCGATAGCTTCATCGTGGAGTCCGGCAAACGCAATTCAGTCGACCCGCTGCTCCTTTACTCCATCATGCATCAGGAATCGAGCTTCAAAGCCCGCGCCATGTCGTACAAAGGTGCGCGCGGCCTAATGCAGCTCATGCCTGGGACAGCCATTCGCTTTGGCGTGACCAATATCTGGGATCCAAAGCAAAACATCGAAGGCGGCGCCCGCTACATGAGATTCCTGCTCGACCTGTTCTCCGGCGACGTACGACTCGCACTGGCCGGTTACAACGCCGGCGAAGGCGCGGTGATGAAGTATGGCTACCAGGTTCCACCGTACAGCGAAACGCGTGAGTACGTGCGCCGCATCGGAAATCGCTACAGCATGATTCGTGATCCGAATGCTCTCGCGAACGCCGGCACTTCGAATCTCGCGCAACAGAAAGATCCGACCCCTCTGAACGTCTACGAACGCAGCGTCTTCATGACCCGGCTGCCGGACGGTCGCCTCCAGCTCGTAAGCCAATAAGACTTAGAAAAGAGAACGTAGACGAACGCAGAACAGATCTGCGCTCATCTGCGTTTATTGGTATAGTGTTTGAGCGAGGACCCATATCGATGACCTGTTCCTGCGGAGCATATGTTCCCCCGAGCGTCCGCTTTTGTTCGAATTGCGGAGCACCCGCCTCGGATCCGGAAGCGACGAGAATCGCTCGTTTGCAATCTCGCGCGCTGGAATACGGCGGAGATCAGGATCTCGAGCACACCGTCTTCACCGTCCGCCCCACGATGATATTCGTCAAGGCTGGTTACGCGCTCGCCGTCATCGGAGGCATCGCGCTTGTGTTCCTGCTAGCCTCGATCGGCGTGCCTGCATCGATTTCAATCCCGCTGGCGCTCGCGCTATTGCTAATCCCGGCCTATTACCACATCCGGCGAAACATGATCCGCTACACAGTCACGGATTCAAAACTCCAGATAGATACCGGCTTAATCGCCCGCACTACGAAAAACATCCCTCTGAGCAAGGTGCAGGATGTGACTGTCTCGGCCAGCATCCCGCAACGTGTGATGGGTTTTGGCGACATCATCATCGACAACGCCAGCGAGCTCGGCGGCTCGATTGTGATGCATAACATCCGCAGCCCACGCCACTATGCCGACCTTCTTTTGCGTGAATTAAGACGCTGGCATTAAACTGAAACCGTGCTGCCGAAATTCCGCCGGGAACATCAAAGCCTGGGCGGTTTCTAAATCAACCTTGTACTTCGACCGCACGAGGAGTTGTTGTATTGCGTTTATCGAGAGTAGTTATTTTATTGGGACTTTTGCTGGCGCTGGCAGGTTCCGCTCTTGGAGAGCCTGGATCCAGTGCAGCCCCACCGTCTATAGCCGGCAAGTTCAAACTGAGTTCTAAAACGGGTTCTTCACCTGCGAACGTCGACACCGGTGCGGTACCTGTAGAAACCAACCGGCTGGAATACACGGGTAGTAACGGAGCCAAAGCGTCCGTCGAAATCTATCGTTTTCCGCAGGAAACACAGGCCTACGAATTACTCAGCCTCGTCGCAGCAAAGGAGCGGGCCTCGAACGCAAAAGTGGAAATAGTTAACGGAATCGGCACTGCCGGGTTTGCGACGGATAAAGAGATTGCCTTCGTTAAGGGCGCCACCTTTGTCACGATAAAGAATCTGAACGCCCGGCCGGCAGACCTCAACGATCTGGCCCACGCGTGGTCTGAGTCGCTCGATAAAGGCGAAGGTGATATCCCGCCCCTGATCAAGCATCTTCCAGACCCGGGAGAAGCGCAAAAGAACGCGGTCTATCTCAACAGTTTTGCGGATCTGCACCGGCTGCCATTTCAGCACGCCGTGTTGGATGCCGTTCAGTCGGGCGGTAATGCCGACGCGGTTTTATCAACGTATGGTCCAATCAAGTTTCTGATCGTCGAATTCAATACACCGCAACTCGCAACCGAAAACGATAAGCGCGTCATCGCTCGGATCCAGGAACTCTGGAAACTGGGCCAACCCGCGCCCACGGCATATCGTCGCGTTGGTAACTATTCTGTTTTCGTCTTCGATGCACCCGACGAACAGACAGCTAAACAACTAATCGATCAAGTGAAGTACGAGCAGGTCGTGCAGTGGCTGGGTGACAATCCCAACATCCTCAAGGAAGCCCAGAAACGTTACGTCAACACGACTCTCGGCGTCCTCGTCACAGTCCTGAAAGCATCCGGGTGGGCGCTCATAACGTGTCTTGGTATGGGCGGACTTATCGGTGGCCTGTTATTTACGTACAGACGTTCACAACAGAAAGCCGTGACCGCTTATTCGGATGCCGGTGGAATGCTGCGACTCAATCTCGACGAACTCACGCCTGAGACCGATCCTGGAAGATTATTGCGAGAAAGAAATTAGAGACAGGATTTTATCCACCGAATTTCCGCGGATAAAATCCTGTCCTAAAATCGAGTCAAAAAATTGCGGGCTGCTGACTATTCTTGGGAGGCTCCCCCAAGCCCCGTCAAGACGAAAATCAGCAGCTCCGCTATTATTGCTCTTCGACTGCGTCACAAACGTCACTCCGTTCCCCCAAAAGAGTCAAACGCTTGCTTTAAATTCGCGAGAGGATGCCTCCCCCAAAGCCTCCACTCACCGCAGTTATTAGAGCCTGACCCGATTTACCCTTATCTACCCTTCTTGTTCTGTCTTCCTCTTTGGCAATGACCGTGCCAACTGTGACACCTGGCTCGCGAAAGTTGCTTTTGCTAGGGATTTTGGTGCTTAGAAGCTTGGGAGTTTGTGCGCAAACGGACACAAGTCTCACAATGTTGTACAGCTTCCGTACAAACCCTACAGTACAAGCGAACGAATATCGCTCGGTCTATGGAAGCGCTTTTAGGAGCTCATCGACTTCAGAGGCGGTGTTGTAGAAATGAGGGGCGATCCGGAGGCGATCACCACGCGGCGCTGTGACGATTTGTTTCGCGTTGAGCTGGTGGTATAGGGCCATCGCCGATAAGCGGTCTGGAGGGCGAATACAAACAATCTGAGACTTCTCTCCACGCGCTCGGGAACTCACCATTTCGTAGCGTTTCCCTTTAAGACCCTCACACAAATGATCCGTAAGCTCTTCGAGGTAATTTGCGATTCTTTGGACGCCCTGGTTCGTGAGAAGCTCCAGACTGGCCTTGAATCCATAAAACAGTGAAGCGGGACCAGTGCCGGTTTCCCAAGCCAGCGTTCCCCGATTCCAGCCCTGTTCGAAGTTGAGGTAGTCGTCAGGATTCGGAACACTGATCCAGCCGACAAGGGTTGGTTGAATCCGCTCACGAGCGCGGTCTGAGAGATAGAGGTAGCCGACTCCCTCCGGAGCCATTAACCACTTGTGGCCCGCGCCGGCAGCCACGTCTATGAACTCGGCCTCGGCGCTCGTGGGAATCACGCCGAGAGCCTGAATTATATCGACGACGAACAATGCGTCGTGTTGTCGAACGATGCGGCCGAGTCGCTCGAGATCCGCTCTAAAGCCTGACGCGTATTGAACGTGGCTGATGGCCACAACCCGCGTGTTGTTATCGATCATGCTCTCCAGCTCATCGAGATCGATGCGGCCTTCACGCTCCTCGGCCATTCGCAGTTCGACGCCCTGGACGTCACGTATGCGCAGCCAGGGGTAGATGTTTGAAGGAAACTCACGACTGAATGTGACGATGTTGTCGCCAGGACGCCAGGTTAGGCCATTTGCGACGCTCGAGAGCGCGTCTGAAGTGTTACGCATGAAAGCGACCTGCTCGGGCCGCGCGCCGAGTAGATTTGCCAGCAGCTTGCGAGCTTGTTCCTTCGTCGCTAGCCAGTCACGAAAGTTCGCCGAGCCGTGTTGGTAGACGTCTCTCAATTGTGACTCAACCGCCTGCACTGTTGTTGAGGGAAGGGGCGACACCGCCGCGTGATTCAGGTAGGTGTAGCGCTCTGTGATCGGAAACAGCGCACGCAGCTCAGGGGTCATGTAACCTCACGTCTTTTAACCACAGATTACACAGATTAGGGCGCGTAAGGGCGACCGTAGAATTCTTTGTAGAGCCAGCCGAGGACGCGTGCTTCGGCGGTGCACAGGGTTTCGATCCAGCAGTTGAGCAGGAATTCGGTGCGGCCACGTTGGAACGGAATCTTCTCCGCCTGCTCGACTATCGATCCGCCGCTGCGCAAGTCGAGCTTGTAAGCCTCAGCAGTTGACTCGTTCGCCTTCGAGGCCGCATCGAGCGCGCCGAGCAGTTGTCCAATCCAGTCGTGCAAACTGCGTTCGTCGGAGTTGTCAGCCAGCGCCTGGATAATTCCGATGGCCAGACGATCTTCAGCACGTTTGAACTGAAAGATCTCCTCACCGTGGGCTGCGGTGTGCTGCTGCTTCCACTGGAACACCTCTTCAACCGAAGGATGCCTGACGATCCCGACACGCTGATCGTAATTCAGAAACCACTCGATCACGTCCGGCACCGAGTCAACATCTACCTGACCCGATGCGTCGCGCTGTAGTGGTGGAGCATCGCTCGTCATAATAATAAATCTTCACCCGCGGGCGTCTTCAACGCGAACGAAGCACGGATCTCGCCTACAAGATCTCCACGTCGATTTCGTATCGGAAAGAATGCATACTTCGCAACTGCCTCGAGCGACTCATCTCGCAGCACACCCAATTGTCGCAACGATTCGACCACCACCGTCGGACGCGCGCGTTTGTCGTCACCATCTTCGATCTTCAACGCGACGCCGAGACCGTTCGCCCACTCCTTACAAGGAATGACACCCGCAGTGTAGACACCTTCAGCACCGACCTTTGAAACCACTCGACGCGGCGTTGCACGCATGATCTCGGTATCGAGCCGATTCGATGTTCCTCCGATCAGCTCGGGATATGCATTCATCACGCGAACGATTCGTTCACAGGCTCCACGTGTAATCTGGTCGAAGTCTTCAGGCGGCGAGACCAATCTGGCATAAGCCATTGCCATCGCTTTTATAGTGATGCCAAAGATCGGCGCACCGCAACCGTCGATACCAACAGCCATATCAGTTACCGCTACGCCGCAAAAGCGCGAGACCACATCGGCGATCGCTTTCTGTACCGGGTTCTCCGGACTCTCGTAATTTTCAATCGAAGCACCGAGTTGAAGCGCCACCGCCAGCATGCCTGCATGTTTACCCGAACAGTTGTTGTGCAACGCGTTTGGCGGTTCACCACGTTCACGAAGCGCGCGCGCGGCTTCTTCACCGTACGGCTCGTGCACGCCGCATCTCAGGGCCTCTGGTCCAAGACCAATCTTGCGCAACATCGATGAGACGATCTCGGTGTGAATCGGTTCACCGTTGTGAGACGCACACGCAAGAGCGACTTCGCGATCGGTGAAGTCGAATCTGTCTGCGGCTCCGGAAACGAGCAACGGTATCGCTTGAAAAGGTTTGGCGGACGATCGAAGAAACGTAACCGTTTCGAGTGCGCCGGCGGAAGCGATAACGTTTCCATCCGGCTCAACTACTGCAATGTGTCCACGATGACGTGACTCGGTTATCGATCCTCGTTTGACTTCAACGAGCGGTTCTGCGAGCGGAATCTCTTGCGACATTAGCCACGGATCTTGCCACAAAAAGGCACAAAAGGCACAAAGAGCACAAAGAGCACAAAATGATTAAATGAAGGATCATCCCTCACTCAATCGTTTTGTGCCTTTTGTGACTTATGTGCTTTTTGTGGCTACTTCTTGCGAGGGAGGCTAAGGACTGTCAGCTTCACGGTGCGTCTTCCAAAACGCATCGCTTCACGTGAGCTCGGGGTCCAGATGTCGATACGACGACCGCGCACCATGCTGCCCGTATCAGCTACCAGATACTCACCACTGTAAGCACCGGCTTCAAGCCGCACGCGTGCACCCAAAGGCAGGTGCCTCGGATCTGCAGCAATCAATCCCTTCGCGACAGGTCGTCCACTCGCCGTTCGTCCGCGCAAACTGTACGCGGTGGCGACGTATGAAGCCGGAGGCACAACGTAATTTTCTTCCGTTGCGATCTCTTCGCCGAGACTACCATTTGCAGTCACAGCTTCTCCGACTGTGGTTGATTTGATTGTTTGTTGTTGAGTTTGAGACGACAGAGTTTCCGCCGAGAGAGTTCTGGCAGAAAGCATCAAAGAGCTACTTAGAAATGCGGTCGCTACGAGCGCACTTCCGCTGAAGATTGAATAGACTTTCAATTCGGGTCTCCTGTCCGAGTTATTTCCTGCTCTTCAGCGTCCTGCGTGAGTCCGTTCTTTCCTATGACTCATCCCCTGGCTCTAGGAGTCTGCGACAAATGTCAGCCGAGGTTGGGGGCTTGCATCCTTGATGCGGTGCGCCGAAAAGTATGTATTAGATAAAGCGAAAAGCGGCTGTCGCTCCAGTAATTTTCGCGATTCGCCGCTATTCACAGAGGAGGCTAGCATAGGGCTTTCGGCCCATTCAACTGTGACATTGGTGTGATTTTTGTGAGATAAATAACACCGCCGAAGGTAATTGGTGAAATATCGAAACTTAAGAAATATCGATACGGTCACATCGACTGAGGAATCTTTGGTCCAGGATTTGGTCCAGATTAGAGCTTGAGGAAATTCTCGACGACCTGTTGGCCCTCGGGGTGTTGCTCGTCAAAGAGCTCCGGATGAAACTGCACTCCGTAGAGTCGACGGCCCTTCTGCTGCATCGCCTGGATCATGCAGGTCTCATTCGAAGCAGTCGCACGAAATCCGTCTGGCAGTTCTTTCACTTCATCACAGTGGTTGTGCCAGACAGTGATCTCCGAAGGCATGCCTTTGAAGAGTCCTTCCCCCGTGTTTTGAATGGACAGGAAACCTCGCTCGCGTTTCGCGCCGTTGTAGCCTTCGCCCGGTTCGAGTCGTTCCATCAATCCAACTTTCGCACCGTAAGCGATCGCGATCTGCTGGTGACCCCCACAAACTCCGAGGATGGGTTGGCTCGCTTGCTTGATAACTGAAAACACGCCCCGTAGCGACTCAGGCGTGTACATCTCCCACGGATGACTCTGACCACTCAGAATGATGTGTGACGGACGCAGACTGCGAACGCGTTCGAGCGACACGTTTTGGAATGGTTCGATGAGGATTTCGAGGCCGGGAATCAAACGGCCCAGCACCGCGCGAATCTCGCGTGGGCTTGCGCCTTGACCATCGAT
>Ga0097621_100001722_pt1 | contig 14949 bp, 10 predicted proteins | sample KBSMisM72_FD_73165 | JGI IMG/M metagenome (GOLD analysis project Ga0097621, IMG submission 73165) | Miscanthus rhizosphere microbial communities from Kellogg Biological Station, Michigan, USA - KBS Miscanthus M7-2 (version 2) (version 2) | ecosystem: Host-associated > Plants > Roots >... | reverse complement strand
CGAATTCCCGGTTCACGATGCTCGCGGCACGGCGCTCGGCGCATTGCGCGCTCGCCTTCGGCTGAACGGCATCCTGTGGACCGACTCGGCGAAGCTGACGGTTCCCGGGTCCGTGCTCGCCGTGCGAGAGGCGGTGAGCGAGCGGGTACTCGTGCCGTTCAGCGATGCGGTCGCGTTCCCGCACATCGGGCGACAACTCGTAAAGAAGGAACCGTGGTTCGCGGTGACACGGCGCGTAAGTGAGCCAACCGTCGAGATCGCGCTGGCCGCCGCGAGCGCTCCATACGTCGCCCCGTTCGCGCATGCGGCGCGCGCGGGTCTCGTGGCGCTGCTCCTGGTGGGCTTGCTCGCGCTGTCGGTCACGGTGTTCATGACGACGCGTCTTGCGCGCTCGGTCGACCAGCTGGCAAGTGCCGCCGATTCGGTCTCGCGGGGAGAGTTGGACTCCGCGCTGACCGCGAGTGGCCCGCTGGAGCTGAGACGGCTGGCCGGTGCGTTCAATGTCATGACGGACAGCCTGCGCCGGGTTCTGGCCGAGCTGTCGCAGCGCCGCGCGCTGGCGGCGGTCGGCGAGTTCGCCGCGTCGCTCTCGCACGAGGTCCGGAACACATTGACGCCCGTCGAGGTGGACCTCGAGCGCGCTCAGGAGCGCGTCGCCGACGACGAACGCACGCATGCCCTCGTGACGCGAGCGCTGTCACAGGTGCGCAAGCTCGAGCGGAACGTGACGGGCGCCCTCGCCATCGCGCGGAGCGGGCGCGTGGACGCGAGCGACGTCGATCTCGACGAAGTGTTGCGTGCGGCGGTCGATGGAACGCACGCGGCGTTTCAAGCCAGCGGCAGCCGGGTGGAGCTGGCGGACTTCCCGCACCCGCTTCGTGTGCGGGGAGATGCCGACGCGCTCCGGCACCTCTTTGTCAATCTGTTGCTCAATGCCAGCCAGGCGCTGTCGGCTGGCGGCTTGGCCCGCGTCGAGGCGCGTCGTGATGAGGACATCATCATCGTGTCCGTCGTCGATGACGGGACCGGCATGTCCGACGAGAATCTCTTGCGCGCTGGGCAGCCGTTCTTTACCACCCGTGTCGGCGGAACGGGGCTCGGTCTTCCGATCGCGCGGCAGATCGCGGCCGCGCACGGCGGCGCTATCCAGATCGCGCGGGCGAATGGGGGGGGGCGCGGCACAGTCGTTCGCGTCAACTTGCCGACCGACGGTCGCTAGGCAGCTTGGGTGGCGACGAGATCAGAGTCCCGTAGCCCGCATCAGCGCCTGGAAGCGCGGCTCGCCGCGGATCGGGTCCCAGTACGGTTGATGCGGAATGATGAAAATGCCGTCCCTCACGGCCAGTTCGAGTGTGGTGAGTGCGGCTTCCCGGTCGCCGAGCGCCATCTGTACTCGCGCCAGCGCGACGCGCGACGGTCCCGTCAGCGGCCGCTCTTGCGTGAGCAATCTCATATAGCTTCGCGTCTCGCCAACCCGCCCCGTGCGGGCGTAGATCTCCCCCAGGGTCGTCCAGTCGGCCGGCCGTGAGCTCCGCGCCTTGACCTCGAGCGCTTCTCGTTCGGCGGCCGCATAGTCACCGCGCCGCAGGTACACCTCGGCGAGAACCCAATGGCCGTCGATGCCGGCGGGATCGAGCGCGATCGCGATGCGAGCTTCGGCTTCGGCCCGCTCCAGTTGGTCGGCGCCGCGCAAACGCCAGGCGAGTGCCAAGTGCGACAAGGCGGACCCTGGGTCGATGGCGACGGCGGTGTCACCCATCGCCACGCCCTCACGCGTCCGCCCCAGATACCACTCCAGGAGCCAACCGTAGGATTGATACGCGATGGCGTTTGGCTCCAGCGTGATCGCCGTCCGGTACTCTGCTTCGGCCTCTTTCCATTTCCAGTCGCAGTGCTGCAGCGTTCGCGCGCGAGCCAAGTGTGCGAGCGCCAGTTCCGCGTCCAACGACAGCGCTCGTTGGATCGCCGGCCTCGCCCTGGCACAGGCGTCCTTCAACGGCAGGAGGGCATAGTCGATCGCCCAGGCATACATGATTCCCAACGCCGCCCACGCCGGCGCGTAGTTGGAGTCTGCCGCGATGGCGCGTTGAAACTGGCGTAGACCGAACTCGAAGCCACCGACGCCCCGATAGTATGACTGCATCCCAATCAGGTATGCGGTCTTTGCGTCCGGCGACGTTGACGCGGTGAGCGCCGGCGTGCGGTGCAGCGCGACGTCGCGCGGCGCAAGGCGCTTGGCCAGCTCGCGCGCCGCTCCCGCCGCAACATCGGGCAGTTGGAGGGCGTCGACGACGTACTTCGTGGAGGCCCACACTCCTTCGCCCGACTTCGGACGTGCGACTTCCAACGACACCTGCAGTTGGTCTCCCTGTCGGCGCACTGCCCACGTCGCAACCGCGTCGACATCGAGCTCTTTGCCGATCCGGTTCAACGGGATGCTCGTTCCCCGGTACTTGGCGACCGAGTAGTAGCCAACGACGCGCACGCCTTGGCGGAGTAGGATCGAGATGAGCTCCTCGCTGAGTGCGTCGGCAACGGCGTTTACGGTGGTGTCACCTGTGCTGTTGACAAGCGGTAGGATGGCGAGCCGCGTGATTTGCGTGACTGGCTCGCTGCTCCTCGTCGGCTGCCACATCAGCGCCGCGGTCACCAGCGCCACGACCGCGATAAAGAGCACCGCCATGGTCCAGCGAACGCTGCGCGGCGCGGTCGTCTCGAGGCCTGCACTCTGCGCTGGTTCGTCTCGTACGGAACCCTTCCGCATAGGCTGAGCGTCCGCGACAACAACCCGCGAGATCACCGAACGGATTTTCCGCGCGACGGTGCTGGGTACGTCTGGCAAACGACTCATCCGCTCGCGTATCGACGCCGCAAGCTCCACCAGCGCGGAATCGGGTTCCATGCTCAGGTCGTCGCGCAACACCTCTTCGTGCCAGCGATAATGCGCGAGCGCACCGGCCGGGTCACCTGACGCGACCAGGGACTCCATCAACTCCCTCGCGGCGCGCGAATCGGTCGGCTCGAGACTCGCGCGCTGTCTCCAGAAGCGCACCGCGGAGACATGATCCTGCGCCGTGGTGGCGCGTCTGGCCAATCGCTCCAGTGCGTCGCCCTGCGCGTGCTGGAGGCGGCTCCGCTCACGGTCCACCCAGCGCTCGAACTCGGGGGTGTTCCTGAGAAACACGCCGTCGAGAAATGGCCCCGCGTAGAGTCGCGTCGCCGACTCGAGATCGTCCGCGGCTATGAGTTGCTCGAACTCTATCACGTCACAAGCGAGGACGTCGCGATTCACGCGGAGCTCTGTCGTGCCGAGCAGCAGATCGTCGATAGCCAACTCGCGCCGCAGCAGCGACATCACTTGACTGAGCGAATTTCGGGCGTGTTCCGGTTCGCTCTCGGGCCAAAGGAGCGCAACGATCGCGTCGCGGCTCAGCCCGCGGCCTCCGTTGACGGCGAGCAGGGCGAGCAAGGCGAGCGGACGACGGTTCGGCATCGCTCCGCCCGACACGGCGTTCTCGATCGAAAGCCCGCCGAACGTTCGGAGTCTGAGCATCCTGGAGACGCCTGGAAAAAGTCGCCCTGGTGACGCTGCTACGCTAGCTCCCGGGAGCCGGCATGGCAATTGGACCGGCCCGCTCCAGCTTTCTTCAAAAGAGACTCTTTTCAGGTTCTTTTCAGCGTCCGCTCAGGTTGATATCACGCCGCCCTGGCAGATTGGCCGTCTCCAGTTCACCAAAGGCAGACGACCGAATGCTTACGATGCGCGCACGAATCCTCGTCCTCATACCGGCCGCGTTCATAGCGGCAGCCTGCGCCGTTGACGAGCCGGCGACGGCTGTTCGCTCGATCACGCCCGATCAGGCGTCGGCGTTTGACGCCGTCAAATTCTGGGAAGCAGGCGCCACGGTCGCCTGGAACGCGACGGCAACGTCACTGGCCGCTACGCGTGTGGTCGATGCGGTCCGGATGTACACCTACCTTTCGCTGGCGCAGCTCCGCGCGGCGGAGACGGCGAATGCCGCTCCTGGTCCACATCCTCCGGTTTCGGCGGCGATCGGCGGCGCATCCGTCGCGGTGCTTCGTTCGTTCTTTCCGCTCGACGTCGCCGCGATCGAAGCTGCGCTCGACGCTCAGCAGGCGGCGGATCCATGGCCTGGCGCCAAGCACGCTGATTTCGCCGCCGGTGAAGCGATTGGCCGCGCGGTGGGTGCCCGGGTCCTGACATTCGCGCAGGGTGATCTGCTTGGACTCACCGATCCGCTTCTCCCGCCGACCGGCCCGCGCCCCGTGGGTCCCGGCTATTGGATCTACAACGGAGGTCCGCTCGCGCGCGGTGGGATAGGCGCCCGTCCGTTCTTCCTGAAGTCAGGGGATCAGTTTCGTCCGGGACCGCCGCCGACATTCGCTGGCGCGGAGTACAACGCCGCCCTCGCCGAAGTTCGTCACATCTCGGATACGCGGACCGCCGAACAGATCGCAATCGCCAACTATTGGAACGTGAATCAGTCTCCGCGATCAGCCGCGGCGATGATGGGAATCGCGCGGGAGTTGATCGTCTCGCATCGTCGCGGCGACGCCGAGGCCGCGCGCATCATGTTCCTTGCAAGCGCCGCCTCGTTCGACGCGAGCATAGGATGCTTCGACGCGAAGTATCACTATTGGTTCGTCCGGCCGCCGCAGGCGGATGCAGGGATCGTCACAGTGTTTCCAACGCCACCGCATCCATCGTATCCGTCGGCGCATTCCTGTATCTCGGGCGCGATGACCGGCGTGCTCGCGGGCATCTTTCCGGACGCTCGCGCTCAACTGGAAGCCGCCGCACAGGAGGCAAGTCTGTCGCGACTCTATGCCGGCATTCACTACCGCTTTGATATGGTAGCGGGACTGGCACTCGGTCGGGGGATAGCCTCGCTGGCGTTGGCGACAAATCTGAGCACGGTGGCTCCGCTGCCGTAACGCGGAGCACCATCGGAACAGGAGCTCTCGGGGCGCTGACGCGTCCCGAGAGCTCGACCGCGAGCATCGGTTGAATAGACGCGCGTTCTCCGCGCTCGATTTCCCATCGGCAGAGTCGATTCGGAAAGTACCAAAGCGAACCGACGCTGTAACGTTTCGTTCCCGTCGCTCTGGTTGGCCGAATTCCTAAGCGACGCGAGGTCCACCGCTTAGCTCGATGGCGTGGTCGGCATGGCCGGTGCCTGATCCGAGGCGGGGCTTGTGCAGAACCCTCCCATCCCGCTCGGACCACAGGAGAACACATGCGTAAGCAATTCTTCGCCGCGCTCATTGCGTTGGCGGCAATCGTCGGCTGCACCATCATCGAACCCGCGCTCCCTTCCCCGACAAACCCGAGCGACTCGATAGTCCTTCTTGGTTCGGTGCGCGCGGTGGGTGGCAGTCGGTTGCCGACGTGCACCGGTGTGGGCGACTGCGCCGCTGGTGCCCTCGTCTGCACGGGAGAGGACAACACAGCCACGATTGGGCCAACGGTCATAACGGACTACTCGACCGGGCTCTCGAGTGACGGCCGCGGGCCGTACGTCCAAGGCACGGACAATGTGCGGTACAGTCTCGTCGCTGTCGTAACGACGCTACACCTGGAGAAGCCAAAGGGTAACGTCAAGAGTCCCCGCACGTACAAGATCAGTCTCGACAACCCCGTCCCGGGCGGAGGCGGCGTCCCGCTGGGGACAATTGCCGACAACAACGACATCAACATCGAAACCCAGTGGTACACCGCGAATAACGCGCGGCAGAATCTGCACAATATCCCGATCGGTTCGACGGTGACCGCCGATCAGATCGACGTAACCTTCCACATCAACGGCCGCTTTTACATTCTGCAAATGGGGCCGCAGGCATACGGACACTGTCACGCGGCACCGACTGCAGTTTTCGGCGCAGGCACGTCATCGGGAACCATTTCCCGGCCCAGCGCAACGAAGTGGGTGCTCGATCTGCCCGCGGGCAGCATCGGCCGCCTCTTCGATCTCTACAACACCGACCAGTACGCGGTCGACAAGGGTCTTTACTACACGCAGTTGCACTTCGAGATCGGCAATTAGTCATCCTCAGCGAGCAACGCGAACGAAGGGCCCACCGTCCCCGTCCGGTTACTAACTCGGGACGGTAGGTCCTTCGCTTTCGCTCAGGATGACCGCGCTACCACTGTGGATCGAAACCCGCCGTCGGCCTCGCGGATTGCAACCGCTTGATGTCAAATGACGCTCGCAGGAACGGTGGAAACTCGTTGATCTGTTCCGGCGTGAAGATCTCCCGCGCCTGACGCATGCCATCGACCACCACGTCGAACAGCTGATTCATCATCACCAGGACGCGCGACAAGACCTCCGTCTCGTTGTAGTTGGTCCGCAAGCTCGCGAGCCACTCGGCCGCCGGCGTAACGATCGAATCTTCTTTTGCAGTCACGCGTCGGTCGAGCGCGGTCAGCGCTCTGAGCTGCTCGTTGGTCAGAATGCTCAACGAATCCTTGGCTTGGAGCAGGCCGCGAACCGGGTTGTACACGGCGCCGTTGAGACGCTGCTTGAGCTGAGCGACGGTCAGCTTGTCGCCGGGCTTCGTGCGACCGGGCGCCAGCGTCTGCTCGATCGCCTGGCGTGTGCCGTCGCGGCCGAGTTGGACGCGTGCCTCGAGCGTGATGAGGAACGGATTCCGAACACCCGTGCGAGCGACGCGCGTGTCGCCGAATCGCGGGTTTACGTCGTAGCGATATCGATTCGTCACGGGATCGAAGCCGCGCACGAGCAGCAGCGTCGGGTCCGAGACCGACGACTGTCCCCAACCCTGCAGCTTCGACGTTCCGTGCAGCAGCGCATCGAGACCGGCCGGCACGTTGGTCAGTGACAGCGACAACTGCGTGCGATTCTGCATCCCGAGCCGCTCGGGATTGAGAATGAGCAGCGCGTTCATCGTCGCCGTCCACGGTCCGTCGCAGCTGTTGCGCCGCGCGATGTGATCGAGTTGCCGGTCGAGACAATTGCGTACGCGCGACGACGCCCCGCTCAACAGCGACTTCATCTGCGCGGCAACGGCGGCGTCGGCCACGCTCGACGACGGTCCGAACACGAATGCCCGATCGTTGGGGAGGCCATCGCCGTTGATGTCGCCATTCACAATTGGCGTGAACGGAGTCCCCGAGGCGACACGCGCCGTGGTGTTCACCGAAAACAGTGAGCCGACGCGCGTCGAGAACGAGAGCGTCACTTGATGCCGCGTGTCGAGGGTGCCGCGGCTCGTCTCGATGTCCAGCGGATCCCCGCCCGTCGTCCCGCCAAACCCGCGCGACTGCTCGTCGATCTTCGTCAGCGCGTACGCGGCCTGCCATTGCGTGAACCGGCCGAGCGCATCGCCCGGTGCGGGGAAGACGGTGAAGATCAGCTGCCGCGTGTTCGAGCGCAGGTCTGTATTGAGCGACGTCACCGACCCATAGGCCGCGTCGACGCGTGAGTCGCGGTTCGTGAGTGCCCCGGTCGACGGGACGATGCTCGACGACTGCGCGAATACCGGGCGGTTCCCTTCGTTCGCCAGCGTGAACCGCGTGTTCGGCGTGAAGTTCAGGTCGAGCGGCGCCTGTTGGTGCAGGTTGAGCGAGTAGATGCCTTCGACCGTGACGCGAATCAGTTTCGGCACGAGGAACCCATTGAGGGCGAGGTTGGTTCGCCAGCTCTGCTGCGCCGCAAATCCACGATCGATCATCCAGACGTTCGGTCGCGTCGTTGCGAACGGCGATGCCAATGACGTATCGGCGCATCGAGTCGGGATGCTCGACGGGTCGCTGAGGAACATCGACCAATCGGGGATCGGAACCGCCGATCCGATGCACCCGATCTGCTGCACACCCCCGGGCAATCCGGTCGCGAGCATGGCCGGCGCCACCAATGTCGACGCCACGTCGTTTCGGAACAGACCGATGCCGCCGCGAACGTTGCCCCACGGCGCGCCGAAGCCGGGAATTCCGGTCGAGCCGTTCGTGCCAAACGCGCGGAAGAATCCGATACGCGGGCTGACGTCGATCAGCCGCGGCACGAAGTCGGTCCGTCCGCCAAATCGGGATTCCACCGCTGCGTTGTACGCCGGCCGGTCCAGAAAGTCGTTCGCGTCGATGCGAACGCCGTAGAGCAGTTGCGATCGCTGTCCCGGACGCCAATCGTCGCCGAACGCCAAGCTTCCCGTCAACGCGCTTGCCGATGCTCGCTGGCCGGACAACACCCGGCTGAACGTGGCCGGTCGATTGGCGTCGACATCGGCGATCGAGTTGAACGTGTAGATGCCGCGCCGGTTCGGATACTGTTCCTGCGAAAAGCCGTCCGCGCGCAGATCGGCGGTGAGACGGAAGCGGTGCAAACGATCCAGCGTGAACCAGGAGAGCATGTCGTACACCTCTGCGCCGCTCGTCCGCGCGACGCGCGGCAGCGCCGCATTTCCGCCGAACTGCAGCGTCGCGTTCCCGTTGGTGCTGTCCGCGAACTGCGAGCTCACGAGCACGCGAATGTCCGGCAGGCCAACGTACGGATTGCTATTCGCCGAATTCACGTGCGCGCCGACGCGCAAGTCGTTCAGGTAGTTGTTGGGGAGATACGCCGAGAACGTCCCAGTGACGTCCGCGCCGTTCGTCGTGAGGTCGCCACCGTGACCCGGGACCGCCGTCGCTCCGAGGAACGACGCACGGGCGATGTTTCGGCGAACGGCACCGACGACGTTGCCGACCTTCGTCGGCGACGGCGTCCAGTCGACACGGCCGAGGAGCGAAACGTTGTCGGTGAGACGGTCGGCCGGCACGGTGTTGGTGGAGAAGGGAACACCGCGGGTACCGAGCACATTGAGAAGCCGCGTCACGGAATCGCGCGATACGCCGACCCGCTGAAGGACGAACGCATCGCTCGTGACGAGCGACTGCAAGTCGCTGCTGCGCCGTCCCATCTGCGCCGCGACGTTGTAGAAGACCTTGTCGAGGACGATCGGGCCGGAAGCGGCGCCGCTGATCTGCGCGTTGTTGTACGGTGCGCCGAGCTCCCGTCCGACGGCGTCAGTCGCCTGAAGCGAACGCGAGTCGAACGTCACGTGCGCCAAACGCTGCGAGAAGTTGCCGCCCGAGTTCGCGGAGATTGAGAGTTGGCCACCACTGAATCCGCCGCGGGAGACGTCGTACGACGTCGACGCGACACGCGTGATGACCATGGCATCGCGCGGAATGTCGCCGCCACTGAACGACATCCCGTTGAGTGTCACGCGGTTCTGATCCGCCGAAAGACCGAGTACGGAAAAGCCGGGAATCCCACCGCCGGCATCCGGGACGAGCGTCACGCCGGGAACGGAAACCGCCATCGCGGCGAGGTTCCCTTGGTCGCCAACGGCAATCGCGCTCGGAAATCCATCGACGGCGCGGTCCGAACCGACGCGCTCCGGCACTCCCTCGGCGCGCGGCGGACGCTGCCGGCGCTGTTCCACGACACGGACCGGTCCGAGCTCGACGACCGCCTGCTCCATCTTCACGTCGACGATGATCGGCTTTCGCGCTTCACCGCGTTTTGCCGTCACCGACTTCGGAACCATGCCGATCGCGGTGACTCGCACGACGTAGTCGCCGGTCCCTTCCTGCACCGCAACCAGCCAACGGCCTTCGGCGTCGGTGCGCGCGGTCTGGGCGAAGGTGCCGGCCGGCGCGTTCGCCGCCAGAACGCTCACGGTCGCGCCGGGGACGGGCCCATTCGGCCCGGTGATGTGGCCGGCGAGAACGTCACGCTGTGTCTGCGTTTGCGCGCTCTTCGCGCTGACCAACGCGAGCACGACGGTGCTCACGATGCGCGTCCAAGACTTCTGAATTAGTGTCATAAAGAGTCTTATTCAGGGCGCTGCTGGCGCCGCGGTCGGAGGAATTGCCGTTTACGGAGTCTTTGCCGGACGGAGGCGGATCGTCGTCGATCCGACGCGGAGCGTCGTCGCCCCGCTCGAGTCGGTCGTGGAGATGACCGGCACGTCACTGTCGATGTCTATGGCCGTCGTTCCCACGCGCGTGCTGAAATGCGGCTGCCCGTCGAGTCGAAGAGGGCCGCGGCCCATGCCCCCTTTCGCTCCGAACGCACGTCCGAGGACGAGTGTGGTGCTGTACGACTTGCCGTTGCGCTCCAACGTGAGCGTAGCTGTGTCACCGGCAACCAGTGCGCTGAATGCCTGGGAGCCCGCCTCTGTGATGAGCGAGGCGCCGCCGACGTCGAGGAGGAGGTCTCCCTGGCGAATTCCGGCGCGCGCCGCCGGGCCGCCTTCCGCGACGGCCGCGACGCGCGGAAACTCGTCGTAGCGCCAAACCGCCATCGGTCCGGCGCCAAATCCGCCGCGGCGATTCGTCGCCTGGCACCTCGTGCACTCGAGCGCGAACCCGTACAGCATTGGACGCGGACCACCCGCCTGGCCGGCAAAACCGCCGAATCCAACGGCCCCGCGATTCAGCCGGTCCGCGGTATCGATCGGCGCGCGCCCTCGAAAGCCACGGCCGACTTGCGCGGTCGCGCTGGTTGCGGCGAGCGCCATCAGGAGTGACGCCAGCCGTCTCGTCGTCAGAACCATACGATGTATCTCCCGCCCGCGACGGCCGATTGCGTCGAGGGACTGTCGACGCGAGCGACCTCGCGCGCGGGTCCTGCCCCCCCAGCGCCCGTGATCGAGTCGCGCGACTCCGCCTGTCGTCGCAAGCCAACGCTGTATCCGGCAAGCATGCCGGCGGCGAACACGACGATCGCCGCGGCAAGCCCGAATGCGAGTTGTCGCCGCGGGCGCCGTAGCTCGAGGGCGTCGAGCAACCCGCGTTGGCGCAGCGCGCGCACGGTGCGAGCCTTGAGCTCGGAGCGCGGTGAGCGGTGTCGGCCGACGTCGGCCAATTGCGCGCGTTCCTCGGGCGTCCACTCGTCGAATGAATCCTCTGTCATACGGGTCTCCTCTCCATTCCCGGCGCGAGGCGCGCGCGAACGACGCGTCTCGCCTTGAATAGCTGTCCCTTCGATGTGCCCGCGGTGATTCCCAAACGCTCGGCGATCTCTTCGTGCGTGAAACCCTCGATGTCGTGCAGCACCAGAACGGCACGGTAGCCCGGTGCGAGCGAGAGGATCGCTGATTCCATGTCCATCCACTCGATCGCCGGTTCCTCGCAGACGTCGTCCGTTTGCGGGTCGAGCACGAGCCGTCCCTGCCTGCGGACGGCGTCGATCGCCACGTGCGCGGCGATACCGCGGAACCACGCGCCGAACTCCGACTGACGCGACCATCGGTCGAGCGACGACACAGCGCGGAGCCACGCTTCCTGCACGACGTCCTCCGCCTCGTGCGGATTGCCGCCGACGATCCGCCACGCGGTTCGGAACGCGCGCGGCGTGTGCCGGTCGTACAGCAGCGCGAACGCCGCTTCCGAACGGTCATGTCGAATGGCGGACACCAGCGCTTCGTCCGTCGCTGCTGCGTCGATCGCGTCGATCATCCGCATCTTCAGTCGAACGGGGGGCATGAAAGGTTTGCCGACCTACGGTTTTCGCGTGATGGTCCAACCCTGGCCCAGATGGACACCGCCCACGATCTCGCCGTTGGTTCCCAACACCGCCTTGAGCTGCGCGCCCTGCATCACGAACGACACCGAGTCCTTATGGAATCGGGTCACGGCAAGCTGAGTCGTGTCGCCGGCGCCGAGCCGAATGGCCGTGTACGTCGCCGACTGTCCAACCCCGAGGTGCGAGGCATGGACGATCTGCTCACAGAGCGCGAAGGACACGGCGAGCATCGGGATCGCCTTACGCGAGGAGAATTCGAGTTGCTCGGTCTGTCCTTGCGCCGACATCTGTGCCTTCACGGTGCTATCGAGAAAGAAGATGCTGATCCCGATCGACTGGTTGTTCTGAGTCACGCGGGTGAACTCGACGTGCGAGATCGAGCTATCCGGCTTGAGATCCATCGTGTATTGAGTGCGAGGCCCGTTCGTTTGATAGATCTCACTGGTCAAAGCGTTGCCGTCGCGGCTGAACAGTTCGACCGCGACCGTGTCCTTGCCCTTCGTGATGACGAACTGGGAGCGCTTGGACTGCTGCTGTTGGGCTCCCGCCAACAACGGGGTCGTGATGGCGAGCATGACCGCGAGGCGCGGGACGAACGTCAGAATGTTCGGCATAGGATCGAGTGAGGTTGGGACGATCCTAAGAGAGTCGTTCGAGGCGGCCAAAAGGTTTGCGGTGAACCGCAGCAAACCGGCGACGAACGGGGGCCGTGCGCCGCTATTCGATCAGGGCCTGGACGACCGTGCGATAGGTCCGGCCGGAACGCAGCTTGGTGCCGTCGTTGAGAATCAGCACGTAGTCGCCCTTGAACCAAGGCTGGACTTCGCGAATGCGCTCGGTGTTGACGACAATCGACCGGTGCACGCGGACGAAACGCGTCTGCGGCAGCTTGGCGAGGACTTCCGTGATCGTCTCGCGGATGACGTGTGTCGCCTTTCCGGCATGGATGCGTACATAGTCGCCGTCAGCTTCGATCCAATCGATCTCATCCACCCGTACGAAAGTGACGCTGCCATCGCGCTTGATCGATAGCCGCCCTGATTGTGGGGCGGCCGACTGCGAGAGCCGCTCGAGCAATCGGGCCAGCTCGCCGGTTGTGTCGTGGGAGCCCCCTCGAATTCGTTCGACCGCGCGACGCACGGCTTCCTTGAGTCGCGGCTCGAGCACCGGCTTGAGCACATAGTCGACGGCCTGAACCTCGAACGCCTTGATGGCGTGCTCGTCGTGAGCCGTGACGAAGACGATCAGCGGCGGATCGTCTTCGGCGATCTCGCGAATGACTCCGAAGCCGTCCGTTCCCGGCATTTGGATGTCGAGGAACACGAGATCGGGGCGCTCCGCGCGGATCATCTTTACTGCTTCAGTTCCCGAACCCGCCTCGCCGGCGATCTCGACGTCGGACTCGTTCGCGAGGAGCGCGCGCAACCGCTTTCGCGCCGGCGGCTCGTCATCGACGATCAGAACGCGGACCCGTGGCGCCTCAGTTGGCATGCGCCGCCGTGCGATACGGAATCTCGATCGTGACGCGCGTGCCCGACGGGAGTCGCGGCGCGACCTCGACTCGGTGATCGCCGCCGTACAGGTGGGCCAGCCGCGAACGTAAGCCTCCGAGCCCGATGCCCTCGCCCGCGTTCGCCGATGGGACGTCGCTCATCCCGACGCCGTCGTCCTCGACGACGAGCCGCAATCGCCCGTCCGGGCGTTCGGCGAGCACCCATACCGAGCCGCCCGATTCTCGCGGTGCGATTCCGTGACGGACAGCGTTTTCCACGATCGGCTGGAGGATCAACTGGGGCACGAGCGCCTGTCGGGCTTCGTCCGTCGCGCGGAGGCCGACGTTCAGGCGATCCTGGAAGCGAACGCGTTGGATCGCCAGGTATTGCTCGACGAGATGCAATTCCTCGTCGAGTCGAACATCAGCCCCCGGATCGGCCCGAAGCGAAGCGCGAAGCAGGTCACTGAGCTGTCCGAGCATCGCCTCGGCCGCCGACGGGTCGTCGCGAATCAATGAGGCGATCGCGTTGAGCGTGTTGAAGAGAAAATGCGGACGCAGCCGGTTTTCCAGCGACGCGAGCTTTGCCTCGGCCAAATCGACCTCCAGCCTGACGGCGCGTACGTCGCGTTCGCGGACTGCCTTATGGTAGGCGACAGCGTGGTAGGCGGTGGCGATGAAAGCGTAGGTGAGGAAATTCCGGCCGGGCTGCGAGAAGAACAGGTTCATCGCGCCCTCGATGAAGCCGTACAGGTTGATCCCGAGCATGTGCCGGATCGACGACACCAGCAACGAATGGAGGGCAGAGAAGACCAGCGCCAACCCGAGTTGACGAAAGAGCCATCGTTTACGCGGCGCGCCGACGATTGGGTACCGTCTCGCCGCCGCGGTGACGGCCGGGAGAAGCGCGAGCCAGGTGAACCAAATGACGCTCTGGCGCTGGACGGCCGTCGGGAACGAGATGTTGACGTTCCCACCCAGCCACTGCTGAATCGCGAAGACGATCGTGAGGACAACGGTGCAGGTGATCGCGATGCGCCAGTTCACCCGGGGCGGAGCGGAGTCGATCGCGGCGTCGGCCATTGGCATACGGTGCCTGGCGCGGGGCTAGCTCGCAACCAGGTTGCGCCGAACGACAGCTTTCGAGCGCCGAATGGAGTCTGACCCCATTTTAGAAATGGGGTCTGACCCCATTTCGCGGCGATTTGCACCGACGGAAAACGAAGGGCGCCTTTCGGCGCCCCCCCGAGCGAAGCTCACTCAAGTCCCTGTTTTTCTCTTCCTTGCCACTGTCTTCTTTCGCGGCTTCGGCTTCTTCCCAACCTGAATGGGAACGATGTCCGACTGCGCCGCGGCTGCGTCGTCACAGCCCGAGACGGCGATCGCCGGGTGGCGCGGCTGCTTGTACACGTACCGCTCGCCGGCGTAGTTCCGGAAGACCACTTCGTCTTCGTTGATCTCTTCGACGTACTCGGGCAGGAGTGGGACCTTGCCGCCGCCTCCCGGGGCGTCGATCACGAAGTGCGGAACAGCCAGTCCGGACGTCCAGCCGCGGAGGGCCTTCACGATCTCGAGCCCTTTCTCGACGTTGGTCCGGAAGTGCTCGCCGCCCGCGACCTGGTCAGCCATATAGATGTAGTACGGCCGGACCCGGGCCTTGAGCAGCTTCTGCATCAGCTCCTTCATGATCTGCGGATCGTCGTTCACGCCGCGGAGCAGCACCGTCTGACAACCCAGCGGCACGCCGGCGTCGGCGAGTCGCCCAAGTGCCGCCACGGATTCGGGCGTCAGCTCGGCCGGGTGGTTGAAGTGCGTATTCATATAGATGGGATGGTACTTCTTCACCATCTCACAGAATTCCGGCGTGATGCGGGACGGCAGGTGCGACGTGATCCGGCTGCC
>Ga0097621_100001721_pt1 | contig 14956 bp, 8 predicted proteins | sample KBSMisM72_FD_73165 | JGI IMG/M metagenome (GOLD analysis project Ga0097621, IMG submission 73165) | Miscanthus rhizosphere microbial communities from Kellogg Biological Station, Michigan, USA - KBS Miscanthus M7-2 (version 2) (version 2) | ecosystem: Host-associated > Plants > Roots >... | reverse complement strand
TCCCGCACGGTATTGATTGGGATTGGAAACAATCCCATCTACGAGCTTTCAAACGCCGGAGAGGATGACTATTACAAGAGTCACCCGAGGACACGGTTCCAGGAGATGGGACTTCATTCTTACCTTCCTTTATCTCCCGGCGAGTCGATCGACAGTAAGTACCTGCGTCCTGCGGTGAACACCTACCTCACGATCGGTGATGTCGGAGCACTGTCAGATATCGAGTACATTCTTGCGCAGCAACACATCAAGCTCGATATTCGATTTGTCAACGATCTTACCTATGGTGACCTCCGCCAGAATCCCACGATTCTGATTGGTGCGCACAACAACATCTGGACGCTCAACATGACCGAGGATCTTCGTTTTGGATTCCAGGGGCATAGCACCATCGTCGACCGTTTTTCTCCTCAAAACCAATGGACGGCGAACGCTGATCGTTCCGAGACTTACGCAATTGCGGCCCGCCTTCTGAACGCATGGAACGGAAAAGTAGTGGTCGTGATCGGGGGAGTCGGATATGCGGCGACGCGTGCTGCCGGAGACTTTATCGTCGATCCGCAGTCGATCCTAAAGATGGCAAAATCTCTTCCCAAAGACTGGGAGAAGAAGAATGTCGAGATAGTTCTGCACACAAGCGTGAAGAACCAGGTTCCAGGTCCTGCCGAAATCGTCGCCGCGTATTGCTGGTGAATCCTTCTCCGGACTACCCGCCGCGACCTCAACGATTTTGCCCCAAGACTATTCAGAGATTGACCGGATCTCTCCCGTGCCTTTATCGCTAAGATGTGGAGACGTCGACCTGATTCGAACCAGCTTCACCAGCACGATATCGTTGCTGTTCATCGGTATTACGATTTCAGCTGATCCATCCTTACGGCAGTCGATGGTCCTGTACGTTTCAGGCAGGTCCCGCGACAGATCGTTTAGCTTTGCCGTTTGCTCAGCCGTCAGATGGTTCGGCGAGCCCATCTCAAGGTAGGCTGTGTAGGCATCGTTGGCATGGTAGCCGGTTCGATAGACCTCGAGTCGATAGCTGCCATGTGGCGCGAGGTGCGTTATCTGCAACTTCACCGGCGCGGCCGGACGAGCAGGAACAGGCTTCGTGTAAAAGGATCGATTGCTCACTTGTTGATCCGGCTGTTCAGAATCCCAGATCACGCCGATGAAGCTTCCGTCTTTGGTTGACAGCATCGCCTGCGCATCGCTCGTTGCTAACCAAGCTCCATCCAGGGCGTGCAGGTACTTATAGGCGAAATACGCGGGCTTGCGAATTCCTTGCGGATTCAGCAGCCCGAAACCTCCCTGGAAGGGAGCCGTCGGTGGTCCCGGCTCTTCGAAGAGATCCGTGTACGTCCAGTAGCTCATTCCCTGCAGCAGGCCCTGTGCACCCTTCAGCTTGGCCAGAATGTACGCTGCGCTGATGTACGAATCGTGCACAGAGTCTCTTGGCGTATAGCTTGTGCTCCACTCCGTGAAGTACAGAGGAAGCCCCGGATAGGGAGAGTCCGAAATCTCTTGGCGCACCCGGCGCACGTCTCCCACAATCGCATCCGGAGAAGGATCAAGCTTGGTATCGTCGTGCCCGTACTCGTCCAGAAATCCGCCCATCACGCCGTAGGTGTGCGTGGTTACGAAGTCGACGGGTGCTCCGCTGTGCTTCACGTGCGCCAGAAACTCCGGAACCCATGCTGCACCGGCGGTGCTGGGACCACCTACCTTTAATGCAGGATCTGCAGCCTTGATCGTTTTCGCCGTATGATCGTACAGCTCAAAGTACGCCTTCTGGTCAGCGCCTTCGAAGAATCCCGAAAGATTCGGCTCATTCCATACTTCGAAGAACCAGGTTCGAACCTCCTCTTTTCCATACCGTGCTTCGATGTGGCGGATGAATGCATCAATCAGATCACGCCACCCTTCTGCCTTAGGGTGCGACGTATTGCCGTGCCAGAAGAAGATGCTGTTTTGCGAGGTGGCCAGCGCCTCCGGTGTGAATCCAAGTTCCACAAAGGGCTTGATATGCCGTGCGAGCATCGCGTCATAGAGCTGGTCGATCTTCCTCCAGTCATATGAGGTCTCGCCGTTCTCCACCTTCACCGTTCCCAGAACGTCATGGAAGATGGCGTGAAAACGAAGATAGCGAAAGCCAAGCTCATTCGTGGTCGTTCTAAGCTGTGCCAGGCTGTCTTCTCGCAACAGAGTGCCCGGATAATCGGAGCCGACCGAAAGATCAAAGAAGCGGTCTACAGGACCCTCAGTTTGGTCGAGATTCACAACCAGTGATCGAACTGCCCCCTTTTCTTGAGCGGCAATGGGACAGGCAGTTGGGTTGACTGTGAGCACCAGCAAAAGAGCTAGAATCCGGCGAGCTGACGAAACGTGCACCTTGAAGTACCTTTTCAGATAGAGTTTTGCTAAATGCCAAACAAATCCGCGGGGCCCGGAGGCCGTAGACCCCGCGAGAGGGAACAAGAACTTACCGTAGAATTCGACAGTTCCCCACAAATGCGTCGTCATCCAGATTGCTCTGAGACCAGGTTTAGCCCCGTCACCAAAAATCCAGCCGGCTGCAATGTATCGTGGTCAGCTCTGACTCAGAACGAAGGAGAAATATAGCGGCAGCGAACGGAGGCGGAACTGTCAATCATGTCGAAGAATTGTTCGCGCCTCTCCTGAGCGATTACTGGTGCAATTTCAATAACTTAAATGCTTACTAAGATCTCAGGTTCTGTTGTTCAGTCGAGCCATGACCAATGTTTCCGATGTCACAGAGCCGGTTGTAGAATGGCCTGAAGTTCCGGAAGTGAATCTATGACCCTGGGCACCGCACCGCATTCCGCGGACGGAGAACGCGCTGAGTTGGAGACAGTGGTTGCCGCTCTTGAGCGCTCGCCCCGGCTTGCAAGACTCCTGAATTTTGTCGGTCAGAAGTATTTGGATGGCCAAACGGATCAGATCACGGAATACAACATCGCCACTGAGGTTTTTGGGCGCGCGAAAACCTCTTTCGATTCAACCGATTCCGTAGCGCGCACCGAGGTCTACCGCCTCAGAAAGAAGCTCAAAGAGTATTACGACACAGAAGGCAAAGACCATCGCATCCAGATTCTGATTCCCTTCCGAACTTATGCTCCGGAATTCGTCTATCGCGATTCCCTGACCCCTAAACAACAGTCCGATATTGAAGAACTCGAAAGCATTCCCCATGCGGATCAGGCCGATTCTGGAGAGGTACAGGACTCTGCGACAGCCGAAAGAGCCGAGCCAACTGCTCCCGTTGGTTCTCAGATCGTGCGTAAGAGAACATTGCTATACGTCGGAGCGGCAGTAGCCGCTCTGGTTCTGATAGGCTTCGGTGCGGTTCGGCTCTTGAACCAAAATCACCCGACCGATTCCCCGGCTAGCGCGTCGTCAGGTTCGACGGGAGCTTCCCCGGCAGCAACGCCGTCGAATGCAGCCTCGGTTCCTCTGCGTCTGCTCGCCGGATATAGCGGGAGCCCAAAAATTGACAGCGCGGGCGCATACTGGGAAGCCGATCGCTACTTCACGGGCTCAGCGGGTTTTGAGCGTCCCAAGACACCGATGGCTCGCACTGTCGATTCCATGCTTTTCGATCACTGGCGGACAGGAGGAGAGTTTTCATACGACATACCCCTCGCTCCTGGATTCTATGAATTGCACCTGTTCTTCGTGGCTTCGCCCCCTGATGATGAAACGCAGTACTTCAATGTAACCGCCAATGGCCAGCCGCTCCTGACCGCTTTCAACATCAGTGCCGATGCTCTCGGACCAAACATCGCAGATGAAAAAGTCTTCAAGGACATTTCGCCGGACAAGGATGGCTATCTCCATCTGAGGTTCCCAACCGGACGGACGACACCGCTACTCAATGCCCTCGAGATACTACCCGGTCTGCCTCATCGCCAGCTCCCGGTCCGACTCGTCATGCAGGCAGCTGCAGTTACAGATCATAACGGGAACTTGTGGCATCCAGATGACTACTTCCAGAATGGCGTAGTATCCGATCCGCCGCGCCAGGTCAGCGGTACACCCGATCCAAAACTTTACGCGCAGGAGCGTTACGGACATTTCACTTATTCCATTCCGGTGGATGCGCGCAGCCGATATACGCTCGTGCTCCATTTCGCCGAGTTGTATTGGATACCAGACCCCTCAGGAAAGATCGGACCTGGAAGCCGGGTCTTTCGAGTCTATTGCAACGGCACAACACTGCTCGACAACTTCGACATTTTCAAGGAAGTCGGGAGCCTGCACGCCCTCACGAAGACCTTCAACCATGTGCGGCCCACACCCGAAGGCAAGCTCGACCTGACGTTTGACCCGCTGGTGAACTACGCGACCATCTCTGCCATTGAGGTTATCGACGAGAGCCAGTAGAATTCGCCTCAATCTCACAGTCAGCGAAGTCCAATTCTGCGCAATAGAGTCGGGGATCGGAGGCCACTTGCTTCTCTCATCAAGGCTGCGCTCTTTCCCTCCACTCACCTGACTATCTTCCGAATTTATTCGGCCGTGGTGCTGTAACGCACCGGAACACCCTACAGCAGATTCGATGTGACATCGTTGACAGGTGATAAGCCTTCTGAATTTATAGGCTTATGTCTGCTTGTCCTCAAAAGACATTCCCAACAATATTCCGACATGATTAACAAATCTTTCTTAGATATTTGAGTGCTAGAGTCCGCAGTTGCCTGAGTTCAGCTCTGTCCGGACCTCCTGAAACGCCCGACGATTGCCCGGCGTTTCGAGATGACAAGGACACAGATCCTTCATCAAGCATGCGCCCTCGGCACTGTGGAGAAAACGTTTGCAGATGGATGGACTGAAGCAGCGGTTCCATAGCGCATGGATGCTCGGGTGCAAACAGAGGGCCGTCAGAGAGAGCCCACAAAGTCTGTCAGTAACAACAGGAGATAAGGATGACTTCTTCGTACCATTCAGGGTTGGCCAGATACGTGAGGAAGGGCTGGAGAGCCTGGACCTGCCTCATCGCAATTGCGATTGGGCTATTGCTGTCGGGAACTTCTGCAGCACTCGCACAATCGATCTTTGCAAACTTGTCAGGCACCGCAACCGATTCCAGCGGCGGTGTTGTCCCGGGCGTCAGAGTTCTTGTACAGAACGAGGGCACCAAGGTAGTCCGAGAGGCCGTAACTGATAAGGCCGGATTCTTCTCGGTTACCCAGTTGTCCGTTGGAACCTACACCGTGACGGCTGAGACCAGAGGCTTTGAGAAATGGAAAGGATCAGGCATCGTCCTGCAGTCGGGGGATGTCAAGAGCCTCAGCATCTTGCTCAGGGTTGGCGCAGAGACCGAGACGGTTGTGGTCGTCGCCGACTCTTCTGACATGATTCTCACCGATTCCGGCGCCAAAGCCGATCACATTGACACCGACAAGCTTGAGCATCTCGCTCTCGTCGGCCGCAACGCAATGGAGTTCCTGAAGATCCTGCCCGGCGCCGCACAGATCAGCAACGGCGGCACCAACCGGCCCGGATATAACGGCCAGGTTGTCGGCATTAACGGGTTTACTGTCCAGGGCGGTGCCGGCGCAGGCGCCTTGGGTGGCGTCAGCATTAACGGGCAATCCGGTACAGGAATGTCCATCAACCAGGACGGGCAGAGCGTGGAAGACCCGGGTGCCCCGGGTTCTGCGACGCCAGTGAATCCCAACCCCGACATGCTTTCCGAGGTAACGGTCCTGACCTCCAACTACGGCGCCGAAAACTCCAAGGGCCCCGTGGTGATCAATAGCATCAGTAAGTCCGGAGGCACTTCATTTCACGGGGACGTTCACATGTATGCCCGCAATCACGCATTGAATGCGGAGGACAAGTTCTCGAAACAAACGGAATCGGATCCATCCAGCGGTCTCAAGCAGGGCCAACTCAATGATACGGGTTCGCACTTCTATTATCCGGGTGGCAACATTGGCGGTCCTGTCCTGATTCCCGGAACGCGATTTAACAAATTGAGAGACCGATACTTCTTCCACGAATCGTTCGAGTCGTACCGCCAGTTGATCTTCGGCGGCATTAATCGCGCGTTCGTGCCGACCGCAGATATGATCAATGGCGACTTCAGCGGTATGAGTTCGTGGACAAACTCTCCTGGCCGGTTTGGTATGAGCAGCCAGCCCAGCGGCGACATCACCAGTGCTCGTCCGGGATGCACGATCAGCGGCGGCGTAATGTCCAGCGCGTGTATCTCAGCAGCGGCGCAGTTGTGGATGAAAAACTCATTGCCCCTGCCGACCACTCCGAACGGTGCGCCGGATAGTCACGGGTTCAACTATATCCAGCCCGTGTTGCAGAGCCAGAACTCCTGGCAAAACGTAGTCAAGATAGACGCCAACTTCAGTGAAAAAACGAAGTTCTACGTCAGCTGGAGCCGTCAGCGCGAAAATGCGATTCAGCCTCTCGGCCTGTGGGCGGCCGCCGGTGATTGGGTGATTCCCGCCCCGAGCGAGGACCTCAGCAAAAACACGTCCGACTTCTATGCAGCCAACTTCCTGCACATCTTTTCGCCGACCCTCACTGTGGAAGGCCGCGTTGGCTATACCCACATGGATATGCCGGGCGGACCAAAGAATCCGGAAAAGGTCCTTCGCGACCAGATGAACTTCCCTCTCAAAGGCGTCTTCGGAAATCCCAATGCGCCGGTCGTCACCAGTTGGGGCCAGAGCGTGCCCAACATCGGCGATATCGGGCACGATTACCACCCGACTTTCTACGCCGAAAAAGGTATTCCGAGCGCGGGCACCGACCTCACCAAGGTATATAAGACCCACACTGTTAAGGTCGGCGCCTTCTGGGAGCACCTCTATAACGCGCAGGATGCCTGGTCTCAGTACATGGGTGTGTTCTCTTACAACCCGTGGGGCGGCGGTACGGGCAACAACTACGCCGATATGCTTGCCGGCACAAACTTCAGCTACTTCGAGCAGGCCCTGCCGCCACCTATCCAGATGGTCCAGAATTCACTCCAGTTCTATGCAACAGATCACTGGAAGCTCACCCGGCGCATCTCCATCGACTACGGCATGCGATTCGAACACTTTGGCTTCCCGTATCCCAACGAGAAGTTTGGAGCCGCAGTTTTCGATGTGCAGAAGTATTCAGATACGGGCATGAACCCGGGCATCACCTGGCACAGCCTCACCTCGAGCGTCTCGCAGGCAGGAGCAGCAATCGATCCCGTGGTCTTCTCGCCTCGCTTCGGCGCATCCATCGACGTTTATGGAAACGGGAAGACAGTTGTTCGCGGTGGCTGGGGCCAGTACCGCTACGCGCAGAATCTGCAGTCCTATCAAGGTGCTGCAAATACCTCCTTCGGCTCGGTAGGTTGGGGCGCTCCAGGAACGGCTAAGACCTGGGAATCCATCGACCAGTTCAAGAACGATGGCAATGGTTCGTGCGCGGCCAATGCTGCCGGCGGCATCGACCAGGGGAACAATCACTGCGCTCCGAGCGTGGTATTTGGCGTACCGACCGACTTCAAGAACGGGAATATTTCCGTCATCGATGCGCACAACCACGACCAGTCCTACACCACCACCTATAGCATGAACTTGGATCAGCAGTTCCCGAACAAGTTCCTGTTTGAGCTCGCTTATGTTGGCAATAACTCCAACTTGACTCAGAACGGAGTAAACTTCAACGCAGTCCCGTTGGGCGCAATGACCGAATCGGCGGTCATATCAAAGTGCGGCGCCTACAGCACGACCACTCTCAACGATTCAAACTGCCAGCAGAAATTCCGGCCGTACGGTTACTACCAGGGTCTGAACGCGATGGAGAGCACTGCGAAATCGCAGTACGACTCAATGCAGACCAGCCTGACTCGCTCTGGCAACTTTGCAACCATTTCCCTGAATTACGTATGGGCCAAGAACATGGGGACCACCAACTCTTCGGCCGCCTTCAAGGACTGGGGCGCAAGCGAGTACTGGTCGCCCCTGAACATTGACCGCGCACACACCTTCAATGCTTCTTACATCTTCGACTTGCCGAAGTTGACGGTCGGAAGCCGGGTTCTTAGAGGTGCCACCAACGGTTGGGAAATCTCAGGAATCACCCAGGTGATGTCCGGCCCGCTCTTGGTCCAGAACTCCGGCTACCAGTTGGGAATTTCGAACGTTCAATCGGGCTCGTTGCTGGTTGGATCTCCCGACGTTACGGTGGCTCCAATCCTGACCTGCGATCCACGGATGGGCTTGAAGTCTCATCAGTACGCGAACGGCGCTTGCTTTGCCCAACCCGGAACGACACGCCCCGGGATTGGCAATTCAAGGTTCCCGTATATCGCCATGCCCAAGTTCTGGAACAGCGACATTACGCTGCTCAAGAAGTTCACCATCACGGAACACCAGCACGTGGAACTGCGCGCCGCCGGCTTCAACTTCTTGAATCACGCGCTGCTGTCGTTCGCTCCGGGGGACAACAACGCCAAGCTGAACTTCGATCAGAATGGCGTTCTGACCAACGGACCTGGTACAAGCAAGGGTGCTTGCCCTGGTCCATCCTGCTCCGAATTCGGCTACGCGGATTATCACTACGGTAATCGTGTTGTTGAGTTCTCGGGCAAGTACACCTTCTAGCGTTACACCTGGGGTGACCATCCTGGTTGCCCCAGGTATTCTTCTTCTTAACTTATGTCGTCTTTTGTTCCAGGTCTCTTAATCGCCATCTCAATAGCGACATCGGCGGTCAACGTTCCTTCTCGCTTCGAGACGATCGCGAAACAAGCTGAAACAGCCCGAACACAAGATCGAGTCCCGGAAGCGATCCGGTTGTACCGGGAGGGCACACATCTGCGATCGTCGTGGATCGATGGATGGTGGTACCTCGGCAGCCTGCTCTACGATCAGGATCGTTTCAGCGAAGCAAGCTCGGCCTTTCAGCACCTGACCAACACTTCGCACCGCGGCCCTGCCTACGCCTTTCTCGGCCTCTGCGAGTACGAAAACGGACATTACGAACTAGCCCTCCAACACTTCCGTGCCTGGGCCGCCGCAGGCTGGGCAGGCTCGCCGGAACTGGTTGATGTGGCGGTCTTTCATTTTGCGCTTCTGCTCACGCGAGACGGTCGATTTGTCGAATCCCTCTATCTGCTGGCTTCTGTCGCCCCGCGACTTGGCGACGTGCCAGAGCTGTCCGAAGCGATGGGCCTGGCTTCTCTTCGTCTTCGTTATCTTCCTGAGAACTTCCCTCCTGAATTTCGCGAGCGAATCTGGCTGGCAGGCAAGGCAGCGCTTTATGCGGCGCAGTCACCAAGAGACTTCGCACGAGCGGATGAATTCGCGGAGAGGTTGGAGAAGCGCTACCCGCGCCACCCCGATGTTCATTACTTTCGCGGGACAATCTTCACCTTCGAAGGCAAGACCGCGGAAGCTGAACGCGAATACCGAGAAGAATTAGCGATCTCGCCTCAGCACGCGCCTTCCATGATCGCGCTCGCCACAATCGATCTGGACAAGGCAGATCGAGTCGAAGCCGGTGAATTTGCGCGAACTGCGATCGAAGCTGATCCCAACAATCCCGAAGCGCATCACCTCCTTGGCCGCGTTCTCCTCGAAGATGGAAATCTTCGCACCAGCTTGACCGAACTTGAAACCGCAAAGCGGCTGGCGCCGGATAGCGCAAGTGTCCGGGCTCATCTGGCAATGGTCTACACCAGGCTGGGACGGACACGAGAAGCCAAGGCTGAGTCTGCGGCACTTCTCACCTTGAAGAACAAGGAAGAAGTGATGGCCCCGGCCAAAGTCAAGCTCGGTGCGCCGAAGGAGAGAGCGCATTGATCTGCCGAGTGCTGATCTGCCGAGTGCTGCTTTGCCGAGTGCTGATCATCGCTTCTCTCTTCGCCGACATTGCGCCGAGGACGGCGGCAGCGAGCCAGAGCAGCCAGACCACGACCCGGCAAAGTTTCGATCAGCTGCTGCAGAGTGCGCAGAAAGCACGCGAGCAAAATCATGACGACGAGGCCATGCAGCTATTCCGGCGCGCACTCCAGCAGAAGCCGGACTCCGAAGAAGCCTTGTGGTATCTCGGCTCCATGCTGTACGAGAAGGAGCAATTCGCGGAAGCGCGCGATGTTCTGAGATCCTTCTTGACTCTTCGTTCCGATGCCGGACCAGGATGGGCGCTGCTCGGAATGAGCGAGTTTCAGCTGAGGGAGTATCCCCGGGCACTTCAGCACCTGCAGCACGCCATGACTCAGGGCATGGGCGATCGCAAAGAGTTGATGCAGTCCGTGTTCTACCATGTTGCGATCCTCCTCACCCGCTTTGAGCGTTACGACGACAGTATGGACATGCTCCAGAAGATGCTCGCCTCCGGCTCGTCAGACCCCACGCTCGTTGAGCCTGCTGGACTCGCCGGGTTGCGTCTGCCATATCTGCCTGCCGAAATTCCTCCTGATCAACGCGAGCTTATCTCCCTTGCTGGAAAGGCCGTCATGGCGTTGCAGATGCAGAGTCAGGAAGAAGCCGATGCAGAATTCAAGCGGCTGGTCGCGGCCTATCCAAACGAGCCAGGAGTTCATTTTCTTCGTGGAGCTTACCTTGCAGAGCTGCATCCGGAGGTAGCGATGGGCGAGTTTGAGCGTGAGCTTGCAATCTCGCCGTCCAATGCAATCGCACGCATACGTCTCGCTCAGCAACTGATTACAGCCGGAGAATTTGACCGCGCTCTTTCGCTTGCCCAGCAGGCGATTCAGCTCGATCCAAAACGCGCTTCCGCTCACATGATGGCGGGTGAAGCTCTCATCGCCAAAGGCGACGCGGCAGAGGGGATCAAAGAATTAGAAACCGCGCGGGCTGAAGACCCATCGATCGGCAGGGTCCATTGGGATTTGCTCCGCGCCTACGCCGCATCGGGACGAAAGGATGATGCCGGCAAGGAGAAGGCCGAGATCGAAAAGATCTACCACGGCACTTCGCCGAACCATTCCCAATCCCTCGGGGACTCATCGCATGATTCAGTGCGTCAATAACGGCAGATGAATTCGAATTCAAGGACACAGATGGTAGAGACGATGAAGCCGATCTCAGCCCTTGCAGCCTTGATCGGCTGCTTGCTGACACTTCACGGCGAAGCTCACGCGCAAACTCCTGCGCCCGCGGCTATCCATTTCTCATCGCGTTCCATCCCGTTCTCGCTTGACAGCGACGAAACGCCTCAACGCCACGCGCCGGAAACCATGGCAGGCGGCGTGGCCGTGTTCGACTATGACCGCGATGGACATCCGGACATCTTCTTTACCAACGGCGCAGACATCAACACTCTTAAGAAGGATTCCGCAAAGTATTGGAATCGCCTCTTCCACAACAATGGCGACGGCTCCTTCACCGATGTCACAGAAAAGGCCGGACTCAAAGGCACCGGCTTCGACACGGGCGTAGCCATCGGAGACTACGACAATGATGGTTACGACGATATCTTTGTCACCGGCGTTTACCACGACACGCTCTACCACAACAACGGAGATGGCACCTTCTCTGATGTTACCGAGAAGGCAGGTCTGGCCCATCCCGATAATAGGTATGGACGCCTCTGGTCCGTGGCTGCCGCCTGGGTCGACATCAACAATGATGGGCTTCTTGATTTATTTGTCGCTAACTATCTGTCCTGGGACGGTTCGAAAGAGCCCGATTGCAAATACAAGGGCAAGCCTGAGTACTGTCATCCAAAGTTCTACAAGGAGACACCGAGCCAGCTGTTTCTGAATAGCGGAAAAGGGGCTTTCACCGACATCTCGGAACAGTCCGGAATCCGCGCTCATCCGGGAAAGGCCATGTCTGCGGCGATCGCCGATTACGATGGCGATGGCTTGCTGGACATCTTTGTAACGAACGACAAACTATTCAATTACCTCTACCACAACAAAGGACACAACAGATTTGAAGAGGTTGGTTTCGATCTCGGCGTTGCGCTGCCGGCGCATGGCAACCTGATCTCCGGCATGGGGTGCGACTTCCGTGACTGGAACAACGACGGCTATCCCGACATCGCCCTTTCCGCATTGCAGAATGAAACCTTCCCCCTCTATCAGAATGCGTCAGGCGCATCGTTCGACGAGGTAACGGCGCGCAGCAAGATGACGATCCTGAGCAATCCGATGTCGGGATACAGCGTGAACATCGCCGATTTCGATAACGACGGTTGGAAGGACATCTTTGTCAGTCGCGGAGATGTCGCTTCCCCCAATATGGCCGACCGTCTCCCGGTCGATCAACCCAATACCATCTTCCGCAATATGAATGGGACCTGGGCTGCACTGACCGATGAAGCCGGCTTCACGGCAGTTCCACCCAAGAGGCATCGTGGCGCGGCAGTCGCGGACTTCAACGGCGACGGAAAGCTCGACTTGGTCGTAACCGCCCTTAGTGCTCCTGCCGAAATCTGGATAAACGATAGCCCAGCGGGCCATCACTGGCTTGAGGTGTCGCTCCAGGGAACAAAAAGCAATCGCGACGGGATCGGCGCACGGATCAAAGTGACCGCAGGCGGCAAGGTCCAATTCAACCACATGACAACCGCAAGCGGTTATGCGTCCTCGAGCGCAACGCCCGTTCACTTCGGACTGGGAGACACGAAGAACGTCGAAGAGATCGAGATCCGCTGGCCTTCAGGAACAGTTCAGACGATTAAGGATGTCAAGGGCGACCAGGTTCTATCGGTGCAAGAGCCTCACTAGGATTCCGCGTCGAGACCTCGCGGCCGCACAAGAGAAGCCTGCACTTTCAAGGAATCTCAGGCTGCGGACCTTTGGCCCGCACCTTCTCGTTCAGTTCAGTTACGATCCGGCGTTCCCGCTCGCTTTCCTTCGTCTGATGAAGCCGCGCGTATACCGTTGCAAGCTGCAGGTGGGCTTCCACGAAATCGGGCCACCTCTTCACGAGCGTCTCAAATCCGTTCTTTGCTTCTTCGAGATTCCCGTTAGAAGCTTCAAGAGCGCTCATTTGGAATTGAGCCGCCGCGGAATCTGGACGAAGTGTGAGAGCGTGCTTGATGTGGGAGACAGCGCTCTCAATATCGCCATCATGACGAAGGATCCCGCCTAGATGGAGGCACGCGTCGAAGTCATTTGGATCCTGCGTAAGCGCACGCTGAAACGCCGCCTTGGCTCCTTCATAATCGCCGCCACTCACCAGGGCGCGCCCATAGAGAGTCCATGCGCCCGGCAAGTCGGGATTGGCATCCAGGGCCTTCCGGAGCGTCACAGCAGATGCTTTGTAATCTCCCGCGCCGTATTGTGCCGCTCCGGTCAGCACACTTCCCAGCGCCGCGTTTCCATTACGCATGATTCGCTCAATGACTGCTGCGCCCTTTTGTGACTGCCCGTCTTTAATGAGTGCGGTGCCAAGAAGGTACTCAAGAGCAGCATCGTCGGGTCGTGCCTCGTAAGCAGGCTCGATAAGCGCAATTGTGTCCTTGTACTTTCCGAGTCGCAGATCGCAGTCGGCCAGCAGGTAAAACGCTTGCTGATTGTCCGGGTGGAACTTGTGCAGCACTTCGAATTCGTTTCCTGCATCGCCAAAGTCTGCCCTCTTGTACAGAGCGAGAGCAAGATTCAGATGAGCCATCTCGTTTTGGGTATCCTGAGAAAGTACTTGGCGGTATTGTTGTTCCGCCTCGCCGTAGCGGCCCGCATGAGCGAGCGCCACTCCGAGATTGATTCGGCCTTCGATTGAATCAGGACGCTGCTGCAATAGCTCTTCATAGAGCTTGATCGCCAGTGCGGCATCTCCCTTGTCGAGAGCTTCACCTGCCCGATCGTAAAGAGCCTGCGGAGACGATTGCTGACTAAGGAGCTGTGAAGAGCTCAAGGCCAACACGGCAACCACAATGGTGAAACGCAGCGCCCGTGGTCGTAATGTTCCACGCATATCTACGGTCTATTTTAGATGAGCATGGGTTTTTGATTCGTGGGCAATCATCTATTTCAATGACGGCGCAAGAGACATGACCTTATGCAACCCTTGCTCTTCGTCGATCTCAAAGAGCGCATCGGCAGCAACGTCCAGAAAATCCTGCTCGTGGGTGACTGGGACAACCGGGGTGGGCAGAGGAGCGATTTGGGCTGAAGGAACGGGTGTAAGCGACAGTGCTATTAAGGACAAAAGTCTGCGCATGCAGGCGGATCAACTCTACCTCGGAGTCTATTGCAGAGAAGGTCGAACGAGCTCTTGAATCTTTGCAGAACTATGCTCTCGAATGGCGAAGAACTCAAATTGGTGGGCGGCCTGCATGCTCTTAAGATGTCCATTCGGTTAGTCCGGACGAGTGTGGGCACTCGGGTTTGAGCTTAGCTAGTTTCCCTTCTTTTATCGGCTGCATCAACTCGCCGGGCGCCGGTAGGGAAACGGAAGATTCTTAAGAACCGCCATCCACTCGATCATGCGGCTTCGGCGGAAATCCTGGACAAATTTGATTGTCCCTCGATAGAAGTACGAGCGATCAAATCCAATCAGACGAGTTGTTCGTAGCGGGCGATCTGGACGCGGCTTTCTGCGGCCATGTCAGCGCCGTTCTGGCATAGATGGTACCAGCTAATGGTCCAGTCGAGGCCGGTCTCGAGATTCATGCGCGCACGCCAGCCGAGTTCGGTGCGGGCCTTGCTGGAGTCGAGCTTGAGGTAGTGGGCTTCGTGCACGCTGGGCGCGTTGTCCCGGACCCAGGAGGCGCCGTGGCCCCACATTTTTGCAAGCTTATCGGCAATGCGTTCGACTGGCCAAGCATCGTCCTCGGTGGGGCCGAAGTTGAAGGAAGAGGCGGCGTTGGGCTTCCCGGCCAGGAGCTGCTCGGCAAGGATGATGTAGCCATGGAGGGGTTCGAGGACGTGCTGCCAAGGGCGGATGGCTTTCGGACGGCGGATGAGCACGGGATTGCCGGAAGCGAATCCGCGAATGAGGTCGGGGACGAGCCGATCCTC
>Ga0097621_100001718_pt1 | contig 14974 bp, 15 predicted proteins | sample KBSMisM72_FD_73165 | JGI IMG/M metagenome (GOLD analysis project Ga0097621, IMG submission 73165) | Miscanthus rhizosphere microbial communities from Kellogg Biological Station, Michigan, USA - KBS Miscanthus M7-2 (version 2) (version 2) | ecosystem: Host-associated > Plants > Roots >... | reverse complement strand
TCTGCGAAGCCGCGTTGCCGTTCGTCGAACACAACACGACGGCGGTTCCGCTCGACCCGAACGGCGACTTTCGAATCGACGACACGCTGAGCTCAGTCCCGTCTGAGTGTGCCAGCCCCGTCCTTCTGATTCGCAACACCGTCGGTGTGTGGTTTGCCGCCGGAATCCCCAAACTCGGAGACGACTAGAACCGTCCACGAAATTTCGCAAAACAGATCAGATTACAAAGGAGAAAACACATGACGCGTTACATTCTGACTGCGGCGCGCGTCGCCGTCGTCGGCCTGATGATTACTACCGGTGTGCGAGCGGCTCACGCTGAGGACATTACGGTGCCGCCAGTCCCCGACAACCTCAACGTGGACGACGGAAACGAAGTATTCCTCGTCGGCCACGGCGTCGGCACGCAGAACTACGTGTGCACGACTTCGGCGACGTCTGTCAGCGGGTTCGCGTTCTCGCTGTTCACGCCTGAGGCGACGCTATTCAATAAGGAGGGCAAGCAACTCATCACGCACTTCTTCAGCCCAAACAGCGATCCGACCGTGAAACCGCCCGAAGCCGGCACGATTCGCGTCACATGGGAAGACTCACGTGACTCGAGCCGGGTCTGGGCCAAGCTCCTCGAGCAGTCACTCGACGAGAGATTCGTCCAGAAGGATGCGGTTGCGTGGCTCAAGCTGCAGACGGTTGGCGTCGATGTAGGAACGACCGGCCAGGGTCGGTTGACGAAGGTGACGTTCATTCAGCGTCTCAATACCGCTGGAGGGCTGGCGCCGGCGTCCGGATGCAGCACCTTCGAAGACCTCGGCCGAAGGGCGTTCGTGCCGTACTCCGCTGACTACTTCTTCTACAAGCAGTCTCACGGGAACTGAACGTGGTCGATGCTGGATCAGTGTCATGCGACACTGATCCAGTCATCGCGAATCCGCCCTCTCAGCTGGTCACAGTGGGTCGCGGGCCTATAATTGGCGCGCATGATGCGAGGCATGATCGCGTGGGCGGTGCCGGTTGCCTTCATGGTCGGTTATCCCGCAGACGCACAGACCCGCCACACGCTCATCCGCCACGAGTTCAGCGACTCAGCGCAGGGCTGGGTCGTCAACGGCGACACCCGGCCCGCCGACGCGATTTTCACGCCGACTGGCGGTCATCCCGGCGGCTGCATCACGGGCACCGATGAAGCCCTCGGCGAAACGTGGTACTTCCTCGCGCCTTCGGACGTGCTCCGGCAACTGCCGAACGCCATCAACGGAAGCATCAGCTACAGCCTCAAACAATCGGGATCGATCATCAGCCTGATCGACGATGATGTCGTCATTCTGGGACGGGGTGGCCGATTGAGCTATCGGTTTCCGACGGCCCCGGGCACTGACTGGACCGACTTCTCCGTCCGGCTGTCCGCCAGTGCGGGCTGGACGTGGAACTGGAATCAGAAGGCCTCGCAGGCCCAGATCGTCGCGGTCCTGACGGCCCCGACCCTGTTGCAAATCCGCGGCGAATATGTGACGGGCGACGATATGGGCTCCCTCGACAACTTCGTGTTACGAGGCGCTCCGTAGAGGCTAGAATCTCAACGCTGGAGGAGCAGTCATGGAGTACTCGCTAAGCATCAACGGGCGATCGCAGAAGGTGGACGTCGCCGCGGAAATGCCGCTGCTGTGGGTCTTGCGGGACACACTGCACTTGAAAGGCACGAAATTCGGCTGCGGCATCGGTCAGTGCGGCGCCTGCACCGTACAACTCGACGGCGCGCCCACGCGGTCGTGCCAGACGCAGGTCTCGACGGTCGGGACCAAGAAGGTCACGACGATTGAAGGCCTGTCCGCCGACGGATCACATCCGCTGCAGAAAGCGTGGCAGGAACTGGACGTGCCGCAGTGCGGGTACTGCCAGGCCGGCCAGCTCATGACAGCGGCGGCGCTGCTGACGCGCATCGCGAAACCGTCCGACGCGCAGATCGAGCAGGCCATGAACGGCAACGTCTGCCGCTGCGGCACCTACATGCGCATCAAAGATGCGATTCATCTCGCGGCCAACGGCGGACGGAGGGCGTAGTCATGAAAAAGACAACTTCGACGCAGATGGATCGCCGCTCCTTCCTTCAAGCGACTGCACTCGCCGGTGGCGGGGTGGTGATCTCGATGTACGCGCCCGACGCGTTCGCGCAGCAAGGCGGCCGCGGAGGCCCACAGATCCCGTGGTCGCTCGCGCCGGCCGATTACATCACCGTCCACCCGGACAACACGTTTACGATTCTCGCGAAGAATCCCGAGACTGGACAGGGCATCCGCACCGCGCTGCCGCAGATCATCGCCGACGAGTTCGACATCGACTGGAGCCAGGTGAAGATCCAGCAGGCCGATCTCAATCCGAAGTACGGTCCGCAGTTCGAAGGCGGCAGCCGCGCGATGCCGACCAACTACGATCCGATGCGGCAAGTCGGCGCCGGCGGCCGTCTGATGATGGTCACCGCCGCCGCTGACATGTGGAGCGTCCCGGCGAGCGAGTTGACCACGGGCAGCGGCACGGTGAAGCATGCGAAGTCGAACCGGACGGCGACCTACGCGTCGCTCAGCTCGCGCGTCGCCTCGATGACGCCCCCGTCGGCCGACGCCGTCAAGGCCGCGTACAAGGATCCGAAGAACTTCAAGATCATCGGCAAGCCGATCAAGGGCGTCGACAACGCCGCCATCGTCACCGGTAAGCCGTCGTTCAGCATCGACCTCGAACCGCAGGGCACGCTTTTCGCGGTGTTCGAGAAGTGTCCGGTGTTCGGCGGCAAGGCCATGAGCGCGAACCTCGACGAGGTGAAGGCGCTGCCGGGCGTGAAGCACGCATTCATCGTCGACGCGGTGAAGGGCCAGGGACAAAACAACCTCGCCTCGGGCGTGGCCATCGTCGCGGACGGCTGGTGGCAGGCGAACAACGCACGCCGGACGCTGAAGGTCACGTGGGACGAAGGTCCCGTCGCGACGCAGAGCAGCGTCGGGTACGCGGCGCAGGCGAAGACGCTCTCGGCGTCCGCCTCGCAGCCGCCCGCCGGCGGCGGACGCGGTGGCGCGGCGATCGGCGATGCCGAAGCGGCGTTCAGGAACGCGGCCAAGGTGATCGAGGCCGAGTATGAGTTCCCGCTCCTCTCGCACGCGCCGCTCGAGCCGCAGAACTCGCTCGCGCACTACAAGACGGACGGCACGCTCGAGATCTGGTCGTGCAGCCAGATTCCTGCGGCGACCAACCCCGCGCTCGGCGCGGGCATCACGCCGGACAAAGTAACGTTCCACCTGGTGCGCGCGGGCGGCGGCTTCGGCCGGCGCCTCACGAGCGACTACGACGTCGAAGTCGGCAAGATCGCGCGCGTCGTCACGGACGAGCGCGCGAAGGCCGGCCTGCCAAGCGTGCCCGTCAAGCTGCTGTGGACGCGCGAAGACGACATCGCGCACGACCAGTACCGGCCCGGCGGCTTCCACTACTTCAAGGCCGGTCTCGACGCGAATGGCAAACTCGTCGCGTTCCGCGACTTCGTCGCGAGCACCGCGTCGGTCCTCCCGTCGGGCGAATTCCCGCGCGGCTTCGTGGCGAACTTCTCGGTGCACTCACAGCCGGTGACGCCGTTCGACATTCCGACCGGCGCATTGCGTGCGCCGGGCACCAACGGCGTGTCGTTCGTCATGCAGGGGTTCCTCGACGAGATCGCCGTGGCGGCCGGGAAGGATCCACTGCAATACCGTCTCGACTTGCTTGCGAGTCCATCTGCCGATCCGCCACAGCAGCAGTTCGACGCGTCGCGCGCACGCGGCGTACTCGAAGCGGTCCGCGACATGTCGGACTGGAACAACCGCAGCAAACTGCCGAAAGGCACCGGCAAAGGCGTGGCGTTCCAGTTCGCCCACTCCGGCTACGTCGCCTACGTCGTCGAAGTGAAGGTCGGTGACGACAAGAAGATCGAAATCACACGAGCGTGGTCGGCGATCGACATCGGCCGGCAGGTTGTGAACCCGAGCGAGTCGACCAACCTGGTGCAGGGTGCGTTCATCGAGGCGATGAGCCACATGATGGCGTGGCAGATCACCATCGACAAAGGCCGCGTCGTGCAGCGCAACTTCAACAACTACCAGCCGACGCGCATGTCGCAGATCCCGGCGTCGGTCGAAGTGAAGTTCCTGCAGACGAACTACGATCCGACGGGTCTGGGCGAGCCGGCGCTTCCGCCGGCGATCCCGGCGATCACCAACGCGATCTTTTCAGCAACGGGAGTTCGGATCCGGTCGGTGCCGCTGGCGCCGGCAGGGTACGGCTGGGTCTAGTTCGCAGAAGAAACAAAAAAAGGCCGGATTCCCTCGCGGGAGTCCGGCCTTTTGTTTTTGCCGACGCCGACCTTACTCCTCTCGATCCAGCAGATCCCTCAGGGTCGCCGTCGCCTGATCGCGCGTGTCAAACAATTGATCAGCGGGGGCACGTGGCACCCGATCTCCCGCCGCAAACTGTTTAGGCAAGGCGATGATGGCGAACTTGTGTGTGATCGGATCCTCGTAGAGGGCGTACTTCATGCGCCGGCGCGACGTGACACCCGAACACCGCGCGCTCCGCTGACGGCATCCTCGATCAACTCGAATACGACGACGTCGCCGATTCGTAGCGTGTTGAAGGTCACACCGTCATGAAGATCTGCGCGATGAAAATAGATGTCGCCCGCGTTCCGGACCCGGATGAACCCGTCGCCGTGTCCGAGGCGCAGTCGAGCGACTCGGCCGCTTTTCGGTGTCCCGATAGGCGTCTTGGGCAGACCGGGTGCCGGGCGTCGTTTCGAGGTCGTGTCCATGATCACTTCCATTGTTTGGCGCTATACCGGCGGGCCTGCGTCCTCGCCGCGTTCCATATGTCGCCGCAATTCGTACATCGCCAGTAGCTGTCGGCGTCTGGGACCTTCGCCGTCGTCACAATCGACGACGACTTGCAGGTGGGGCACGATGCGGGTTTGACCCAGTCGGACGATGAATGAACGACAGATGTCATCGGGCCTCCCCAACGTCCTTGCTTTGGTGAGGGCTGGAGGCCGATCTGGTCCAGACTTCAGGAAAGCGACCGTGAGCCTCCAAGTATACGCTTCCGCGGCGCATCGGCCCATCGCGAACCGCGTCGGCTACCAGCGTGGCTCCGACCGACGACGATGATCGCCGCCGCCAAAACCGCCGCCGCCGGATGACGTTTTGGGCCGAGCTTCGTTGACCGTCAGGCCGCGACCACCCAGTTGGTATTGATTGAGCTCGGCGATCGCCTTCTGCGCGTCGGCGTCCGAGGCCATTTCGACAAAACCGAAGCCGCGGCCTCGCCCTGTCGCCTGATCGCGCATGATCGTCACCGTGTCGACCGCTCCCGAGCGCCCGAACAACTCCTGAAGATCGTTTTCTCCCGTGTCGTACGGCAGGTTTCCTACATACAATTTGCGACCCATATACTGACTCCTTCGTCGCGAATGCGACGACTTGCGGCACCGCGATGGCCCGCGCGTTCCGATATCCACCATGGACTCGGCTGAATGTCGTCTTGAGCTAAGCAGAACGTGAGGAGGAGCGAGTCAGCAAAGGCTCGTTACGCCTACAGGCGGCACAGCACGCGGCAAGATCCGACGAAGCGATCGTAGCACAGAGTAATCATGACCCGCGTATCAGCCGCCTGAACAGTCGAGCCAGTTTGCTCAGAGGTTTCTTCGGCCGGCGTTGGCTGGCCGCGCCTCCGCCTTCGAACTCGAACTGGCGTCGCTCGAGCTCCGAGAGCTGCGGTCCGCGATCCCACGCCGCACGCCGAAGTTCGGCATCTTTCATACCCCATGAGAGCACGTCGCCGATTTGCAGACTGTCGCCTTGTGCACACCCCCAACGGACCGCGCGATCAGTCCGCGCGGCCTCCGACGATCACGTCGTACACGTAGTCGATGAGGCCGCGCAGCCGGACGGCATCCTCGCGATCGATGTTTCCGCTCGCCATGCGGGGCAGCGACGGCACCGCAACGGCGTGCGACGTGATCAGCGCGGCCGCGATGACCGCTTTGGCATGTAATTCTGTCGAGTCCATGTGACCAGCGTCCTTTCAGACAGTTGAAGTCCCGGTTACGAACGGGCCGCCGCGAGCTTGGCCTCGAGTATCGCAATCCGTTGCAACGCCTTGTTCCTCAAGGCCACGGCCTCGCGCGCAATGGAGACTTCGCCGACACGCTCGACGCGCGGAACGCGGCGGTCGAGCGCCGCAATCAACTCGTGCAAATGACGGAGTTTCTCCGTCAGATCGATCTCAACGGCTTTCTTCTGCGCCATCGCATCCTCTTTGACCCCACGGCAGTCAACGTCGTGAGCATACATCGACCCGGCAAATCCATCTCTGTACGCTTTGGGACACGGAACGATGCGGCACCCGGGCTACGCTGCTGGGTGATGCAGAGGCCCGAATGACCGGATCCGTGAAAACAGTGCTCACTCCGACCGGCTCGGTGCTCGAGCGCGTGCTCGACACCAGGAGTCGCGCCGCCTACGACGGCCTCGACCCGCAAGCTTATCGAAGGCTCTTCGCTGCTCAGCAGAAAAGCATGTGGGGAAGACACTGTCTACGACTTTCGGCGTTAGCCGAGGGCCAGGACATCGTCGCCAGCGCCGAGTGGTACGACCTCACCGGAGCACTCGACGGACGGTCGCTCCGCATCTGTGGCATTCGCCGAGTATGGACGTCTCCGTCTCGGAGCGGACTCGGCGAGGCGAGAATGCTGGTCGACGCGATCCTCGCAAACGCCGTCGAACAAGGCGCCCAAATGGGTCTCGTGATCTCGGATTCCGAGCCGGACGACGCCGTGGGCAGCGGCTTCGAGACGATTCGTTTCACCGATCTCACCCTTGCCGTGGCGCAATCGCCTCGGCACGGTGCCCCAATGGCGACGGTGCGCGCAGGCGAGGTGCGTGATCTCGCCGCGATTGCGGCGATGGGAAACGTACGGGCGGAGCCATTCCGGTTTCACTTCGAACGTGATGTCGACTTCGTTCAGTACGTCATCACCGCAAAGCGGTTGCTCGCAGGGCTCGTCACTGCAAACAGGCGGACCCTCCAGTTCTTCATTGTTGAAGAAGGCATCACAGCGGCAGCGTACGTAGTACTGAGTGTCGCCGGCGACGTCTGGACCATCGAGGAGTGCGGCGATCGCGATCCGTGCGGCGCGCGCGTGGGTGCGTTGCTGCAGGCGTTGATCGCACGCGAGCCAGCCAAGGCGCCGCCGACGATCCGCGGCCGGTTCCCGGCAGGGTTCCTCCCGCCTCAGGCGACCATCGTGTCGTCCACGCCTTCGACCCAAAGTATCAGCCTACGGATGCTGAAGGCCGGCGCCGCCGCGCCATCGCTGTCGTGTGACGACGTCCTTCTCTGGCCCGACGATCTCCTCTGACGCGCACGCTGGCGCGCCGTGAGTCTCGAGTCCGGGGTTCACCAGAAGAACGTGTAAAGGAGCCCGACGGCTATCGAGAGCGCACTCAGGAAGATTGTGAGACGTACACGCACTCGGCGCTCGTGCACCCGTCCTCGCGTCACCCACCCGGCCCACCTCTTATCGAAATCCGTTTCCAGTGTGCGAAGCGCCACGTCAGTCGACAGCATGTTCACCCCGCCGTCGAGTGTGCCGGTCCCCAGCAGTATTCGCTGTGCCATTGAGCACAGCGCCGCGAACCTGTCCGATAATGTTTAACCGATGGCACGACGAGCGAAGGGCGCGTTCGACGCCCACGCATTCCTCAATGCCACGGGCATGTCGAAACGGACCGTGGAGTATCCGGTCGGAGCGGCGGTCTTCACGCAAGGCGATCCGTGCGACACCATCTTGTACCTGCATCACGGCAGCGTAAAGCTGTCAGTCGTGTCTCGTTCAGGCAAAGAGGCCGTCGTCGGCGTCGTGGGCCCTGGCGACTTCTTCGGTGAAGGCGCGCTGGCCGGCCAGCCGCTGCGCCTGGCGACGGCGACGACCATGATGCCGAGCCGAATCCTGGTGATTCCGAAACGTTCGATGGTTCGGTTGCTCCACCAGCACCACGAGATCTCCGATCGATTCATCGCGTACATGCTGGCGCGCAACACCAGGCTCGAAGAAGATCTCGTCGATCAGTTGTTCAATAACAGCGAAAAACGTTTGGCGCGTACGCTCCTGCTGCTGGCCCGCTATGGCAGGCCGAATGGACCGCGACGGATGCTCCCGAAAGTCTCGCAGGAAGTGTTGGCGGAAATGGTCGGAACCACGCGCGCGCGCGTGAACGTGTTCATGAACAAGTTCCGGCGGCTGGGCTTCATCGAGTACAACGGCGGCATTGCCGTGCACGACGCTCTGCTGAGCGTCGTTCTGCACGACATGCCTTCGTCGCCCCACTGAATCCGGGCGGGTTCGACCTCAGCTGTGGCCGGTGTTCAATAAGAGACAGCGACCCTTATCTGCCTGCACGAGACTGGCATCGTCCAGGAGGAGCGCTGACCGCCAGAGCCCATCGGCCGCAAATTCACCTCGTCAATCCCAGCACGCAGTCGTTCGGCGTCGCTGTCATCACACCGCGCTGGCTGTACGTACTGGCTGCCGCGACGGGTCGTGAGTGGGGCGATCCGCTCATCGTCGATGAGACGCTCGAACCGCTCGCCGTCGACACCATCCAGCCGGGCGATGTCGTCGGCATTGGCATTCACACGGGCAACGCACTCCGTGGCTATGAGCTCGGCCGAGCGCTGCGCGAGCGGGGGGCGTGGGTCGTGTACGGAGGGATTCACGCGACGCTGTTTCCTGAAGAGGCGGCGACGCAGGGATGTGCGCACGCCGTGGTTCGGGGCGACGGCGATCTGATCTGGCGGCGCGTTGTCGAAGATTGTCTCGCGGGACAACCGCTGCCCGTCTATGACGGCGGGCGCGTCTCGGGCGACGAGTTCGTATCGGCGCGATGGGACCTGTTGCCGGAGCGGCGCTATATGTGGGGCTCAGTGCAGACGGTTCGCGGGTGCCCCAAGCACTGCTCATTCTGTTCCGTGTGGAGAACCGACGGCCAGGAGCCCCGGCAGCGCGCAGCGGATCGTGTCGTTCGGGAAATCGTCGAACTGCGGCGGCTTGGGTTCCGGTTCATCGCCTTGGCGGACGACAACTTCTACCCGGTGACGTTTGACGATCTGGCGCAGGCGCGGCGCCGGTCCGATACCGGACGCTTGCGCGAACTCGAGGCGCTCCGGCAGGAACGTTTCGAGCTGATGGCGCGCCTGGCACAACTGCCTGACGACTTGATCTTCTACACGCAGATCACGATGGAGGCGGCGGAGGATCCGGCATTCCTGGACGCCATGAAGCGCGCGAAGATTCTCGGAGCGCTGGTCGGCGTGGAATCGGTCACGCGTGCCGGGCTCAAGGACGTGTACAAAGGGTTCAATCTCCACGGTGACGAACTAGCGGCGCGCCTTCGAGCGTTCCGTCGTCACGGCATTCACGTCCTGGGCTCCTTCATCTTCGGACTCAACAGCGATACACGCGACACGTTCGACGCGACGGTGGCGCTTGCCGAGCAGGCTGACCTGACGTTCGCGCAGTTCGTCCTCTTGACGCCATTTCCCGGGACCGTTGATTTCGAGAAGTGGGCCGCCGACCAACAGCATCGCGACACCACGATCGACGGCGTACCGCTCACGCAGCACTGGCTGATTCCGGAAGGGCGTCGGCCGAGACTGTACTCCGCGCATCCGACGATGTCCCTCGAGGACATTCGGCTTGGCACACAGCGCGCGTGGGACCGGTTCTACAGCTGGCGGCGCGTCTGGACCCGTTCGGGCGTCGTGCGGTCGCTGCGCGGGCGCATCGCGTTCGTCTTGATCTCGAAGATGTATCGACAGATGTATGCGAACACAGGGATCGCGACCGACAGCGCACGCGTAGAACGATCAGCTCGCTGGGCCAAATGGCTCGGTCGTGCATGCAGGCATTTCTTTCTCGGCAATCCGATGCCCGACCTCGCCATGCCGAATGAGCCGCTCGAGCCAGCGGCGAACTGACAGCGAGACACCTTGCCTGGCGCGTTATCCAGCCCGGGCTCACCATTTGGTCCCGCGAGCCTTGGCGGCTCGCGAGACCAGTCGAGACTAGCGTCTACGGCAACACTCGAATGAAGCCGAACATGTGGTCCTGGAAGTGCGGAAGGAACGTGCAGACCGCGAGATAGCGGCCGGGCTCCGCGAAGTTGACGTTTTCGACGCGATCCTGCGGCAACCCGAACGGGCTCAGACCGCGATACACGCGGTTGACCGGATCGTCGACCACCGGCGGAAATCCCACCGGGGCGCCGGGGATCGGCGTCAACACGGCGGTGCTGATGTCGTCGAAGTTTGTTCCTGGCCCGTAGACGGTCACCAAGTGAAAGCCGCTGATGTGGAAGTTGATCGTGCCGCCGGCTTTGATCTTCGCCTCAAACGGAATCAGCTTGTGCACGTTCGCAGTGATCGGCGAACTGTTCGGGAACCGGTCGAGCGCCGGGCTCGTGTGCCACTGGCCGAAGCTGACGTCGGCGTTAGCCATCGGCCCGTCGACTTCGTCGCCGTGATCGTGCTGTCCAGCTGCGAGCACCGGCGCCGCAATGCCTCCCGCGAGGACTGAGGTAACAAACTGTCTTCGCTTCATGCTGACCTCCCGTTGTGCGACGAACGAACCGTCGCTGTGAGTGGGCCCGTGATGGATGCGGCGCGGCCAGGGCAATCGCTGTGCCGACGTGTCGCACGCGCCACGTCTGGCGTTTCGTGAGCTGCAGCGCCGCGACGCTTACCGGCGCGGAAAGAACTTACTCGCCCGGTAAGCGTCTGGCTGCAGTTGAGCTAGTTGGGATGGATGGCGACAAGCAGCGGCGCGATGTCGAACGAGATGCCGACCCGGCTCTGAAACTCCCTCCTCGCCGTGTAGCGGCTCACCACGTTCCCGTAGTCGGCCGCGGTTGCTGTGCCGCCGAAGTACGCGCTCTCGTACTGTAGGTGCACGAGTCGCGAAACGCCGCGCGCCCGACCAGTGAAATGCACGAAGCCAAGCGGCGTGAACGTGACGCGAATCGCCGGCCCGGTCCGCCACAGCGTGGAGGCGGTGTAGGCGATGCTCGTGGCCGTCGCCGGCTGCGTGTCGTCTGTCAGGCGCACCCACTGGATCGCGCCGCCGACGTCGACGACCGAGTTGAGCCGGTGCATGTACGCGGCCTCGATGGTGAGCTGCTTGACCGTGCGGCGGTCGAACGGATCGTCGGTGAACAACTGCGTGCCGCCGTTGTCGCCCCAGTTCACGTTCAACATGAACAGCCCCCGCACTTTCGAGGCGTCGTCGGTATAGCAGTTCCAGAACTGCTGTCTCATAGAGTCGCCAGACGCGGCGTCGCTCGACAGGCACGCGACGCGGATGTCGAATCCTTTCGCCCACGAGTACGGGCCAGGGCCGCTCCAGCCTTCGATGAACTCGATAATCGGCGAATCTGCATGGGCGACGCTCGAAACCGCCAGCAGCGCGCCTGCGGCAAGCAAGATGAGTCGTTTCATTTGTCGTGTCCTTCTTCTGTGAGCGGCGGCGGGCCGCTGAAGATGTTTTCAGTGATTCCCGAGCGCTTCACCTTCGGATCGTCGCGCGGAACCCTACGATTTCTTGGCGGACTGAGCTCGGGACAATGCACGAGCGATTCAATGGGCGACTCTCCGAGTAGATAGCAGCGCTCTCCGGCATAGTCCACGCGCTCGAACGCGCTGTCGTAAATCACGCGGTAGGGCAGCACGCCCATGAAGATCGCCCCGACGAGCGGCAGAGCGGCGAGCAGCAGCGCGCCGCCGCCGCGCCGGCTGGGATGACGCGCGCGAATCTGCGCCACGCGATAGAAAGCAAATCCAAACGCCATCATCAGCGCCGTCATCACCACGCGGAAGTTCGCCGTGGCCTCACGATGTCCCGGCCGAAGCGGAAGCATGCGTTCCAGCGGCATGGTGCTGATGCTTCTGGTCATGATCGCGTCGATGACCGTCCTGTACCGCCACGAGACGATGCCGAGTGCGACAATCCCGAAGGCGGCACAGGCCTGCGCGAACCGCAGCGGATCGTTGAATCCCAACCGCGTGCTCAAATCGCGTGAGCGCTTTTCGCCGCTCGTCAACAACTCGTCGACGCGGCGAGACAGCCTGAGCGCGGACAACCCGAACTTTCCAGCCCACACAGCCAGCAGAATGAGCGCCGCATACACGATCAGCGGCACGATCGACTTCCGGCCGAACGTCAGCCACACGGACAGAGACTCGCGGTCGAACGGAGCGGTGCGCCCAAGTGTCTCGTTGAACCAGTACGTTTCCAGGTAGCCGAGAAACCAGACGAGTGCGACGGCTGTTGCGACCGTACCGGCGGCCCGCAGCGCCTTCGATCGCAGCCGACGTGGGGCTCGCGTGACGCTGTCGGGAGCGACGAGAGGATACAGTGCACCGAGATCGATCAGCGCTTTCTCGAGTTCTGCGGCCGTCTGATATCGCTCGTTCGGATCGACAGCGAGCGCTTTTGCGATGACGTCCGCGACCTCCGGAGGGACATCCGGATTGTCCTGGTCGGGCCGAAGCAGACGTCTACTCAACAGCGCAATCAGCTCGAGAGGATCCGTCGACGCAAAAGGACGGTGACCCGCGGTCATCTCGTAGAGGACGACGCCGAGACTGTAGATGTCCGACCGATGATCGACTCGGCCGCCGTGAAGCTGTTCGGGCGACATGTACGCCGGCGTGCCCGGCTGAGGGACGGCGCGAGTCTTCGTCTCGATGCCGCCGACTCCGGATGGCCACGCGCTCTCGCTGGTCAGCAGCGACATCGCTTGTGCGATACCGAAGTCGAGCACCTTGACCGACCCACTGCGCATCACCTGGATGTTGGCGGGTTTCAGATCGCGATGCACCACGCCCTTGCCGTGCGCGGCGCTCAACGCCGACGCGAGCTCTCGGCCGATCGCCAGCGTCCTGGGCAGCGACATTCGTTCCCGCCGTAGTTCGTTCGCCAGGCTGTCGCCTTCGACGTACTCCATCACGAGGTACGTCCGCGCGTCGTGCTCGACGACGTCGTAGACGGTCGCGATGTGCGGATGATTGAGGCGGCCGGCCGTCCGCGCTTCGTCGAGCAACTTGCGGCGCAGAGCCTTTTCCGACTCACGCGCGGTCAGGCATTTCACCGCGACCTTGCGGTGGAGGTCGGTGTCGGTGGCGAGGTACACCTTGCCCATGCCGCCTTCGCCGAGCCGATCGAGGATGACGTAGCGATCGATGCGCGCGCCGGGCGGCAGGTCGACATCGGCCTCTTGGGGCGCGATCAAATCCGGGACCGCCGCGACGGATCGAAGGAAGTTGTCGTCGGACTGCTGGAGCAGCGCGTCGACTTCGCGTCTCAACTCAGGATCGGGACAGTGCGTGTCGAGGTAGGCGGACCGCTCGGCGACCGGCAGTTCGAGGACCTCGGCCAGAATCGCCTTGGCTCGTCGCCAGGCGTCGGCATCCGTCGTCGTGGAGTCCTTGTTTGCAGGCATCGCAGTGGCAGTCATACCACCGTTCATGTACATGGCTACGCGCAGGGAACTCAGGAAACGGCTCACGCGAGGTCCGCCTAAAGGCGGACACTACCTAGGTCACCGACCGCCGAGGAAGCCCGCCAAGTGGGCGATCACGTCCCGGGCGTCGTCTTCGGCCCCGTAGATGAAACTCGACTTCCGCCGGCGGAGCAGCGGCAGGCCGAGCGCGTAGAGACCCGGCGCCTCGACGATGCCGCCGTCGTGACGGAGGTAGCCCTTGTCGTCGAGCACTGGCACCTGCAGCCAGCTGTAGTCGGGACGAAACCCCGTCGCCCACACGACCGATCGAATCTCTCCACGTCGCAAGTCGATCGAGAGGCGCGAAGACTCCGGCGTGCGCGTGGGTTCGAAGCGCTCCGGTGCGGGGAAGTCGCTGTCGCGCATATGCGTGTGCGCCCACTCGTCGAACGTGTCGAGCAGGCGGTTCATTTTGAGATCGGCGAGCGCGAACTGATTGCGCAGGCCTCCAGAAAACAACGCGCGTCCATCGCGGATGGCCGAGAGGCGGCCGACGATCTCGACGCCGGCCGCGCCGAGCGCATTCAAATCGAGCGTCATCCGTGCCGGCGTGCCGACGAGCTGCGGCGAAGGAAGCCGTCGCGCGCGCACGAGATCGTCGACCTCGTCGTATCGCTGGTTCCACACGCCGGAGACGTCCATCCACCACAGCACGTCGCGTCCGCGATACGTTCTCGGCAGCCGCACATGCTCGCCCACCGACAACGTCACATGGCGGCCGCAGCGCTGAAGCTCCTCGGCGAACTGCACGCCAGTGGCCGACGCGCCGACGACGAGCACGCCGCCGTCCGGCAGACTGCCGGCATGGCGGTATTCGAAGGGAGTGAAGCTGGCCACGGAATCGGGCAGCGCCGCGCGCAGCGCCGGCACGACCGGCACGTTGCACGCGCCGCTCGCCAGCACCACGGCACGGCATTCGAGCACACCTTGCGTTGTCGCGACGTGATAACCGGCGTCGTGACGGGTGACCGACGTGACCGCCGTCTGCGTGCGAATGGGCGCGGCGGCCGTCGAGGCGTAGCGCGAGATGAAGTCGACCACCTCGCGCACGTCCATGTAGCCGTCGGGATCGGGGCCGTCGTAGCCGAATCCCGGCAGGCGGCTCTGCCAATTGGGCGTCAGCAGCCGCAGCGAATCCCAACGCTCGCGGCGCCACGAATTCGCGACCTCGCCGCGTTCGAGTACGACGTGATCGATCGAACGCTCCGAGAGACAGCGGCTCGCTGCGAGGCCGGCGTGGCCGGCCCCGATGACGACGGTGGCGAGGCGTGCGATGGTTAGACCACTTCGACGGTGACGTTCACCGGGTTCGTTACGATGTCGTACACGGCCGAGCGCTTCTGCGACTGCGC
>Ga0097621_100001717_pt1 | contig 14976 bp, 7 predicted proteins | sample KBSMisM72_FD_73165 | JGI IMG/M metagenome (GOLD analysis project Ga0097621, IMG submission 73165) | Miscanthus rhizosphere microbial communities from Kellogg Biological Station, Michigan, USA - KBS Miscanthus M7-2 (version 2) (version 2) | ecosystem: Host-associated > Plants > Roots >... | reverse complement strand
CGTCTTCGGATCCATCTGCCACTGCCACGTGTCCTGCACCGGCAGCGCGATCGCCTTGCCGCGGCCGTAACGCTGGTAGGCGAGGACGATCTGCTCCTGCTTGCGGCCGTCGCTGCCGGTCAGCAGCGTCGTCGCGCCCGGCTTGACCTCGCGGATCGCGTTGACGCTCGACACCGGCGCCATCTGCGTCCATTTCGCGCTCGATGCCTTCTCGTCGCCGGCGATCTGCAGAACCGGGAAGGTCGCGCCTGCCCGCGTCGGGTGCGGCTGGAACAACTCGGAGAAGTATTTCGGGTTCGCGTTCTCGAGGACGACCGGCAGCACCTCGCCGACCGGCGTGCCGCCCCAGCCGCCTTCGGCAAACGATCGACGGCCGCCGAGCATCAGCAGCCCGCCGCCGCGCTTGTTGACGAAGTCGGCGATCATCCGCAGCTGTTCCGGCGTGAACGACGCCGCTTCAATGCTGCCGAGAATCAGGCCGCGATACGCGAACAGCTCCTCGCGCGTCTTCGGGAAGCCGCCGATCAACTCGTCCGGGTGTCCGGTGGTCAGCGATTGACGGTAGTACTTGTTCTCGGCCGTGCGATCGAGCGAGACGACCTGGAGGTTGGTGTCGCCGGCGACGCCGGCGCGCAGGAACTTGTACTCGAACCGCGGCTCGCCCTCGTAGTACAGCACTTTCTCGGTGCGATCGTTGACCTGAATCAGCGCGTCGCGCGCGTTGTTCTGCGTGACCTGCTCGCCGGCCTGCGTCGGCACCTTGAACTTGAACGTGCGCGCACCCGCCTCGCTCGCGGTGAAGCGCACCTTCACCGTCGCCGACTCGCCGTCGGGGGGCAGGGTGACTTCCTGCGTGCTCACGATCCGGCCGTCGTCCTCGACGCTGAGCGGGATCGTCTGCCCGCCGTAGCCGGTCTGCGACAGCACGACGTCGACGACCAGCGCCGTGCCCTTGAGCACGCTGCGCGGCGTCTCGACGCGGGTCACCTGCACGTCGTGCGCGAATCGTTCCTGGCCGACGCCGACGGTGAACACCGGAATCGAGCGGGCTTTCATGCTCGCCAGGGTCTCGTCGAGCGCGGCGTCGGACGTGTCGGCGCCGTCGCTCACCATCACCAGGCCGGCGAGCGGCAGACCCGAGAGCTCGTCGCGCGCGCGGTCGAGCGCCTGCCCCAGGCGTGTCGCCGTGCCGTTGAACTTCAGATCCGCGGCGGACGCGACGCGATCGGATGAGGACGCGAAGCTGAAGAAGCGGACGACGAAGCGCTGCGAAAGCGCCTCGAGCAGCTTCGCATTCGGCCCGGTGAGCTGCTGCTGGATGAAGGTGCTGCGGGTCTGGCCGTTCAGGTCGGCGATCGACATGCTGCGCGAGTCGTCCACCAGCACGCCGAGAAAATTCTGCTGCGGGACCGCGGCCTTGAGCACCAGCGCCGGGCGGAAGAGACAAAAAAGGAGGACGGCGAGCGCTGCGAGGCGCAGGCCGACCAGGACCACGCGGTCGCGCATTCGCTCCGACGCCGCTACTCCCCGATAGGTGAGCAGCGCGAGCAGCGCGATCGCCGCCGCCGCCGCGACCGCCAGCAGGACCGGGCGCGAGAGGCCCCAGGTGAAGTCCCCCTGCTGGAACATGAGGGGCGGATACTTGAACAGGAGCCGGAAGATCTTTTCCACCACCAGGCGCTCATTCTAATACTGGAGCGCCGGCGAACGTGTGGAACGTCTATGACGTGATTTTGTTGAACCGCACTCGGAGCCTGGCGTAGGCGAGCAGCGCCACCTCCGCGAGGACGAGGCTGCCGAGCATCCAGTCGCTCAGCCTCGGCGGCGCCGGCCGCGGCGGCGCCGCGGGCCGCGCCGGCGGCAGGAAGGTGTCGATCTCGCAGTTGGCGGCCGCAATGGCCGGCTTGAATGCGGCGGCGGCCTTGTTCTCGTGCCAGGCCCGCTCGGCGACGGCGCCGATCAGCTTCTTTTCGCCCGCCACTTTCTCGCCCGGGTCTTTCCCATATGGGGACGCATGTTCGATTTCGGCATTGAGCTCCGCGCCGACCAGCACCGCGAGCGCAGACAGGTAGAACCACAGCATGAGGACGATGACGCCGCCGATGGTGCCGTAGGTCGCGTTGTAGGAGGCGAAGTGCGAGACATAGAACTTGAACGCCAGCGAAATCAGCAGCCACAGCGTCGTCGCAAAGAGGGAGCCGGGGGTGATCCAGATCCATTCCTGGACGGCGTCCGGGGCGTAGTAATAGATCAGCGCGACGCCGAGCGTGACCAGCGCGAAGATGACGGGCCACTGAAGGACCTTCCAGCCCAGCGCGAAGGCCGGGCCCATGTGGGCCCAGTCCGCGACTTTTTCGCCGAGCGCCGGACCGACCAGCACCAGCGCGAACGAGATCACGATGAAGATCGCGAGCGCCACCGTCAGGCCGAGCGCGATCAGCTTGACCCGCCACCACGGCCGCGCCTCCTGGATGTCGTACGCCTGGTTCAGCGTGCTGATGATCGCGTCCAGCCCGGATGAGGTGCTCCAGATCGTCCCGAGCATGCCCAGGGTGAGCAGCCCGCCGTTCTTCTCGTGGGCGATCTTGAGGATCTGATCCTGAATGATCGAGAGCACCTCACTCGGCGCGACGCGGGCGAGGTTGCCCGTGATCGCGTCGAGCAGCCCGGCGATGGGAAGAAAACTGACGATCGCGACGAGAAACAGCAGCGCGGGGAAGAGGGCCAGGAAGAAGTAATACGCCAGCTGCGCCGCGAGGCCCAGGCAGTCGTCCGCGAGGACCTCGCGATAGGTGCGCTTCGCCAGCTCCGTCCAGGAGATGGGGATCTTCAGCGCACCGAGCATCAACGGACCCGCGCGCGATCGCTCAGGCCGGTTCCGACGGTGGGCGTCCAGGACGGTGCGTCGCTGGCGGGAAACGACTCGGCCGACTCGTCGTGGACCCGATCGTCCGACCTCAAGCCGGCCCGCTCGAGCGCGCTGCAGTACCAGCGGCGGACGTCCGAGAGATCCCCTTCGCCGGTCAGCGCCCACCACGCCAGACTGCCACCGAGGCCGGCGAGCAGCCATCCGGGAACCGAGCGCTGACGAATGCCCTGCACGGCGAGCGCGCCGCCGCCGATGCCTACGAGCCACCGGGTCACGGCGAGCTGCTCGCGTGTCCCGTCCCACCCACTGCGCTCCCAAACGCTTTCCACCTTGCGGTGGGTTGTCAGATTCAGTCCGTGCGTGTCAGTCATGCCGCGGATCAGATGCAAGTTTGGGGACACGTCCTTGCGCCGAGCCGCTGATGTGAATTCCTACACCCGGCGTCGTGTACCCAACAGGATTCAGTCGCGATCTGAGCCGCAGCCACGGTCGAGCTTCGACGCGGACGAGCGATCGCGCCTGTTTTTATGCACGAGATGGCAGTCGTCCGCACCCGGTCTTGAAACGTCGCTGGCATATGCGTTGCTTTTTTGACAGGTATTCCAGCAACTGTCTGATGGAGGTAGGTAGACGATGACGCCCGAGCGAAACCGACCGACCGAAGAAGAGCTCAGGCGAGTCCAAGGCGAGTTTCTCGAGATGCCCGGATTGCGCCTGACGGGGGCGCAGGCGCAGCGACTGTGGGGGCTCGATGCCGTCATGTGCGAAGCGCTCCTTGGCGCGCTCGTTGACGCAAAGTTTTTGTTCAAGACCCGCGATGGCGCGTTCATGAAAGTGGACCAGGCCGCGCCGTTGAGGGCGTCGCTCTCGAAACACTACGCGGGAGCGGCCTGACTGTCGTCGATCAGCTAGCTTCCCCGCGCCGGCTGGGCAGTAATTCTTGCCATTGAGCCAATCACCAGCCGGCCGATCTGCCTTCCACATTCCCCGGGCGGCCGACCTTCGGGTCGCCGCCCGCGGCCAACCTCTCTCACGACATTCAACGCAGAGCTCGCGGAACTCGCAGAAAAAACGAGCGTTTCTCTGCGTGTTCGGCGGCTTCTGCGTCGATCGTCGTAGACTCCTGTCGTGGAACGGCTCCTGGTGGCGACGACCAACGCCAACAAAGTGCGCGAGATCCGTCAGTTCCTCGCCGGCATTCCTTTCGACATCGTGACGCTCGACGGTTGGCCCGGCGTGGCCGCGCCCGAAGAGACCGGCAGCACGTTCGAGGAAAACGCGCGAGCCAAGGCGTTGTACTACGCCGCCGCCACCGGGGAGTTGACGGTGGCCGAAGACTCGGGACTGTCGATCGACGCGCTCGGGGGCGCGCCCGGCGTGGAGTCCGCGCGTTTCGGCGGCGTGACGCTGCCGTATCCGGAGAAGTTCGCCTTGATTGACGCGGCGCTGCGCGAGGCGGGCGATCGCGAGAGCACGGCGCGTTTCGTCTGCGCGCTCGCGCTGGTGCGCGGCGATCGCGTCCTGTTCGAGGCGCGCGGAACCGTCGAAGGGCGTATCTCGCCGGAGCCGAAGGGGCAGGGCGGCTTCGGCTACGATCCGATATTCTTCTACCCGCCTTACCGCCAGACGCTCGCGGAAGCCGGCGACGCCAAGGCGGCGGTCAGCCATCGAGGCCAGGCGTTTCGCGCGCTGCGCACCTTTCTCGAGTCCGCGTGAAGCTTTCGCACTGGCGGCGTCGGGCGCTCGCGGTCCTTCTGGTGCTCGCGTCGGCGACCGCGGCGCCGGCCGCGCCGGTGTTTCCGGTCCGGTCCAGCGCGAATCATCGCTACCTGACCGACTCCAGCGGCGCTCCCTTTCCCATCCTGGGCCGCACGGCGTGGTTCGTCCTGTCGCTGACGACCGACGACTACCGCCGCTTCATCGACGACACCGCCGCGCGCGGCTACACCGCGATTGAACTGCATGTGGTGAACCACGACCCGCGCGGCAACCGTCCGCCGCTCGACGGCAACGGCAATCCTCCTTTCCTCAAGCGCCTCGACGGGACCGCGTGGAATGGCGCTCTCTCCGGCTACGGCAACATCAGCGCAGAGGCGCCCGACTTCACGACGCCGAACGAGCAGTACTGGCGGTTCGTCGACGGCTTCCTCACGCACTGCGAGTCCAGGGGCCTTCTCGTCTTCATGTTTCCGGCATACGCGGGAACCGGTGGTGGCGAACAGGGATGGATGCGTGAGATGGTGGCGAACGGCGCCCGCCGGATGCAGACCTACGGCGCCTGGATTGCCGCGCGGTACCGGCATCAGAAGAACATCGTCTGGATGATGGGCGGAGACATGGGCACGAGCCGGGACGTGTTCAACCCGCCGCAGGCAGACGCGGAGCGCGCGCTGCTGACGGGCCTCACCAGCGTGCCGGGTCAGCAGTCCACGCTCTTCAGCGCGGAGTGGGCGACCGAGTCGATCGGCACGGATCAACCGGCGTTCGGCGCCGCCATGACGATCAATGGTGCGTACTCCTGGACGGGCGACGTGGTCGCCCAGGGCCGTCGCGCATACGCGCGCGATCCAGCCGTGCCGGCGTTCCTGCTGGAGGAGCCGTACGACGAAGAAGGGCCGGATGGCAATCGCGTGAACGGGAACGCGGTGCAGCCGGTCCGGCGGTTTCAGTGGGCCGGCTGGCTCTCGACCATCGGCGGCGTGATTTCGGGCAACGGGTACGTCTGGCCCTTTCGCGACGCGACGTGGCGTGATTGGCTGACGGCGATTCGCGCTCGCCTGCATGCGCCGGGTCATCTCTGGCAGATCCCGGCCCCGGGCTGGCGCGATCACCTGGATTCGGAAGGTGCCCGCGACACGTCGAGGCTGAACGCGTTCGTCGCGTCGATCGCCTGGCATGAGCTGGTTCCGTCCGGCCTGGGCGGAATGCGGACGCTGGTGACGCCCGGCGGTTCGTCGGTGAGCGCCCCCGACTACGTCACCGCCGCCGCAACCCCCGCCGGCACGCTGTTGATCGCGTACGTGCCGCCGGCGCATCGAGGACCGATCGAGGTGGACATGAGCGTGATGACGGGGCTCACGCGCGCCCGCTGGTTCGATCCGACGAGCGGAGCTTACACGGCCATCTCGAGCGGCCTGGTCAACGCCGGGACGCGCAAGTTCTCCACGCCCGGCCTCAACCGCGCGGGCGCAGCGGACTGGATCCTCGTACTGGATCGCCAGACCCTGGCCGCGGCGAACGCGATCTACGGAATCAGGCCATAGACGGTCAGCGAGTTCACGGTCGCGACGAACACCTTGCCGTTCGCGACCAGCGGCGCACTGAACTTGGCTGCGGCGCTCAACTTATCGCGCGTTCCCGCCTGGGTGCTGTTGTAGAGCTCGGTCGCCAGATCCGCCGGGTCGTAGGCGTGCAACACGCCGGCTGACGACGAGTCCGCATCCGAAACGGCCGTCGCGTTTCTCTCCACGCTCCACAGGATCGCGTTGGCGCTGCCATTGGCGGAGATCGCGAGCGTGCCGCCGGGATAGGCGTACACGTCCGAGGACCGCGACGCCGGTACGGTATTGAACAGGCCGTTCGTCAGGCGGAATGCCTGAATGGTGTCGGCCACGGGGCTGAAGTAGACGGTGCCATTGAAATAGACCGGCGCGCTGTAGTTGCCCGGCTCCGGCGTGCCGTGGGGAAAGACGTTGATCAACGCCTGCACCGCCTGGTTGTTGTTGCCCGAGTTGAAGTGGCCCATGTTGTCCCGATCGATCAGGAACATCGACGCGTTCTTCCCGGCGCTGACGACGAGGTGCGGGTGCGTGCCGCTCTGGTCGGGCAGCAGCAGCACATCGGCGGAGCCGAGATCGAGATCGCTCGCATCGAGGCTCCCCTGATTGGACGGGGTGAAGTAATCGAGCACCGTGCCGTCGGGGCTGATCTTCACGAAGCTGTCGCCGTAGTCCTTGCCTCCGGAACTGGCGTCGAATTTTCCGTCGCCGGTGACGAAGTAGATGTTGCCGGCCGCATCGGCAGCCAGGCCGGCACCGCCCTGCCAGATCCCGCCGCCTTCGCCGTTCGGCGTCGTGTTGTAGACCAGGACCTGCTGGAGCGTGGCCGCGTTGTAGCCCAGGATCCAGCCGTGGTACGGCTGGATGTCGCCGTGGCTCGCGAACCCGAGGTAGACCACGCCGTTGTTCAAGAGCAGGCCGGTCCGCTGGTTCTGATGCAGGCTGTCGAACGCGATCCGGCCGGCATTCGATCCGTTGCCGGTCCCGGTCACGCTGGCCTGCAACACGACCGGCCCGCCGAACTTCTCGGCGCCGGTCGCGGTGTCGAGCGCGTGCAGCCGGTGCACGTAGCGGGTCGTGCCGGCCGCCACTTCCTTCGTCTTGGCGACGACGTACAGGGTGCCGCTCGACTGATCGATCACCGGCGTCCCGGTGATGCCGATCTCCGGAGCGATGTCGCAGCATTCGCTGGTGTCGGCTGCCGGAACGGTGTTCACGCCGGCGGCCGGGTTGATGAAGCTCACCTGCCACAGGGCGGTCGTATTCTGGCCGTCGCCGTCGAACGCGTACACCGAGTCGTGCTCGGTCGCGATGTAGACGACGTTGCGCAGACCCTTCCCGGGTACGTTCACACCGGGGAGATACAACGGCGAGGCGTGCGCGATGCCGTCAATCGGGTACGAGAAGAGTTTCCCGAAGGTGGCGGACGACACATTGGCCGGCGTCAACACCGTTTCGTTCAGGTTCTGGCCGGTCCTGAAGTTGTCGACGTAATGGGTCAGCGTCCCGGCATAGCTGGTGACATACACCGTGGCCGTGGAGGACTGCAGGTGATCGGTCGTCGCGACCGTCACGGTATGGGTGCCGGCGGTGTTCGGCGGTGAGTAGACGCCGGTGCCGCTGATCGTTCCCGAGGCCGCGGTTCCACCCACGACACCGTCTACCGACCATTCGACGCTGCCGGTGCCGTTGAACGTGAACTGCCGGGTCTCGATTGGCGTCACGACCGTGGTGCGCGGGCTGATCAGGAACCCGCCCCCGGTACCTGCCAGCGCAATCGTGTGCGGCGTACCAGGAGCGTTGTCGGCGATGGTGACGGCGGCGCTCGCGCCGCCCGCCGCCGACGGGGTGAACGTGGTGGTGATCACGCAGGTGCCGCCGGGGGCGACCGATGACCCGCACGTGTTGCTTTGGGCAAAGTTGGCGCTGTTGGCGCCCGTCACCGCGACGCTTTGAATCGTCAGTGAGCCATCGCCGCTGTTGGTCAATGTCACCGTCCTGGCACTGCTCGTCGTGCCGGCTGGCTGGCTGCCGAAGTCGACGCTGCCGGCGCTCAGGCTGACGACCGGGAAGGTGCCGCCGACTGGAGTGTTCATGTCGGACTGAATCTGGGTCGGTGTCAGCGCGACGTTGAACACGCGGACCTCGTCGATCAGTCCCTGGAAGAAATGTCCGGTGGCGGCGTTCCCGCCGATTTCCAACGCGCTGGTCGAGGTGAGGATGTTCCCGGTGCGCGGCTGACTTGCGACCTGAACGCCGTTGACGTACAGCCGCAGCTCGGCGCCGTCGTAGGTGGCGGCGAGGTGCGTCCAGGTGTTCACCGGCAGGCTGGCCGTTCCGATGGTCCAGCCGTTCGACGAGCTGATCGTCGCACCCGCGGCCGGCCGGCCGCCGGTTGTCGACGTCGCCTCGAGGTCGTAGTTGTTGGTCCCTTTGTAAATGACGTCGCGCCAGGCACTGCTCACCGTCGAGGGATTGACCCAGGCCTCGAGCGTCATGCCGCTCGTGAGATGCAGTGAGGCGGAGTCGGGAATCGTGATTCGCGCGGTCGTCCCGTTGAACACCAGGGCGCGGCCGTAGGCGCCCGCCGTCGTCCAGGTGGCGTTGGCAATCGTGCCGCTGTTTCCATAGCCCGAGGCATCGGACACGGTTGTTCCGCTGCCTTCATTGAACGAATAGGCGGCCACGAGCTCCGGGATCGTCGACAGCGTCGTCACCGTGGCGGCGTTGGAATAAGGGCCTTCGTTGCCGGTGGCGTCCTTCGCCCGCACGATGTAGGTGTAGCTGGTGTTGGGCGTCAAGGCGCCGTCGCTCAACACGGTGCCGGCCACGGTCTGAAGCTTCACGAAGTCGGTGCATCCCGAGCCCTGACACCGTTCGACGCGATAGGCGACCGCGCCGACGTTGTCGGCCGCCGCGCCCCAGCTCAGATCGACCCGCGTGCCGCTCGCGGCGACCGCCGTCAGCGTGCCCGGTGCGCCGGGCGCCTCGGTGTCCGGCGCGATCATCGTCACGTCGCTGGCCGCGTTGTTCGTCGTGTCGGCGTCGCCGCCTCCGCTCACGGTAGCGGTGTTCGTCACGCTGGCGTCGGCCGTTCCTGCCACCGTGACCGTCAGCGTAATCACCGGATAGCTGGCCCCGGCAGACAGCGCGTCGCTGCGCGTGCAGCTCAGCGTCCCCAGCGAGCAGGTCCAGCCGGCCCCGCTCAACGCCGTTGCGGTCAGGCCCGCCGGCAGCGCATCGGCGATCGTCACGACGCCGGCGGTGGGGCCGGTGCCGCGATTGGATACGCCGAGGCTATAGGCCGCGCCGGTTTGCCCCTGCACGAAATCGCCGGCGTGCGTCTTGGTGATGACCAGGTCGGAGGTCAGCGACGGGGCGGTGGCCGCCGGCCGGAACGCCGCCATGATCGCTCCCCAGTTGTCCGACGCGCTCAGGGTCATCGCTGCGCTCACGGCACCCGCCGTCGACTGACGCTGATCTTCGACCGCGAGCTTGGTGCTCGGAGCCGCAGGGACCCGCTCTTCGATCGCGTAGCCGCTGGCGGCGGTGGCTGTCGTCGGATTGGCCGTCGAGACGATCCCGATGATCAGATCACCGCTCGAGGTCGTCGTCGCGCTTCCGCTCGCCGCCGCGGCACTGGTGCCTTGCGCCGTCGAGGCGACGTCGAGTGAGTTTGCGGTCGCGAGACCCGAGTACTCCAGCAGCGCAAACCGCAGCGTGGCGCCGGCGATGGTATCGGCCACGGTTACGGTGTTGGAGCCGCCCGCGATGTTCTCCGCGTAGTAGAGCGCGAGCGAAGTACGATCCACCGTTTCATTGAGCTGGATCGCCTTGCGGTAGGTGTTGCCACGCGTGTCGGTGACCGTGAAGCCCTGGCCCATCTCACCAGCTCGAATGGCGACCGCGATCCAGTTGCCGGCGGTGTTGTTCGAGGCGAAGGCGAGAGACGACGAGGCGGTCGTGCCGGCGTCCTTGCTCGTGTGCTGGACCAGCGTGATGCTGGCAGTCGCGCCGCCGGTCGTCGTGGCGCCGGCGACCGGCGAGTAGCCGCTCAGATTGTTCGCGGCGTCCGTGGCGCGCACGCGATAGCTGTAGCTGGTCGACGCGGCCAGGCCGCCGCTGGTGTAGCTGGTACCGGAGGCAGTCCCGACCTGCGCGAAATTCGTGCAGCCCGCACCCTGGCACCGCTCCACCAGGTAGCTGGTGACCGCGACGTTGTCCGCCGAGGCGGGCCAGTTCAGGTTGATCTGGCTGCTTGCCGCGACCGTCGCCGTCAGGCTCGCGGGCGCGGTCGGCGCCTGCGTGTCCGACGCCGCCGGGGTCACGGCGGTTGCGGCGCTCGACGCCGCGCTGACGTTGCCGGCGGCATCGACGGCTCGCACCTGGTAGCTGTAGCTCGTCGCCGCGGCGAGACCGCTGTCGCTGAACGTCGTGCCCGAGGCCGGCGGCGCCGCCGCATGGCCGGCCGAGTCGACCAGATACAGCACCGCGTCGCCGCTGAACGGCGCCACGAACGATCGCGACGACGATCCGGCGGGTACAGAGGCCCCGGCGATCGTCGCGCCGGTCGAGGGGTTGTACCACTCCACCGTCAGTGTCCGCGCGCTGGACATCGCCGACAGATTCACGGTGAAACTGCCGCCGAACGGCGCGTACACCAGGTACTCGGCGCCCACGCTCGGGGTCTGGGCCAGGCACACGTTGGTCGAACAGAGCGAGCTCGCGGGCAGGACGTTGGCGAGGTTCAACTTGCGCGAATACCTCAGCATCGCTCCAAGATTGTCGCGGAAGTTGTCCCATCGCGTGTCGGGGCCCGCGCAGACGCCGTTGATCGGTGACGCACAGAGATTCCGGCCCTCGCGCGGATAGTTCAGGACGTACGGATCCATGAACACGACCTGATTGCCGGACAGGAAGTTGTTCCAGGCGTAATAGCGGTTGGAGTCGGCCGAGTTGTTCCACATCCCGTAGTTGCTGTGGTCCGAATCGTTGACGTTGACCTTGCACCGCGGCGTGCCGCTGCCGCAGCTGGTGGTCGGTGAATTGACGGTCCCGGGATTGATCCAGTCGGCCTGGCTGTTGATGATGATCGGATCGCTCGCGGTCAGACTCGCCAGTGTCCCGTAGCCGATTGGATGACGGGTCGGCTTGCCGGCCTCATACGCCCGGATGTGCGCGATCTGGTGATCGTTCCACCAGGTGGAGTCCGTCGGCGCTTCTTCGGAGATCAGCCAGAGCACGTTGGGCAGGTCGCTCAATGTGTCGATGACCTTCTCGACGAAGGCGTCCTGAAACGCGGTGATCGCATTGGGCGCGTTCATCGTCATCGAGCCGACGCCCGTGCTGCCCCCGGCATAGCCATCGTCTATTCCGTTGACGTTGTTCGCGCCGGTGAAGGGATACCCGTCGGTCGTGCAGCGGAAGACGTTGAGCCATTCGCCGGTGAACAGATAGACGCCCGCGTAGATGCCGGCGGCGTTCAAAGCCTGGGTGCGCGCCCGCAGGCGATCGAAATACGCCTGATCGAACGACGACAGATCGAATTTCGCCCCGCCATCGGTCGCGGTTCCCGGTCCGGTCCGCCGCCATGGATGCGGACCGACGGTGAAGTCGGGCGGGTTGCTCGCCGTGGTCGGCATGCCGCAGAACTTGGGCATTTCGGTCCGCCACAGGTAGGTCATGTTGTGGCCGTGGGCGACGAGGAAATTCACGAACGCCGGAAAGTCGACCGTCTGCAGCGAGCCGTTGCTGCCCCAGTCCTGGAGCGAATTCCAGGTGTGCGAGCCGGTGAGGATGATGCTGGTACCGGTGCTGTCCTTGAAATAGTTCGGGTTGGCCGACGCCGTCAGCGGACCGGCGATCTGAGCCTGCGTCGTGCTGAGCGCGGTGAAGTTCGAGCACCCTGCGCCCTGACACCGTTCGACGCGATAGCCGGTGACGCCGACGTTGTCGGTGGACGCCGTCCAACTCAGATTGATCTGGCTGTTCGACGAGGCGGTCGCGGCGAGCGAGGCCGGCGTGGTCGGCGCCTGCGTGTCGGTTGGCGCGGGAGTGGCGGCGCCGGCGATATTGGAGTAGCCGCTCAGGTTGCCGGCTGCATCTTTGGCGCGGACCCGGTAGCTGTAGCTGGTCGAGGCGGTCAACGCCGCGTCGCTGTAGCTCGTGCCCGCCGCCGTGGCCACCTGCGCGAACGTGCTGCAGCCTGCGCCCTGGCAGCGTTCGATCAGATAGCTCGTGACGCCGACGTTGTCGGTCGACGCTGTCCATGCGACGTTGATCTGCGTGGTCGATGCAGCCGTCGCCGCCGCGCTCGCGGGCGTCGTGGGCGCCTGGGTGTCTCCGCCGCCACCGCCGCCGGAGGCCGCCCTGAACGCCGCCAGCGTTGCGCCCCAATTGTCAGAGGTGCCGACCGATGCGCCGGCGGAAACCGCTCCCGCGGCTGCCTGGATCTGATGCTCCACGACGAACTTGCTGTTCGGCGCCGCAGGCACTCTCTCCTGAATCACGTAACCGCTGCCGGCGGTGAACGTTCGGCCGTTGGCTGACGCGATCGCCGACAGCAGCAGGTCGCCCGCGGCGGTGGTGGTCGCGCTCCCGCTCGACGCGGTCGCGCTGGTGCCTTGTGCCGCCGCCTTGCTGTCGAGCGAGTTGGTCAGCGCCACACCCGCGTATTCGAGGATGGCGAAGCGCAGCGTGGCCGAGGCGGAGGCGGCGATCGTCACCGTGTTGGCGCCGCCTTTGATGTTCTCCGCGTAGAAGATGGCGAGCGTGTCGCCCATCGGCGTGTCGACGGTGATGTTCAGTTGCACCGCCTGGCGGTACACGTTGCCGTTCGAGTCGTTGACCGTGAAGGCTTCACCGGACACGCCCGCCCGAATCGCGACGCCAATCCAGTTGCCCGCGCCGTTGCCGGACGCGAACGCCAGCGACGAGCCGGTTGCCGTGCCGGCATCCTTGCCGACGTGCTGGACCAGCGTGATGGCGGACGTCTGCGCGCCGGCATCGCGGACCGCGAGCAGCGGCACCGACGCGAGGGCGATCGCCAATCCGATGAGGGTTGACCAACTGAAGCGGCGGGACTCGATCGATTTCACTCACACCTCCGAGACGACGGTTGAATTGCTGGTGACGCGCGGCGTCGACGGCAACGGTCCCGTCGGTGAGAGTGGACGCGGTCGCGATCTTCGGCCTTCGTGTCTGCCAAGAAGACCTGATGCGGCACACACATCCGTGTGTGGCGCGAGGTCTCGTGTTGACCGACTCGACTATGTTTCTCTTCTGAACATCACAGGCCGCCGTGCAAGGGCCGGACCGTGAGAGAGGGCGACTCGATCGAGACGCTGGCAGGATGATTTGGACGGATGGTGTTGTGCCGATCCCAGGGGCGACGCCGATCGACTTCCGTCATTTGCTACAGAGCACTCCCAGTTTGTTGAAATCGCGTGCTACGTGTTACGTCCGCTCGACTCGCAGGATGAGCTGGCAGGGCAATCACGGTGTCGTCGTGCCTTGGGGGAAGGCGGTGGCGGCTAGAAGAGCGATGACTGAGGTTCCGTCCGCCAGCGGCGCTCATGATCGATGAGCCACGTCTTGCGGTCGAGGCCGCCGCCGTACCCGGTGAGCGATCCGTTCGATCCGATCACGCGGTGGCAGGGGACGATGAGCGACACGGGATTCGCGCCGTTGGCGGCCCCGACGGCGCGTGAAGCGCCGGCCGAGCCGAGCGCGTGCGCGATCGCGCCGTAGCTGGTCGTCTGTCCCGCCGGGATCGTCTGCAGCGCGGTCCAGACCCGCCGCTCGAACGGCGCGCCGCGCATGTCGAGAGCGATTCCGTCGGTGTCCGCCGACGTGCCGTCGAAGTAGGCCGTCAGCCAGGCGCGCGTGCGCGCGATGACCGGCGTCTCGCCGTCGACGATCGTGTGCGGTGGAAACCATCGCGCGAGCCGGGCCTTCAGGCGCGACATCCGCTCTTCACCGCTCGCGCGCCCCTTCACCGTCGTGAACTCCAGCGCGCAGAGGCCCTCGTCTGACGAGAGCGCCAACATGTCGCCGAGCGGAGTGGGGATGAGCGTGCGAACGAGCTGCATACGCGATAAAGGGGACTGGGTACTGGGGACTGGGCGCTGGGGACTAGGGCTTCTTCACCAGGTGTCCGATCAGCGCGGCCTGCTTTTCGACCAGCTGCGTGATGCCGTGGTCGGCGAGGTCGAGCAGGCTGAGCAGCGCGTCGCGCCCGAACGGGATCGCCTCGGCGGTGCCCTGTACCTCGATGAACCGGCCATCTCCGGTCTTGACGATGTTCATGTCGACATCCGCCCGGCTGTCGTCCTCGTACGCCAGGTCGAGCAGCGGCTCGCCGCCGACGATCCCGACGCTGATCGCGGCGACGTAGTCGGTGAGCGGGATCGTCCGGATGACGTCGCGTTCGCGCAGCTTCTCGAGCGCCAGCGCCAGCGCGACGAAGGCGCCGGTGATCGACGCCGTGCGGGTGCCGCCGTCGGCCTGGATCACGTCGCAGTCGATCCACACCGTGCGCTCGCCGAGCGCCGGCAGGTTCGTCACCGTCCGCAGCGAACGGCCGATCAGGCGCTGGATCTCCTGGGTGCGGCCCCCGACCTTGCCTTCCGTCGACTCGCGGCGCATCCGCGTGCTCGTCGCCCGCGGCAGCATCCCGTACTCCGCCGTCACCCAGCCCTTCCCCGTGTTGCGCAGAAACGGCGGCACGCGATCTTCGACGCTCGCGGTGCAGATCACCTTGGTCTGGCCCGCGCTGATGAGGACCGATCCCTCCGCGTGAATCGTGTAATCGGGAATGAGCGTGGTGTC
>Ga0097621_100001716_pt1 | contig 14977 bp, 9 predicted proteins | sample KBSMisM72_FD_73165 | JGI IMG/M metagenome (GOLD analysis project Ga0097621, IMG submission 73165) | Miscanthus rhizosphere microbial communities from Kellogg Biological Station, Michigan, USA - KBS Miscanthus M7-2 (version 2) (version 2) | ecosystem: Host-associated > Plants > Roots >... | reverse complement strand
GGGCCAGGGCAGCGCCTCGAGCATCTTGATGGTGGCGACGATGTGGTGATTGATGACCTTCCTCTCGTCGTCGGTCAGCGTTCCGGCGCGGATGGTGAGGTTCTTGACCTCGTCGGCGGTGAGGAAGTCGGCCTCGTGGCCTGCGGTGTCACGCCAGCGGTAGGCGGCGATGCGCTGCACGCGCGCGATGTCTTCATCCTTCATGCGCTCGCTGCCGATGTTGCAGGCTTGCAGGAAGCGCCGGTCGTCGTCGAGCTCGCGCAGCCACTCGCGCAGGCGCTTGTCCTCGCTCGAAGCCTCCATCGGCTTCCTTTCCTGCAGGAATTGCAGCTTCCTGCGCAGCGACTCGATTTCCGCGTCGCGCTTCAGAACCTCGAAGCGCGTGTCGATCAGGTGGACCCGGTCGAAGATAGTCTCGAGCTTGGTCGCCTTGTCGACTATGTGCACCGGCGTCGTTACCTTGCCGCAGTCGTGCAGCAGGCCCGCTATCTTCAGCTCGTAGCGGTCCTTCTCGCTCATGGTGAAGTCCCGCAGCGGACCTTCCTTCGTGTCATTCACTGCCTCGGCAAGCAGCATCGTCAGCACGGGAACGCGCTGGCAATGCCCGCCGGTATAGGGCGATTTCTCGTCGATCGCGGAGTTCATCAGGTTGATGAACGACTCGAAGAGCTGCTCGAGCTGCATGATCAGCATGCGGTTGGTGAGGGCAACCGCAGCCTGCGAGGCCAGCGACTCGGCGAGGCGCTGGTCCGACGGGGAGAAGGCCACCACGTCGCCGCTCTTCGGATCGTGCGCGTTGATGAGCTGCAGCACGCCGATGATCTCGTGGTCGTGGTTGCGCATCGGCACGGTGAGGAACGACTGCGAGCGGTAGCCGGTCTTCGAGTCGAAGGCGCGCGTGCCCGAGAAGTCGAAGCCCTCCGCCGTATAGGCGTCGGGGATGTTGACCGTCTTCCCGGTGAGCGCGGCGTGGGCTGCCACCATGCTGTGGTTGGGCTTGCCGTCCTTGTAGAGCTGGATCGGGTAGAAGGGCACCGGGTTGCCGGTGGTGCCGCCCAGGTAATACTTGAGCGAGCTGGTCCGCACGATCTCGAAGCGAAGCGTCTTGTCTTCCGCGACGCGGTACAGCGTGCCGCCGTCGGCCCGCGTGATGGTCTTCGCCGCCGCGAGGATCGACTCGAGCAGCCGGTTGATGTCGCGCTCGGCCGAGAGCGAGGCGCCGATGGCGTTGAGCTGCTCCAGGCGCTGGCCGAGATCCTCCGCCGCGCTCGACGCGACGCCGGCGAAGCGCAGGCGCGTGGAGTCGAGGACGTTGCTCATGCCGGTTACGTGCGTGTTTTCACTTGATGCAGACGGAGCGGACTTCTTTGATGTGCGTCACGCCCGTGAGGCACTTCTCCATGCCGTCCTGCTTCAGGGTGCGCATGCCGTCCTCGAGGCACTGCGCGAGCATGTCGGCGACGCGCGCGTGCTCCTGGATCAGCTTTTTCAGCTTGTCGGTGGCGATCAGCAGCTCGTGCAGGCCGCAGCGGCCTTTCATGCCGCTGCCGCCGCACTTGTCGCAGCCCACCGGCTTGTAGAAGCTGAGCTGGCCTTTGTCATTGCCGTACTGCTTGACCCAGTCCTTGTACACCGCCTCCATGGCGCCTTTCGGGTCGGCCTTGAAGCGGGCGGTATTCATCAGCTCCTCGCAGTACTCGCGCAGGAAGGCGGTGAGCTCGGCCGCGTCAGGCGTATACGCCTGCTTGCAGCTGCACATGCGCCTGGCAAGGCGCTGCGCAAGGATGCCGAGCAGCGCGTCGGAGAAGTTGAACGGGTCCATGCCCATGTCGAGCAGCCGGATGATCGATTCCGGAGCCGAGTTCGTGTGCAGCGTGGCGAACACCAGGTGGCCGGTGAGCGAAGCCTCGATGCCGGTCGACGTGGTCTCCTTGTCGCGCATCTCGCCGACCATGATGATGTCCGGGTCCGCGCGCAGGAATGCCTTCATCACCGTGGCGAAGTCGAGCCCGGCCTTCTTGTTGACCTGCACCTGGCGCAGCCCCTTCTGCGTGATTTCCACCGGATCCTCGGCGGTCCAGATCTTGGTGTCCGGGGTGTTCAGGTACTTGAGCACCGAGTGCAGCGTGGTGGTCTTGCCCGAGCCGGTCGGACCGCAGACGAAGAACAGGCCGTAGGGCTTGGACACTGCGCTCTGCAGGCTCTCCAGGTTGCGCGCCGAGAATCCCATCTTGTCGAGCGGAATCGGCTCGCCGGCGGCCAGGATACGCATCACGATATCCTCGACGCCGCCCGCGGTCGGGATCGTCGCGACGCGCAGCTCGATGTCGAGCGGACCGAACTTCTTGAACTTGATCTTGCCGTCCTGCGGCTTCCTCTTCTCCGAGATGTCGAGGTCGCACATGATCTTCAGGCGCGCGGCGATGGCGGCGCGATAGCTCGCCGGCACCTCGATGTAGGGCCCGAGGTTGCCGTCCTTGCGGAAGCGGATCTCGGTCTTCGCCTTGCCAGGGTATGGCTCGACGTGGATGTCCGACGCGCCCTGGTTGTAGGCGTCGATGATCACCTTGTTGACCAGCTTCACCAGCTCGTTGTCGGCGGCGGCCGAAACCTCGTCGTTCGCCCCCTCCAATGCGCCGTCGGACACATCGTCCTGCATGTCCGACAACATGTCGCCGATGTCGCCGGTGTCGACCGCCTCGGCGCCATAGAAGTGGTTGACGGTGTCCTTGAAGTCCTTCTGCGTGGTCACCCGGTACACCAGGCGCGCCTTGGGAAACACGTTGGACGCGATGCGCGAGGACTTGATGCGCTCCGGATCGAGGCACAGCACGACCAGGCCTTCCTTCGTGTCGTCGATCGGCACCCACTGGTTGCCGTCGATGTACTCCCGCTTCAGGTTCTTCAGCAGGTCCATCGGCTTGACGCGGTCCGACTTGAACGGCTCGTACGGCACGCCGAAGAACTTGGAAAGCGCCGCGCCGATCGCCGGGATCTTGACCTGGAACTCCTCGACCAGCACCTGCTCGACGTCGACCGCCTTCTTGCGCGCCTGGCGCGAGGCAAGCTCGAACTCGCCCGCCGAAAGGACCGCGTCGGCGATCAGATAGTCGTACTTGGTCTTGACGAGCTGCGGCTTGGAACGCTGCTTGAAGGCGATGGCCAGCGTCTGGGTGAGCTCGGCCACGCCGTCCTCGGCGAGCGCGCCGAAGGGCACGCCTGCCTTGTTATTGATGATCTGGATGATGCCGATCAGCTCGCCGCTTCCGGGCTCCATGATCGGCGCCACCAGCTGCTGCTTCGTGCGATAGCCGGTGCGCTTGTCGACTTCCTGCAGGAAGCGCAGGTTGGGATTGATGCCGCGCAGCTCGCTGTCGTCGTAGCAATCCTTGATGTTGATGGTCTTCTTGGCGAGCGCGCAGTAGCCGGCGATCGAGTGCTCGGCGATCGGCAGCTTCAGGTCCTTGAAGGAGTTGAGGCCGGTCTTGACCTTCGACACGATCGACTGCTTGTCCTCGCCCATCGAGTAGATGGTCAGGCGATCGGCGTTGAACAGCGCGCATACGTCCGCGCTCACCTCGAGCATGATCTCGTCGATGTTGTTCGTCGCGTGGATCTTGTTGGTGACCGCCTGCAGCTGCTTCTGGAACGCGAGGCGTGCGGCGACGTCGGTTTGCGCACCCGCTGGATGGTTGAGTACCGCGCTCATTTCTTGCCCCCGCCCTCTCCCTTGACTGCGCCTTCTTGCTGGACTTTCAATCCTAGCCCTAGGCGCCCTGATTTACAACGAAATTTGACCCTTTATGACTGCTTTTCGACGCTCCGCAACCCGCCCTCGAGAAGCCAGACCTTGAAGCCCCTTTGCGCGAACAGGAAAGCCGCCGCGGCGCTGCGCCGGCCGCTCTGGCAGTACGCGATGTACTCCTTCGAGCGGTCGAGCACCGCGAACATGTTGCGCACCTCGGCCAGCGGAACGTTGATGGCGCCCGGCAGCTTGTCGTACTGGTATTCCGACGGATAGCGCACGTCGAGCCAGAGCGCGCCTTTTCGCACGCGCTCGGCGGCGTCCTCGAAGCCCGTGCGCTTGAGGAGCGGCTCGCGCAGCAGCTCGTTGAAGTCGCTGCGCTGCAGGCGCAGCAACTCCCCCTCGCCGAGGGAGATGACGCTCGCGTTCCTCTTCGCCTCGGAAACCAGCGCCTCCTCGCCGAAGGAGTCGCCGCTCTTCAGCTCCGCAAGCACGACCTTGGCGCCTCCCACCAGGCGCTCGACCTGGAACCGCCCGGACTCGATGACGTAGTAATAGTCGCCCTCGTCGCCTTCCTTGATCACCACATCGCCGCGTGCAGTTTTTACACGCTCGAAGCGCTTGAGCAGCTCGTCGATGTGGGCAACCGGCAGCTGGGCGAATGCGCCGGTGCGCAGGTTGGACAGCGAGAAGGCGCCGGTGATGAGCCGCGCGTCGCTGCGCACCGCGCGCGCCATGGTTGATCCGCCGTCGCCGGAACCGCTGGCCGCCACCTGGTCCCAGGTGGCGAGAATATCGAGCACCTCGTCGTCGATCGCCAGCAGGTCGACGTCGGTAATCGCCTTGGTCCGCCCGAGCCTCTGCTTCTGGCGGTTGAGGGCCTGGAAAGCGTCCGTCGTGCCGCCGACCACGACCTGGGTACCGCCGCCTTCGAAAGCAAGCAGCAGCTCGCCGCTCAGCAGGAAGATCGACTGCGCGGCGGCCAGCCGCCCCTTGAGCGGATCGCTGCCGCGCGCCGCGCGCTCGACCACGGCCACCTCCGCCAGCTCGGCCAGGCGCTCCTTCGACATCCCGGCAAGCGGCGTCAGCGTCGCGAGCTGCTCGGAAGTTGCGCGCGGGAGCTGAGCGGCGCTCATGGTCCCTAGAACTCGAGCACCAGGTTGTTCTGCAGCATGCGCGGCCGGAACGTGCCCGCGCATTCCTCGATTTCGAGCATGGTCGGCTCGATCTCGCCCGGCTTCAGGTGCGTGATGTAGATCTCGGCGCTTCGCTCCAGCTTGGAGAGCTCTTCGGCCAGGGTCTGCGGGCAGAGATGGCGGGAGATCTCGGCGAGCTGGCGTTCCTTGTTGGAGAAGGCCGTCTCGATGATCAGGATCTTGAGGTTGCGGATGCGGTTGACGACCCGCCACAGGGCATCGTTCTGCCCGGTGTCGCCGGTAAAGACGAGGCTCGCCTGGCCGCTGTCGAGGTGATAGCCGACCGCGGGCACCGTGTGCCGCGCCGGCAGGGGCGTGATCTCGCGCCCGGACAGGGAAAGTGAGGTGCCCACCTCGATCTCCTGGTAGCGCAGGAACGGCGCCTCGGCGGTCGGGATCTCGGTGAAGTCGGGCCAGATCGCCCAGTTGAATAGATGGTTCTTCAGGATCTCGATCGTGGCGCGCGTGGAATAAACGGTGAGCGGCTTGGTGCGCATGCCGCCGACGGTGTCCACCAGGAACGGAATCGACGCGACGTGATCGAGGTGCGAATGGGTGATGAAGATGTGGTCGATCTGCGAGAGCTCGGCGAGCGTCAGGTCGCCCACGCCGGTGCCGCAGTCGATCAGGATGTCGCCGTCGACGAGGAACGAAGTGGTGCGCAGGTGGCGCCCGCCGATTCCGCCGGAGCAGCCCAGAACGCGCAGTCGCATGGGCGGCGCTCCTATTTCTCGTCGAACACGCGCACGCCCTCCCATCCCGGAGGCGGAGGGTTGCGGCGGAACGCGGCGGCATCCGCGGCGTACAGCTTGTAGAGCTCGCTGCGGGGATCCATGCGCTGCAGGTTGATCAGGTTGACCTCGACCTGGTCCCATTGCTGCGCGCGGTAGGCGCGCAGCGTCTGGTGCCAGAGCTTGAGCTCGTCGAGGGTCTTCTTGTCCACTTCGCTTTCGACGCCGATCGGCTCGAACACCCGCACCGCGGTGTCCTTGCCCTTCACCTTGATCAGGTCGAGCTCCCGGTAGACCATGTCTTTCACCAGATCCTTGGTGGCCTCGCCTACAAGGATACCGACGCCGTAGAACTTGGTGCGCCCCTCCAGCCGCGACGCGAGGTTCACCGGATCGCCCATGGCCGTGTAGGCCTTCCTGACCTGCGAGCCCATGTCTCCGACGCGTACCGGCCCGGAATTCAAGCCGATGCCGATGTTGAATTCCGGCCAGCCGCGGGCGCGGAACTTCTCGCGCAGCTTCACGCATTCGCGCTGCATCTCGATCGCGGTGATCACACCCTGCCGGGCATGGTCCCCATCTGCAACCGGCGCGCCCCAGAAAGCCATGATGGCGTCGCCGATGTACTTGTCGAGCGTGCCGCGATGGTGGCGGATGATGCCGCTCATCGCGGTCAGGTAGTCGTTGATGTACTCCTTCAGGTCTTCCGGGCTGAGCGCCTCGGAGATGCTGGTAAAGCCGCGGACGTCGGAAAAGAGGATGGTCAGGTCGGCGGCCTTGGGCTCCATGCTGTATTTCTGCGGGTCGCGCGCCATTTCATCGACCAGCTCGGGCGGCACGTACTGACCGAAGAGCTCGGTGAACTGGCGCTTGGAACGCGACTCCACGAAATAGCCGTAGGCCATGTTCATCGTATAGATCATGCCGGTCATCAGCACCGAGCACGCAAGCGGGAGCACCATGCCCGCGCCGGACCAGATACCGAGGTTGAAGAGCACGATCAGGGTGAAGCCGGCGAGCGAGGCGACGGTCGCCCACAGCGCCGAGAGCATGGGGACAATGGCGGCGAGCACCAGCCCGCCGATTACCAGGAGAATCACCTCCGCGCCGAGCATGAACGGCGGCTTCTGCTTGATTTTGCGGTCGAGCATGCCCGAGACCAGGTTGGCGTGGATCTCGACCCCGGGGTAGACGCTGTTGACCGGCGTCGAGCGCAGGTCGAGCAGGCCCGGCGCGGTAGTGCCCACGATCGCCACCTTGCCGCGCAGCAGCTCGGGCTTGACGCGGTCGAACGCCACGTCGGCGAGCGAGATGTAAGGGAAGCTGAATTTATCGCCGCGGTACGGAATGAGGGCGGTCACCTCGTCGTCGACCGGAATGGTGAGCGGCCCGACCTTCAGCCATTCCAGTCCGGCGTAGTTGCGGTTCACAAAGCGCTCGGGCGCGAACCCTGGCTCGATGGCCGGAATCCGGTGCTCCTTGTCCTGCAGGGCGATGATGGTGCGCACCATGGCAAGGGACAGCGACTCGTAATACGCGCCATCCATCTGCACGATCATCGGCACGCGGCGGATCACCCCGTCGTCGTCGACGCGCGGATTGAAGTGGCCGGCGCTCGCCGCGCTCTTCAGTATTTCCGGGATGTTGCCGCCGTAGCCTTCCCAGGTCGTGAAGCCAACGTTTCGCCCGGCAAAGGTGCCCTTCGGCAGCACCGGTTCAGGGATGGCCGCGATGCGCTTGGCGTCCTTGTCGCTGTTCAGGTAGTACCCCAGGACTACCGGCTTTCCGGCGATCGCCTTGGCGAACAGCCCGTCGTTGTCCAGGCCCGGGCGCAGCTTCTGGTAGAGCTCCTGGAAGCCGGCGACCTGGCGCAATTCCTTCTTCGCCATTTCGTCCAGGGCGCGGATCCCCGAGGAGTAATCAGACTCGGCGAAGACCACGTCGAAGCCGACAACGCCGATCTGGTACTTGTCGAACAGCTTGTCGATGATGCGCGCCATGGTGTCCCGCGGCCAGGGCCAGCGACCGACTTCCTGCAGGCTCTTCTCGTCGATGTCGAGAATCACCACCCGGTCATCGACGCCGCGCGGCATGGTCAGCCGCAGGCGGTAGTCGTAGATGATGTTGTCGAGCTGGCTGATGAAGCCGATCTGGTACCAGCGCGCCGCATGCCCGATGAAAAACAGCGTGATCGCGACGCCGATCGCGATCCGTGCAATGTGCTGTTTCAGGTCAGGCCTGCCTTTTCGGGCTCAGGCCTTGATGAAGAATTCCATCTTCACCCCGGCGAGCTCGATCACGTCGTGGTCCTTGAGCGCGTGAGGCGCGGCGCCGATCTGCTGGCCATTAACGGCCGGTCGGCTGGAACCCTCGACATGCGTGATGAAGTAACCCTGGGGACGTCGTGTGAGCACCGCCACCTGTACGCCGGGTTTGCCGAGCGTGGTAAGGGGCTTGTTGAGTTCCAGTTCCTTGCCGGCATTGGCCCCCGAGAGCAGCTGGATCGCGCCCATCGGCTGGGCCGGCTTCGCCGGGCTGGTGGCCGTGGCGCTGGGCGGCACTGCGGCGGCGGGCGCCTTGGCGGCGTCCTTGTCCGCGATGCCCGAAGCGGTGGCGGTCTGACCTGCGGCCTGCACGGCGGCCGCGCGCTGCGCTACCGCGGCGGCCTGCGCGCCCGCCACGCCCCCGCCGGCGGCTGCAGCCATTGCCTTCGCCTGCTCGGCCGCGGCCTTCATCTGCGAAGGGCGCAGCACCATGGTCTTCTCGAAGTCGGCCTTTTCCGCCGCCGGCGCGCCGGCGGCCGCCGGGGCCGCCTCGCCGACGAACTTCAGCTTGTACTTGCCGAGCTCGATGATGTCGTTGTTCTGCAGGAAGTGCTTCTTGATGGCGTTGCCGTTCACCACCGTGCCGTTGGTACTGCCCAGGTCCTCGAGGAACGAGTCGTTGAGGATGGTGACGATGACGGCGTGCTCGCCGCTCACCGCCAGGTTGTCGATCTGGATGTCGTTATGTGGCTTGCGGCCAATGGTGGTGCGTTCCTTGGCCAAAGGAATCTCTTTGAGCACCAGCCCGTCCATGCTGAGTATCAGTTTCGCCATAGCCGATTCCCTGGGGGGGTTATTTTAACCACGCGAACACCTTGGCCATGACGCCTCGGGGGCCGGGGTACTCCCGCAGGACGCGGACGAGTATAACCGAAACGTTGTCGCGGCCCCCGTTGTCATTGGCCATCTGCACGAGCTGCTGCGCGGCGAGCTTGAGGTTTCCGCCAAGCGCCTGGAGCGTCATTCCGATGTCGTCGTCCTCGACCATGTCGCACAGCCCGTCGGAGCACAGCAGATAGATGTCTCCCGGCTTGGTCGGATACTCGTGGATCTCGGGCTCGACGGTGGGGTCGATGCCCAGCGCTTTCGTCACGAGGTTCTTGTGCTGGGCCTTCTTCGCCTGCTCGGCGGTGATCAGGCCCGAGTCGATCTGCTCCTGGAGCAGCGAGTGGTCGCGCGTCACCTGCTTGAAGCCGCCGCCGCGGCTCAAGTACAGGCGCGAGTCGCCGAGGTGCGCGACCAGCACCCGGTTGTCGAAGAAAAGGCAGGTGACCAGCGTGGTGCCCATGCCGGCGTACTGCGGCTGGCTCTGCGCCGCCTGATAGATCGAGGTGTTCGCCTTCAGCACCTGCTCGCGCACGAGGCGCGTGGCGATCTCCTGGTTCGTGCGCTGGTCGACGTCGAACGGCCGCGCATTGGAGAGAATCTGCTGCATCTCGGTGACGATCACCGTCGTCGCCATTCCGCTCGCCACCTCGCCCGCGTTGTAGCCGCCCATGCCGTCGGCGAGCACCACCAGGCCGTTCGCCGCGTCGGCGGCGATCGAGTCCTCGTTGTGCGAGCGCACCATGCCAGGATCAGTGCAGCTTGCGATCTCCAGTATCTGTGTGAGGTCCATCGCGCGCTAGATCTCGATGTCGACCCCGGAGCTGCCGGCGGCGGCCGACTTCGACGCAGCCGGACCGCTCAGCGCGGCGCGCAGCGCGCCGCCAAACTCCTCGCCTGTCTGGTAGCGCTCGTCGGGATTCTTGGACAGCGCCTTGTCGAGGAAGGCGACCAGCGCGGGCGGCACGTTCGGATTGACGGAGAGAATGTCGGTGGGCGCCTCGTTGGCGATCTTGAACATGAGCTGCGCCATCGACTCGCCCTCGAACGGCAGCTTGCCGCACAGCAGCTGGTACAGGCTCACCGCGAGCGAGAACAGATCCGAGCGCCCTTCGATCTTCTTGCCGGCGAGCTGCTCCGGCGACATGTACGACGGGGTGCCAAGCACCATGCCGGTCTTGGTCTTCGAGCTGTCGGTGAGGCGCGCGATGCCGAAGTCGGTGAGCTTCAGGATGTCGGTGTCCGCGTGGTACATCATGTTCGCCGGCTTCACGTCGCGGTGCACCACGTTCTGCTTGTGGGCGTATCCGAGGGCGTCGGCAGCGCGCGCCACGATCGACACCGCCTTCTCCACCGGCAGGAGGTTGCCGGGCTTGACGTAGGGCGCGAGATCGCCGCCCTTCAGCAACTCCATCGCGATGTAGCAGAAGTCGTGCTCTTCGCCGGTGTCGTAGATGGTGACGATGTTCGGATGCGAGAGTCGTCCCGCCGTCTCGGCTTCGCGGAAGAACCGCTCCTTGACCTCGGCGAGCTCCTCGGCCTCGAATTCCTGCGACAGCGCCATCGTCTTGATGGCCACTTCGCGTCCGATCTTCGGGTCCTTGCCCAGGTATACGACGCCCATCGCGCCCTTGCCGAGCTCCTTCTGCACTTCGAACCGGCCGAACTTGGGCTTCTCGCCGACCGCGAGGTTGAGCGAGCCGCCGGGATGGCCCGAGCCGCCGCCCAGCATCACCGTCTCGGACAGCTTCTGCGCGCGCGAAAGCTTCTGCTCGAGGTCGCGGAACTTCGGGTTGAACTCATGCATGTAGCGGAACACGCTTTCCGCCTTGTTGAACTGGCGCTTCCTCTCGTAGTCGAGCGCCAGGTTGTAGAGGTTGTCCATCAGCGCATCGGAGAGCGGCACCTGGCGGAACTTGTCCCAGGCGAGATCGAGCTGTCCCTGGCCCTGGTACGCAAGGCCAAGCATGCGGTTCGACTCCGCCGAGCTCTCGTCCGACTTCTGCTTGCCCGCCTCCGTCGCGATGAAGCGCTTCGAGACCAGCGCGGCATGGCCGATGAGCAGCAGCGTCGCGGGCAGCATGAGCTGCATCCACACGCCGGCGGACACCATCAGCGCAAAATGCGTCGCAAGCAGGGCCACGAACACTGCGGCCGAGATCATCAGCGCGGCGCCGGCCTTGAGGCGCGGCAGCAGCGCGATCAGGTAGACGGCCACCAGCAGCATGGCGACGATCTCGGCCCAATAAGCCCACGTCGGCGCCGTAAAGAAATGCTCCTGCAGGATCGAGGAGACCGCGTGCGCGAGCGTCAGGACCGGCGCCATCGCGGGGGAAACCGGGGTCACCGTGGTGGTGCCGATTCCAGCGGCAGTCGGGCCGATCAGCACGATCTTGTCGGTGTATTTCTGGGCGGGGATCTTGCCGGTGAGGACGTCATAGAACGAGTCGACCTGAAAGGCGGGGCGGCCGTCGCGATCCCGGTAGAAAAAGGTGTACATCAGCGAGCTCGGGTCGGTGCCGATCTTCAGGCGCCCGAGCTGCACGTTTTCGCCGAGGTTGATCTTGATGTCCGCGGCGCTCAGGTTGAGGCTCTTCGCCGCGATCATCATCGACAGCGACGGATAGAACTGATCGTAGTACTGCACTACCAGCGGCTCGGTGCGCACCCCGCCGTCGACGTCCGGATAGGCATTCAGGTGGCCCAGGGCTGCAGCGCTTCGACCGACGGTCTCGACCGGCAGCTGGACAGCCAGCGAGGGCAGCGGCGGCGAATTCTCGTTGCCCTGCGCCTTGACGGCGTTCTTCACGGCGAATTCCGGCAGCGGTTTGTCCGGCTTGCCGAGCGGCTGGCCCAGCTCGAACAGCATCGGCAGCAGGACGTTGCCCGCCTTGGCGTAGCTCTCTGCTAGCTTGCGATCGGTGTTGAGGTTCTGCTCGGCTTCCTTCAGCAGCGCAATGACCGGCGCCATTTCGGCGTTCGGCGGCTCGTTCTTTGCCACCGGCAGTTCGAGCAGCTTGGTGATGTACGCGTAGCCCGGATCGACCTGCGCCTCGCTGAAGAACACCGTATTGCCGATCACCTTCGCCTTCGCGCCGGCGAGAAGGTCGGTCATCTTGGCGTGCACTTCGCGCGACCACGGCCAGCGGCCGATGTTGCGGATGCTGACGTCGTCGATCGCGATTACGGCGATCTTGTCGGAAGGAGTCCGCGAAGTTGCCTGCACCCCGAGGTCATAGGCTTTGCGCTCCAGGCTCGGGATCAGGTCGCTCCACCTGCTGAAGGCGAGGACGGCGAGCACGACCACGGTTCCGAGGAACCAGTCGGTCTTCCAGAACGCGGATTTCATTCGCCCTCCCCCTTTCGCCGGCTCCGCGCGCCCTTACGCGCAGTCCCCCAACAACAAACACTCCACAAAAAACAGCGGCCTAAGCCGCATTTTTGCAGTTAAATGTAAGCTGCGTCAAATATTTACGCGCGGGCGGACCGGCCGCTCGCGCGCAAGATTTACAAGCGCTGCTGGACTACGAGCCTACTAGGTGCCCAGTATGGTACCGGTCTTGATGGCGCCGCCCGAGATCAGGTCGGCCGCTGTGACTTTCTTCCCGTCCCCCAGCTTGGCCTTGCCGGCGTGGATTCGACCGCCTTGGGCGGTGATCACCATGCGGCCCTCGGCGGCCTCGACCACCTCGCCGATCTTGCCCTTGACCGCGCCGAAAGTCCGCACCAACTCCTTGCGGGAATCAAAGAGTTGCAGCTTGGTGCCGTTTACCGTCGTCCATGCGCCGGGGGCCGGATCGGCGCCGCGGATGAGGTTGTGGATGACGTCGACGTGGTTGGCCCAGTGGATCCTCGCCTCGGCCTCGCGGAACCAGCCTTCGTAGGACGCTTTCGACTCATCCTGCGGTATTTCTTTGCTTTTGGAAGAAACGACCAGGTCGGCGGCTTCGAGCATCGCCTGCACTCCCATCGGGAAAAGGCGGTCGAAATAGACGTTGCCCAACGTGTCGTTTTCGCCGATCGGGGTTTTCTTCTGCAGGATCACCGCGCCTTCGTCCAGCCCGTCGGTTGGACGGAAGATGGTGAGTCCGGTTTCGACCTCGCCGCGCGAGATCGGCCAGTTGATCGACGACGGACCGCGGTATTTGGGCAGCAGCGACGGGTGGTACTGGATCGTGCCGTGCTTGGGGATCTTGACGAATTCCTGCGGCGCGAACTGCAGCACGAAAGCCATGATGCCGATGTCGGCACCCGCCGCCTTCATCGCCTCAACCGCCTCGGGCGCCTTCAGCGATTTGAACTGGTGCACCTTGAGGCCCTTGTCCTGCGCCGCCACGCGCAGCGAGTCGGGCCGGGCTCCGTCTTTTTCCGGCGCGCAGAACACGGCGGCCACCTGGTCGCCGCGCGCGAGGAAAGCCTCGAGCACCGCCTTGCCGAAGTCCTGCTGCCCGACGATCGCGATCTTCATCTAGGCGGCCTTTTTCGGCGGCACCGAGAACGCCCCGGCGGTCCTCAGCGAGCTGATCTTGTTCTGGTCGTAGCTCAGGACCTCGCGCAGGATTTCGTCGGTGTGCTCGCCGAGCGTCGGCGAGCGCTTGATCACCGCGGGCGAGGCGGAGAGCTTGATCGGCATGCCGACGTTGAACCACTTGCCGCGCTGCGGATGGTCGAGCTCGACCCACATGTCGCGGCCGCGCACGTGCTCGTCCGTGGCGAGGTCCTGCGTCGACATGATGGGGCCGCAAGGTACGTCAAGCGGGTTGAGGATCGCCATCAGCTCGCGCTTGGTGAACTTCTCGGCGAACTTGTTGATCAGCGTCCACATCAGGTTCTGGTTCTTGCGGCGGTCGCCGATCTTCGCGAAACGCGGATCGCTCGCCATGTCCGGCATGCCGACGTCGGGACCGATGCGCTTGGCGAGGTCCTCCCACACCGCCTCCTGCACGACCACGTAGAGCCAGTCGTTCGCGCCGTGCGGCTTGCAATGGATGGCATTGCCGAGCTGCCCGCCGCCGGAATCATTGCCGGCTCGCGGTACGTCGCCCATTCCCTTGTAGGTCGGCACCGAGTATTCGGCGAGGTCGCCGCGCTCCAGGCGCTGATGGTCGCGGAACTTCACGCGGCAAAGGTTCATCACGCCGTCCATCATCGCCACTTCGACGTACTGGCCCTGGCCGGTGTGCTCGGCCTGGCGCAGCGCGGCGAGCAGGCCGATGGCTAGGTGCAGGCCGGTGCCCGAGTCGCCGATCTGCGCGCCGGTGACGAATGGCGGGCCGTCTGGCACGCCGGTGGTGCTCATCGCGCCGCCCATCGCCTGCGCGACGTTCTCGTAGGCCTTGAAATCGCTGTACGGGCCGCTCGAGCCGAAGCCCTTGATCGAGCCCATCACGATCTTCGGGTTGATCTCGTGGATCTTCTCCCAGGTGAAGCCGAAGCGATCGAGCACGCCGGGGCCGAAGTTCTCCATGATGATGTGGCACTTCTTCAGCAGGTCGATGAACACCTGCTTGCCCTCGGCGCTCTTCATGTTGACGGTGATCGAGCGCTTGTTGCAGTTGAGCATCGTGAAGTAGAGCGAGTCCGCGTTCGGCACGTCGCGCAGCTGGCCGCGCGTAGCGTCGCCCTGCGGATTCTCGAACTTGATCACGTCGGCGCCCATCCATGCCAGCAGCTGGCTGCATGTGGGGCCCGCCTGGACGTGCGTCATGTCCAGGATGCGCACACCTTTGAGGGCTTCCATTACTTTTTCTTCCCTGCGGTTGGGTTGAGGCTGGTGATGCGGCCGCTCTCGGTGCCGGCGGTCTCGTCGATCACAGCGTTGATCAACGTGGGCTTCTTCGAGCGGATGGCGTCTTCCATCGCCTTTCTCAGCTCGGCCGGCGTGGTCGCGTTCACGCCGACGCCGCCGAACGCTTCCATCAGCTTGTCGTAGCGCGCGCCTTTGACGAACACGGTCGGGGCCGGATCGCGGCCGGTCGGGTCCTTGTCGGTGCCCTTGTAGACGCCGTTGTTGTTCATGATGACGATGCACACCGGCAGGTTGTAGCGGCAGATGGTCTCGACTTCCATGCCGGAGAAGCCGAAGGCGCTGTCGCCCTCGATCGCGATCACCGGCTGCTTGCTCACCACGGCGGCCGCCACGCAGTAGCCCATGCC
>Ga0097621_100001714_pt1 | contig 14980 bp, 18 predicted proteins | sample KBSMisM72_FD_73165 | JGI IMG/M metagenome (GOLD analysis project Ga0097621, IMG submission 73165) | Miscanthus rhizosphere microbial communities from Kellogg Biological Station, Michigan, USA - KBS Miscanthus M7-2 (version 2) (version 2) | ecosystem: Host-associated > Plants > Roots >... | reverse complement strand
CGACAACGTCAACCGCGTGTACGCGGACTCGCGCCGGACGCAGCTCGACATGCGCTTTGCCAAGGTGCTGCGCTTCGGCCGGACGCGGTCGGACATCGGGCTCGATCTCAACAACCTGCTCAACACGAACTACGCGACCGGCTTCAACACGCAGTATCAGTACAGCGTCGGCAACACTGCGCAGGGCGGCACGTGGGGGAACCCGACGAGCATCTACACCGCGCGGTTCATGCGCATCAACTACACGTTGGACTTCTAAGGAGACAGTCTCGGGGCTGAGGGTTCAGGGCCGGCGGCCCGGCCCTCAGCCCTTATCCCTTCAGTCGTCAGCCCTTAGCGTTCACGCCTTCCTTTGGTCCTCCTTTTGCTACTGTTACGAATGTCGGGTGCGCCGGCCATACGCCGGCGAGGAGGCTGCCAGGATGGATCGCCGGACGACATGTGCCCTGCTCGCAGGTTTCGTGATGCTCGCGGCCCCGTCGATGGTCGCCGCTCAACAGTGGGGGCGCGGGTCGTTCCCCAGAGAGGGCGTCTGCTTCTTCAAGGATCCGAACTTCAACGGCGAGTACTTCTGCGCCGGTGTCGGCGACAGCTTCGGCAGGGTCCCCGACGACATGAACGACCGCATCTCGTCTCTCAAGGTCTTCGGACACGCCGAGGTCACGGTGTTCAATGACCAGCGATTCGGCGGCGGCTCGAGCAGCTTCCGCGGCAACATCAAGAACCTGAAGAACGAAGGCTGGAACGATCGCATCTCGTCAATCCGTGTCCACGGCTCGAACCTCGGCGGGGGCACGGACCCGGATCGGGTCATCCGGCGCGCCTATCAGGACATCCTCCACCGGGACCCGGACGAAGGCGGCTACCGCCAGTACCGCAGCCGCGTCCAGCGGGACGGATGGACCGAGGACGACGTGCGCAACTCGCTGCGCAGCAGCCCCGAGTACCGCGAACTGGCGACGATGACGCCGGCGAAGGCGCAGGATGTCGTCCGCCGCGCGTATCAAACGGTGCTGCGGCGCGATCCCGATCCCGGCTCGCAGGGTTACGTCGATCGAGTCATGCGCGACCACTGGACCCAGGCGGACGTTGAGCGCGAGTTGCGGAAGAGTTCCGAGTACCGCAACAACCGCCACTGAAGAGGCTGCAACAGCAGCCTTCGGCGCGAATCGTGCACCGACGGCTGCGCTGGAGGCACCGTGGCCGACACCAGATCGCAGCCGACCGTTCGCAAAGGCCAGGGCTCGACGAAAATCAGCCGGGATCAGTTCAAGCAGCGATGGCGCGAACGGTTCTACAACCCGATTTTCGACGGCGAGGGTGAAACTCTCGATCGCCTCGAAGAGCTCGCGTGGAAGGCCTACGAGGAAGGCAAGCGGAGCCCGCGGACGATCAAAGCCGGCGCCGGGTTCGCGAACCCCGAGTTCAAGCTGCCGGTTGAATGGCTCGACGCACGCCAACGCATCAAGGACGCCGCAGCGCTGCACGATCGCAGTGACGGTCCGTCGCGCATCCTGCTCATCTGTGCCTCGCCCCGCTCGGACGAAACATGCCCCGGCGAGATGTCAAAGACGTTCCGCCTCGTCCGCCACGCGCAGCAGACGCTCGACGCAGCGCCCGGCTTCGACGTCGACCGGCTCGACCTGAGCCAGCTCACCTCCGAGCAAGGCCGGACGATCTTTCCCTGCAAGGCGTGCGTTTCTACGGCGATGCCGCTCTGCCACTGGCCGTGCTCGTGCTATCCGAATCACGCGCTGGGCCAGGTGAACGACTGGATGAACGAGATCTACCCGCGCTGGGTCCACGCGCACGGCGTGATGATCGTGACGCCGGTGCACTGGTATCAGGCGCCGAGCGTGTTGAAGCTGATGATGGATCGCCTCGTCTGCGCCGACGGCGGCAATCCCGATCCGACGACCACCGACGGCAAGAAGCCGGACAAAGCGAAGGCGCTCGAGCTCAGCGGATGGGACTACCCGAAGCACCTGCGCAACCGCGCCTTCTCCATCGTCGTGCACGGCGACACGGTGGGCGCCGAAACCGTGCGGCGCGCGCTGCACGACTGGCTGAGCGACATGGCGCTCGTCCCGGCGGGCGCCGCCGCGGTGGTCGACCGGTATATCGGCTACTACGAGCCGTACGCAGTGAGCCACGAAGCGCTCGACCGCGACGCGGCGCTGATGACGGAAGTCGAGAACGCCGCGCGCACGCTGGTCGAAGCGGTCGGCCGTCTCCGCGCGGGCACGCAGCCCGCCGGCGTGGACCTTCGCGCGCCGCGGCCCAAATGATGTCGTTACCGGCGTAGCAGCGGCCCCACGTCAGGCGCCGGCCGGCCGATCGCGGCGCGGCGATGGCTCGCCCGCGAACCTGATCACGCTCATCCGCCCGTCGCTCTCCAGGCAGCACCGCTTGACGTCGCCCACCTGCTCGACGCCCTGCTCACGCAGCTGCTCGAGCAGATCGTCGCGCGAGATCAGCTCCATGCGCAGGTTCCGGCGTTGAATGCGCCCGTTGTCTATGAGGAGCAGCGGCGGCGGATGAAGAATCCGCGCCGCCACACTCGAGTGATACGCGAGCCAGTCGAGCGCATAGCTCCAGACGAAGATGGTGGCGACGAGCACGACGCCCTCGGTCAGCGAACGGTACTCGCCCGCCATCCCGTTCTGCGCCGCGTCGGCGATCAGCACGATCACCAGCACGTCTGAAACCGCGAGCGAGCCCGCGTTGCGCCGGAACACCCGCAGGGCGGCGAGAATCAGCAGGTACATCAGCGAGCCGCGAACGACGAGCTCGAGGATGCTGCCCGACGGCACCAGGATCGCGCGCCAGTCTACCGACCATGTCGTGTGCATGACCGTGACCGTGCAACCCCTGCGCCGCTCACAGCCCGGCCATTGCCAACCGCTCTTGCCGAGGGCAGCGGTCAGCGTGCGCCGGCCCATCCGCGCGATTCGATCAGCGCCGCTACCCGCCGGCGAATGTCGTCGCGAACCGCTCGCACCTCGGCCATCGGCCGGCCTTTCGGGTCGGCCAGTGGCCAGTCCTGCCTCTGCAGCCCCGGCACGTACGGGCACGCTTCGCCGCAACCCATCGTCACCAGCAGCGAGGCGTCGCGGGCCAGTTCGTCTGTCAGACGCTGCGGCTGGTTTCCAACGAGATCGATGCCGACTTCGCGCATCGCCGTGACGACTTCGGGATGCACGCGGTCACCCGGCTGCGTGCCGGCGGAGGACGCCGTGGCTCGTGCCGGGTCGGCCATGTCCGCGAAAAACGCGGCCGCCATCTGGGACCGGCCGGCGTTGTGGACGCAGGCGAAGATGACTCGTTCCATGCTAGTGAATGGCCCGTTCGCGCGGTACGAGCCAGCCGAATAGCGCGGTCGCCAATGCGCCCCCGACGACCTGCGCGGCAATGAAGGGCGGAACATCTGCGGGGCGAATACCTGCGAAGGTGTCTGTCATTGAACGCGCGATGGTGACGGCGGGGTTCGCGAAGGATGTCGACGCGGTGAACCAGTACGCGGCCGTGATGTACGCGCCGACGGCGAAGGGAACGGCGGCCGCACGCCGGCGGGAGCATCCCCAGATGACGGCGAGCAGGCCGAACGTCGCCACGCCTTCGCTGAACGCCTGCGGCAGGCCGGCGCGAACGTGCCGCGACCACGCGAAAACCGGCTCGCCGAACATGTAGTCGGCGGCCGCCACGCCTGCGACCGCGCCCAGGCACTGCGCGACGGAGTACGCCGTCGCCTGTGTCCATGTGAGACCGCCCTGCGACGCGTCGGCGAACGACACGACCGGGTTGAAATGCGCGCCCGAGATGGCGCCGAACGTCAGGATGAGCGCCACGAGCGCCGCGCCGGTGGCCAGCGTATTGGCGAGCAGCGCGACGGCGACGTTCCCGCCGGCGAGCCGCTCGCCCATGATGCCGGATCCCACGACGGCGGCCAGGAGCAGCGCCGTGCCGACCAACTCCGCGACAAAAGCCCTCATGCTAGGAGCAGCACTCGGGGCCGCAGCAGGTGTTCGACGTTTTCGATATTTCCACCAGGGGCTTGCGTCCCCGAACGAACGCGCTCGCAAAGGCGCCGCCGTGCGCCTCGTAGATCCGCCAGGGCTCCACTTCGACGCCGGCAAAGCCCGCAGCCCGTAGTTTCGCGGCGTACTCGCCTTCCTCGAGCGCCCCGGCGATGCACCCGATCCAGAGTTCCATGTCGCGGCGAATCTCCGCGCTCACCTCACCACGCACCACGACATCTGAGACGGCGAAACGGCCGCCCGGTTTCAAGACGCGAAACGCCTCCCGCAGGACGGCGTCCTTGTCCGCCGACAGGTTGATCACGCAGTTCGAGATGATGACGTCGATTGAGTTGTCGGGCAGCGGAATCGCCTCAATCGAACCCTTCAGGAACTCGACGTTCGTCGCACCGGCCTTGCGCTGGTTGTCGCGGGCGAGAGCGAGCATTTCGTCCGTCATGTCGACCCCGTACGCGTGTCCGGTCGGACCGACGCGTTTCGCCGAGAGCAGCACGTCGATGCCGCCCCCGGACCCGAGATCGAGCACGGTCTCGCCGGGCTTCAGATCGGCGAGGGCTGTCGGGTTGCCACAGCCCAGGGAGGCGGCGACGGCATTGGCCGGCAGGCCGCCCCGCTCGGCGTCGGAATAGAGATTCGAGGTGATTGGGTCGTCGCATCCGCAGGCGTCCGGCGCGCAGCAGCTCGCCTTGGTCGCGGCCGACCGGGTGAGCGCCGCGGCAATCGCCCCGTATTTCTCTCTAACCGTCTGCTCAATCGCTGACATCTGACTCTCCTTTATATCCGCTCATGCGAATATAGTGCGACTGTAGCCGCGGCGTGATATATTTGTCAAGGCAGATATATGACAAGGCCTCTGAATGACATGGAAGCGCTGTTCAAATCCCTCGGCGACGCCACGCGCCTGCGAATCCTCGGACTGCTGCTGACCGGCGAGGTCTGCGTGTGCGACATTCACGAGAGCCTCAAGATCCCCCAGTCGAAGGCATCGCGGCATCTCGCATATTTGCGGCGGTCAGGTCTCGTGGAGACCAGGCGCGACGGGCTGTGGGTGCACTATCGCCTCGGCAGGCTCGCGGATCCGGTGCTCTCCGCGGTCGTGGACGCCGTGCGGCATGCGCTCGCGCATGACGCCGCGGTCCAGCGCGATGCGGAGCGCCTGCAGAAGCGGACGGGCTGCTGCGTGCCGACGCCGGGAGACGTCGCCGGCTCGCCGTGCTGCTCGACTCAGGTGGAACTGGCAGCCGCTACGCGGTGACGCTCGAGCCGCCGATCGCACTCCGGGCTCGTCGTCAGCCCGGTCGTGGTCCCGCCGGCTCCACGTGAACCAGAACATCGGCCACCCACGGCAGATCCGTCCGGATGCGCCCTCTCACGTGGCCGGCGACGACGTGCGCGTCCGCGACTGACATCGCCGGATCGACTTCGATGTGAAGATCCACGTGGTACTGCATACCCGTCTTGCGGGCGTGCGCCTTGTCCACGCCCTGGACGCCCGGGATTCCCAGCGCCGTTGTCCGGAGCCGCAGCATCCGGTCGGCATCCGGCATGGTGTCCACCAGCTCGAGAGACGCATGGCGAAGGACCCGAAGCCCCGTCGCGATGACGACGATGCCCACCACGAACCCGCCGTAATGGTCCGCAGCCAGGAACCGGCTGCTGTCGTAGATGGTGAGCGCGACCGCGGTCAGCGCGGCGGCGGCGGAGAGGATGTCCACGAGATCGTTCCACGCGTCGGCCACGAGCGACGTACTCCTGATCCGCCGCCCGACGCGGAACTTGATGCCCGACATGACGCCGCGCACGACGATAGCGAAGCAGAGCGCGGCGATGGCGCTTATCCCTGGCGCGGGATGCACCGCATCGATGGACTGGAGCGAGTTCCAGCAGATGCCGGCGCCGCCCGCGCTCAGCAGGGCGCCGACGAGCAGCGCCGCCAGCGTTTCGATCCGCCCGTGGCCGTACGGGTGGTTCTCGTCGGCCGGCTTGGCCGCGGCAACCAGCCCCAGCAGGACCACCGTGGAGGCCAGCACGTCGCCGGCGAATTCGACGCCGGTTGCGAACACCGACGTGGATCGAGACAGCAGACCGATGACGATGTTCAGGACGGCGAGCCCGACGCTGGCAAGGATGCCCGCCAGCGCGACGCGCCTGGCCGTCTGCATCTCTCTTTCGAGCGTTGGCGCCACCAGCCGATTATGAGCGATGGACCCTATACTACGTGCACGCGCGGGTGCTGGGTCCCGTGCGTCAGAAGGAGCGCTTCATGAAGGCCTCGATTTCAGGACGGATATTCTCGACGGTCGCCGGGCTCGCGCTGGTCGCGCTCGCCGCCCTTCCGGCGCGGGCCGAGGTGCTGGAGAAAACGGCGAAGGTCGGCGGCGTCACCGTTCAGTACAAAGTCGTGCTGCCGGCCGGTTACGACCCGGCGAAGACGTATCCCGGCGTCATCGCGCTCGGCGGGGGGCCCCAGACCATGAACACCGTCGACGGCATCCTGAATCGTAATTTCCGAGCCGAAGCCGAGAAGCGCGGCTACATCGTCGTCGCGCCGGCGGCGCCGAACGGCCAGTTGTTCTTCGAGGGCGGCGCCCGGATCTTTCCCGAGTTCCTGAAGCTGATCCTGGCCGACTACAAGATCCAGGACGGAAAGTTTCACATCGCCGGGCCGTCCAACGGCGGAATTGCCGCCTTCCACGTCGCGGCCGCCAACCCGCAGTATTTCGCTTCCGTCACGGCGTTCCCGGGATACATGTGGGAACCGAGCACCGCGAAGCTCCAGGCGATTTCGAAGATGTGCGTGTTCATGTACGTCGGCGAGACCGACGAGTACATGTGGCACGGCGAGATGAAGCAGGAAGCTGAGTACCTGCGGTCGAAAGGCACGGTGGCGCGCTACACGGTCGAGAAGGGCCAGCCGCACCGGCTGGAGACGCTCGCCGGCGCCAACGCCGGACGGCTGTTCGACGGGTTCGAGGAAACGAAGAAAGGCTGCAGCAAGTAACCCGGGTGTAATGCCGGGGCTTGACGGGCCGCGATCTTTATATTACCATCAGGTTATGGAACTGAGTGGTAATGATCAACGGGCCCACCTCGACGCCACCTTCGCGGCGCTCGCGGACTCCACGCGACGCGCCATCCTCGCCAGGCTGGCGTCGGGCCAGGCGTCGGTCTCCGAACTGGCCGAGCCGTTCGAGATGACCCAGCCGGCGATCTCGAAGCACTTGAAAGTCCTGGAGCGCGCGGGCTTGATTTCCCGCGAGCGCGACGCTCAGCGGCGGCCGAGCCGGCTCGTCGCGCGGCCGCTCGCCGAAGCCAGCGAATGGCTCGAGCAGTACCGCCAGTTCTGGGGCGCGTCTTTCCAGCACCTGGATGTCCTGCTCGACTCGATGACGGCTCCGGCATCCACCGCGAAGAAGAAGAGCCAGCGGTCTGGCCACCGCAAGCGATAGGAGAAGCCTCATGTTGTATCCCGACAGCTTCACGGTCTCGACGCCGAGCGATCGCGAAATTCAGGTCACGCGCGATTTCCACGCCCCGCGCCGGCTGGTCTTCGACGCCTTCACCAAGCCCGACCTGGTGAGGCGCTGGCTCCTCGGGCCACCCGGCTGGACGATGCCGGTGTGCGAAATCGACCTCCGGGTCGGCGGCGCGTACCGCTACGTGTGGCGCAAGGAAGGCGAGAAGGACATGGGGATGGGCGGCGTCTTCCGGGACATCGTTCCATCCGAGCGGCTCGTCGCCACGGAGCGATTCGACGATGCCTGGTATCCGGGCGAGGCGTTGGACACGACCGTGTTCGTCGAAGACGGCGCGATCACCAGGATCACGATCACGGTCCTGTATCAGTCGCGGGAAGCGCGCGACACCGCGCGCAGGTCCGGCATGGAGCACGGGATGGCCGCCGGCTACAACCGTCTCGAGGACGTGCTGTCGTCACTCGAAGGCTGAACACGACAACAAAGGAGCATGCCATGATCGACACACCACGGATTACACAGACGGCGGCGCAACTGGCCGCCGTGATTCACATCACGATTCCCCGTACCGAGATCCAGTCCGCGATGCGCGACGGCATCACGGAAGCCATGGCCGCGGTGAAAGCGCAGGGGATCGGCCCCGCCGGCCCGTGGTTCACGCATCACCTGTCGATGCAGCCGGGGACGTTCGACTTCGAGATCTGCGTGCCGGTGACCGCGCCTGTCACGCCCGTCGGCCGGGTGAAGCCCGGCACATTCGACACGGTGAAGGTGGCGCGCACCGTCTACCAGGGAGGATACGAAGGTCTTGGCGGGGCCTGGGGAGAATTCAAGGCCTGGATCGCGGCAAACGGGCACGCTTCGGGTCAGGACCTGTTTGAATGTTACGCGGTGGGACCCGAGTCGAGTGCCAACCCGGCCGAGTGGCGCACGGAGCTCAGCCAGCCGCTAAGCCGATGAATGCAGACGGGACTCGATCCAGTTCCGGATGTCCGCCATGACGGCACCCCTGTCGATGTCGTTGAGCGGGTCATGAAAGCCGCCTTCGTAGAGCTTCAGCGTCTTGTCGGCGGATCCCGCGGTGTCGAAAAAGAGCTGGCTTCCGGCCGGCCTCGTGGCTTTGTCGAGCGTGCCGTGAAGGATGAGCAGGGGCAGCGTAATGAGCGGGAACTCTTTCTTCAGCCGCTCGTCCGCACGGACCATTTCCGCCAGGGTCTGCGTGGGCTGAGTCTCGTGGGCGATGAGCGGATCTTCGTTCATGCGGCGGACGACCGCCGGATCTCTCGAGAAGTCCTCGTTCTTGAGGTGGAGCACGTGCGCGTGCGGCGCCACATGGGCCAGCCCCTTGAAAACGGCCAGCGCGAAATCGGGCGCCGGCACCTGAAACGCGAAGCTCTCGCAGATGAGCCCCGCCAGGTTCGCCTGGTGTTCGACGGCGTACAGACAGGCGACGACGCCGCCGGCGCTGTGACCGAGCATGTACAGCGGCCGCCCTGGCTCCTGTGATTGCACGAGCGCGACGAGGGCGGCGACGTCACTGACGTAGTCCCCGAACTTCTCGACGTAGAAGCGCTCGCCGTCCGATTTGCCGCGGCCGCGCAGGTCGATGGCGTACGCGGCAAGGCCCAGGGCCACGAACTGCTCCGCGACCCACGCGTAGTAGCCGCTATGGGAGTTGAAGCCGGGCACGATGACGATCGCGCCGCGAGGTGTGGCCGACGGCCGCCACGATCTGAAGAAAAGGCTAACGCCGCCCGTGCCTGTGAGGGTTCCGTGTGTCGCGATCGGGCCATCCATGAAATCGATCGTAATCGATAGTCCCTCTGACTTCTTGTCCGCGCTGTCTGTCTTAAGGCGATCGTAAAAGCGTGCTTCCTCCGAGGCGCAAATCCGGTAGGATGCGCCAGATGCCACGCGGGAACAGTTTCCAGGCCGTGGAGGCGATCGGCCGCACGCTGCCGGACGTGGAGGTCACGACAGCCTATGGCCAGCCGGCCCTGAAGGTGCGCGGCAAGATGATCGCGTGCATGGCCGCCAACAAGGCTGCGGAGCCGAACACGCTGGCCGTGATGATGGAGTTCGCCGACCGCGACGCGCTGATCGAGGACGACCCCGAGACCTACTACCTGAAGGACCATTACCTGAATTACCCCTGCGTGCTCGTCAGGCTGTCGCGCGTCCGCGCCGACGCGCTGCGCGACCTCCTGGCGGGCGCGCACCGTTTCGTGACGGCGAAGACGAGGAAGGCGAAGAAGAAAAAGTGACGGGCCCTGCTTTGCTAGAATGGCCGAACCGATAAGCAGGCGAGCATGCTGTTCCCGGTGGTTCTTGTCGGTCTCCTGCTGAGCCAGGCACCTGCGCCGGCGCCCGTCCATGCTGCGGCCGCCGGCGCCGATCTGATCGAATCCGCGAAAAACGGAGACTTCGCCCGAACCCGGGATCTGCTCAAGAGCGGGGCGGCCGTCAACACCGTCGATCGCCGCGGGTTCACGCCGCTCACGTGGGCGGCCGCGAGCGGCAACCTCGAGATGGTCCGGCTGCTGCTCGAAAGCGGCGCCGCCGTCGAGCGGCGGGCGAAGGACGGCACGACCGCCCTGATGGCGGCTTCCGCCAACGGATTCATCGAGGTCGTTCGCGCGCTGCTCGTTCGCGGCGCGGACGTCACGGCGGCACGCGCCGGCATCAAGGCACGACAACTCGCGATCGACCGCGGACACGCCGACGTCGCCGCGCTGCTCGAGCAGGCCGAAGCGCTCGGCGCGCGCATGCTGCAGGCCGCGGCGGAGGGCAACGACACGCTCGTGCGGCAGCTGCTGGCCCAGGGTGCGCCGGGCAACCAGCGCGACGAACGCGGGGCGACGGCCCTGATGATCGCCGCGCGCAACGGCGACCTCGGCATGATGCAGGCGCTCCTGTCGAGGGGCGCGGACCCGTCGCTCACCGACAATCAGGGACAGAACGTCTTCGGGTGGGCCGAGCCCTCGCCGACGACCGCCAAGTACGTCGCGGCATTTCTGACCGATAAAGGCATCGCGAAACAGCCTCCCCGCCCGGCCGCCCCGTCGCCGTCCCCTCAGGTGAAGGCGAGCTTGACCACGATGGCGGCGGTGCTCGCGCGAGTTCCCCCGGCCTCCTCTTCAGTTCGCACCGCGCAGCGGCGTGCGAACGCCGCGCTGACGCAGCTTCTGGCGTTGTCGGCGAAGTGGCCCGCGGATTCACCGGACGACTACCGCGATAACCTGTCGGGCGACGTCGCCGCGCTCGAGTCCGCGTTGAAAGCCGGCGCGGCCGAGAGCCTGGCGGCCACCCTGGATTCGATCGCCGACGATCTCGAGACCAAGCTCGAACACTGCAACCTGAGCGGCGGAAAGCTGGGCGGATCGGTCGTCGTGCGCGTGAGGACCGTGGCCGGCGCCCAGGAAAGCCGGCGCTGGCAGGTGTTCTACATGCCGAGAGTCTTCGAGGCGGCCGCCAACGCCAGCCCGGATTTGTTTCCGCAACTGAGCAGCCCGACCGAAGAGACACTCGTCCCCGGCCGGTACGTCATGTGGGTGCGGGATCCGATGACCGCGCGCCTCGGCGAACGCACCGTCGTCAAGGTCGGCGAGGGCAAGAAGGATCTGATCATCGACCTCCCCGTCCCCAACACGCCAGCACGATGACGAGCCCCGGCCGCCTGCTCGGGCGGCACCGGCGGACGCTGCTCGCCGTCGCCGGCGTCCTCTTCGCGGGAATCGCCGCCGCGCTCATGCCTCCGCCGGCCGCGCTGAGGGAGGCCGGCGCTCGATCCGGTATCGCGGCGCTCGTCTCCGCGGCGATCGTCGCATCCGCGACTCTGCCCTTCCTGATCTGGCGCAGCGCCGCGCGGCCGGTTTTGTGGATCGCGCTCGCGGTCTCCGCGCTCGTGGCCGGCGTGACATCGTTTGCCGTGTCGGGCTACGCCGAGCGAACATGCACCGCGACCTACGCGGGCACACCGGTCGTCATCGGCATGGAGCTGACGCCGCTCGGCGCGGCGTACAAACAGTCAAACCCCGAGCTGGCGAACGACGATTTGCTGTTCGATGCGGCGGGAGTCGCGGAGCGGATCTGGACGCCCTCGTCGATCGGACGCTGCCGGGCGTTCACCGGCGGCACCTATTTCCTCGCCGTTCCGTTCCTCGTCGTCTGTCTGCTGGCCACGGCCGAGGCCGTCCCGGCGACGATCCTGTCTCCCGTGCGGTGGGGCGCCGCGGCGTCGAAGCCGGGCGACGGCACCGTCGCGGTGCGATACGACGTCTTCATCAGCTACCGGCACGATCCCATCGACCGCGCGTTCGTCACGGAGCTCGTCGCCGCGCTCGAAGGCGACGGGTATCGCGTGGCGATCGACGAGCGCGACTTTCTCGCGAACGCGAGCTTCCTGCTCGAAATGGAGCGCTGCATCCGTGAGAGCCGCTTCACGCTGGCGGTGATCTCGGCGCGATACCTCGAAAGCGGGAACGCCCTGGAAGAGGCGATCATCAGCAAGGTGCTCGACATGGGGGACCGGAAGCGGCGCCTGATACCTCTGGTCATCGAAGCCGTCACGCTGCCCGCCTGGCTCTACGGCATCGTCGGAATCGACTGCACGAAACGCGACCCTCTCGTGAATCCGTACGACAAGCTCCGGGCGACGCTCGGCGCGCCGATGGGGTGATGGCCGCGCATCCCCGCTGGACCCTCGTCGCCACGATCGTCGGGTCGAGCATGACGTTCGTCGACGCGACGGTCGTCAACGTCGCGCTGCCCGCCATGCAGACCGATCTGCACGCCACCATCACCGACGTGCAATGGGTGATCGAAGCCTACGCCCTGTTCCTCGGCGCCCTGATCCTGGTCGGCGGATCGTTCGGCGACCAGTTCGGACGCAAGCGCGTCTTCCTCTCCGGCGTCGTGTCCTTCACGGCCGCGTCAGTCTTGTGCGGTATGGCCACTTCGCCGGGCGCCCTGATTGCGGGCCGCGCGCTCCAGGGCATCGGCGCCGCGTTCCTGGTCCCGGGCAGCCTGGCCATCATCAGCGCCACCTTCAACGACGCCGACCGTGGCCGCGCCATCGGCGTGTGGTCCGGCTTCAGCTCGATCACGGCGGCGATCGGCCCCGTGCTCGGCGGATGGCTGATCGAGCACGTCAGCTGGCGCGCCGCGTTCTTCCTGAACGTGCCGCTGGCAGCGCTGGTGCTGGCGCTGTCGCTGCGCTTCATCGACGAGAGCCGCGACCCGTCGAGAAATGCGCCGGTCGACTGGATCGGCGCCGGGCTCGCGATCCTCGGCCTCGGCGGCGTGGTGTTCGGCCTGCTCGAATGGCCGCCGCTCGGAGCCCGCCATCCGCTCGTGCTGGGCCCGCTCGTCGCCGGCGCGGTGTCGCTCGCATTCTTCCTCATGGTCGAAATGCGCACGCCGAACCCGATGATGCCGCCCGGCCTGTTCCGGTCGCGGACCTTCGCGCTGGCCAACATCCTCACGCTGCTGTTGTACGCCGCGATTGCCGTTGTCCTGTTCCTGGTGCCGCTGAACCTGATTCAGGTGCAACGCTACACGACCACGCAGGCCGGCGCCTCGCTGCTGCCGCTCCCCTTGATCATCTTTGCGTTGTCCCGGTGGTCGGGGGGACTGGTCGCCAGCACCGGCGCCAGGATCCCGCTGGCGATCGGCCCCGCCGTCGCCGCGGTCGGTGTGGCGTTGCTGGCGCGGCCTTCAGCCGGAGGCTCTTACTGGACGACGTTCTTCCCGGGCATCGCAGTGCTGGGCCTCGGGATGGCCGTCACGGTTGCGCCGCTGACGACGACGGCGATGGGCGCCGTGGATCCGCGTCATTCCGGCGTCGCGTCAGGCATCAACAACGCCGTGTCTCGCGTGGCCGGCCTCCTGGCGATCGCGGTATTCGGCGTCGTGTTGACCGGCGTCTTCGTGGCTCGAGTGATGCCGGCCCTCGATGCAGCCGGCCTCAGCGCGCCGGCGAGGCTGGCGGTCGAGCGTGAACTGCCGAAGATGGCGGGCGCCGACCTGGACGCCGCGGCGCCGCTCGAACCAAACGAGCGTGAAGCCGCCCGGCGGGCCATCGATCTGAGCTTCGTGTCAGCGTTCCGGGTCGTGATGCTGGGCGCTGCCGCCCTGGCGCTCCTCGCCGCGGTGTCGGGCGCTGCGATCACCGGCCGTCCCGATTCCTGATTTTGATGGGCTTGCCCGGCCCGGGTGAGCTTTGTACGCTACGCTGGCGCGAGGATTCCCGGAGGGCGAGATGCGAATGGCTGCGAGTGTGATGGCGCTGCTGGCGGTGATGGCCGCCCAGGAACGTGCGGTAATGGTCGTTCAGGCCCCCGACTCGCCGGTGCGGATGGAACACGCCACGGTGCTCTCGGCCGCCGAAGGCCCCCCGGTTCTCGTGTACGCTGCCACCAACCTGAAGGACGACCCTCTCGAGCAGTTCACCGTCATGGCGTTCGTCTTCAAAGCCGATGGCACCCTGAAGGCGCGACAGGTCGCGCCCGGCCGGCGTTCGCTTGATCCGCACGAAACCAAGTATTCCGCCATGGTCCTCGACGGCTCCCCCGTGGAACCTGGCGACGTCATCGTCGCCGGCATCAACCAGGCGCAGCGTGCGAACTCCGAGGCCTGGTGGCGCGCGGATCTTCAAGCCGCAGCCGAAGCGAAGGTTCCCAGAAAGCCCTGATTCCCGCGTCGAAGTACGATGGCGTGATGGCGATGCGCATCCGCTCCGTTCGCCGCGTGACGACGGCCGTGCTGGCCATCGTCCTCGCGACGGGCGGCGTCGCCCTGGCGCAGTTCGGCCTGGGCGGCTTTCGCGATCTGTATCAGCCGCTGCCCAACAGCCCGTACGACGGCCGGTTCACGTTCGCGCGCGTGCGCTACAGACCGGCTCCCGGCGGCTTCTGGCCCGGCCGGCGTCCCTCCTGGATTCACGGCTATCCGCTCGCCGAGAAGAACCTGATCAGGATCATGAACGAGGTGAGCCTGCTCGGCGCGCGTGAAGACATCAACACCGTGACGCTGGACGATCCGGAGCTGTTCAAGTATCCGATCGCATACCTCATCGAGGTCGGCTGGTGGACGGTCAACTCCCGCGAGGCCGCGGGGCTGCGGGCCTACCTCCAGAAGGGCGGGTTCCTGTTCGTGGACGACTTCAAGCCGGCCGGGTGGCGCGGCGTCCCCGGCGGCGGGTGGGAACCGTTTGCCGACACGATGCGGAAGGTGCTGCCGGACGTGGAGTTTCTGGACATGTCGCCGGACGATCCCGTGTTCCACGCCTTCTTCGAGATCAACGATCTCAAGCACTTCCCGCAGGCGTATGTCGGCGGCGACCCGGTCTTCAAGGGCATCTTCGAGGACAACGATCGCAGCAAGCGGCTGATGGCCATCATCAACTACAACACCGACGTGTCGCAGTTCTGGGAGTGGTCGGGCCGGGGCTTTCGCCCGTTCGATCAG
>Ga0097621_100001711_pt1 | contig 14997 bp, 8 predicted proteins | sample KBSMisM72_FD_73165 | JGI IMG/M metagenome (GOLD analysis project Ga0097621, IMG submission 73165) | Miscanthus rhizosphere microbial communities from Kellogg Biological Station, Michigan, USA - KBS Miscanthus M7-2 (version 2) (version 2) | ecosystem: Host-associated > Plants > Roots >... | reverse complement strand
CGGTATAGTCATCGGGAAGCTTCAGCATTTCAGCAATTCGTTTGCCGGCTGCAACTTCCAACTCCAGTATCCGGACAAAGTGCTTGCCCGCCTGGGCCATGACCGCTTCGAGCTCAGGGCGGATTACCGATCCACCCAGTACGGTCATGGTTCCTTCGCAGTTGATGACAGTGGCCACACCCAGCTCCTCGAAGGGATTGCCGGTATGGCCAAAACCACTAATTTTCGTCTCCGCCTTCGCGGAAAAAAGTTTGTGCGGAGCGGCCAGTGAACCCGTAACCGCTCCGATCGTTCCTAGGAAACTGCGACGATTCCACTTCATGGTTGGTCTCCAGAACGCTTGAGTCTATTTTTTGGTGATCGCCGCAACACAGGTGATCTCCACCAGGGAGTTGCCGGGCAAAGCGGCGACTGCCACGGTGGTTCGAGCCGGACCACCATTGGGGAAGTAGGTCTTAAAAATCTTATTCATGGCCTCAAAATTGGCGATGTCAGTCAGATAGACGGTCAACTGGAGAACTGAGTCCATGCTGCCGCCGCCATTTACAACCAGTTCCTTTACATTGTCGAGGACCTTTGTGACATGGCTATCGATGTCATCCTTACCTACCGGGCCATTCGAGTTTGCACCCTGCCCTGATATGTAAATCAGCCCGTTGTGAATGATGAGCGGCGTAATCATCTGCTTGCCGTCCGCAGGCTTTGCGTCACGGTTCAGTTTGTGAACGCCGGAGTCATGGCTCTTGGCTTCCGCGCGCGTTGCAATCAAGGCACCGGCGCCCACGGCGGACGCTACCGCTGCTAAAGAACCCATCAGTTTTCTGCGATTGAAGAAAGTCGAATTCATGATCGTCTCCTTGAGATGAATAAGAATTACTACGGCAATGCAAAAGTGAAAATATCATTCCCGGCTGCAATTGCCACATATTGTTTTCCGTCTACCGCGTAGGTCATCGGCGAAGCGCCGAAATGTTGGCCGGTTGTAAAGTGCCACAGAGGTTTTCCGCTCCTGGCATCTACAGCCTCGAAAGATTCGGCGTCATCGCCGAAAAACAGCACCCCCCCAGCGGTAGTCATGGTCCCGCCCTGGGAATGACCGTTGCCGACCTGCGGATATCGCCATGCGAAAGAATCGTCGTCGAGATTGTAGGCGACCAGAACCCGGCGTGGAGTACGGCCGGGAATTCTTTTTACTCCGGTGGAGTAGAAAGTCTTGCCTTCCTCAAATTTTTGCGGGTTCCGAAAAAACCTTTCGCATCCTTCCAGCGCTAGAAAGTAAACAAGGTGCGTCGACTCATTGTAGGACTGCGCATACCAGTTGGTCGCGCCGGCAAATCCCGGACAAATTTCAGTCCCCTCCTGGCTGGGCTTGAGATCGGTCAGGATCGGCCTACCTTTGTCATCAATGCCCTTGGCCCATGTTAGTTTTTCCACAAAAGGCTTTGCCGAAAGAAACTTTCCGTTGGTGCGGTCCAGCACGTAAATAAATCCATTACGATTCGCCTGCACAAGAAGCTTTCTGGCCTCCCCATGGTATTTAGCATCAATCAACATCATCGTCTCTGGCGCATCGAAATCAAACACATCATGCGGGGTGAACTGGAAGTGCCACTTCAGCTTTCCGGTATCGGGATCGAGCGCAAGCACGCAAGCCGTATAGAGATCGTCTCCAGGCCGAACGTCTCCGTCAAAATCAGGCCCCGGATTGCTTGTGCCCCAGAACAATGTATTGGTGTCGGGATCGTAGCTGCCAGGCATCCACGTTGTACCGCCGCCACGCAGATACAAGTCACCGGGCCAACTGTCCGAACCGAACTCCCCAGGGCCGGGAATCGTCCAAAAACGCCACAGAAGTTTGCCACTTATGGGGTCGTAGGCCGCCAGAAATCCGCGGACGCCATCGTCCCCACCCGATGTCCCAACAATTACTTTGTCGTTGACCACCAGCGGTGCACCCGTTGCTCCGTAATTCTTGTTCCAATCTGCGTAGGGGATGTCCCACAGTAAATGGCCGGAACGGGCATCAATCCGCAGCAGATGTGCGTTGTCGGTGAGACGGTAGAGGCTCGAATGCCATAGGGCGACTCCGCGGCTGATGTGCCGCGAGGCATCGTCGATCAAGCCCTCCGTGATGGGCCGGTCGTTGTGCCAAATCGTTCGTCCCGTTTTCGCATCCAGAGCGAAAGTGTCGTTCGCGGAAGTCACGAACATTATTCCATCCGCCACTTGCGGCGTGTTCTCCAGACGATCGGAGACGTCGACATGAAACACCCACTGGGTACGCAGTTGACTTACGTTGCTGACCTTGATTTGCGAGAGGCTGCTGTAACGGCGTCCAGTAAAGTCGCCATTGTACGAAAGCCAGTTGGCTCCGACTGGAGTTGACTTCAAGTCGGCGGGAGAAATTTCCAGACCCGAACCCGATTCGGCCTGAGCCTTCCCCCATCCTCCCGCAAAACAAACCGCGAACACTGCCAACCAAATTTGGACAGAACGTGGCATAATCTAGTGAATCGTTTTAATATAGCGCAGATTATCCGATGAAACTTTGTGAGTTGCAATGAGGAAATGGAAACTCCGAATGGGACCGTGACCAGCTTTGTGCATTCGCCTGAAGTGGTTTATATATGAGCCCTAGCCAAGATGCCTCAACAATTTATCCGACCGGCCACTTTTGTGATTCTGTTTCTGGCAACTGCCTTTGCCAATCAGGCATTCAGCCAGTCAACCGAAGAAGGCAAACGCACCTTCTCTTCGACCTGTTCCGCATGTCACGGACTCGATGGCAAGGGCGCGGAGCGCGGGCCTGATATCGCCAAGCGTAGAGCGGTACAACAGCTTTCCGATGCCTCATTGTTAACCATTGTGCGCGATGGCAAGCCGGGAACTGGGATGCCGCCGTTTCGTGCACTGGGTGATGTGCGAATTCAGGCGGTCGTGCACTACCTCAGAGAACTGCAGGGACAGGGCTCGACGGTCGCGTTGCCCGGGAATCCCAAGGCTGGCAAACTCCTGTTTTTTGGCAAGGGAGAATGCGCAGAGTGCCACGTCGCGCGTGGGCAGGGCGGCTTCATGGGCTCCGATCTTACAAGTTTTGCCTCCGGCAAGCCCGCAGCCGATATTTACAGCGCGATCACCGAACCCAACAAGAATCTCGATCCAAGAAGACAAGTCGTAGTGGTAAAGACCTCCGACGGCACGGCCCTCACCGGCATTGCCCGCAACGAAGACAACTTTTCGTTGCAGCTGCAAACTCCAGATGGTTCTTTCCACTTTTTCGACAAGTCGCAGGTCCAAAGTATTGATCGTCAACCTAGATCGTGGATGCCTGCCGACTACGGGTCCAAGCTCAGCCGTCAGGAAATTGATCAGTTGGTGAGTTACCTCATGAGCATTGCACAGAAACCCAGCGAAAAAGACACACCAGAGAAAGGAGAAGAATGAGAGTGTTTTCCGTCAAAACTATTGTGGCTGTCTTTGTTTTGCTTACAGGATTCGCCATAGCTGAGGACTCACCCAGATCCTTCAAGCTGACGGCTAAATCTCCCGCCTTTTGGAAGCTCGTCGATCGCAACTCAAAGCTCACCAAAGTCGCAGGCGATTTTGGCTTCACCGAAGGGCCGGTCTGGGACGACTCCGGTTTTCTCTATGTCAGCGACGAAGAGATTAACAAGATCTATCGGGTATTTCTCGATGGACGCAAAGAAGAGGTCATCTCTCTCGGTGATCCTGACGGAAACACCTATGACCGCCAGCATCGCCTCATCGACTGCGCCAGCGTGCTGCGCGCCATCATCGCTGTAACTTCGGATGGAAAGTACACAATTCTGGCCGACAATTATGAAGGCAAAAAGCTGAACAGCCCCAACGATGTGGTCATCGGGCCGGACGGCGCCATCTACTTTACGGACCCAACCCTCGACCTGGTGAAGGGCGAAAAACAGGAACTGCCCTTTCAAGGTGTATTCCGTCTCGATGCAAATGGGCAACTCAAACTGCTAACCAAGGACCTGATTCAACCAAACGGTCTCGCCTTCTCTCCCGATGGCAAGCGCTTTTACGTGGACGACGACGAGACCAGAAACATTCATGTCTATGACGTCGCCCCAGACGGAAGCCTAGGCAGTGGGAAGATATTCGGTGAAGAACCTGGCGGTCCCCATGAAGGCGTTCCCGACGGAATCAAGGTGGACTCCAAGGGAAATCTGTATGTCACCGGACCCAAAGGCATCTGGGTATGGGACCCGCAAGGCCATCATCTGGGTACCATCGAGATGCCTGAACAACCAGCGAACCTGACCTGGGGAGATAAGGATTCCAAGACGCTTTACATTACAGCGACGCATTCGGTTTACCGTCTGCGGACAAAGGCTCGTGGGTTTGTACCTTACAAATCTCACTAGTTCGGGATTCCACTTCAAAAATGAAACGCCTGCAAAAATCCGCTTTGCGCTGCGTGCCTGGCTTGGCTGCTCTGTTTCTTCTTTCCGTGCTGCTAAGTGCACAGGACGCTAAGACCGGCATTATTCGGATCGACATCAAACATCCGGTCAAGAGCTTCGACCCCGATATCGCTCTCGGGACTTCCATCGACATTCTGCCTCAAGGAATCGTCGACAAGGTTTACACCCCGGCGATTCTGAAGGAATCACTCTCCGCGGGATGGGGGCCGATCACGTATCGGCAAAACACCGAGCTTTCAGGCGCAGCCTGGCACTGGAATCCAAACGGCAAGTGGAGCGATCCGGCCCATCAACAGGGATATTTCGTTGGCAGCACCGAGGCCGGCGAATTGATTCGCCATTCGGCGGGCTATCCTCTGCCGCATCGCGGAAATACTTCCGGCGACGGCCGCTCTCGCGCCAAATATTCGCGAATTACAGACGGTGATCCCAGCACTTACTGGAAGAGCAATCCCTATCTGAGCAGCAAATTCACCGGTGAAGATGATTCTCTCCACCCGCAGTGGGTGATCCTGGATTTGGGGGCGGCGGAAAAATTCGACTTCCTTCGAATTGCTTGGGGATCACCCTACGCCCGGCAATACGAGGTTCAATATTGGAGCTCCGACCGTGACCCGCTGGCCAATCCAACCGCCGGAGTCTGGATCGCCCTTGCGGTTAACACCGCCGCCAACGGCGGAACTGAGACCTTGCATTTCACTCAGTCAATCGCGCCCATGCGATTCCTGCGCATCTGGATGACGCAATCTTCCAACCCGTCAGAAGCAAACCATGGCGAGGACCCCAGAGGCCCGGCGGGTTATGCGATCCGCGAAATCTATGCCGGAACCCTTACCCAGAACGGCGATTTCGTCGACCTGATCACTCACCGCCCCGATGGCGGCCAGACTGCAACTTTCGCGTCTTCAGTAGACCCCTGGCATGCGGCGACCGACCTTGATCCGCAAACCGGGGACCAGACGGGCATGGACCTGTTCTACACCAGCGGAATCACTAACAATCTTCCAGCTATGATTCCGATCTCGATGCTTTATGGAACGCCGGAAGATGCCGCCGCGCAGATCACTTACGTGAAAAAGCGGGGCTATCCGATCTCCTACATCGAGATGGGTGAAGAGCCCGACGGGCAAAAGATGCTGCCGGAAGACTACGGCGCTCTGTACATCCAGTTCGCGACTGCCCTGCACAAAGTTGATGCCAAGCTGAAATTGGGAGGCCCTGTATTCGAGGGAGTGACCGAAGACATTCGCGTCTGGCCTGATTCGAAGGGCCGAGTTTCATGGCTGGGACGCTTCATCGAATACCTGAAGGAACACAATCGGCTCGGCGATCTCACCTTCGTGTCCTTTGAGCACTATCCCTATCCACCGTGCGAGATCACCTGGTCGGACCTCTATCGCGAGCCAGAACTCACCGAAGGAATTCTAAAGATTTGGCGGGCCGATGGAGTTCCCCAAAACGTTCCGCTGATCAACACCGAGAGTAACGTTTCATGGGGATTGACCCAGCCGATGGCCGATATCTTTGCTGCTCTCTGGCTTGGAGACAGCGTCGGATCATTCCTCACCCTCGGCGGTGATATCTATTACCACTCGCCCATTCAGCCCGAGCCCATCCGCTCTGGCTGCCACGGCTTCAGCACTTATGGAAACTTTGTCGCCGACGAGAACCTGAATATCCGCGCCCACACCTCACAGTACTACGCCAGCCAGATGATCAATCTGGACTGGGTGACCCACCACGGCGGCAGTCATCAACTTTTTGCCGCTGCCAGCGACCTAAAAGACGGCGCCGGACACACGCTGATCACTGCCTATCCCGTACAACTTCCCGATGGAGAGTGGTCGGTTATGGTCGTCAACAAAGACCAGAGCAATCCGCATGCCGTGCATCTGGTGTTTGACGATGGTGCAAGTTCCAAATCATTTTCCGGATCCGTTTCTATGGTGAGCTTCGGCAGCGAGCAATACGTTTGGCGTTCGGAGGGAGTCAACAGCCATCCTGACCCGAATGCGCCGCCGGCCCGGAAAACTGTGCAAGGCGGCTTGATTGAATTGCCAAAGGCATCGCTAAGTGTGCTGCGCGGAAAATTAGACGTCACAAAATAAGACTTCGCCGGAGCAAACATGCAACGTTTATCCAGGCTCGCCTATTTACTGTTTCCAGCAATCATCTTTGCCGCACCAGCTTCCGTTGGTCAAACGGTCCGCGTCGATATCACACCAGGGCACGTCGCCAATTCCTTCATTCCCACCGAGGCTTTGGGAGCCGGCATCGATCGTCTAAACTCCGCCGCCACCGACAAGTTGTTCGCCGAGCCCGTGATGAAGCAGGTACTTTCAGCCGGATGGCAGACGGTCACCTACCGCCAAAACACTGAACTGGCCATCCAGGCGTGGCACTGGAATCCACAGGGGACATGGAGTGATCCATCGGGCAAAGGCTACTTCGTTGGCAATGTGACGCCAGGGGAGCCGATTCGTCACTCCTACGGTTACGACCTTCCCCGAAGGGGCTTCACCCGCAACGACGGAGCCGAGGGCAGTAGCTTTTCGCGCATGACTGATGGCGACGAGAAATCATTCTGGAAGAGCAATCCTTACCTCACAAACATTTTCACCGGAGAGCCGGATTCCGCCCATCCTCAATGGGTGGTTGTTGACCTGGCAAATCTCCATCCCGTGAACGCGATCCGCATTGCCTGGGCAGAACCCTTTGCCCGCCGTTACCTTATCCAGTATTGGACGGGGGAAGACCCCATCAAGCAGCCGACAAAAGGCACATGGATTATTTTCCAGGGTGGCACCGTCACCAAGGGATCGGGCGGCACCCCGATTCTGCAACTCAGTTCTTCTCCCATCCCGGTTCGCTACCTTCGCATCCTGATGTCGGAATCTTCCAACACCTGCGATGCCGAGGGCTCATCCGACCCTCGAAATTGCGCAGGCTATGCAATTCGCGAAATATCGGTAGGCACGGCGGCCAATGGAAAGTTCTACGATGTCGTGCGCCACACCGCCGATCCTGATCAGACCACGACTTTCTGCTCTTCGGTTGATCCCTGGCATGAACCGAGCGGCCTCGATAGCCGCCGCGAACAAGTGGGTTTGGATCTGTTCTACACCAGTGGCTACACCCGCGGCTTACCAGCAATGATTCCGGTGGCTATGATCTACAGCACGCCAGAGGACTCAGTTAACCAGATCGCATACCTGAAATCCCGCGGCTACCCCATCTCGCACATCGAAATGGGGGAAGAACCAGATGGGCAGTTTATGCTTCCGGAAGACTACGGCGCCCTTTATCTGCAATGGGCAACCGCCCTTCACAAGCTTGACCCAAGCTTGAAACTGGGTGGCCCGGTTTTCGAAGGAGTGAACGAAGACATTCAGGTGTGGCCCGATGAACAGGGACGTACCTCCTGGCTGGGACGTTTCATTGTTTTCCTGAAGGCTCACAACCGATTGCAAGATCTGTCTTTCATGTCGTTTGAGCACTATCCCTATGAGCCCTGCAAAATCCAGTGGAGCGACCTTTACGACGAACCGGGCCACATTAGCCACATCATGCGGGTCTGGCGGGATGACGGGGTTCCGGCGAACGTTCCTCTTTTCATGACCGAAGGCAACATCGCCTGGAATACCGGCGAATCTTTTGTCGACACGTTTGGTGCGTTATGGCTGGCTGATTTCACGGGAGCATTTCTTAGCTCGGGGGGAGATCGACTTTACTACTTCCACTACCTGCCGGTCGGGCTTTATCACGGCTGCGGCGGATCACTGGGCACGTTTGCGATGTTTGCAGTTGACCGTCAATATCAGATTCTGCAGCCCACTTCGCAATACTTCGCCAGTCAACTCATTAACCTGGAATGGGTGCAGCCAGGAAGCGGCAAACACGCGGTATTCCCAGCGAACGTCGATATCGACGACCCTGCCGGACACTCTCTGGTGACCGCCTATGCAGTACAACGACCCGACGGTCAATGGTCGCTGATGTTGATCAACAAAGATCAGGAGAATGCGTACCCGGTGCGGATTGCATTCAACGACAGCGCAAGCAAGGTCGATAGCTCGTTCACCGGCCCGGTGGACGTAGTAACTTTCGGCAGCGAACAATACCACTGGAATCCCGCTTCCACCGGAGGCGACTATCCGAATGCCCCGATTGGAAACGCCAATCCGGATGGTCCGGCGGCAAAATCTCAAATTACGGCCGGCAATGCTACCAACTTCACACTGCCAAAGTCATCTATCACAGTATTGCGCGGCAAGATCTCGGCTGACCCGAAAGCTCGACGATAGGAGAGCAATCAACCGGCGCGCACGAAACTCGTGTCACCCGCCGCTCGCCTTGGTAGACTCCAGTAACCCTCCAAGAGGCCAGGTTCTTCATGCAACGATTTTTTCTGCCGTTACTGATCACAGCACTGCTGTTTTCCACTTCGGCCTTCTCGGCTGAATCGACGCTTAGTGTTCATGACCGAATCGCCGGCATGAAACATATGGATGGGCTCTTCCCTCTTTCCTGGGACGAGCACAACGGCAAGCTCTTCCTGGAAATCCGCAACTTCGATCAAGACTTCCTCTTCCTGAACTTCTTGCCTTACGGGCTGGGCTCAAACGACATTGGGCTCGACCGTGGCAAGTTTGGCGACTCCCGCATCGTGCATTTCTCGCGCATTGGCGGCCGCGTTCTTTTAATCGCTCCTAATCTCGATTACCGCTCTTCCTCCTCCAATCCCGCCGAGCAGCTGGCGGTGAGGCAATCCTTCGCTGAATCGGTTCTCGCTGGGTTCAAAATCGAAGCCGAAGAGAACGGTGTGGTACTGATCGACGCGACCAGCTTCTTCCAGGAGGATATTTTTCGCGTTGCCGAGCAGCTCAAGGGAAACAAACAAGGAGACTACAAGCTCGACCCCGACCGCAGCGCCATCACAGTGGAGAACACCAAGAACTTCCCACTCAACACCGAAGTAGAGTCGGTCCTGACTTTCTCTACTGATAGCCCGGCTGAGCAATCGCTGGTCGCAACCGTGACTCCAGATGCACATTCGGTAACCGTTCGCGAGCATTATTCCTTCGTTCAGTTACCTGAGCCCGGGTACCAACCTCGTTCCTATGACCCCCGCGCTGGTTTCAGCGTCGTCGCCTATCGCGACTATTCTGCTCCGCTGGGTTCGCCCCTCGATATTCGCCTGATTGCTCGCCACCGTCTAGAGAGGAAGAACCCAGAAGCCGCATTGAGCGACCCAGTAAAACCAATCGTCTATTACGTTGATCGTGGCGCTCCCGAACCGATTCGCAGCGCACTCGTCGAAGGCGCAAGTTGGTGGAATCAGGCATTCGAAGCGGCCGGATTCAAGAACGGATTCCACGTCGAGGTTCTGCCTGAAGGCGCCGACCCTATGGACGTTCGCTACAACATGATCCAGTGGGTTCACCGCTCGACGCGAGGGTGGTCATACGGAAGCGGCATCGTCGATCCCCGGACCGGCGAGATCATCAAGGGTTTGGTCACCCTGGGATCGCTGCGCTCCCGGCAGGATTACATGATTGGCGAGGCGTTGCTCTCCCCGTATGGAAATTTGGAGCGCGTGGACCCACAGATGGAACAGATGGTGCTCGCCCGAATTCGCCAATTGGCTGCGCACGAGGTTGGCCACACCCTCGGGCTGGAACACAATTTTGCCGCCAGCGCGATTGCGCCCGGAACTTCGGTGATGGACTATCCGCACCCGTGGATCACTCTTGATGCCAGCGGCAAGCTTGATCTGTCGCACGCCTACGCGACTGGCCTCGGTGCGTGGGACAAAGTCGCAATCCAGTACGGGTATTCACAATTCAAATCTGGAACCGACGAGCATACAGCTCTGGATAACATTCTTACGAAGGCGCAAAACAATGGCCTCTACTTCATTACCGATGATGACGCGCGTCCCCTGGGCGGCGCCCACCCTCATGCGCACCTCTGGGACAACGGTCCTAACCCGACTGACGAGCTCGACCGTATTTTGAAAATGCGAGCAACCGCTCTCGCCCGGTTTGGCGAGAACGCCATTCCGCGCGGCACACCCATGGCGCAACTCGAAGACACTCTGGTTCCGCTTTTCCTGCTGCATCGCTACCAGACCGAAGCGGCGGCAAAGCAGATCGGTGGTCTCGAATACCGTTATGCGCTCCGCGGAGATGGCCAGGTGGTTACGCAGATTGTTTCCTCCGCCGATCAGAAGAAAGCTCTGGATACGGTTCTGAAGACGCTCTCGCCGGAAGCGCTGACTTTGCCCGAACCTTTGCTGAGAATTCTGCCGCCCCGCCCGCCCGCCTATCAGCGAACCAGAGAATCCTTCCCTGCCCACACCGGACTGACCTTCGATCCGCTGGCCGCCGCAGAATCGGCCGCCGACCTCACACTCAAGCTGCTCTTCGATCCTGACCGTGCCTCGAGGTTAGTCGAGTACGCTGCCCGCGACGCCTCAAACCTGAGCCTGAATGACGTGATCAAGGCTGTCATTCGAACCACATGGCAGGCTCCGCGCACTACCGGACTGCAGGCCATCACTCAATCCGTAATCGAAACCGCCACGCTGGAAAATCTGTTGAACCTGGCGGCGGACAAATCCACTTCATCCCAAGCCGCCGCTATCGGCCGAGGCCAGATTCTATCCCTGCGCTCATGGCTAAGCTCAAACCCTGGAGACACTCAGGAAGAAAAGGCGGTTCGTTCCGCCGCGATAGCTCGGGTCGACGCCTTCGAAAAAGATCCGGATAGATTTAGCCCTGTGCCGAGGCCTCAGGCTCCGCCGGGTCAACCGATCGGCGAAGAATGAAGACGTTCTAGTTTAGGACGCGCGTACTCGTGTCGGGCTAGCGGTTGGTCGTCTATCGGTTCTGATTGTTGGCCACAGCTGGAGTGTGCGCAACTTCGAAAGAGAACAGAAACCAACCCTTTCCCTCTTTTTCGACGCGATGCGAAAGGATCTCTTTTCCGGCGAATTCAGCAATCGCACCATCCCAAAAATGATGCGCAGCACGATTTGATTCCATTACGCGAACTTCCCAACGTCCCGGAAAACGCCTCCATATGTCATGGGCGACTTTCGTTCCAACCCCGCGCCGGCGATGTCCTCGAACCACAAAAAACTCGGCCATATCCCAGACCGTCGGGCTGCCTGAGAGTTCCGATCCGCTCTTCACCAAAACGAAGCCCTCTAACTGACCATCCACTTTAACCAGAAACGGATATCGACCAGGATCACTCCAATAACGCGGCAGATCGGCATAGCCGAAGCGGCCATCGTCGTTCAGCGCGACTTGGTGAAATTCGCTGAAATCGTGAGCGTACAACTCCAGCAGATTAGCCAAGACCGGTTGTTGCTCTACCGTGGCGGAAATGACTTCAAGATGCGTCGGCGGTTCTTCTCGATCTTTCATCAAAAAAGATAGACAACCAGGGCACGTGGGATGAAGCGTGTCTATTGACTGGCCGTGATCCGACCCGCATGCAAATGCTGCAAAGCCTGCACCCGCACTTCTCCTCGCTGTAAGGCAGAGATGCCCTCCGCCGCGGCGCGCGCCGCCGAGAGAGTGGTAATCGTAGGAATGCGCGCTGTTACCGCAGCCCGTCGAATCGCCTTCTCGTCAAACCAGGGTTCGGGCCCGCTGGGCGTGTTGACGATCAACTGGATATTGTCCCCCTTGATCAGATCCACGACGTTAGGACGACCCTCTTTGACTTTATAGACGCGGTCGACGCTCATACCAGCGGCTTCAATCAGATCGGCAGTCCCCGCAGTCGCAACCAGCTTGAATCCCATGTCGACAAATTTACGCGCTACTTCGGCGACCTGAGGCTTGTCGTGATCGGCTACGCTGATGAATACTTTCCCTTGTGTTGGTAGCTTTTGTCCTGCCGCCATCTGGGCTTTGGCAAAGGCTTCACCGAAATTGTCGGCCACACCCATGACTTCGCCGGTCGATTTCATCTCCGGACCCAGCACGGTATCGACGCCAGGAAACTTGTTCCAAGGAAATACAGGGGACTTCACGTAGTAACAATTGCCGGTATCGAGGTCCATTTTGCGCGCAATATTATCCGGCAGAAACTCGCGCAGCTTGCGACCGGTCATTAGACGCGCTGCGATCTTCGCCATAGGCACACCGGTGGCCTTCGAAACGTAAGGCACCGTGCGCGAGGCCCGCGGATTCACTTCCAGCACAAAAACCTTGTCGTTCTCTTCCTGCTTTCTGGTGGCGGAACTGCGCGGAATCGCGAACTGAATGTTCATCAATCCCACCACCTTCAACGCCCGTGCCAGCTTAAAGGTGTACTCGCGCATGCGATCCAGCAAGTGCTCAGGAATATCTACCGTCGGCAATACACACGATGAATCCCCGGAATGGATGCCCGCTTCCTCTATGTGCTGCATAATCGCGCCGATAACAACATCTTCTCCATCGGAAAGCGCGTCTACATCCACTTCAATGGCGTCTTCCAGAAAGTGATCGATCAGCACAGGACGGTCTTGCGAGTACTCGACCGCTTCTTTCATGTAGCGGACCACGGTCTCTTCGTCGTAAGCGATAACCATGGCGCGGCCGCCCAATACGTAGGAAGGACGGACCAGGACCGGATATCCGACACGATTGGCGCCCGCAACCGCTTCCTCAATCGAAGCCGCCATTGCGCCTGGAGCTTGTGGGATTTGCAATTCATCGAGAAGCTTGCCAAATCGCTTGCGATCCTCGGCGAGATCGATGGATTCCGGCGAGGTGCCAATGATCCTCACCCCGGCAGATTTCAGCGGAAGGGAAAGATTGAGCGGCGTCTGTCCGCCGAACTGCACGATGACGCCCACGGACGCTCCGCCGGATGCTTCATGTTCGCAGATGGCAAAGACGTCTTCAAGAGTCAGCGGCTCGAAGTAGAGTCGGTCGCTGGTATCGTAGTCGGTCGAAACCGTCTCCGGATTGCAGTTGATCATGATGGTTTCGAAACCATCATCACGCAACGCGAATGCCGCATGGCAACAGCAGTAGTCGAACTCAATTCCCTGCCCGATGCGGTTAGGCCCGCTGCCTAAAATAATGACCTTCTTTTTGGGCGTGGGTGCGGCTTCGTCTTCGTCCTCGTAAGTCGAGTAGAGATAAGGGGTGAAGCTTTCAAATTCGGCGGCGCAGGTATCGACCCGCTTGTATACGGGCTTCACTCCGTGTTTTTTACGGAGGTGGCGAACTTTTTCCTGCGCGCCTTTGCCTTGCAGCCGCCAGGCCCCGGCGAGGCGTCCATCGGAGAATCCCATGCGCTTTACATCGCGCACCACTTCGGCGGGAACCGATTCCATGGGATGCTTCTCCAGCTCAAGTTGCATGTCGTTAATTTCTTTGAGCTGGTAGAGGAACCAAGGGTCGATCGAAGTCATCTTGGCCAGATGCTTGACAGTGTGCCCCTGTCGCAATGCGTAGAACAGGTAGGAAAGCCGCTCGGGATGAGGAGTCACCATCCGCTGAGTGAGAATCTTTGGCTCGATCTTATCGCCGCCGATGCGCTTGCCGGTATCGAGCGCGCGCACCGCCTTCATCATCGCTTCTTTGAAGGTCCGGCCGATGGCCATGACTTCGCCAACCGATTTCATCTGCGGGCCGAGGCTTTCGTCAGCCCCAGGGAATTTCTCGAATTGCCACTTGGGAATCTTTACCACGACATAATCCAGCGTGGGCTCAAAGCAAGAAGGAGTCTTGCGCGTGATGTCATTAGGAATTTCATCAAGGGTGTAGCCGACTGCCAGCTTGGCCGCAATCTTCGCGATCGGGAAGCCTGTAGCCTTTGAGGCCAGCGCCGATGACCGCGAGACGCGAGGGTTCATTTCGATTACGACCATGCGCCCAGTCGTAGGATGCACACCAAACTGAATATTTGATCCGCCGGTGTCGACGCCAATCTCTCGGATCACGGCGATCGAGGCATCACGCATCGCCTGATACTCGCGGTCCGTCAGGGTTTGGGCCGGAGCGACGGTAATCGAATCCCCGGTGTGTACGCCCATGGGATCGAAGTTTTCAATCGAGCAGATGATGATGACGTTGTCTTTTGTGTCACGCATCACCTCCAGTTCATATTCTTTCCATCCCAGAACCGACTCTTCGATCAAGGCCTCGTGTACAGGAGAGAAATCGAGCCCGCGGGCCAGGACTTCCAGCAATTCTTCCCGGTTGTAGGCCATGCCTCCGCCGCTTCCGCCGAGGGTAAACGAAGGCCGCACGATGACCGGAAAACCGATCTTGCCGGCAAACTCCAGTCCATCTTTGATGTTATTAACCAGTAGCGATTTCGGCACGTCGAGACCGATTTTCTGCATCGCGTCTTTGAAAAAGAGCCGGTCTTCGGCCTTCTTGATCGCTTCGACATTGGCGCCAATCAACTTGACGTTGTACTTATCGAGAATGCCGCTGTCGGAAAGTTCAATTGCCAGATTCAACGCTGTCTGTCCCCCGACCGTCGGCAGAATCGCAAAACCCGCGCCGGGGGACATTTC
>Ga0097621_100001710_pt1 | contig 15004 bp, 10 predicted proteins | sample KBSMisM72_FD_73165 | JGI IMG/M metagenome (GOLD analysis project Ga0097621, IMG submission 73165) | Miscanthus rhizosphere microbial communities from Kellogg Biological Station, Michigan, USA - KBS Miscanthus M7-2 (version 2) (version 2) | ecosystem: Host-associated > Plants > Roots >... | reverse complement strand
CCTCAAATATGGTTTAATCGAAATTTCCATTGATCTTAATAGGTTAGCTCCAGCACAGGGAGCTTTCTTGGTTGAAATACTTTTACGTGTTGGGCGATATGCCGAATATGATCGGGTGTTGTGCCGCAGCAACCACCCACAATATTTACATATCCGTGTTCAGCCCAGTCTTCGATAAAATGTGCAGTCTGTTCAGGCTGCTCGTCGTACTCACCCATCGCATTCGGCAAACCTGCATTTGGATATGCGCTGGTATAACATTCTGCAATTTGGCTCAACTCTTCAATATGAGCCCGCATTTCTGCTGCGCCAAGTGCGCAGTTCAGTCCCACACTAAGGGGCTTTGCATGTTTAACGGAAATGTAGAAAGCTTCAAGGGTTTGTCCACTCAACGTCCGACCAGACGCATCGGTAATGGTTCCGCTGATCATGATGGGCAACTCTTCCTGTTTTGTATCGCGGAAATATTTTTTAATCGCATAGATCGCACCCTTTGCATTCAGCGTGTCGAAAATGGTTTCGATCAACAACAGATCAACGCCACCTTCCACCAGGCCCTTCACCTGTTCATAATATGCACTGGCCACGTCGTCAAAACTTACGGCGCGGAAACCGGGATCATTAACATCCGGAGACAGACTTAGCGTCTTGTTAAGCGGACCGATTGCTCCTGCAACAAACTTTGGATTTGATGAATCCTTCTTCAGGAATTCCCCTACGGCATTTCTGGCACATTTTGCAGCGGCCTGGTTGATTTCATAAGCCAGCGACTGCATTTGGTAATCTGCCTGCGCGATAGCAGTTGCAGCGAATGTATTGGTCTCAATAATATCCGCACCGGCTTCCAAATACTCACGATGTATGCCTTCAATAATAGCTGGCTGCGTGATGCTCAGAATGTCACTGTTTCCCTTGATATCTATGGGCCAGTCCTTAAAGCGCTCACCGCGGTAGTCGGCTTCCGAAAGGTTATGCCGCTGAATCATGGTCCCCATGGCACCGTCAATGATCAAAATTTTTTCTTCCAAACAATCCCTGATGGCTTGTTTCATGACTTTGATTTTAGCTTTTGAAAAGCAACCGACTTATTTATGCGGAATAATGAACGAGAAAATCATCCCGAAGCGGGACATGGTTTTAATCGTTTATTAGTTCCGTTGACGTTCGTGGTAAGTCGAACTGCAGAATTAAAGGCCGAACAATAAACAAATCTGCCTTGTTTCTGCTGTAAAGATAAGGCAGAATGCAATCAATTCAAAATAGGAAATCAAGCAGGGATAAGGGTTCAGGCATTTCTAACGTAGTGGTCAACGGGCTGGCGGTTGGCCAGGGACCGGGCCAGGGTCATCTCGTCTGCATATTCCAACTCACCTCCAAAGGCGATTCCCCTCGCAATGGTGGTAACCTTAACGGGTAAGGGCTGAAGTTTTTTCTGAATATAGTAGATTGTGGTGTCGCCCTGGATGGTAGGACTAAGGGCAAAAATCAACTCTTCGGCCTTCTCTTCTTCCACACGTTTGATGAGCGTGGAAATGTTAAGCTGGTCGGCACCAATGCCATCCAGTGGTGAAATGACCCCACCGAGCACGTGATAAAGGCCATTGTATTGTTGAGTGCTCTCGATAGCGATTACCTCCCTGATACTTTCAACCACGCAAATGAGATGTTTCTGTCGCGAAGGCGACGCACAAATCTGGCAAACCGGGGCATCAGAAATATTGTGGCACTTCGAACAAAACTGAATCTCGTTTCGCATCTTCGATAAGGTTTCGCTAAAACGCTCTACTTCGGAAGGATCCAGTTTCAGGAGGTGCAAAACCAGCCTCAACGCTGTTTTCTTGCCGATACCCGGCAACCTGGCAAATTCATTGACTGCGCTTTCGAGGAGTGAGGAGGAGAAAATCATCTTGTAAAGTTACTAAGATCTTATTTTTCGGATCAATCCATCATAACTCCACCGTCATTTCATTATCCCAGTTACTTCTGATATTCATTTTTTTCGGAAGTGCCACGGTTCGCTCGGGCTGGATTTTTTTCCAGTAATCACCCGTATCCCATTTCCCATTTTCATTACTATCGTAAACAATTCTGAGTTCGTACTCGGCGGGCCTGAAGAGCCTGAAACTGATTTCCGACGAAGTAGCCGGAACTGTTTTGGCAATGTTGTTATTGATTAAAAATAAAAGCAGCGCGTGTTTTTGAGCACTGAATTGTGAAAACCGAATTCTCAGGCTTCCGTAGTCAGACTCCCGTTTGGTTTTGATGGTAATAGTATCCGCCCTCACAATGGTATTGCCCACGGAATCGGTAAGCGCATCCTTTTCAAGAATCATTTTGTAAACCGTGCTCTCTGTCCAGGGGAAATTCAAAACCAGTTTAGTGTTCGACGTGTCCGGTTCAAGATGGAAAGGGGTTACAGATTTAAATGTGGTATCCGTAAAATGAATTTTTGAACTGTCAATTGTTTTCAATTTGTTTTCAAAACTGAGCACAAGGGGCGAAAGAATGTCCTGTTGGTTGTTCTCCAGGCTGGTTGTAAATTTTATTCGCTTGTCCTTTTCCTTTTCTGAAACGGCTTTCGTTTGATTCTTCAACGGAGCGATGGAACTTGTGGCGGATGCAGGTTTGGGTGGTTCGGGTGCCTGGGCAGATGCAAACAACGCGACGGGAGGATGATGCCCTTGCACGACAACGGGACTGTCCAGGAATGCGATGAGTTGCGATTTGGAATCGTACCTGAGCGCACCCACATCTTTCAAGGCAAACAAATTATATGTCCCTGCAGCAATGTTGCGGAAATTATATTCACCCCTTCCGTTTAACCGGGTGTAATACCTGGGCTTTACTTTGGCAACTGCAGAATCGGTAAGATCGCGATGAAGGATTACGATCAGGGTACTATCTGGCTTACCCGTTTCTGCCGATATCACTCTTCCACTGATGCCATTGTCGTCGAGCGCATTTCCAGTTGTGTAGATATATCGGAAGCCCTTCAGCGGATTGTTTTCGTTGATATCCTTGATGGCGTCCCCGAAGTCGATGGAATAGGTGGTATTGGCTTCAAGCGTGTCCTTGATTTTTATCGTCAATATTTTCAGCCTCGCTTCGAGAAAGGGCTGGACCTTGGGTACGGGAGAGAATACGAGTTTTTCCTGCAGGTTGTTATCGAGCTGGATGTATTCATTGAACTCCAGTACGATCTTGTTGCCCTGGAAATGGATCACAGAATCCTTTGGATTGGCTTTTACCAAAACCGGCGGCAGGGTATCTTTATCGCCGCCAACGGGAGGAAGCGGCTGCGCACAATTGACAAGGCCGCACAGGAATCCGCAGGCCAGAATAAAAAGAACAAAACCCGTAAAAGACCTGGAAAAACTCATGCCCCTGGAATGGTGAAGATTTGCGCAAACATAATGGCTTTAAGTCGATTTCACCGTTGGTTTCTCTTAAGAATCCCCTAAATCTTCCTCTATTTCGCCATTTTCATCTTTCAATTCTGTTAGTGAAATGTAAAGCTGGTTATCCTTAACAAAATTGCAGTAGTGGCAGGTCGCTTTACCACATCCCTTGTAGAAGTCGTGGGCCTGGATTCTGTCCCACACCTCCTTAATCTGGGCGCTTACCGCGGTGAGGTCTTCCGGATTCATCTCGATCTTTAGTTTGTGGTAGGCTTTCTTTTTGTCGGGTTCAATGAAGTCAAATTCGGTACTGACCACCTGCCAATTTTTTCCCTTGAAATTGTCAACGAGTAATTTGTAGAAAACGGCCTGTCGCCAATAATTACCACCGTTCGGAACGTCTTCTGAGGGTGGATGAAAATGCTTCTTGACTTTCTTCGCCTTGTCAAAATCCCCCGTCTTGTAATCAACCACATTCACAAAATTCCGGTCGAATTCCATCTTGTCGATTTTCCCCTTGATGGGAACACCGTTTGACAATATTGATCTGACCGACATTTCCAGGCTCACGATTTTATTCCAGGATTCGAGGGAGTGATGATAATAGGCCGGCAGAATTTCATGTCCGTATTCTAACCTGCGATCAAATTGTTCCCTGGTAAAATTTTCACGGTGCCTTCTCATGTACCATTCAAAATCATCAAGAAAAACCTCGGCGCCATGGAATATATTCTTGTTGTCTTTCATTTTTGAAAACAGCCGTTCCAATGCATAGTGCACGGCTTGTCCAAATACGGCAGCTTCCGAACGCCCGGCAGGAATGCGCAACAAACTGTTGAAATAAAAATTCAGCGGACAATCCAGGAAATTATTCAGCGCCGTTACGTTCATCACAAATTTTTCAATCAGCGGGCGGATAAAATCGTCCTCCACCTGTTTCAATTGCGGAGCCAATTTCCTTCCGAATGGCAACGCTTGAAATTTTAGCATGTCTTCTTCCGAAACGATGCCCTCTTTCGCCAGGAAGGGGCCTGCTTCTTTCAATTCGGCAATGAATTGGCTGGGTTCCGTTGGCTTTCCGTCGTTGTTCATTCTTGAATACGAAACCTGCAGATGTCGCTTGGCCCTTGTAAGTGCCACATAAAATAAGCGTCGTAATTCTTCGAGAGACGCTTCCTTGGGTGACAGAGTCGTTCCGGCAATTTCGCCACCTTTATTTTCAACCTCATCATCAGGGTTCTTCGTGAGCGTGTCGGGCAGGGAATATTTTCCGGCAACCTTTCGTTTCTTCTCCCAGAGTTTGGCGCTACATCCCATGAGAAATATCCATTCGAACTCAAGACCCTTCGCGCCGTGCGCAGTCATGAGGTTCACGCCCCTTTCATTGCCGTTGATTTCGGCCAGTGGGAGTTCAATATCTTCTTTCTGCATCGTTTCAATGGTTTCGATCCACTTGGCAAGATCCATGGACGGTTGACGACGCGTTTCATCTTTGATAAAATCAAACAGGCCTGTGATGATCTTCATAAGGGAAATCTTGTCCGGGCTTCCCATCACATGATTCAGGATGCCGGCTTCGAGGATGATTTTCTCAAACAATTGTTGAAGGGTCATATTGGGCACTGCGGCTACTAATTTCTCCAGCATCGCCGATGCTTTTTTTAAGGGCTCGGGGAAAGATGGACTGAATAAATCCCTTGGCGGTGCAACCGATTTTTCGTGCAGCAATAAGCGTAGTGATTTTGGATTCGTTTCAAATTGGGTTTGACTTACCTGAACACTCAATTTGGCGATCTCCAGTGGCGCGATGCCGAACCAGGAGAAGTGCAGGATTTTAAAAAGCATTTCGTCACCACTATAGGGCGTGTCGTGCTCGGCAGCGATCCACTCGCAGATGAGCAGAATCTGGCGTGCAATAGGAAGAGTGAAAATATTAAGGTGACGCTTTGTATAATAGGGCACACCGAGCCATTTCAAATAAGAGGAGAGTTCCTCTCCATATTTGTTTTCCTTATAGATTACGCCAATCTCACCTGGCGGCACGCCCTTGTCCACCAACTCTTTGATTTGCATGCATACGCCTGCCATTTCTTCCCGCTGAGAGCCAAATTCCCTGATAATCGGCGTTTGAACCGAATGGCTCATGGATGGGTTGGATGCCTCCAGGTCTTTTGACAGTCCGGACCAATCATTTACAAGCCTGGACCTGTTCCGTTCGATGAGCGATATGGAAAGATCGAGGATATTTTGAGTGGAACGATAATTTCGGGTGAGCATCACCGTTTCAAGGCTGTCCTGGTATTTGCAGCGGAAATGGGTCATGTTCTTTTCACTCGCACCCTGGAAACGGTAAATACTTTGATCGTCGTCTCCAACCACAAACACGTTTGGATTTTCCCAGAAATTGCTGAGCAGGTCAATCAGTTTTTCCTGTGTGCCGCTCGTATCCTGGTACTCATCAACCAACATGTAAAGAAATTGTTCCTGGTAGCGTGCCAGCAGGTTCGGATGCGTTTCGAATGCATGGATGACCCAGTTGATCATATCGTCGAAATCATACCAGCCCTTACTGCGCATCATGCGCTGGAATTTGTCAAACTCGTTTGCCGCGGCCCGAAGTCTTTCCATCTTAAGGAGCTCATCATCTATCAGGTGTTGCTTCAGATCGCCCGCGTTGAACTGCTTTGTTTTCTTTTGATAGATGAATTCCTTGCGGAAGGGCAGATCCTTGACGTATTCATCAATGCGTTGATTGATGTGTTCCGGCGTCCATCCCTCACGTTTCATCGCGCTGAAGAGCCACTTGAGGTTGGTGATCTCGGCCTCATGGTCGCCGCGATACCGCTTTAAAGGATGACCTTTCGGAAATTGCCTGACGAGTTCTTTTAAAAGGGTAGTGCGATCAAGTTCTGAAATGGGGTCCAGCGAATCTTTTTCGAAAAGCGAGAGATTTTCCTGGATCACGTCATTGCAGAATGCGTGAAAGGTGTAGATATTGACGGCATAAGCTTCCGGACCAATCATCTCCTGCAGGCGCCTGCGCATGGCCACCACACCTGCATCCGTATAGGTGAGGCAAAGAATGTTGTCGGGAGCCGCATCGGTATCAAGGAGAATTTTACCGATCCTGCTGGCGAGAATCTGAGTTTTACCGGTGCCGGGACCAGCAATCACCATCACGGGTCCTTCCAGCGTTTCCACAGCATGTGCCTGCTCTTTGTTCAGTCTTTTGAATTCCGATTCAAATTTGGCGTTAAGTTTTTCCCTGTTTATTGACATCTTTCAAAGTTAAGATTCCGGCGAATCTTGCTCATTGGAAAGAAAATGAGTTGAAATCCTGTGAAAAAGACAAATTGTTTTCGATGAACATTCATTGTGCAATCGATTGCATTCTTTGTTCGGGGTCTCTGGGTAATTTGTTTGAATATCGAGTCAGAAAATGTGAAAAGTGTCGCACAAACGCTTGTTTAATTTCTTGATTTTAAAATTGTGTAACACCCTGAAAGCCTTAGTCACACTGCAAAGTGTCAGTTAAACGTTTAACCATCAACATTAATTTTGTGTGAATTATACACTTTAAAAAACTGCGAATATTACCAGTTTGAGGTATTGGCTGGCGTTAACGCCTTAGTTAAATTGCAGCATCATTTAACGCCACATGTAGGTTGTTACCTCCATTCAGCCGGCTGCTAACCGTGAACCACATCAACTCATTTCAAAGTTTGTGGTTTTGTGAATGATGCATTTCAAGAAGCCATTAACCATTAAACTTCCTATTAAGGGCTTTTTTGAAATCGAATCCCGACACATTTGTGTCGGGATTCTTTCTTTCCTGAATCAATATTTTGCCGGTAGCCAAACGGTGTACGCCGATGTAGTCCGATTTCCAATTGCATAAAAAGGAATCGCAGTAAGTGATACTTGTTTATTGTCTGTTGTCATTGCCACGCCCCTAATCACATTCACGCCTCCCAGCAAATCCTTCTTGTATTCAGTTTTTAAGGTTGAATTTGGATCGATGGAATATTGATCCAGCGCCGGGTTGTCAATTCCTTCCAGGCTGTAGACCACCGGTCCGGCCGCTATCGCCAATTTTCCTTTGATGGTTTCAATGGCAGGGTTGGGAGAAACCAACCTTGGTTGTACGGGTAAACTGATTTCAATTTTGTCGCCTTTCTTCCAGTCGCGGCGAATGGCAACATACCCGTTTGTAACCGCTGTCTTGATTTCCTTACCATTAACCTTAACCGAAGCTGCTTGCGGAAGATGAGAGCTATATAAATCGAAGGGATTTTCCTTTCCTCCCGCCCATCCCGGAATGCGCACATGAACCGTGAAGGTGGATGGTCTTTCCGGGTTGATGTCAACCTGCACATTTCCCTTCCAGGGATACTGGGTGATTTGTTTTACAGAAATGTTATTTTGATGATTGAGTTTGATCCTGGCTTCGCTTCCAATGAAGAGATTCACATAAACAGAAGAATCTGTTTGCGCATAAATAAAAGAAGGAAGAATTGAAACCATTTTCAAAAACATGGGCGGACAACAGGGGCAATCATGCCAGGTCCAGCGTTTGTTTTGTCCGGCTGAAGTCAGCGGATTCTCATAAAAATATTTATCACCCTGCAGCGACACGCCAGAGAGCAGGTTGTTGTAAAGAATCCTTTCCAATTCATCCACGTATTTTCCATCGGCGCGAAGTTGATTCATACGTTGCGTGAAAAATCCGGCGCCAATGGCGGCGCAGGTTTCAAGGTATGCCGATTCCGGAAGAAAGTAGTCGGCCCCGAATCGTTCTCCCTGCGCAAGTGCACCTTCGCCTCCTGTAATAAACATACGCTTTCCAACCATATTGTCCCAATAGTGACTTGCCGTTTCAACATATCGCGGATCCTGGCTTTCCAGGGCCACCGCAGCTACACCGGTTGCCATGAGCGTGGCGCGAACGGCGTGACCTTCGATGGTTTGTTGTTGAAGAACGGGCATGTGATCCTGGTTATAGCTGCTATCGTTGGTGCGGGCATAATCTCCCGTACCATAATTTCCCCTTGCTTCAATCCAGAATTTTGCGAGCGCGTAATAATTGTTTTCATCAACAGGCAGGTTCAGTTTCTTTTTCAGGTCAGGCTCTTGTTTAAAAAGCCAGTAAAGTTTTACCATGTCCTCTTCCGGACCACCGTGACCGGGAATCCTGTTTTTCTTTGGCGAAGGACCAATTTCCTGGCACATGTAGTTGCTCAACTTCACCGCAACAGCCAACAATTTTGTTTTTCCTGTTGCTTTGTAATAATGTACGGCAGCGTCAACAAGCATCCCTGAATTGTAAATGTCGTGCTGCCATTTGTCGTCACCCCCATTTGTGCCCCAGCGTTTGCCAGGCATCATGAGCGTGGTGTAGGTGTTGACATAACCATCGGGATCTGCAGCCTGTGCTGCAGCGATGCGATTGATGTAGCCATCAATCTTTTTCTCCAGTTTGGCGTCGGGATATTCTATGAGCAAATCGGCCGCGCCCCGGATGGTTTCGTAAACCAATCCGTCATACCAGGGTGGACCATCATGAACCTGGGTGCTTTTTTGTCCCGCAGCTACGCGATCAAAATTTAGAAAGGCATTCCGTGTTCTACCCCATTTTTGTTTTTCATCGATGAGATCTTTTCTGTCAGGATCGTACTTGCCTTCCAGTTTGTCAAACACATCATACACCGTTTTCGTATCCCACGTTTTTAGCTTTGGCGACCAGAAGGGATCGTCGATTTTGACGTTTTCCAGTTTCAATGGATTGATCATGTTGACGGTGACCTGGGCAAAGATTGTTGACGAACAGCACAGGAAGGCAAGCAATGAGAGAGATTTCATCAGATTCGTTTTATTTTTTTACAGCCCATGCAAGTCCGTCGGGGTTGCCACCAACATCCAGCTTGCGGGTTATCTCCAAGGTCTTAAGGTCAATGACGGCAACATAATTATCGGCCGAACACGCTACAAAAACACGCGAACCATCCGGATCCATCAGGATGCCTGCGGCACCACGGCCCAGCTTAATGCGTTTTGTTTCCTTGCGTGATTTAACATCAAAGACAGTGAGCTCGCCTGTTTGCAGACTTGAAATAAAAGCCAGTTTACCATCGACAGTAAACTTTAGACGATTCGCCCCGTTCACTTTTGCATCGATTCTAGCCGCCTGTTTCTTTGCAGCCAGGTCGACGATCGTAATGTAGCCATCCTGACCGGATGCGGTCCACAGTTCCTTACCATCCGGTGTTACATCAAATCCTTCGGAGCCTACGGATGCCGGAACGATCGTTTGAACCCATTCTTCCCGAGGACTTGCGCCGGGTGGTGCATTTGGGCCGGGTTGAATCACAGTGCTTGAAAGAATACTTACCGTTCCCGAACCCATGTTCGTGGTATAGATACTCTTTTGATCCCCGGTAACATAAATCATGTGCGTTCGATCCTGACCCGTGCCCATACTCCAGTCGAGCTTCCCGCTTGCAGGATCATAACTGCCGACGGCCTTGGAACCTTCTGCAGAGAACCAGGCTTTTCCGTTGACGAAAACCAATCCATGCGGACCATACAGCGGCCTGGTGTCAACTGTGGCGAGTGGCTTTAGCCCAACGAGATCGAAGACGTTCAGCTCGTGGAGGCTACCCCCTCCATAAATGGATACGTATGCGGTCTTGCCATCTGTTGATGCAACCACTTCGTGTGGATCACTGCCAACCGGAAGTTTGGCTAGGATATTGAATGATGCAGGATCTACAATGGAAAGGGTATGATCAGTTTTCGAAAGTGCAAGCAGGTATCCTTTGGATTGTGCCTGGCAGTTTAAATTGACAAGACTCATTGCAATTGTCAAAAGAATTAATACTTGTTTCATGGCTGGTTTTTTGGCTCTCTAAAGGTATTCTTTCGCGCTAAAATTGTTATTGTCAAAATACCACTAAAAGGGTATACCAGTCGCGATACGAGAACTCTACCTTTATGCATCGATTTCTTCTTCATTCACAAGTCCACTTCATACTCCTAAGCTCTCCAGTCTAAGATGAAAATGATCCCCCACTGAATAGCACGCTAAAAGCTAATAGGGTATCTCATTTTTTCATCATAAAAATCAAGTTTATGACAGAACAATTCAAAGGTGAAGTGCATCTCAGGGAAGACAAGACCCACAACACGCTCGAGATCATCATTCCCAAAGGGCTTTCCCATAAGGAACTCTCCAAAGTGAGCCTGGGTGATCTAATTGCCAAGTTCAGGCCCTCCGGCTGTGGCGCCTGCCTATCGGGGCAGGACCTGAACATAAGGGAAAGGTTTGAAAAGGTGCTACCAATTGACATTGCCGAAATTAGTCTGGCTGCACATTAGGCCGATTTGAACTTCATGTACGGCTTGCCGGGTGGGCGGGCCGTACTTTATTTCATCCGCTCAATCATGATTCATGAAAAATGATGAACGCCTGGGAGTGGGCATATTGTACAATGCTTCTTTACCGGAATACCTGGAAGAATATATTGGCAATTTGGATTACATCGAAATCATTCCTGACATGTTCTGGTCTGATGAGGGAAGGGGCCAGACTCCACGATTCCGCCCTATGTCACAATGGGTGCATCAGTTGGATTGGATTGCAGCGCGCGTGCCATTGATCGCGCACAATATTGGGATATCCATTGGCACGATGGATTATTTTGACGAGGAATACATCTACTTTATGCAGGAGATGAATAAGAGCTATCAATTCAAATGGCATAGCGATCACCTCTCATTTTTGAAACTGCCAACAAAGGGGCTGCACGATCACAATGCAGGAATTGCCATTCCGGTTCCCTATGACGAAGAATACCTTCAAATGATTGGCCGTAAAGTGGATTTTATCCGAAATGCAATTGATATTCCTTTTCTTCTTGAAAACAATGTGTACTTCGTGGAGTATCCGGAACAGGACTATACCGAAACGGCGTTTGTGAACAAGCTTGCAGAAAATCACCAATGCGGAATTCTGCTGGATATCCATAACCTCTATGCCAACTCCATCAATCAAAAAGTGAAATCGAGAGAATACATAGACGAGTTGAATATGGAAGCGGTGATTGAAATGCACATTGCAGGTGGAAATGAAATGAATGGGACTTATATGGACTCGCACGCGGGCCCTTGTCCCGATGAAGTTTGGGAGCTGCTGGAGTATGCAGTGAGCAAGGCGCCGAATCTAAGGGGTATCACTTTTGAATTCCATGAATCTTATTTTCCCCTGCTTCAATTTGATGGACTGAACAGGCAATTGGAGCTTGCGAGAAGAACCTGGACAAATCACCATCAAAAGCTTCCGGAACATGAGTGCGCGTGATTTTCAGCTTGCATTTGCTCAATTGGTCGCATCGCCAGAGACCTGTCGTGAAATGATACAGGCAGAGGAACCCTTTTTTACACGCTTTGATTTAACGGTGAAGGAAAAACTGCGGTTACACGCAATCGTTAGGCAAAGGGGAATTGCGGCCTGCTTGTCGCTTTACAGGATGAACCGGGTAACCCCTGTTTACTCGCAATTGTCAAATACCTGCTCATTGCTGGGGGATGGATTAATTCCTTTGGTGGAAGAATTCTGGCGGCACTTGACGAAGCCCAGTCTCCAGTTCAGGGAGGAGGTCCTCGAATTTGGGCAGTTCCTGATGAACAAGATTGATACAGGTTTGATCAATATGCCTTATCTCAGGGAGGTGCTACAATTGGAAATGGCGATGAATGAATTGAGCTATTTGCCCGAAGGAGAATACCGGGTACTCAAATTTGAGCATGATATCTTCTCCATATTGCAGTCGTTATCGACAGGGAGATTGCAGGAAACTCAAGTTCCGTTATCGGAGGATATATATAAAATGTACCTCAGGGATAACAAGATTGAAATTGATTTGATGTAGGGTGACTGGTGCGTGCGGGACTTCAAAACCCATCAGCTTTTGAGTTGATGGGTTTTTTGATAGACGACTTACATTGCAAAATTGCAGATATTGCACAAAATAAGCAGTTTGATGTGACAGCATGGTATTTGCCATGTGAGTAATCTATTTCTAAAACATTAAATCTTAAATAAAGTGAAAACATTATTTCTGATCGTTGCCATGGTCGCAACTGCCTTTTCGCAAAACTGTCTTTCGCAGGATAGTACAAAGCAGTACCCCTTATCCCAGCTCCTCACTTACTACTACAACATCAAAAATGCCCTGGTCGCAGACGATTTTGCTTCGGCCTCCACCAATGCACGGGCATTTGTAAAAACAGCCAACAGTATCGACTACAAACTCATTTCCGAGGGCAACATTAATACATTGGTAAAGGACGCCACTAAGATTGCAGAAGCCAAAGACATCAAAAACCAACGGATCTGCTTCGTCAATTTCTCTACCAATATGGCGGCCGTTGCGAAGGCCGTTAAACTAACTAACCAACCTGTTTATCTGGCCTATTGCCCCATGAAAAAAGCATATTGGTTAAGCAATGAAAAGGCCATTAAAAATCCCTATTACGGTAGTGCAATGCTTACCTGCGGCGAGGTGACGGAAACGATTCAATAGCTTTTACATTTAAAGAGCATGAGGGTTTTATTACTGATACTTATTTCTGCCTTTGTGTTTTCCGCAGTCTCTGCACAAACTACAAAGACCTATTATACCTGCGTCATGCATCCCGAAGTTCAAAAGAATAAACCAGGGAAGTGCCCTAAATGCGGAATGACTCTAGTGAAAAAGACAATTGAAGTTCCAGCTCAAAAGCCCGCAGACCAGGCGCCAGGTAAAATGAGCATGGATACATCAACGCATAATCATGGAGAAGATAGCAGCGCTAATGAAGCCATTGCAGATGAATTTGTAGGTAACAAGGTAAACCTGCAACCTGGGAAGACCGTAGTCTATCATTTATATATTACTGATACCCTGGTAAACTTTACCGGCAAAAGTAAACACGCTTATGCGACCAACGGCTCAATACCGGCACCTGCATTGGTATTTACGGAGGGCGATACGGCTGAGATCTATCTGCACAACAATTTAACGAAGGAAGAAACCTCGCTGCACTGGCATGGTGTGGTCGTGCCAAACCGCTTTGACGGCGTTCCTTATCTGACTACGGCCCGCATAGGCCCAGGTGAAACGCATTTATACAAATTCCGCGTAGTACAAAACGGAACATACTGGTACCACTCCCACACCGCGTTACAGGAACAGGCTGGTATGTACGGCGCCTTGATCTTCAAAAAAAGAGAAGAACACCAAATGCATCCTCCCGAAACATCCGCAAAGAGCGATTTATTTAATGCACACCTCACCGTGGTGTTAAGTGAATGGGCAAACGATGATCCCATGCAAATTCAAAGAAGATTAAGAACAGGGAATGACTGGTTCTCCATAAAAAAAGGCAGTACGCAAAGCTATGGCGAAGCCATAACAGAGGGGCACTTTAAAACAAAGTTGACCAATGAGTGGAAGCGGATGAAAGCAATGGATGTAAGTGATGTTTTTTATGATCGGTTCCTGATTAATGGTAAACCTGAATGGACAGAACAACAATTCAAGGCGACAGATAAAATAGCTTTGCACGTTGTCAATGCGGGAGCGTCCTCTTATTTCTGGCTGGGATATGGCGGAGGGAAAATAACGGTGATCGGCAATGATGGAAATGATCTTGTACCTGTTGAAGTGGACAGGCTTTTAATAGCCCCTGCCGAAACTTATGATCTCGTGGTTACCATTCCTGAAAACATGAGTTATGAATTCAGGGCGACATCCGAAGACAGGACTGGCGCATCATCACTTTGGTTGGGAACAGGTATGAAAATGCCGGCGCCGAATTTGCCCAGGCTTAAATATTTCGAAGGCATGAAGATGATGAATGGTATGATGAATACCAATGGCACCATGAAGGACATGGGAATGAACATGAGCCTTCAGCAGATGGACATGAATATGGTCATGTATCCTGAAATAACGGGTGAAGGATACCCAAGCGATCGTTCGAAGGTGAACAACATGCAACATGATAATATGACGGGCATGACCATGCCAACCGGCGGCAGCATTGTGACCCTGAACTATGGGATGATGCGTTCTCCAACCCCTACGGCATTGCCTGACGGTCCCATGAAAACGCTGCACTTCAATCTCACAGGAAATATGAACCGTTATGTATGGACTTTAGATAATAAAACAGTAAATGAAGCCGACAGAATCTTAATTCAGAGAGGAGAGAATGTTCGCATCATCCTTACCAATCATTCCATGATGCGTCACCCCATGCACTTGCACGGACATGATTTCAGGGTGCTGAACGGCCAGGGCGATTATGCGCCATTAAAGAATGTTTTGGACATCATGCCAATGGAAACGGATACCCTTGAATTTGCTGCCAACCAGGAAGGCAATTGGTTTTTCCATTGCCACATTCTCTTTCACATGATGGCTGGTATGGGCCGGGTATTTACATATGAAAACTCACCTGTTAATCCTGAATTGATGGATGCGAAAGCAGCCAACAAAATGTTTAAGAGAGATAACAACATGTATCATTTCATGACAAGGGTTGGACTGGAAAGCAATGGCAGC
>Ga0097621_100001704_pt1 | contig 15028 bp, 13 predicted proteins | sample KBSMisM72_FD_73165 | JGI IMG/M metagenome (GOLD analysis project Ga0097621, IMG submission 73165) | Miscanthus rhizosphere microbial communities from Kellogg Biological Station, Michigan, USA - KBS Miscanthus M7-2 (version 2) (version 2) | ecosystem: Host-associated > Plants > Roots >... | reverse complement strand
GTCAGCCGGAGACCAGGCATTTCCCGGAATTCGCCCTGGACCCTCTGCAGCGTCTCTTCGATCGTTCCAATGCCGCCGTGCGCCATACCGCACCTCCTCGACGTTAGCGTAGCCCTGGGGTAGGTCGCCCGATTGAGCAACGGTTGTGCCAGCAGCAACCTCCGCATTTGAACGGGAATTCCGCATGCGATCGCGGATCGACCGGGTAATGACTTCCACGGGTGTAGGAATTGACGACGCACCCTGTTTCCCCGCCAACGCTTCGTCAGTCTGCCGCTCGACAGGCACGTGGGCGTGGACGTTGCACCCGACGTGCCGAGGAGGCGCGATGAGCGGAGAACCGATCACACCGGAAGAGGTTAAACACCTGGCCGACGCCGGCGAGGCAGTCGTCTTCCTGGACGCACGGAATGAAGAGACCTGGCGGAAGTCCGAGTGGCAGCTTCCCCATGCGCGCCGATTCCCCCCGGCCGCTGTCGAGGTTCATCTGGATGAGGTACCGCTCGGGGCGTTGATCGTGCCGTATGCCGGCACCTCCGAGGAAGCGGCGAGTGTGGCGCGCGCGCTGGCTGGCTACGGATGGACGAACGTGCGGCCCCTCCTGGGGGGACCCGACGCGTGGCAACGAGCCGGCTTCCCGACCGAAAGCACGCCGGGACGAAAAATAACGGTGAGCGAGGCGCGGGCCAACCTGGAGAAAGCGGAAGGCGAGTAGCCTGCGCGGCTCTCTTCCTCAAATAGCTGTGCGAATGACGGAGGCGAGACCGAAAAGCATGGTGCCGGCTATCAGCAGCCTCCCCGCATCGAACTGATCCGGATTCACCACCACCGCTCTCGCTTTGGCGACCGGCACGATCGCGGCGGCTGTGGCGGTCGGTACGATCAGCCGTTCCAAGCCCTGCGCGATCGCCCGCTCAGGCCCCATACCGCCGTCAAACCACAACGGCGTACCGAGGACGACGAGAAGCGCTGCGCCGAGCAAGAGCCGATACTGCTGTTCCATGGACGATCTCATGACGTGGACGCTTCAAGCGTCGTGCCACGCGGGACCCATACCGGTGAAGCCGCGGCGTGTATCGCTGTCGCTCCTCATTTGGTCTCATCGTCTGGAACTGTTGCGAAACACCTTGCACAATTTGGAGCGCTGCGCCTTCTCAACAGGATGTTTTGCCCCCACGGCTCAGATGACGGCCGCGTTTCATGCGGCCAGCGATGAGCACTTCGCGGGCGCGCACTAGGCAATCCTTTTCCACTCGCGTCGAATCCGGCGCCTCACGTCCGATCTTTCGGCGTCCGTTTAGCCAATCAGGCGACAAATCTTCCGTTGTGGCATCCGCATTGCTCATTCGTCGCACGTGTCACGAGTGAGCCTCAACGGCAACCCACAAGTCATGGTCGTGGATGACGACGTTGCGATGTGCACGTTCCTCCAGACCTTTCTATCCGCCCGCGGTTACTCTGCGCTCACGGTCAGCAGCGCGGAGGAAGCTGTGCGGCGCTACGACGAGGGCCGCCCCGCCGCCGTGATCCTCGACATCGTGATGCCCGGCCACATGGACGGGCTGGACGCGCTCGCAGCCTTCAAGAAGATCGACCGCGACGTGCCGATCATCATCCTTTCCGGCCAGGGCCGAACCGCGACCGTGGTCCAGGCCATGAAGCTCGGCGCGTCGGATTTCGTCAGCAAACCGTTCGACGATGCCGAACTGGAAGTGCCGCTCGCGAACGCGCTGCGCCAGCACAAGCTCACCCGTGAGGTCGCGACCCTGCGCGAGCAGCTGGAGGCCCAGTCGAACCGGACGATGCTGTGCGGCCACAGCGAACGGATGGAAGAGGTTCGCGATCTCATCGAGCGAGTGGCCGACACCGACGTGACGGTGCTGATCCGCGGCGAAAGCGGCACCGGCAAGGAGCTCGTCGCGCGGGCGCTGTGCTCTTCGTCGCTGCGGCGCGACAAACCGTTCGTCAAGGTGAACTGCGCGGCGCTCCCGGCCGAGCTCCTCGAATCGGAGCTCTTCGGGTTCGAACGGGGCTCGTTCACGGGCGCGGTACAGCACAAGCCCGGCAAGTTCGAATTCGCCAACCGGGGCACGATGTTCCTCGACGAGATTGGCGAGATGAGCTTTCCGCTCCAGGCCAAGCTCCTCCAGGTGCTGCAGGACGGCGAGTTCTCGCGCATCGGCGGCAAGCACGACGTCCGCGTCGACGTCCGGATCGTCGCCGCGACCAACAAGAACCTCGAGCAGGCGGTGGCCGACGGGCAATTCCGCGAAGACCTCTTCTTCCGGCTCAACGTCGTCTGCATCAGGATGCCGCCGCTGCGGGAGCGCCGTGACGAGATCCCGGTGCTGTGCGACTACTTCCTGAAGAAGTACTCCGTCCACTACAACAAGCCGCATCACGCGCTGACGGCGGACACGATGGCCTTGCTGGATCAGTACGACTGGCCGGGCAACGTCCGCGAGCTCGAGAACATGATCAAGCGGACCGTCGTGCTCGGCACCGAGACGGCCATGAGGAAGGAATTGATGCACGGCCTGGCCACGGCCGCGCACCGGGTCGTAGCAGTTGAGGCGCAGCCCCCCCTGCGGCCGCGCCCGGCTGCGACCGCCGGCCCGTCGCTTTCAACCGCGCCGCCGCCGAACGCGCCCCCCGCGCCGCAACCGGAGAACCACTCGCTCAAGGACGTCTCCCGCACCGCCGCTCGAGGCGCGGAGCGCGATCTCATCGCCCGCATGCTGCAGCAGACGCGCTGGAACCGCAAGGAAACCGCGGACATCCTCGGAATCAGCTACAAGGCGCTGCTCTACAAGATCAAAGAGAACGGTCTGGACAAGGCGCTTTGACGTGACCGACGACTGCTTCTTCGAACGCGACTCGAAAGTCCTCACCGCAGGCGCATTTGCGTTCGTGCTGGAGAGCGAGATCAAGCGTGCGGACCGGTACCAGAACTACCTCACGCTGGTCACCGTCGAGGCGAGCCGCGAGTGGGAAGGGATGACGGTCACGGCCGACGACGGCACGCTCGAGGAGGTCGCCGGGGTGATTCGCCGGGAAATCCGGGACACGGACATGGTCGGCCACACCGAGAAGGGGATCCTCGGCCTGATGCTCCTCGATGCGGACTTCGATCAGTCGGCGCGGGTCATCGAACGCCTGCTGTCCCGGATTCAGGCCTACAAGTTTCCGAACGCGCTGCGGATCGCCATCGGCGCCGCCTGCTACCCCACTCACGCGATCGTCGCCGAGTCTCTGACGCGTCAGGCGCTTTCGAGACCGCTCGTGAACTGGCGCGGCGGCTTGAAACCGTTTCCCGATCAGAACTGAGGTCACCTGCCATGAGACACACTGCCCTATCGTCGCTCGTGATCGCCGCGGTCGTCGCGACCGGCGCGTTCGCTCCCCGGCGCGCCTCGGCCGGCCCGCTTCCCCCGGCCATGACCGAACCGGACAAGAAGCCCGTCGCGCAGGCTCCGCCGGCGCCCGACGAATTCCGGATCGGCTCGGGAGACAAGCTGCGGATCGAGGTCTACAAGGATCAGCAGCTCTCGCAGTCGGTGCAGGTCCGCCCGGACGGCAAGGTCACGCTGCCGCTCATCGGCGACATCGAGGCCACGGGCCGCACGCCGATCGAGCTCCGCGACGCCATCCGCGACGCGTTCAAGGAGTACATCACCAACCCGACGATCACGGTGATCGTCGTCGAGGCGGTGGCCGCGACGGCGTACGTGATGGGTGAAGTCAACCATCCGGGCGCGATCAACCTGCAGGCGCCGGTGACGGTGATTCAGGCGCTCGCGCTGGCCGGCGGCCTCAAGGACTTCGCCGACCAGAAGAACATCCGCATCCTGCGGAAGAGCCGCGTCGGCACGCAGGTGATCACGTTCAACTACAAGGAAGCCTCGCAGTCGCTGCGGGCGCCGGTCTATCTCCAGGCCGGCGACACCGTGGTGGTGCCGGATTGAGCCGGGAGGCCACGGCCATGTCACGCCTGATTACGGCCACTGTGATCGCTTGCGCCGCCCTCGCGACGGCGGGTACCGCCGCCGCACAGGACTCGAACTTCGTGCCCCTGGCCGGGCCGGACGGGCAGGCGGCCACCGGCTGGATCTTCACGCCGGCCGTGTCGGTGGGCAGCGGCTGGGACGACAACATCCTCGTGCGCGGCCAGGGCGACGTGGCCCCGGCCGACGTCATGAGCCTGGTGTCGCCGCGGGGTACGGTGACCTACAACAGCGGGCGAGGCCAGATGGCCGCGTCTTACGACGGGAACTTCGCGCTCTACCGCGAGTTCGACAACCTGGACAGCTTCGATCAGCGGGCGTCGTTTTTTGGACGCCGCCTGATCAAGAAACACGTCGCGCTGTTCGTCCGGAATTCAGCGGCCTCGGTGCCGACGACCGAGATCGGTCAGCTCGTCGGGGTACCGTTCATCCGCACGGGTTCCCGCCTCGAAAACCTCTCCACTGGAGTCGAGGCCGCATTCACCAAATACACGTCGGCGGTCATCAGCTACGACTTCGAGTGGGTGGATTTTTCCCACGAGGTGCCGGGCAGCGAGCAACTCCAGGGCGGGCACAGCCACGGCTTCGTCGCGGACCTCAAGCACCTGCTGAACGCGCGTCTCGCGCTGACGGCCCGCTACGACCTGCAGCTGGCGACGCTTCGGAACGCCGAGGACTTTACCATCTCGAACGGCGGCGTGGGCGTCGAATACCGTCTCTACGAAAGCACGCGCGTCTACGCCTCGGGGGGGCTCGCGCGGCTGTACGTCAGCGGCCAGTCCGGGACCGACCGCACCGGCCCCGCCGTGCGCATGGGCCTCACGCACACGCTCCATTCCGCGAGCGTCGACGTGTACTACAGCCGTTCGTACGTTCCGTCGTATGGCTTCGGCGGAACCATGCAGAACAGGGAAACGACCGCGCGACTGACGCTGCCTGCAGGCCGTCGGGTGACGACGTCGGCCATCGTGTCGTGGAGGCAGGACGATCCGCTGGACCTGGTCCAGCCGTCCCTCCGATCAGTCTGGGTTGAAGGCACCGTTGGATATGCCGCCACGCGATGGGTGCGCATCGAAGGGTTCTTCGCCGGCACCCACCAGAACGTCGATCGCCCCGGCGGTGTCCTGAACCGCAATCGTCTGGGCGTCCAGGTCGTCACCGCCAAGCCGATGAGGATTCGCTAATGGAAGAGACTCCCGTTCACGCACTCGACTACCTCTCCATGGTCCGCCGCCGCGCCCGGTGGCTGATCGTGCCGATTGTCGCCTCGATCGGCGTGGGGCTTCTCCTCGTCCAGTTCCTGCCGAAGGAATACACGGCGAGCACGACCATCGCGGTGCTCACGCCGAGCGTGGCGCCTGGCCTGGTCGGCGCGCCGACGCCGCTCGACAACAGCGAACGGATTCGCGCCGTGTCTCAGCAGCTGCTGAGTCCTCGCGTGCTGACGCGGGTCGCCAAGGAAACGGGCCTGTCCGCGTCGCCCGACGACGCGCTGCTCGCCAGGCTTCGCAAGGCGGTCACCATCTCGGTGCCGGTGTCGGTGACGACCGACGATCCGAAACGCCTCGACTCCTTCGTCATCTCCTATGTCGACTCGGATCCCGCCCGGGCGCAGCGTGTGGCCAACCGCCTGGCAGTGGCGTTCGTGGACGACAGCTCCCAGGTCAGGCAGCAGCGCGCCGAGTACACCTCGTCGTTCATCTCGGGCGAGCTGGCGGCGAGCCAGATGCGCCTCGGCGACCTCCAGGCCAAGCTCAGGCGGGCGAAGGAATCACACATCGGCCAGCTCCCCGAGCAGACGCCGGCCAACCTGCAGACGCTGTCCGGCCTCCGCCAGCAGATCGACTCGAACTCGACGGCGCTCCGCGGCGAGCAGGACCGGCTGACGATGATCGAGCGCCAGCTGGAGTCGGTGGTCCAGGGCGGGTCGGACGTGGTCGGGGCGCCCCGGACAGGCGCCGCCGATGTTCCGTTGTCGGCGGATGCGCGCATTGCCGCGCTCGAACGCGAGCTGAGCGCCGCGCAGCTCTCGTATACGGCCAAACATCCTGAAGTCATCCGTCTGCAGGGCGAGCTGGCCACCGCCAAGGCCGACGCGGCGCGCGATCGGCAGCGCCCCGCGTCCGATCGGATGGCGCAGCTCAAGATGGACCCCGCGTACCGGCAGCTCGCCGCCGACCGGGAGGCCGCGCGGCTGAGAACCCGCGAGCTCGAACGCGTCGAAGCCGATCTTCGCCGGCAAATCGGCGTCTACCAGGCGCGCGTCGAGTCGGCGCCGATGGTCGAACAGGAGCTCGCCTCGGTCCAGCGCGACTACGACCTCGAGAAGCAGCAGTACGTGGAACTGTCGTCCAAGCTCGCCACCGCGGGCATCGCCGAGAACGTCGAGCGCACCCGCACAGGGGAGCGCTTCTCGGTGCTCTACCAGGCCGCGTTTCCGACCGAACCGACCCGGCCCGTGCCGTTGCGCGTGATGCTGCTGTCGATCGTCGGAGGCCTGTTCCTCGGGATCGGTTCGATGCTCGGCCGCGAGTACTTCGACCGGTCGATCCACGACGTCCGCCATCTGCGCGACGAGTTCGACTTGTCCGTCCTTGGTGAAGTCACGCACATCAGACCGGCCGGCGCGGGCGCATAGCCGGCGGCTGATTACTGGAGAGAGCGATATGAGCCGTATTCAGAACATTCTCGACAAGGCCGAGCGCGAGGGCAGCCTCCTCCGCATGCGGTCGATCGCGGAACCGGTCGCCGCGCCCCGCCACGTGCCCGCCGAGATGCCACCGGTGGTCCTCGAGCCGGAGCCCTTGTCCGACACGACACTGCCCCCGGGCCGGGTCGTTCGTGACACGCGGCTCGACCCGCTGCTCGTCACCGCCGGTTCACCCGACGCTCCGGCGTCGGAGCAGTACCGGGCGCTGCGGATGCGCCTCAACCACAACGACCAGGGCTCTCCAGCGAACGTGATTCTGGTCACGAGTCCCGGCCGCCGTGAGGGCAAGACGCTGACGGCGGCCAACCTCGCCCTGACGATGGCCCAGGACTTTCAACGGCGCGTCTGCGTCGTCGACGCCGACCTGCGCCACTCCCGTCTGCACAAGATGTTCGGTCTCTCGGACGGCCCCGGCCTCTCCGAGATCCTGACCGGGCGGGCATCGCTCGCCGACGCCCTCACCCTGCTGGAGGATCAACAGGTCACGGTGCTGCACGCCGGCCGGCCGGCGGGGCATCCCGCCGAACTGCTCGGCGGCCTGACGATGCGCAACACGATCGATGCGCTGCGGTCCCAGTTCGATCGCGTGATCATCGATGCTCCGGCGGTCCTTCCGCTCGCCGACCTCGGCATCCTGGCGCCGCTGGTGGATCGCGTCGTCCTGGTCGTGCGGGCCGGGCAGACCACCAAGCCCGCGATCGCCGACGCGGTGGCAAGCATCGGACGCGAGCGACTGCTCGGGATTGTGCTCAACGATGCCAATGGCTGAGACGACGCCATGGGAGAACGGTGAGCCGTCATGAGAGTCTTCAACCGGCATATCTCGACGCGGGGGCTGACGCTGTTCGCCTTCGAGACCGTGCTCGTGTCCGGCACGATCATGGCCGCCGGCCACCTGTCCGGGTCGCTCGAGACCATCGCCGGGGCGGCGTGGAAGATCGTGCTCGTGACCATGCTGTGCGAGCTGTGCTTTTACTACAACGACCTCTACGACCTCACGTGCGTGAACGCGAAGAGCGAGCTGATCATCCGGATCCTGCAGGGCACGGGCGCGGCGGCGGTCGTGCTCGCGCTTGTCTCGGTCGTGCTGCCGGCCGTGCGGATGGGCAACTGGACGTTCCTCCTGACGCTCGGCATCCTCGCCGTCGCGATGCCGGTGTGGCGGGTCGCGTTTGACGGCATCACGAGCGATCCCCACCTCGAAGAGCGCGTGCTCGTCGTCGGCAGCGGCCCGACCGCGATGACCGTCGCCAATCACATGCGCGCCCAGCACGATTTCGCGTATCGGCTGGTCGGGTTCATCGAAGACCCCTCCGGGACAAGCGCTGCGGGCCCGGTCCTCGGAACCCATGCCGATCTGCAGCAGGTCATCGAGGAGTACGCCATCGATCGCATCGTCGTCGGGCTGACCGATCGGCGCGGCAAGCTGCCGATCGACGAGCTGCTGCAGGCGAAGCTGTCCGGTGTGCGTGTCGAGGATGCGGCGACGATCTACGAGCGGATGACCGGCAAGATCCTCGTCGACGACCTCAAGCCGAGCTGGCTGATCTTCTCCGACGGCTTCGAGGCTTCCCGCGTGACGCGGATCGCCAAGCGGCTGTTCGACCTGATGGGCGCCTTGATCGGGGCGGTCCTGTGCGCTCCGATCATGCTGCTGACCGCGCTGGCCGTGCGGCTCGACTCGCCCGGACCGATTCTCTACCGCCAGGAACGCGTCGGCCAGAATGGCCGGCTGTTCACGCTCTACAAGTTCCGCTCGATGCGGGTCGACGCCGAGCAGGGCACGCCGATCTGGGCCACCCAGAGCGACAACCGCATCACCCGGATTGGCCGCGTCCTCCGGCTCACGCGGCTCGACGAGCTGCCGCAGTTCTGGAACGTGCTGCGCGGCGAGATGAGCTTCGTCGGGCCGCGGCCCGAGCGTCCGTTCTTCGTCCAGCAGCTGGCCGAGCTGATCCCGTTCTACGCGGCGCGTCACGCGATCAAGCCGGGCCTGACCGGCTGGGCGCAGGTCCGCTACCGGTACGGCTCGTCGGTCGAGGACGCTCTCGAGAAGCTGCGTTACGACCTGTACTACATGAAACATCTGTCGCTCGCTTTCGACCTCACGATCCTCATGGATACCGTGAAGGTGATGGCGTGCCGGAAAGGCGCGCAGTGAGCGACACCGCTCCGCCGTCGGGGGCGGCGACCGACACGGCCGAGACGCTGACGGTCGCCCGCAACGTCTCGACGCGCTACCTGGCCATCGGCATCGAGGCGCTGCTGGGGCTGGTCGTCCTGCCCTTCAACATCGCCCACCTCGGCACGTCGGCCTACGGCTTGTGGATGCTGACGGCGTCGATCACCGCGTATTTCTCGGTGCTCGACATGGGCTACTCGGGCGCCCTGGTCAAGTTCGTCGCCGAGTACCGCGCCCGGCGCGACTACGCGGGGCTGAACGAGATCCTGAGCACGATCTTCGTCGTGTTCGCCGCGTTCGGCGTCCTCACCTACCTGGTGGCCATTGCGATCGCGCTCTCGCTCGGACACATCTTCACGCTCTCGCCCGAACAGGTTCACGTCGGGCGGATCGTGCTGCTCATCATCAGCCTGAACGTCGCGGGCGGCACGGCCTTCAACGTGTTCGGCGGGGTCATCAACGGCTTCCAGCGTTACGACCTCAACAACGTCGTCGGCGCGGCCAGCAGCGTCGTGACAGCCGCGGTCAACGTGGCCGTGCTCGCGGCCGGCTACGGTCTCGTCGAGCTCGTCGCGGCCACGACGGCCGTCCGGCTGATCACCTATCTCGTCTACCGCGCCAATGCCTACCGGGTGTTTCCGGGGCTGCAGATCCGCGTGGCGTCGTTCCGCCGCGCGCGGCTGCGCGAGGTGACGTTCTTCAGCGTCTACATGCTGCTCATCGACTGCGCCAACAAGATGAACTACTCGCTCGACGCGATCGTCATCGGCAGCTTCCTGGGCGTGAGCGCAGTCGCGGTGTGGACGATCGGTCAACGGGTCGCTGAAGTCACCCAGCGGCTCACCAACCAGCTCAACGACGTGCTGTTCCCGACCGTGGTGGACAACAGCGCGGCGGAACGAACCGAGCGGCTGCAGACGATCTTCGTGCAGGCGACCCGGTTGTCGCTCGGCACGGTCATCCCGCTTGCCGGATCGATCATCCTCATGGCCGGGCCGCTGGTCCGCGCCTGGGTCGGGCCCGATTTCGCCGGCAGCGTGCTGGTCCTCCGGCTGTTGTCGCTGGTGGTGGTCGTCCGCGTCGGCAGCGCGACCGCCTCGACCGTCCTCAAGGGCGCCGGGGAGCACCGGCTGGTCGCGTTCACCAACATCGGCGCCGCCCTGATCAACCTCGCGCTGGGCATCGCGCTCGTGCGGCCGATGGGCCTGGCCGGCGTCGCCGTCGCGACGCTCATCCCGGTGGGCGCCGCCTCGATGCTGGTGCTGTTTCCCGCGGCCTGCCGCCGTGTGCAGATGTCGTTGTTCAGCGCGCTGCGCGAGGCGGTGTGGCCGGCCCTGTGGCCGGCGGCGGTCATGAGCGCCTACGTCCTGGCGACCAGGGACCTCGTGCCGGTCAGCCTGTTTGCCGTCGGCGTGCAGCTGGTCGTCGCATGTGCTATCTACGCGCTGGTCTTCGTCGCGCTGGGGATCAGCGCCGCCCAGCGGCATCTCTATCTCTCGAACGTCGCCGCGCTCATCCGGCAGCGGGTGCCACGCCGTCCGGTCTCGGAGGGCGCGTGAGAGCGGTGATTCTCGCGGCCGGCCGGGGCGATCGTCTCCGCGAGGTGATTGGAGAGGGCAACAAGTGCCTCGCCCCGATCGGCGGCTTGACGCTGCTCGAGCGGCAGATTCGATCGCTGCGCGGCTGCGGCATCGACGCGATCACCATCGTCGCCGGTTACCGCGCCGCGGATATCCGGCGGGTCTGCGACGACTCGATCGACATCGTGGTCAACGCCGACTACGACACCACCAACAGCCTGTACTCGCTGTGGCTGACGCGCGATCGGCTGCGCGGCGGATTCGTCGTCCTGAACGGCGACGTGCTCTTTCACGATCAGCTGCTGGGTGACCTCCTCACGTCACGCGACGAGGATGCGCTGCTGATGGCGGCTCATCGCGGCGAGGACTACTCCGACGAAGAGATGAAGATCCGCGTGCGCGCGGGGTGCGTGGCCGACATCGCCAAGACGCTCCCGCCCGGCGACACGGACGGTGAAAACGTCGGCATCGCGAAGTTCGGCGTCGATGGCGCGACCGTGCTCGTCGAGGCGCTCGACGAGGCCGTGGCGCGCGGCGACGGGACGCGTCATTTCCTGCCGCTCGCCTTTGCGACGTTCGCGCGCCGCCGGCCGCTTCGCGTCGTCGAAACCCGCGGCTTTCCCTGGATCGAAATCGACTTCCCCGAGGACTACCGCCGCGCCTGCGCCGACGTCCTGCCGGCGATTGCCGGCGTCGGCGATATCGACGCCGACGCGGAAGAGAACAACCCGAGCGGCGGCGACGAGAGAGCCGGGAGGCTCGTTCACCATGTATGAACGCTTCTACAACCTGCACGAACGACCGTTCAATCTGAGCCCGGACCCCGAGTACGTCTATCCGAGCCGGGTGCACACCGAGGCGCTCGGCCACCTGCGCTACGGCATCGAAGGACGCGCCGGATTCGTGGTCATCACCGGGGAGATCGGTTCGGGCAAGACGACGCTGCTGCAGACCACGCTCAGGGGCATCGACCGGCGGACCTCGGTCGCCCGGCTGGTGAGCACCCGGCTCGATGATCGTGAGCTCATCGAAGCCGTCATGCTCGACTTCGGCCTTGAACCGCCGCCCGGCCGGAGCAAGCCGTACCTGCTGCGCGATCTGGCCCGCTTCCTCGTCGATCTCCGGCGATCCGGCCGGCTCGCGCTGCTCGTCGTCGACGAGGCGCAGAACCTGTCGGCGGATGCCCTCGAGGAGATCCGGATGCTGTCGAATCTCGAAACCGAGAAGTCGAAGCTGATCCAGATCGTGCTGGTCGGCCAGCCCAACCTCCACGACCTGCTCAACCAGCCGCAGCTGGAGCAGTTGCGGCAGCGGGTGACGGTGCGTTACCACCTCCGGCCGCTCGATCCGAGCGAGACCGCGTCCTACATCAACCACCGGCTTCGCAAGGCAGCCATCGGCACGCCGCTGGTGTTCCCGCCCGAGGCCACCGATCTGATCGGCCGCGCGAGCGGCGGGCTTCCGCGCAAGATCAACGTCATCGCCGACGCGGTCCTGCTGTTCGGCTACGGCGAGGACAAACATGCGGTCGACGCGGCGCTGGTGCGGGAAGTCATCGCCGAGCTCGAGACGACCGGCGTGCTGGGGACGGCGACCGCCGGCGACGGCGAGGAAGAAATCCCCGATTCGCGGGAGGCGGACCTGAGGCGCCGCGAACAGCAGGTGGCCGAGCAGCACCGCATCGTCACCGAGCAGTACCGCCTGCTGAGGCTGCGCGAATCGCAGCTCGCGGCGGCCACGCTGTCGGACCGGGCAATCGCACACGCCCACCGTCCAGTAGAAGACGAGGCGCCCCGCCCCGAAGGCGGCAACTCGGGCCTGTGGGCCCGTCTTCGCCAGGGACTCTTCGCGGCCGGGCATGCTCCGGTCGTCCCGCGCCATCACTCGGCCATGAGCTACTTCGACAAGGACGCGCATTCATGAGCATCAGCAAAGAACGTCTTCTCCAGCGGATCCGCGAGGGTGAGGCCCGCGTGGGCGTCGTCGGCCTGGGCTACGTCGGGCTGCCCCTGGCGGTGGAGTTTGCCCGCAGCGGTCTCACCTGCACCGGAATCGACGTCGACCCGCGCAAGGTTTCCGCCATCGAGCGTGGCGAATCGTACATCCCCGATGTCCCGTCAGCCGATGTGCAGGCACTGCGCGCGGCCGGACGCCTGTCGGCGACGACGGACTTCAGCGTCGTGGCCGAACTCGACACGATCAACATCTGCGTACCGACCCCCCTTCGCAAGACGAAGGACCCCGACATGTCCTACATCGTCTCGGCGGTGGAGGCCATTGCCGCGCATCTGCATCCGGGGATGCTCGTGGTGCTCGAATCGACGACCTATCCGGGTACGACCGAGGAAGTGGTCCAGCCGCTGCTCGAGCGCGGCGGCCTCAAGGCAGGTGTCGACTTCTTCCTGGCCTTCTCGCCCGAACGAGTCGACCCGGGCAACAGCCAGTTCCACACGCGCAACGTGCCCAAGGTAATCGGTGGCACGACGCCCGAGTGCGCGGAGGTGGCCTGCGCCCTCTACGGGACGTCGATCGACACAGTCGTGCCGGTCAGTTCGACACGCGTCGCCGAGATGGTGAAGCTGCTCGAAAACACGTTCCGCGCCGTGAACATCGGCCTGGTGAACGAGATCGCGCTGATGTGCGACCGCCTGGGCATCAACGTCTGGGAAGTCGTGGACGCGGCCAGGACCAAGCCGTTCGGGTTCATGCCGTTCTATCCAGGCCCGGGCCTCGGCGGCCATTGCATCCCCATCGACCCGTTCTACCTCTCGTGGAAAGCCAAGCAGTACGGCTTCGAACCGCGATTCATCGAGCTCGCCGGGCACGTCAACGGCGCGATGCCGCACGCCACGGTCGACAAGATCGCCGACGCGCTGAACGTCCACAAGAAGGCGTTGAACGGGGCCACAGTGCTCGTCGCCGGCATCGCCTACAAGCGCGACATCGACGACATGCGCGAGTCGCCGGCGCTCGACGTCATGGGCCTGCTCCACCAGAAGGGCGCGCGTGTGCTCTACGCGGACCCGCTGGTCCCGAAGCTGGCGGGACGCTCGTGGCTGGGCGGCTTCGACCTCGAGGCGCAGACGCTCGACGCAGAAACGATCGCGGCGGCCGACTGCGTGGCCGTTCTGACCGATCACAGCGCCTTCGACTACGACGCGCTCGTGGCCGGGGCGTCGCTGATCGTCGATACCCGCAATGCGATCAAGCAGGCGCACGCCAACGTGTTCAAGCTCGGCGCGCCGGCACCGGCGCACGCGGCAGTCTTCGCGCCTTCCGGCGTCACCGCCGGACAGGCCGCGTAGTGGAGGCGGGAGAACCGGGATGGAACTGGTCTTCTGGGTGTCGGTGCTGGGCGTCGGATATGTCTACGTGGGCTATCCCGCGCTGCTCGCGGTCTGGGCTGCCGTCCGTCCGCTGGCCATCCGTACCGCGCCCGATCGCTCCGCCGAACCGCCGCGCGTGTCCATCGTGATGGCCGCGCGCGACGAGGCGGCGCGCCTGCCGGCACGCATCGACAACCTCCGGGCACTCGACTACCCGGCCGATCGGCTCGAAGTCATCGTCGTGTCCGACGGATCGTCCGACGGCACGCTCGATGTGCTCTCCCGGCATGGCGATCTCATTCAGACACTGGCCGCGCCTGCGATCGGCAAAGCGGCCGCGCTGAACCTGGCGATCGCGCAGGCCTCCGGCGACGTGCTCGTCTTCGCCGACGCCCGTCAGATGTTTGCGCCCGATGCAGTCCGCGCCCTCGTCGCGCCTCTGTCCGATCCGGCGGTCGGCGGCGTAACCGGCGAGCTGATCCTGGACTGCGAATCCACCGCGGTCGCCGGCCGTCGCACCGGCGAGCGGCGGCGTTCGGATGCACTGGATCAGACGACCGTGCTCAAACAGGAACGCCGGCACGGCGCGGACCGCCGCGGCCGGGACAAGTCGAGCATCGGCGAAGGCGTCGGGCTGTACTGGCGCTACGAGAAGCAGCTGCGGCGGCTGGAGAGCCTGGTCGGATCCACGCTCGGCGCGACGGGCGCGATCTACGCGCTGCGCCGTTCGTTGTATCGCCCGCTTCCGTCCGACACCATCCTCGACGACGTGCTCACGCCCATGCGAGCGGTGCTCGCGGGCTACCGCGTCGTCTTCAACGAACGCGCCGTGGCCTTCGATCGAACGGCGTCCGACGCGCGGGCCGAGCGGCGCCGCAAGATTCGCACGCTCGCCGGCAACTTCCAGGTGCTGTGGCAGGAGCCGCGCCTGCTCCTGCCGGTTGTCAACCCGGTCTGGCTCCAGTACCTCTCGCACAAGGTCGGACGCCTGCTCGTCCCGTACGCGCTGTTCGCGCTGTTTGTCGCGAACGTGGCGATCGCGCCAGGCCGCGTCTTCTATTCCCTGACGCTGGCCGCCCAGTGCCTCGTCTATCTGCTCGCCGCCTACGGCGCGTGGCTGGACTCCCGGCAGGCCAGCCCGGCTCGGCCGGCTGCGACGGTCATGGACCGCCTCGCCCGGGTGGCCCTGACCTTCTTCGTCATGAACTACTCGGCCGTCGCCGGTC
>Ga0097621_100001701_pt1 | contig 15036 bp, 9 predicted proteins | sample KBSMisM72_FD_73165 | JGI IMG/M metagenome (GOLD analysis project Ga0097621, IMG submission 73165) | Miscanthus rhizosphere microbial communities from Kellogg Biological Station, Michigan, USA - KBS Miscanthus M7-2 (version 2) (version 2) | ecosystem: Host-associated > Plants > Roots >... | reverse complement strand
CGGAGATTGCGCGTGTGACGGCTGTTGCCGCCCCGAAAAACCCGCGGAGCGCCCTCCACGACGACGACGGAGGCGCCGTGCGCCCGGGCGCTGAGCGCCGCGCAGAGGCCGGCGTTGCCGCCGCCGAGCACCGCGACGTCAAACGTCTCAGTCAAGCCAGTCTCTGAACCGATAATACGCGCCGACCAGCGGCAGGAACCACGGCCTGCCCCCCGATAGTCGCGAAAACGGGACGGGCGGAAATGGCGTGTCGAGCAACGGATGATCGAACGTCTCGCCAGCAATTCGGCGGCCCATGAGGCCGCCAAGGTAAGTCGCCATCGCGATGCCGTGACCACAGTACCCGCCCGCGTAGAAGGCCCCATCAAGGAGACCCGCGCGCGGCATCTGGTCGCGAGTGAACGCGACGTTCCCGCCCCACGAGTAATCGATTGGGCTGCCGGTCAGCTCGGGAAAGATCGTCTCCATTCCACGGCGGAGAATGTCCGCCGCCCGGCGGGCACTGTCTGGCGTCGGCTGCGAGAACTCCGCGCGGCCGCCGAACAGCAACCGGCGATCGCCGGTCAGCCTGAAGTAGTAGAGGAAATGCTTCGAGTCGAACACCATGCGCCGCCTGGGAATCAGCCGTTCCCATGTTCCGGACGGCAGCGGCTCCGTGGCGATGATATAGCTCCCGATCGGGATCAGACGACGGCGCAGGGCCGGCGTCGCGGTACCGGTGTAGCCGTTCGTGGCGATGAACAGGTCCTTCGCACGAACGTCGGCGCCCGTGGTCCGGAGCTTCCAGCCGCCAGCGGTGCGCGACGCCTCGAGGACGCCAACGCCTTCCTGGACGCAGGCACCGGCCTGCACCGCCGCGCGCGCCAGACCATGAACATACTTCGCGGGGTTGAGCGCGCCGCTCCGCTCGTCCACGAGCAATCCGTGATAGCGGCGCGTGCCGAGCTCGCTCTCCTGGTCGACACGCGGGACGAGCGCGACACGATGATTGAAGACACGCGCGAGCAACGCCTGCTCATCTCGAAATGCGTCGAAATGCGCAGGCTTGTACGCGGCCTGGATGTGCCCCGTTTGCTCGTACTCACAGTCGATGCGCTCATCGCGAATGAGCGCTTCCAGGGACGCCAGCGAGGCCAGGGAGACGTCGAACAACTCACGCGCGCGCCGTTCGCCGAATCGTTCGACGAGCGCGGCAGGCTCGAGCTTGAGCCCCGTCAGGACCTGCCCGCCATTGCGCGAGCTGGCACCCCAGCCTACGCGTTCACGCTCGAGCACGACGACGGATGCGCCGGAATGGGCGAGCTGCCGTGCGGCCGCCAGACCCGTGTAGCCGGCGCCAATGACGGCCACGTCGAAGGAGGTTCGCGGCTCCGGAGTGCGGAGTCCGTGGGCCACGTCGGGTAATTTTCTGTCCGACAGCGTGTCCCACCAGTAGGGGTAGCTATTCAACGACGGTATTGTTCCATGCGCGTTGGACCGATACCCAAACTCGTAAGGTCCAGTTGTGCCGACTTGTATCCAAAATGTTGGAGTTTTCGTCTCAGCAAAGTGGGGCGTACTGGCAAGACTGAGAAATGCGAATGATTAGTGCGGCTCATTATAGAACTCCAGTACCGACTCAGGGTACCGATTCGGGACTTCGTCCATGGGAGGAATGTGTATGCGTTTCTTGAGATCGTGGCTGCTTTCAGCGGTCGCGCTCTTGGTCGTTGCGGCGGCCGCGACGGCTCAAACGACCACCGGCACCATCACCGGCCATGTGGCCGACGCCCAGGGGCTCGCGCTCCCCGGGGTCACCGTGAACGCCAGTTCGCAAAGCCTGCAGGGCGTTCGTGCGGTTGTGACATCCGAGAACGGCGATTACGTGCTGACCGGGCTGCCGTCGGGAACCTACACGCTTTCCTTCGATTTGAGCGGGTTCGAGAACGTGAAGAAAACGGTCGCGCTCGCGCCAACCCAGATGCTGCCGCTCGATGTGCAACTCGGGGTTGCGGCATTCAGCGAAGCGGTCACCGTGACCGGCAGGACCGCGGATGTGCTCACGCAGACCGCACAGGTCGCGACCAATTTTCCGCAGGACCTGATCCAGAACCTCCCGACAAACCGGGACATCAACGCGACGCTGCTGCAGGCCCCCGGCGTGCATCCGACCGGTCCGAGCGGCGCCTACACGATCTCCGGCGCGACGTCGTTCGAGTCGCTGTTCATGGTCAATGGCGTCGCCCTCGCGGACAACATCCGTGGAACACCGTACGATCTCTATGTCGAAGACGCGATACAAGAGACGACGGTGGCCATCGCAGGCGTGTCGGCCGAGTACGGCCGCTTTGGCGGCGGCATGATCAATGTGATCACGAAGTCGGGCGGCAATCAGTTCGCGGGGTCGTTCCGCGAGACGCTGAACAACGACAACTGGCGTACGCTCACGCCGTTTGAAACCGCCCAGATGGCGGCGAATCCGCTCCAGGCTGATCCGCGGCTGGCGACGGTTGTTCCCGAGCACCAGTACTACATCAGCGGCCCGGTGATGCAGAACAAGTTGTGGTTCTTCACGGCGGGACGCATTCAGTCGCAGGAGAGCAACCGGACACTCCTGCAGACCAACATCGTCTACCCCTATACCGACGAATCGCAGAGATACGAAGGCAAAGTCACCTACTCCGCGACGGCGAAACATCGCTTCCAGGGGGACTACCTCAAGATCATCCAGACGCAGAAGAACTACACGTTCAACCCGGCAATCTCGATGGACACCCGGAGCCTTGGTGATCGGAAGCTGCCCGAAACGCTGGCCACGTTCAACTACAACGGCGTGCTGAGCGACAATTTTTATGTGGAAGGCCGCTACGCCGGCCGCCGGTTCAGCTTCGTCGATGCGGGCGCAAAGTCGACGGACCTTATCCAGGGAACGCTGCTCATCAATCAGGCCAACAGCGGCCGCTACTGGTCGGACACCTTCTGCGGCGTCTGCGGCGACACGCTTCGCAACAACGACGACTATTACTTCAAGGGATCGTACTTTCTTTCGAAGAAAGGCAGCGGCTCGCACAACGTGACGTTCGGCTACGACACGTTCAACGACATCACGAACGCCAACAATCACCAGTCGGGCAGCGACTACCGGATCCTTGGCACCTCTGCATACGCTCTGCCCTCCGGCGATGTCGTGCCCCAGTTCCTGGGCAACAACACCACCATCATTCAGTACAACCCGCTGCCGACATTGAGTCAGGGCTCGAACTTCCGGACGCACTCGTTATTTGCCACCGACGCGTGGCGTGTCAACAGCCACGTGACCGCCAACCTTGGCCTCCGCTGGGACAAAAACCACGGTCTCGACCAGGCCGGCACGCTCACGGCCAACGACAGCGGCTGGAGCCCGCGGCTTGGCATCGTGTGGGATCCGAACGGCCAGGGCGAATGGGCGGTGACCGCCAGCTTCGCGAAGTACATCGCCGCGATCTCGAATCCGATCGCGGACAGCACCTCCGCGGCCGGTAACCCGCAAACCTATTCGTGGTTCTATCAGGGACCGAACATCAACACGGTGGCGCCCGTCACGGGCACCGCCGACGCGATCCAGCAGGTGTTCAACTGGTTCAATGCCAATGGCGGCACCACCCGGACGCTGAGGGCCAACCCCACCATACCGGGCTTGACGCCTCGCATCGACGGTTCGCTGGCGTCGCCCTACAACCTGGAGTACGCAGGGGGCGTCAGCCGTCAGTTCGGGTCGAAGGCGGCCATCCGGGCGGACGTCTCCTATCGCAATTTCCACGACGCTTATGTGACGCGGGTCGATCAATCAACCGGAAAGGTCGTGAACAGCTTCGGTCAGTCGTTCGACCTCGCCCTCGTTCAGAACGACACCAGCGGAATGCTGACACGCCAGTACTCCGGTCTCACACTATCCGGTACCTACCGGTTCTCGCCGCGGGTTGACGCCGGCGGCAACTACACCCTGTCTCACACGTGGGGCAATTTCGAGGGTGAAAATCAGAACAGCGGCCCGACGACCAGCGCGGCTTACTCGTATCCCGAGTACAAGCAGGCGTCATGGAACTATCCTGTGGGCGATCTGCAAATCGATCAACGTCACCGCTCACGGCTGTGGCTCAACTACGGCGTGCCGAAGCTGGATGGGATGATGTTGAGCTTCCTCCAGACGCTCGAAAGCGGCATTCCGTATGGCGCGACGAACCTGAACGGCTCGTCCGCCAACGGCGTCAATCCGAGGCCGTTCGTGACGGTTCCAGGCTTTGCGTACGTCAACCCGCCGGACGGCGCCGGCACGACGTACTTCTTTACGGCGCGCGACGCATTCAGGACGGAAGGACAGATTCGAACCGACATGGCCGTGAACTACACCCACCGGTTGAGCCGCTCGCACGCCGAGCTCTTCGGTCAGCTCACCGTGCTGAACATATTCAATCAGTTCCAGCTGTGCGGGTGCGGCGGCAGCGTGTTCCAGAACGGGGGCAACGTGACCCAGACGCGCATCGACATGACGGTGCGCACTGCGGTTTCGAACCCGACGCTGTACTCGACGTTCAACCCCTTTACGACCACGCCGGTCAAGGGCGTGAACTGGGATTACGGCCCGAACTTCGGGAAGCCCACCAGCCGCCTGGCGTATACGTCGCCGCGCGAGCTCAGGCTCTCGTTTGGGGTTAGGTTCTAGGGGTTCGAGAGGTTCTACAGGTTCGCGCAGGCTGCTGAAGAACGCAGCCTGAACGGAGAACGGAGAACTCCGGCGAATTTCTTCGTTCTACGTTTTGCGTTCTACATTCAGGGCGGTGTTTTTCAGCGCCCTGCGGAACCGCTTCGTCTGACCGCCACGATGACGATGGCGAAGAGGCCCACCACAGCCACGCACGTGAAGCCGAACAGCGTCAGCGCGCTGTAAAGAATCGACTCCGTCCGCATCTGCGCGTCGAGCACGAGGGGCGTCCCGCGAAGGCGATTGGCAAGCGGCTGCTCCCACAACAGGATGTTGCCCCGCTTCAGGTTGTTCGCGCCGGCGTTGTGATACTCGATGCGGCTCGGCAGATGAAGCCGGAACGCGACGAGTTCGCGGCCGTCCCACCCAGCGTTGACGGCCGGCTTGCCGGCCGGAGCGCCAAGCGACTGGCGATAGACGTACCGTTGATCATCCAGATGGAAATCGTAAGCGGACCACGCGAAGGGTAATGCGTCTCCCAGCTTCCGGATGTCGTCCACGTCGAGCCGCACGTGGACGAACCGCCTGCCGCTGCGGCGCGATTCGTTGATCGCGGTCACGCGCGTCACCGGCGTTGTGTAGAACCGCCGTACGGCATCGCGATCCACCCGGGCGCGGGGGTCGGGGTCGAACGGGGCGCCTCGCAGGGCATCGAGGGCCGGAATCGATGCGTTGACGTACACCGTGGCGGACCCGTCAAGCAACAGGTAGACGTCTTCTTCGTATTCGTACGGCCGAAACAACCCGCCGCTTCCGCAGCCAGCCGCCGCCACCGCGATGAGCACGCACATCGCGGCCCAAAAAATCCGCATCGCCCTCAATGTTATAGTACAAAGCTCTTCACTCAGGATGCCCGCCAAGCCCCTGCTCTATCTCATCGACGGCAGCTCCCAGATGTACCGCGCCTTTCACGCGCCGATCCGAACGGCCGAGGGCGGGCTCCTCAGCAACGCGCAGGGAAAGCCGACAAACGCGGTCTATATCTTCGTGACGATGCTCCGTATGCTGCTGAGGGAGCACAAACCCGAGTACATCGCGGCTTCGTTCGATCTTCCCGGCCGCACGTTTCGCGACGACCTCGTGACCGATTACAAGGCCAACCGCACGCCGATGCCGGACGAACTCGCCGGTCAGATTCCCATGGTGCACGCGGCCTGCGAGGCGCTCGGCGTACCGATCCTCACCTCCGATCGCTACGAGGCCGACGACGTGATCGGGACGCTGGTCGAGGCCGCGGTGCTGAAGGGATTCGACGTCGCCATCGTCACGATGGACAAGGACTTTTTTCAACTCGTCCGCGACGGTGTGCGCGTCTTCAACCCACGCGACGATGGGACGTGGTACGACGCGGCGGCCGTGAAAGAAAAGTTCGGCGTGCGGCCGGATCAGGTGGTCGACGTGATGGCGCTGATGGGCGACACGATCGACAACATCAAGGGCGTGCCGGGCATCGGGGAAAAAGGCGCCACGGAATTGATCGGCAAGTACGGATCGCTCGACAACCTGATCGCCCACGCCTCCGAGCTCACGCCCAAGCGGCGTGAAACGCTGCTCGCCAACGTCGAAGCCGCGCATCAGAGCCGGGCGCTGGCGCAAATCCATGTCAACGTGCCGGTGCCGTTCGAGCCCGAGGCCCTTCGCTACCGAGGGGCGACACCGGAACGCTGCTTCCGGATCTTCAACGAGCTTGGCTTCCGCACGCTCGTGAAGGAATACGCCCCGACCGCCGCCAGCGTCTCGCGAACGTATCGCATCGTCAACACGACCGAGGGTGTCCGCGCGCTGGCTGCCCGGCTCCAGGCCAATGGAAGCTTCGCGCTGCGGGTCCTGCCGGATCGGTTCTCGGCCATGCGCGCCTCGATCGTCGGCTTCGCGTTCTCGACGTCGGCGAGAGAGGCCGACTACGTTCCGACCGGCCACCGTGCGCTCGGCGACGCCGCATCGCTACCGCTCGAAGGCGTGCTCGAACTCCTGAAGCCGCTGCTCGAAGACGCGAGCGTGACCAAGATCGGGCACGACCTGAAGTTCGACGCGATCGTGCTCGCTCGGCATGGTGTGCGCCTGGCCGGACTCGACCTCGACACGATGATTGCCAGCTATCTGGTGGACGCCACCCGGTCAACTTATCCGCTCGAGGATCTCGCGCTCGAACATACGTCGTACAAGGCGCTGACCGAGGAAGACATCTGCGGAAAGGGCGTCAAGGCGCTGTCCCTCGGCGACATTCCGGTGGAGGCGGCGCTGGACTTCGCCTGCGAGCGGGCCGACCTCGCGGGGCAAATCGCTCCGATTCTGCGCGGCCTGCTCGAGAAGGAGCAGTTGGCCGACGTGTACCACTCACTGGAACTGCCCCTCATTCCCGTCCTGATCGCGATCGAACGGGCCGGGGTGCGAATCGATTCGGCGGCCCTGGCAGTCCAGTCGCGGCAAGTCGACCTCGAGCTGAACCGCCTCATGAAGCAGATTTACGAGCGGGCAGGCGGCGAGTTCAACATCAACTCGCCGAAACAGCTCGCCGAGGTCCTGTTCGACAAGCTCGGGTTGCCCGTCGGCAAACGAACCGGCGCGTCGAAGGCGCCGTCAACGGCCGTCGAAGTTCTGGAAGAGCTGGCCCTTTCTCACGACCTTCCCCGGATGATTCTCGATTGGCGCGGGTTGATGAAGCTGAAGGGCACATATATCGACGCCTTGCCTGTGCTCGTCAACCCTGACACGGGCCGCGTTCATACGAGCTTCAACCAGGCGGTGGCCGCGACCGGGCGGTTGAGCAGCAGCGACCCGAACCTGCAGAACATCCCCATTCGCACGGAGCTCGGGCGCGCCATCCGCGGCGCCTTCATCGCCGATCCGGGCAACGTCCTGATTTCCGCCGACTATTCGCAAATCGAGCTCCGCGTCCTCGCCCACATGGCCGACGATGAGACGCTGATCGCGGCCTTCAAGCGAGGCGACGACATCCATGCGCAAACGGCGCTGAAGATGTTCGGCGCCGACAGCGGCCGGGATCCGCACGCGCTGCGCGCGACGGCGAAGATGATCAACTACGCGTTGCTCTACGGCAAATCCGCCTTCACCCTGGCCAAGGACATCGGCGTGACGCCCCAGGCCGCGCAGGAGTTCATCGACGCGTACTTCGCCGGCTTCCCGCGCGTACGCCGCTTCATCGACCGGACGCTCGAAGAAGGTCGCGCCACCGGCGTCGTCAAGACGATGTTCGGCCGGCGGCGGCTCGTGCCCGATCTGGTCAGCCGGGATTTTCAGAGACGTTCAGCCGCGGAGCGCGCGGCCGTCAACATGCCGATCCAGGGAAGCGCCGCGGACATCATGAAGCGGGCCATGGTGGACGTGCACGAGGCGCTCGCCGCCACACCCCAGGCACGGATGATTCTGACGGTCCACGACGAGCTGGTATTCGAGGTGCCCGAGGCCGAAGCCGAGGCGTTTGCCGCCACCGTCCGCGACCGGATGCAGTCGGCGGCCGCGCTGAACGTCCCGCTGGATGTGGATGTGGGGATCGGACGCAGCTGGAAAGAAGCCAAGGGCTGAAACCGGGTAGAAAAAGGATAATTGGTACAATGCCCGCCGATGGTTGAGCCGAGGATTGTCCCGCGCGCCGAGCACCCGCTCTCGCGGCGCGACGTCGATCCCGATGCGCTCAAGGTGCTCTATCGGCTTCGTCAGGCCGATCACGTCGCGTATCTCGTCGGCGGCAGTGTCCGCGACCTGCTGCTGGGACGGCGGCCGAAAGACTTCGATATCGGGACCTCGGCGCATCCCCATCAGGTCAAGAAACTCTTTCGCAACTGCTGGATCATCGGACGGAGATTCCGCCTCGCGCACGTCAAGTTCGGGACCAAGGTCATCGAAGTCGCCACATTCAGACGGCAGCTTGCCCCGGGCGAAGAGGTGGTGGCCGAGGGGGTGCCCGCGCCGGATCCCTCGACCGCCGAGGGAAAGGTTCTGATCCATCACGACAACACGTTCGGGACACCGGAAGAGGATGCGTTTCGCCGCGACTTCACCGTCAACGCGCTTGCGTACGACATCGCAACCTTTTCGATCATCGACTATGTCGGCGGGCTCGAGGACCTGGCCGCCCGGGTCGTGCGATCGATTGGCGATCCCGAGACGCGAATCAAGGAAGATCCCGTCAGGATGCTGCGCGCGGTGGCGCTCGCCTCGCGCCTCGATTTCACCATCGACCCGCCGCTGGCCGACGCGATCCGGAAGAATCGGCATGAGATCGCCAGGAGCTCGCCCCCGCGTCTCATGGAGGAGTACTACAAGATTCTCCGGGCGGGATCGGCGGAGCGGACGTTCCGCAGCTTGTGGGAGATCGGCCTGCTCGAACCGATCTCGGCCGAGCTCCACAAGGGAGTCGGCGACGAGTTATGGGAATCGCTGGCGTCGCTCGACGATTACCGCCGCGGGTTTCAGTCCACGCCGGAAACACTGAACAACGCCATCCTGCTCGGGACGCTCATCGTGCCGCTCGGCATCCCGCTGGTCGGCGAGCGCATACCGCAAGCCGACGGCAAGGTCCCGAAGCGTCCGCCCGGGCTGAAGCTCGGCGAGCTGCCCCTCGCACGGAACGATGTCGAACGGCTTCGCCAGGTCCTGAGCCTGCAGCGGCGCCTTCGCGATCTGGGCGCGAACCCGCGCGCCAAGCGTGCGCTCGCCCATCGCAGTATTTTCCGCGATGCCCTCGTCTGGCTCGAAGTGCACGGCGATTCACCGGAGATTGTCGAGCACTGGCGCGCGATTCTCGCGGAGACGGCCGCTGAACCGGCAGGACCCGACGCTGCTTCCGGGTTACCGGGCCTTGAGAACGTCCCTTCAGGTCGGAGGCCGCGGCGGCGCCGCAGACGCGGCCGCCGTCATACGGCGCCCGAACGATAGCGTTCGGTGACTCTACGCGGCGATTTCGTCGATCGTCTTGTAGGTCTTGGCGAGGCCGAGCACGCTCAGCAGTTTGATGACGGGCCAGGCGGGATCGATCTCGCTCTTCCGCCAGCTGAACTTCGGACTCCGCGGGTGGCCGTGGTGGTTGTTGTGCAGCCCCTCACCGCCCGTGAGCAGCGCGATGAAGCGGATGTTGGTCGCGGTGTTGTCGAAGTTCCTGTAGCCGGCGTGGTGACACAACCCGTTGATCGACGACGACAGGACGAAGACGTACATGACCGCGTGAATGCCCGCGGCTAACAGCCCCCACCAGAGCCCGATGACCAGGCACAGGAGCGCGGTTCCCAGACTCAGACCGGCGATCCCGTACTTGAACACATGGCGATCCCACCAGCCCTCGTCGATATCCCGCGCGTAGCGCTCGATGACGTCGGTTTTCTTCGCTTCGCGGATGTAGTAGTAGACATTCCCGAGCTGCACTTGCCAGAAACCCAGCAGCTTCGGGCTGTGAGGATCGCCGTCTTCGTCGGTGAACGCATGGTGCTTCCGGTGCACCGCGACCCATTCCTTCGTCGCCAGGCCTGTCGTCAGCCACAGGACGAACTTGAACAGGAAGACGACCGCCGGGTGGAGTTCCAGCGCTTTGTGCGTGGCGGTTCGGTGCAGGTAAATCGTCGTGCCGAGCACGGCGACCTGCGTGACGGCGGCGGAAGCGATCAGACAGATGGCGAGCGAAACCAGCACGAGCAACCTCCCACTCACAAACTGCCAATGAGTGGGGTCATGGTAGCACGCCGGATGTTACTCGCAACGCTATGAAATGAAACGGTTTGTCGTATTTTTGTAACGGCCGGACCTGCGCCGGCTACCCGGCGCGCCGCTCGAACTCACTCATGAAGGACACCAGCGCATCGACGCCAGCCTCGGGAAACGCGTTATAAATCGATGCCCTCATCCCGCCCACGGCGCGGTGCCCCTTGAGGCCGTCGAAGCCCGCCGCCGCCGACTCCTTGACGAACTTCGCCTCGAGCTCCTCTGAGGGCAGACGAAACGTGACGTTCATCATCGACCGGCTGTCCGCCAGGGCCGTGCCCCTGTAAAAGCCCGTGCGGTCGATCTCCGCATACAGCTTCGCGGCCTTTCGCCGGTTTGCCTTTTCGATTCCGGCAAGGCCACCCTGCGTCGTCAACCACTTCATGACGAGCCCGAGCACGTACACCGCCACCACGGGCGGCGTGTTGTAGAGAGACTGATTGTCGGCATGCACGGCATAGTTGAGCATGGTCGGCAGCACCGACGCCCGGGCGCGCGACCGCTCCAGCAGATCGTCCCGGACGATGACGACCGTCAAGCCGGCAGGTCCCATGTTCTTCTGCGCGCCCGCGTAGATGAGCGCATGCCGGCCGACATCGAGCGGCCGGCTGAACATGTCGGACGAGGTGTCGCTGACGAGCGGGACATCGCCGACCTGCGGAAGGTCCTTCCACTCCGTGCCCTCAATCGTATTGTTCGCCGTCATGTGGACGTACGCGGCGCCAGCGGTCAGCGTGAGATCGGCCTGGGCGGGAATCCGCACGTACTTGTCCGACTTCGTGGAGCCGGCCACGTTGACGCTGCCGACTTTCCTTGCCTCGTCTATCGCTTTCGCCGCCCACGAGCCCGAGTCCAGATAGTCGGCTGTCGCGCCTGGCGACAGCAGGTTCATCGGCACCATGGAAAACTGCAGGCTGGCGCCACCCTGCAGGAACAGGACGCGGTAATTCGAGGGAATTCCGGCGAGCGCCCGCATGTCGGCTTCGGCTTGCGCGAGGATCGACTCGAACGCAGATGAGCGGTGACTGATTTCGAGAATCGACATGCCGACGTTCGGCAGCGCCACGAGGTCGCGCTGCACCTGCTCGAGGACGGGGAGCGGCAAGGCGGCCGGACCCGCGGAAAAATTGAATACGCGAGGAGTGGAAGTGGAGTTCATATGAGGTGATTGAGCAGCCCGTCGCGCAGTTTGGGCTCGAACCAGGTGCTCTTCGGCGGCATGATGGCGCCCGCATCTGAAACCGCCATGAGGTCGCTGACGCTGACCGCAAACAGCGAAAACGCGACGACGGCCTTCCCGGACCCGACAAGCTTCTCGAGCTCCGCGGTTCCTCGCGCACCGCCGACGAAATCGATTCGCTTATCGGTGGTCACGTCGTGAATACCGAGCACCGGCGAGAGGAGCTGGTTCTGCAGCACGCTCACGTCCAGCGCGCCGATGACATCGTCGCCGCCAGGCTTCAAGCGGGGCCGGAGGGTGCGCCAGCTGCCGTCGAAGTACATCGAGATCTCGCCACGCCTGCCTGGCGCAGCCGGGCCGGGTTCGACGTCGAATTGCTCCCGAACGGCGTGCATGAATGCGTCGGCCGACAGGTGTCCGATATCCCTGATGACGCGGTTGTACGGAAGGATTCTGACCTGGTCGTGGGGAAACACAACACCGAGAAACGTGTTGAAGTCTGCGCCGTCCCCGAGAGAAGGACGCGTCGCGCCGCGGCTCCGGAATGCGTCTCTCGCCCGCGCGGCGCTTGCCGCGCGATGGTGGCCATCGGCGATGTACAGCGCCGGGACGCGTTCGAACGCCGCCACGAGAGCATCGCGATCGCCGCCCGTGACCCGCCAGATAGTGTGACGTACGCCGTCGGCCGCGACGAAGTCCAATAGCGGCTCCCCCGCCGTCATGGCGGGGGCGATCGCGCCGATGGCCGCAGTGGCGCGATAGGTCATGAACACCGGCCCCGTCTGCGCGCCCAGCGCGATCATGTGGCGGGTCCGATCGTCCTCTTTGTCGGGCCTCGTGCGTTCGTGCTTCTTGATGACGCCGCTGTCGTACTCGTCGAGCGCCCAGCATCCGGCAAGTCCGCTCTGTTCGTGAACACCGTCCCGCAGCCGATAGAAATAGACGCTGGGCTCGTCTTCCACCAGAAGAGACGACGTTCTCAGCTTGTCGAAGTTCGCGACGGCCCGATCGTAGACGGCGTCAGCGTACGGGTTCGTGCCGGGCGGCAGTTCGAGCTCAGCCCGGGAGACGCGGAGAAAGCTGAGCGGGTTGCCGGCGGCCAGGGCGCGCGCTTCGTCGGTGTTGACGACGTCGTACGGCACGGCGGCGACGGCAGACGCGTCCGACGCCGTCGAACGCAGCGCACGGAATGGTCGGAGCGTGGCCATCCCCCGATTATATGCGGCCGTGCTTCTCCGACCACGCGCGCAGGGAGGTCTGCCGTTCGCGTGCTTCCGGCACACCGTCAAGACGATCGACAAACCAGGGCAGCCTGAAGGTCCAATTGCTTTCGTTCACCGTGGCGGGAACATTGATGCGATCGCGCCATCCGAAGATGTCCTGCACGGGAAGCAACGTCAAGTCAGAACCGGACGCGGCCAGGGTCTCGAGCAGCACGTCACGGAGTGCGGGCCCGTAGACGCTCGCGTTGAATGCGGGAGCGGCCGCCGCCACCCGGCGGACGATCGGGAGGTCCAGAATCTGATGACGTTCGGGTTCGGCCATGCCATCCCACCACGCCGCCATGGTCTCTGTGTCGTGAGTGCCCGATACGGCGACCGAAAGTGCGGGATATTCGGACGGGTCGCGAAACGGCTGACCCGCGACGTGCCAATAGCGTTCCCACCTGAGCACGCGAAATCCAGGCATGCCGAGTCGGCTCATCGAGGCGCGGACGAAGTCAGGGATGATGCCGAGGTCCTCGGCGATCACGTGGGCACCCGCTTCGCGGAAGACGGTCAGGATGCGCTCTCCCAGCGCGGTTTGATCGGGCTCGTCGGACGGAGTGAAGAACGGCTCGCCTTCCTCTTTGGGCCGCCCGTACGTCCGATAGAAACCGACGAGGTGATCGACGCGGAAGCCGTCGTAAAGTTGGGCGTTGCGCCGTGCCCGGTCGCGGAGCCACCTGAAATCATCCGCCGCGATGATGTCCCACCGGTAGACCGGCATGCCCCAGTCCTGGCCGGTCGCGCTGAAGGCATCGGGAGGCGCGCCGACCGTGCAATCGAGCCTGAACTGATCCTGGTGTGCCCAGACATCGGCGCTGTCGCCGTCCACCATGAAAGGCAAGTCGCCAAAGAGCGCCACGCCGTGGGCCATCGATCGCGCCCGCTGCCACTGGCAATGGGCAATCCACTGCAGGTACTGATGGAACAGCAGCTCGTTCGCGAGGTCACGTCTGGCCTCGGCCAGGGCAGCGGGATCACGGCGCCGGAGCGATTCGGGCCACTCAGTCCAGGGCACACCGTATCGGGCACGGACGGCCCGAAACAGCGCGTAGTCTTCGATCCACCAGGCCTGTTCGGAGACAAAGGCCGCGAGCGCCCGGAAGCGATCCGTATCGCGGTTTCGTTCGTGGATCACGAAGCGTTCGTAACACGTTCGAAGGGCGCCGCGCTTCAGCCTTCGCACGCCCTCGTAGTCGATCGCGGCCGACTGCCGAACGCGCGCGAGCAGGGCCTGATCGTCTGACAGGAGCGAGGCTTCGCCTGGAAAATCCGGCACCAGGGCGAGACTGATGTAAATCGGATCGATGGCCATCGCGCTCATGGCCGAATAAGGCGAGTGCTGGTCGGCGGCCATCTCGTTGATCGGCAGCAGCTGCAGGGCACGCTGTCCGCCGGCGGCCAGCCACCCGGTCAACGCAACCAGATCACCGATCTCGCCAATCCCCCAGCTGCTCGTGCCCGGACACGAGAACAGCGGGATGAGCAATCCCGCGCGTCTGCCGAGGGCGGCGTCACGCATGGCCGCTGGCTGCCGTGGTGACGCGGCGAAGGATGCGATCGACGCCGTCCGCGAAGACGGCCTCAGGTGGAAGAAGGCTGACGATGAGATAGGACTCGCGCGGAAAGTCGAAGAAGTAGCCCGGATGGACGACAACGCCATCCCGTTCGACCAGCGCGACGACGAGATCCTCCTCGGAACCGAAGGACGGGACTTGCAGCACGCCGTACCATCCGCCCAGAGAGCGCAGGACGCGGCATGCTGGGACATCCGCCACCTGTTCGACCAGCCGCCGATGGTTCGCCGCTGTCCGGCCCTGGATCTGCGCGCGAATCGGCGCGGCCCGCTCGATGAGCTCCGCCGCGGCGGCCTGAACAGGCGTGGATACTGACAGGTAGGTGTCGCAGACGAGTTCCAGGCGCCCCAGTGCCGGCTTGACTACGGTGTCTGGTCCGCCGAGCGCCATCCAACCCAGCTTGAGCTGGGGCAACCCCGCTGACTTCGACAGACCGCCAAGGCTGATCGTCAACGGGCCGCCGGCGACGTCATCGATCACAGACGCAGCGGCCGCGCGCGCGCCGGGCTGCAGCTCGTAGTCGATGAACACCTCGTCCGCGATGATCGCGACGTCACAGGCGGCGCAGACGGCCTTGAG
>Ga0097621_100001697_pt1 | contig 15073 bp, 9 predicted proteins | sample KBSMisM72_FD_73165 | JGI IMG/M metagenome (GOLD analysis project Ga0097621, IMG submission 73165) | Miscanthus rhizosphere microbial communities from Kellogg Biological Station, Michigan, USA - KBS Miscanthus M7-2 (version 2) (version 2) | ecosystem: Host-associated > Plants > Roots >... | reverse complement strand
GCGATCGGCAGCATCAGCGCACGGCCGAGCGGCTGCAATTTCTCGATGATCGATCTCATGACCGCTCGTCCCGCACCAGCGCGCGGACCTGCGCGGCATCGGTGCAGTGAAGCGCCCTTTCGGCAAGCGCGCGCATCCTGCCTTGGCTCAGGCTGCGCACATGCGCCTTCATCTCAGGGATGGCCGCGGGGACCATCGACAGTTCGGTAGCGCCCAGACCGAGCAGTAGCGGCACCGCCCCCGGATCGCCGGCCGCGCCGCCGCAAACCCCCACGGGCCGCTTATACTTTGCTGCGCCGTCGCAGGTCGCCTTGATCATGCGCAATACGGCAGGATGGAGTGGGTCCACCCGCTCCGCGAGGCTCGCATTGCCGCGGTCGAGGGCCAGGACATATTGGGTGAGGTCGTTGGTCCCGATCGACAGGAAGTCCGCCTCGGCGGCGAGCAGATCGGCGGTCGCGGCGGCCGCCGGGGTTTCGATCATGATACCAAGCTGCGGCGCCTCTTCGAGCCCGGCCGCATCGACGAGACCGTCCAGGATCGCGCGCACTTGTCGTATCTCATCCACCGTTGAGACCATGGGGATCATGATGCGGAGCTGGCCGGCGGGGCGTACCGCCAACATCGCCCGGAGCTGGGTTGTCAGCACTTCGGGATGGCGCAAGGCAAGCCGGATGCCGCGGACGCCCAGCATCGGATTATCTTCCCGTGCCGTGGCCAGATAGGGGACCGGCTTGTCGCCGCCGATGTCGAGCAGGCGTGCGATGACGGGGCGTCCCGGTAGTGCCTCCACAATCGCCTGGTAGACGGCGCGCTGCTCCTCCTCGTCCGGTGCGGTCTGCCGATCCAGGAACAGGAATTCGGTTCGCACCAGACCCGCGCCTTCGGCACCCTGACACGCCGCCTGCCCGGCATCGGCAACCGACCCGAGATTGGCAAAGATTTCGATGCGCCGGCCGTCGGCGGTAACACAGGGTGTGTCTGCATCGCGCAGCGCCGCTGCGCGTCGCAGATGCCGAGCTGCGATTACCTCCGCTATCTCCGCGCATCTGTCCCCCGACGGATCGACTTCCAGCCATCCAGCCTCGGCGTCGAGGATCAGGCGGCTTTCGTCCTTGATCGCGTTCAGTCCAGAGCCCACTGCGACCAGGGATGGTAGCGCCATACCCGCCGCCAATATCGCCACATGAGAGGTGGGGCCGCCCTGCGCGAGGCAGAAGCCAGCCAAGCGCGAGAGGTCAAGCTCGATCAACTGCGAAGGCAACAAGTCGTCGGCGATCAGGACGGCGTTTTCAGGCAGCCGACGATCATTGCCGGTTTCCCCGCTCAGGGCGCGACGCACCTGCCGATCCAGATCCTTCAGATCTGCCGCACGTTCACGCAACCTCTCATCTTCCAAGGCCGCCAGCGTCGCCGCTTGCTCAGCGATCGTCCGATGCCAGGCAAATGCGGCGCTGAATCCCGCCTCGATCTCGCGCTGTGCGGTTTCGAGAAGCGCGGGATCTTCCAGAATGGCCAGATGCGCGGTCAGGATCGCGCGTTGGGCGTCGGAACCTTGCACCGCGCGGGTGGAGATCTGCGCGCGCGTGATCGACAGTGAATCTGTCAGGCGTGCTTGCTCCTCCGCAACGGAGCCGCCTTTCTCTTTCAGTGGAGGCTCGTCTTGCGCGAGCCGATGCGCCACGCCCATGGCAACCCCCGGAGACGCGCATACGCCTCGCAGCGCACCCGGTCGTTGTTCCGCCGAAAGGGGCATGGTTGCGGCCGGGGAGGGGAGTTCCGCGGCTTCGCCGGTTTCCCCCATTCCGCTGTTGATAAGGTCCCATACGGCATCCAGGGCCGCTACCGCATCCGGCCCCTCCGCTTCGATCTTGACTATGTCGCCTAGGCGGGCCCCGAGCGCCAGCAGCGCTACCGTGCTTCGGCCATCTGCCGTGCGCTCTTCGGTGGAGAGGGTGACGCGAGCGGAGAACGGCTTGAGCGCGGCGCTGATACGTGCGGCCGGACGCGCATGGATGCCATGCCGCATCGGAATAGCGATGGCTCGGCTGTGGCGATCATCCGCGCCGACGTTAAGCGCAGAGACGTCCGAGGGGGCTGTTACCTCAAGGGTCAGAAGCGGGTCACCGGCGCGGACCTTGCCTTCCGCTCTAGCCACGATCGAGCAGCAGGCGCCGTCCATGATCACGACCGGCGTGGCGAGGCTGGGCGCCGCGAGCGCGATGCGGTCGAGTTCAAAAGCGATGAGAGGCGTACCCGCGGCCACCCGCTCGCCTTCGCCGACCAAAGTCGTGAAGCCGTCTCCATTCAGGCCGACCGTTTCCAGTCCGACGTGGATCAAGATGTCGACCCCGGCGTCCGACCGCAGCGTCACGGCGTGACGGGCGGCGTGGAGTGTCGCGACGACGCCATCGCACGGAGCAAGCACTCTATCTGACAGAGGCTCGATAGCGATGCCGTCGCCCATCATGCCCTGTGCGAAAACCGGGTCAGGGACTTGGCCGAGCGGCGTCACCACACCGTCAAGGGGCGCGCAAAGCATCAGCCTGAGCGCGCCGTCCTTCATAAGCGCGCTGGCGCCCCGCCCTTGGCCTGCGGCAATGCCGTGCGTCCTGGGAAAGGCTCGCCCGCTATCCACGTCGTACGCGGAAAAAGATCGGCGTCGAGATGCACCCAGTCGGCGCGTTGGCCGATCGCGATCGACCCATGCGTCCGCTCGAGGCCCAGCAATCGGGCCGGCACCGCGCTGGCCATCCGCGCCGCTTCAGGCACCGATACTCGCGTCAATGCGACGAGCTTGCGAATGGCTGCGGCCATGTCGAGGTTGGTTCCGGCGAGCGTATTGTCCGAATAGCGACAGATGCCGTCGCGAACCTCGATCCGCTTGCCTTGCAGCATGAAACTGTCGGCATTCGTTCCGACGCTCGGCATCGCATCGCTTACGAGCATGATGCCGTCAGTGCCCTTGGCCGCGATCGCGATCCGCATCGCCGCTTCGTGCACATGAACGCCGTCGGCAATCAGGCCGCACACACAACGGGGATCGTCGAGTGCCGCGCCAACGAGCCCCGGGGCACGATGCCCCAGCGGCGACATGGCGTTGAACAGGTGGGTCACCGCCGTCGCGCCAGCGTCAATCGCCGCGCATGCTTCCTCATAGGTGGCATTACTGTGACCAAGACTGACAATCACGCCAGCGTTTGTCAGGCGTTTGATCGCCTGATCGTCACAGCATTCCGGAGCAATGGTCAGCAGAATGCGGCCGCGGCGCGGCCTCGCGAGGAGCGCCACCATCTCGGCGTCAATGCGCCGGATCGCCTGGGCATCATGGATGCCCTTGCGCTCGAAATTTATGAACGGGCCTTCGATGTGCAAGCCGAGCAGGCCGGGAATGGCCGCGTCGATTGCCTCCTCGACTGCCTCAAGGGCAGTAAGGATATGACCGGCACTCGCGCTGATCAGCGTGGGAAGAAACGCGGTCGTGCCAAGCGAGGCGTGCGCCGCACCGATGGCGCGGATGCCGTCTACATTAGTGGCATCGTTGAACAGGACGCCGCCGCCGCCATTGATCTGCGTATCGACCAGTCCCGGCAACAGCCATCCGCTGCCAAGGTCGATCTCGACGTCGCAATGCCCCGGATCGCGCGACGGCTGCACTGCGGCGACGATCCCGCCCTCGACAGTAATCTCGGCGCCGAACAGAATCGCGTCGGCAGCGACAATCCTGCCGTTGATGACGGACACTTTCATCGCGTGCTCGTCACCTTGTTCAGAAAGGGCGGCGTATCCGGGTTCAACCCGCGCAGCACCGCCAGTTCGTTCACCATGCGATAAAAGGTCTGAATTTGCAGGATCGGCTCAATCGCAGGATGCGCCCCAAGGGCAGGCAGGGCACCCGGCTGCTCGCCGTCATTTGCGACATGCACCACCGCTCCGCGCGTCCGGAACAGTGCGCCGGTTGCGCGAACGTCATCCCCCGCGGCATCGCTGCCGGCAAAGCCGATCACCGGAAAGCCGTCCTGCACCAACGCCATCGGACCATGCTTGACCTCCGCAGCGCTGAAGCATTCGGCATGAAGGCCGCATGTCTCTTTCAGCTTGAGCGCGGCTTCCTGAGCTACGGAAAATGTAAATCCCCGCCCGATCACGAACAAGTTGCGCGTGTCACGCAGTGAGCCGATCGCGCCGCTCCAATCGAGCTGGAAGGCACGCGGCAGCTGATCCGGCAAAGCCGACACCGCGCCCTGCAGCGCCGGATCCTGCGTCCATGCTGCGGTGATGGCGGCCAGCCCGGCCAGCGAGGCAATGTAGGATTTGGTCGCGGCGACCGAGCGCTCGGTACCGGCAGAGAGATACAGAACCATGTCCGCTATGTCGGCAAGCGGTGAGCCTTCGTCATTTACCAACGCCACCACGTAGGCGCCGGCCGACTTTTGCGCGGCCACGCTCGCTAGCAGGTCCGGGCTGCGTCCGGATTGAGAAATCGCGACGCAGAGCACGTTCGAGGCTGCGATCGGACGTGTCGCGTAAACTGAAGAGACGGACGGCGCAGCGGAAGCGGTGGTGATTCCGAGCAATGTTTCGAACAGATATTTGCCATATGTGGCGGCATTGTCGGACGATCCGCGCGCGCATGTCACGATGAATGGGGGAGACGCGGCGCGCAACCGATCCGATAGCGCACTTAGCGCGGTGGCGTTGCGGCTAAGAAACTGCGCGACCGCCACGCCAGCCTGAGCCGCCTCGGCGAACATCAACGTCGCCTCCGCGCCTTTCACTGCCGTCGCGTAATCGGTCGCCACGAGCCCCGCCTCCATCCAACTTGGCACCTCTGTCAGCCTAGGCGGCAGAAAGGAGGACTGCAATAGGTATTGCAAAGATAGTGATTGGTAATGCCAATATGGTGCAAATTGGCTAGAGCGTGAACACTGTCAGGTATGAGAGCTTTGTGTGCGGTCAGGCGGTTCAGCCGGGGCCGATCAAAGCTACGTACTGAGTTCCGCCACGAGGTCGTATGCATCGCCCCGATAGAAGCTCTGAGTATATTCCACGGTTCGGCCGTCGGCCAGGAAGCCGCGTCGCTCAATGAACAGTCCGGGGCTTCCCGGCTCGATCTCGAGCGATTTCGCCTGCTCCGGCGTGAAAGCAACCGCACGGACCCGTTGCAGCGCCCGCACGGGACGATGGCCTGACCCCGCCAGCGCTTCGTACAGCGAATCCGTCACGACCTTGATCGAAGGCAAACAGAATGCCGGAACCGTCGCATATTCGAGCGCCATCGACTGGTCATCCGCATAACGGACGCGTTGAAAGCGATAGACTTGCGTCCCGGGCGACAGACCGAGCAGCAGCGCCTCTTCCGGCGTTACGGTGCCGGTGGTCCGGCTAACCCAGACGCTGCGAGGCCTGCGGCCCCGCGCCACCATGTCCTCGGAGAACGAACTGATCCGGGAAAAACTCTTTTCGACCCGACCGCCTATGACAAATGTGCCGGCGCCCTGGCGACGGGCCAGAATCCCTTCCTCCACCAGGCCATCGATGGCTTTGCGCACTGTGATGCGCGAAATGCCCAGATCGGTCGCCAGATCGCGCTCGGTGGGAATGGCATTGTCCGGCCGGATCAGATTGTCCTGTATCGCGTCGCGCAACGCTCGCTGGAGCTGCAGATAAAGCGGCGTCGGGTCATCTTTCCTGAGCAGGCCTAGCCGATCAGTAAGGTTCATGAAGCATTCCCTTGGCCCCCGTTGGATTTGCCCGTCGGGCTCTGATCGAGCCATCCTAAAGCCATATCCTATATGTTGTCACTTATGGTCCGCAAAATGTCCCAGGGTTCGATCAGCGGATATTCTGGCGACAATCGAGGCGGGCGGCGGAGCGAACTTTCCGGGCCGGTTCCGGGCAATCCCGATATGCCCTCGGCTTTTGTCAGGCCCAAACCCGCCATGGAGAAGGATGAAAAAAAGGCGGGCCTGCCACCGGCAGGCCCGCCTTGAGGGGGGACTTAGAACCTAGCAGTAGCCGACACGTAGAAGGTCCGCCCGGTCCTGCTGGCCATCTGATACGTGTTTGCGTTGGTCTGGTACGCATCCTCATGCGTGTTATTGAGGTTGATCACGCCCGCGGTGAAATTGAGGAATTTAACCGGCGTGAAGCCGAGCGCCAGATCCATCTGGGTGCGTGCTCGCACCGTATGGATCAGGCCACCATTCACGAAGAAGCTGGTCGACGCATCCTGTTTGTAGGCGCTGCGGTGATTGACCGACAGGCGCACGCTGAACATGTCATTTTCCCAGTAAGGCGTCAGGTTCCAGGTCAGCTTTGACAGGTCGCGCAGATTGAAGCCGGTGCCGAGCGCCTTCGAATCCGTGTCCACCACAGTGACGTTGCCGGTCGCGCCGAAGCCGCGAACGGGCAGGAAATCGAAGTTCTGCGACGCGGCGATTTCGACGCCCTTGATGTGGATGGTCTTATTGTCGTTCAGCACGCGGCTGAAGCTGTAATCGGTCTTCAGGTCCGCAGATTCGCAGTCCGATGTCACGCCGTTCAGCGCCACGCCCTGGAATGAGGCGGGGCAATAGAATTGCGTGAAGGTGCCGTTCTTCACCGCCTTATAGAAACCCGCGACGCTGACCATATTGCCGTGGCCGTAATAATATTCGAGGCTCAGGTCGGCCTGGTTCGCGGTTAGCGGCTTGAGCCGCGATTCACCTTCCGCAACCGACACGCTGGGCCGCAGGCTCGACGTGGTTTTGGTGATCGTATCCGCCATCTGCGTTTGACTGTTGAGCAGCGGACGCACCAGCACCTTAGCCGCGGCGAGACGCGCGACCAGCTTGGGCGTCAGGTTGAGCGCGAAGCTCGCGCTGGGCAGGACATTGCCGTAATCCTGCACCACATGCTGCTGGCCGACCGTGCTGGTGCCGGTGTCGACATTCGTGATGACGCTGCTCTGCACATTCTGGTGCGTATGCTCGTAGCGCACGCCGATATTGCCGCGCAGCTGCTTGCCGAACAGCATCGTATCGACGTTCGCCATCGCGTAAGCGGAAGCGACATAGCGATCGACCTGATACGTACTCGGCCAGTCGGGGGTATCAGGCACTGTGATGCCGTGATCCTTCAGGATCGACTGCCATTGCTTGGCGCTCACTGACAGGAAGGAATGGGGGACCGACATCGCCCCGCCGAGGAAGTTGTCAACCAGGACGCCGGTTTTGGCGATGTCCGGAATCCATGCGAATTCGGGATAGGTGACAGGGTCGCTGACGTCGGCGTCGCGGTCGTGGCGGAAGGCGTCGGTGCGGAAGCTTTCGTGGTGGAACTTGCCGCCGACGACGATCGAGCTGAGGCCGTTCCAGCCAAGATCCTTGGTCACATCTGCCTGTGCCGCGCGATCCCTGCTCGTCTGACGGTGGGTCGCACCATCCACGTAGGCGTACCACGTGCGGTTGGCCATCGTGTAGAGCGAACCGTCGGTCAGGCTGGCGGTCGTGAACTTCACATTGAAGGGGTCGGAGGTGTTGAGCCGGCCGCCATTGGCGAAATGAACCTCGTCGATCGTGGCCCATTCGTACAGCGCGGCGTTACCCTGGGTGAAATGGCCGACGGCATGCACCTTCCAGCTTTCCGCCGGCTCCCAGTTGAGCGTGGCGGTATAGGCCTGGGTGCGCAGATTACGCAGTTCGGGCTGGTCGTTATTGTCCATGTTGAAGTTGCTGATCGTGATGTCGTCAGCGACGCCATTAGCCTTGCTATTGACGGTGATCGCCGACGAGCTCCACCGGCCGAACACCGCCTGTCGCGTTTCATAGGTGGTATGATCCTTCGAATAGGTGCCCTGCAGCAGCAATTCCAGGTTGTCGGCGGGCTTCCACTGGACCGCACCAGTGGCCATCAACTGCTCGGTATCGCGGTCGATCCGGCGGAAGCGCAGGTTGCCCGGAACGGTGACGTCGGGAGCGCCCGCGACCACGCCCGGATCATACCAGTTCTTGATGAACAGATAGTCGCCGCGATCCTTCAGCTTCTGATAGCTGACGTTAGCCATGACAGCCAACGTGTCGCCCGCGAAGCGGTCGATATAGGCACCACTGACCTTGGGCGTGAAGCTCTTGCGGTAGTCGGATCCATAGCCCTTCACGCCGAAGATGAAGGATGGACCCTTATAGGCAAGCGGCTTGACCGTATCGATATTGACCGTGCCGGACAGGCCGCCCGTATCCATATCCGCGGTCGGCGACTTGATTACCTGGATCGCGCTGGCCAGATCGGTCTGGATGATGTCGTAACGGAAGCCGTCCTTGAAATCGGCGCTGGCGAAGGTCTGGCCGTTGATGGTGGTCCGGGCATATTGATTGCCGAGGCCACGAATGCTGATCGTCGAGCCACGTCCGTTGATGTTCGACATCTGGACGCCGGCAATGCGCTGGATCGCCTCGGTGATATTCTGGGCGGGGAATTTGCCGATGTCTTCGGCCGAAACACCATCAGTGATGCGGATGTCGTTACGCTTGGCATCCTGCGCGGACTTCAGGCTGGACCGGAAGCCCATGACCGTGATTTCGGCAGGCGCGTCCGCGGTAGGAGCTGCCGCTGGCGTGGCTTGAGCGACGGCGGCCGAAGCGACCGTCATCGCGACCAGGGACCCTGCGGTCCACAATGCCATCTTCCGCCCTTTGAAGGATGATTGTCCGTCCAATCCTACACCACAGATCATGTGAACCCCCTTATTTGGTTCTTGCTGGAAGTCAGTTCGATCGACCCAGGAGCCTTTCCCATCACCTCACGCAGCTGACTGTATCGATGTTGTCATGCGCAATCGAAATCTTGTCAAGTCATTTATAGTACAAAAATAATACCTTTGTATTCCATGTTTATGAATGGGTTAGGCGTCATTGGAGAGGAAGTGGGCTGTTTTTTTGGTGATCCGGGCGAATCCGCCAACGAGCGCCATCCGGCAAGGCCACAGATCCATTATGAGGCGGCCAAGCCTGCCAAGACGCAAAAAGGTGGTAGCGGTGGGCCAATCCCAACGGCAGAAGCGCCGATTCTCATCAGAGAGTGGTTGTTACGGCAGATCCGAACCTGCAACGCCCTGGTCCGTGACCCCACCAGGCATGTAATGCGGCATGGCAGTTCGTTGGTTCGCGTTAGGTCATCGCAATTGCCGGCATGGTGCGCCCGAAGGCAAAAACACCCTCATGATTTAATGTGGAATGGCGGAGCGGGAGGGATTCGAACCCTCGATACGCTTTTGACGTATACTCACTTTCCAGGCGAGCGCCTTCGACCACTCGGCCACCGCTCCATTCCGCCGGAGCGCAGCGCCCTATCGCGGGGGAAAGGGTTTCGCAAGGCGGGCTGGCTGTGGCAGGCTGTTTTGCATGAAATCTCCTGCTCTTTCCCTGATCGCGCTCGCCACCTTCGCCACGATCGCTGCCGCACCGCCGCCTTCCAAGGCGCCGACGCTCGCCGATATCGTCAACGCAGCCAGAGCGGACGAGTGGCAGCAGGTTGATCCGAAAGACCTGATGCTGGTCGATCTGGCCGACGGCAACCGCGTCGCGATCGTACTGGCGCCGACGCTGGCGCCCCTGCACGTCGGTAATATCCGCGGGCTGATCCGCGCGCACTGGTTCGACGGGGGTGCCATCTATCGCGTGCAGGACAATTATGTCGTGCAATGGGGGCAGGGCGACGACGACAAGAAGCCGCCCAAGGGTCTGGATGCCGCTCTGCCCGCCGAATATGACCGGCCCGCCGCGGGGCTGCCCATAACGCCTTTGCCCTATCGCGACGCCTTCGCGCCTAAAGTCGGGTATAGCGGTGCCTTTCCCGTCGCCGCCGAGAGGGACCGTGCCTGGATGACGCATTGCTACGGCATTGTCGGCGTGGCGCGCGGCCTAGCGCCCGATACCGGCAATGGCGGCGAACTTTATGCTGTACTGGGGCAAAGCCCGCGTCAGCTCGACCGCAACATTGCTTTGGTCGGGCGCGTGCTCGACGGGTTCGAGCATATGACTGCGCGCGAGCGCGGCACCGGTGCACTCGGCTTCTACGAGAAACCGGAGCAGCGCGTGGCCATCACCCGCGTCACCCTCGCCGCCGATTTACCGACCGAAGCCCGCCCAGCTTATGAATGGCTACGGCCGGAAAGTGCGAGCTTCGCGCAATGGCTGCATTTGAAGGCCAACCGCCATGACGATTTCTACCAGCGTCCCGCCGGCGCGATCGACCTGTGCAATGCTTTGCCGCCGGTGCGGGCAGTGAAGCCCGCCCCCGGCGGCGTCAAAGGGCGCTGAGAATGGCCTTGTTCGGTTGGCGCAAGAAGGTTGAGATCAAGCCGCCCCGGCCGCCCGCCACGTTGCCGCCGGGCCAGCGCGTCTATGCGATCGGCGACGTGCATGGCCGGTTCGACCTGCTGCAGGATCTGATCAGGCTGATCGAGGCCGATAACGCCGCCCGCGCGCCCACCGAGGTGCACGCAGTCATGCTCGGTGACCTGATCGATCGGGGGCCGCAATCGCGCGAAATCATCGATTATTTCCTGCAAGGCGCTCCGGGGTTCGCGAGCTGGCATTTCATCATGGGCAATCATGAAGAGATGCTGCTCAAACTGATCGATCAGCCGGATGGGGAGCTGATGCCGCAGTTCCTGCGCTTCGGCGGGCGCGAGACGTTCGAAAGCTATGGCGCACCGCAGCGCGTGCTCGACACGCCCGATCTCTATTCGCCCGACACTCTACTCTTTAGCATCCCGGACGCGCATCGCGATTTCATCCGCCGGATGGATGACGGAATCCTGGTCGGCGATTATTTCTTCACCCACGCCGGCATCCGGCCGGGCGTGGCGCTCGACCAGCAGCAACATCAGGACTTGCGCTGGATCCGCAAGGGCTTCCTCGACAGCGACGCCGATCATGGCATGATCGTGGTTCACGGCCATACCGTGCTGGACGAGGTCGAGGTGCGACCCAACCGGATCGGCATCGATACCGGCGCTTATGCCAGCGGCCGGCTCACCGCGCTCGGGCTGGAAGGCACCGAGCGCTGGTTCATCCAGACCGAGGGCGAGCCAAGCTACTGATCCCGGCGGCCTCCCTTGCGGAGTTAGCTCACGCTACCCAATGGATGTCGATCGGCTGCTCGGCCTCGGCCAGCACTTGTCCGATCGGCACCTTGGAGCCCGCGCCGTCCTCGATCGCCTGCTCGACGATGGCGCGCTTCGCGTCGCCGCTCAGGCACAGCATCAGCGCCTTGGCCGACAGGATCGCCGAACGTGTCATCGTGACGCGCGCCACCGGGGCCTCGGGCGGCAGCGGGTCGGGCATCACGCCGATCGCACGGCGCGTCTTGGGCGCGGTCAGTGCGGCCTCCAGGTCGGGGCCCGGAAAGATCGACGCGGTATGCCCGTCCCCGCCCACGCCCAGCAGCACCAGATCGGGCGGCCAATGCAGATCCTGCAGCCTCGCGTCGGCGGCATTGCCGGCTTGCTTGTAATCGGGATTGTCCGCGCCGAGCGGGACAACGCGCGCGCCCTTGGGCAGGAAGATGCGGGCGAGCATGCCCACGTTCGAGAGAGGGTCGTCCACTTTCACCAGCCGGTCGTCGACCGGGAAAATCGTGACCTTCTTCCACTCATATTTCATCTGCGCGAGCTTCTCATACGCCTTGATCGGCGTGCTCCCGCCTGACAGCGCGATGCAGGCTGCGTTGCGCGCATCGATCGCGCTTTCGATGATGAAGCCGATGTCGCCGGCAATCGCTTCCGCGAACGCCTCCGCATCCTCATGCTCCCACCATTCAGCCTCAATCATGCCAACTCACTCCATCACGTTCGGTCAAAGCAATCGCGGCAGGGGGGCCCCAGGTTCCTGCCGGATATAATTTCGGGGTCATGCTGTTGGTGGCCCAGCCTTCCCGGATCGCGTCTATCCACTCCCATTGCGCCTCGACCTCGTCGCGGCGGACGAACAGGGTCGGGTCGCCCTCGATCAGGTCGAGCAGCAGCCGTTCGTAGGCGATACGGCGACGCACGTCGGCAAAGGCGTTGGGCATGCGGATGTCGAGCGGAACTTCGCGCAGGCGCATGCCCTCGCGGTCGAGGCCGGGGACCTTGGCCATGATCGACAGGCTGACATTCTCATCCGGCTGGAGCGAGATGACGAGCCGGTTCGGCTGGAGCGCGGCGCCACGGCCCGCGAACATCGAATGCGGCACGGCGCGAAACTGGATGATGATCTCTGACGTGCGCCGCGGCAGACGCTTGCCTGTGCGCATGTAGAAAGGCACGCCGTGCCAACGCCAATTGTCGACATGCGCTTTCAAGGCCACGAAGGTTTCGGTGTTGGACGGGCTGCCCAATTCCTCCGCATAAGCCGGAACCGGCTGACCGGTGACCGCGCCCGCATCATATTGGCCAATCACGCTCTCTTTGGCGGCGTCGAGCTTGCGCAGCGAACGGAGCACCTTCACCTTCTCGTCGCGCACCGCGGCGGCGGTGAATTGCGCAGGCGCTTCCATTGCCACCAAGGCCAGTAATTGGAGCATGTGGTTCTGCACCATGTCGCGCAGGCTGCCCATTCCGTCGAAATATGACGTGCGGCCTTCCAGCCCGACCGTCTCGCCGACCGTGATCTGGATTTGCTCGATCGCGCTCGCATTCCACAGCGGCTCGAACAGGATGTTGCCGAAGCGCAAGGCCAGCAAATTCTGCACCGTCTCCTTGCCGAGATAATGGTCGATGCGGAACGTGCGCGCCTCGGGAAAGACGCGCGCGACTGCGTCGTTGATCTCCTTGGAGGATGCGAGGTCCTGGCCGAGCGGCTTTTCGAGCGCGAGGCGAGTATGCTCGCCTGCCAGGCCCGCGGCCTCTAGTCCGGCGATGGTCTGCTCGAACAAGGAAGGCGCGGTCGACAGGAAGATGGCCAGGCCCTTATCGGCGCGAGGCCCAATCACCTTGCCAAGTTCGGCGAGCGTCTCGGGCTGCGAGGCGTCGGCTGCCACATAATGGATGCGCGCGAGGAAGCCGTCGACGATATTTTTGCTCAGCTTGCGCTCTTTGACGATGCCGTCGAGCGCCGCCGCGGCGGTCGCACGGAAGGCGGCATCGTCGATCTGGCTGCGCGCCGTGCCGTAAATCTGCAGGTCGGCGGGCAGGAGCCCGTCTGCGTGCAGGCCGAACAACGACGGCAGCAACATGCGGCGCGACAGGTCACCCGTCGCGCCGAACAGAAGCAAAGTTTGGGCGGGTACCGCCATGCGCTACTTCCTCGCGGTAAAGAGGGCGTCGAGCGAGCTCGGCGCCTTCGGATCGATCTTTTCGAGGTGCGGATAGCGCAAGCCGCCGTCCCACGCGATGCTTACCGTGCGAAAATAATCTCCCTGCCGAACAAGCAGAGTGATGGGCTTGTTCGTGCCCTTTGCATCCTTGATCGCCTGCTTCAGATCTTCGTCGCTATACGCGGTTCCCTCGATCGCGAGGATCGTCGTGCCGTTGGTCAGACCCGCGTTGAAGGCCGGGCTATCCCACATCACCGTGGCAACCTTGCCTTCGCGGCTCATCGTGACGCCGATCGAATACATGAAGTCGGCCGACTTGCGCGCCTTGTCGCGCGACTTCTGCCATGGCCCTTGCTTGTCGGTGTAGACCAGCCGGTAGCCGCCGCGGGCGAAGCCGTCGAGCGGCGCCTGCGGTGCGACCATATCGACCCGCTGGTGGAGGAAGGTCGCCCAGTCGTACGGCTCAACCCGGTTGAGTGCGGCGACCACGTCGTCGAACGTATAGGTTAGCTCGCCCCAGTCGCGGTCCTGCCCTCCGAAGAAGAGCTTCGCGAAATCGTCGAGCGAGCGCTTGCCCTTCGACCGTTCACGGATCAGGCTGTCGGCATCGAGCCAGATCAACGCGCCCTCCCGATAATAATCCTCGGAGCGCTGCCAGTTCGACCAGGGCTGGGCGGCACGCCGCGCAATGATCGGATCGAGCGTCGTGTCTTCCAGCGGTCGCCATTGCTTGCCCGCCTGGGTGGCATAGCTCGCCGCGTCCGCGGCGAATTCGTCCAGCACCTCGTCCTTGCTGATCAGGCCGGCACGAGCCGAGAGAACATGGCCCCAGAATTGGGTCTGCCCTTCATAGACCCACAGCAGACTGTTTCCCATCGGCTGTCGGTAATCGGGTGTCCACAGATCCGCCGGGCGACGGAACTTGCCGTCCCAGCTATGCGTGAATTCATGCGCCAATATGTCGCGCGTCGCGGCGCCCGTATCCCAATCCTGGAAATAGCCCGACTTCACGCCGTCTTCCGACGAACGATGATGCTCAAGACCCTGGCCGCCGAGCGTATCGGACAGCGTGAACAGGAAGTCGTAATGATTGTAATGCTGCGTGCCGAACAGCTTGACCGCCTGTTCTACCAGCGCCTTGTGAGGGGCGATATGCTCGGCTTTTTCGGGCAGCTGCTCAGGCCGGTCGGCGATCACGTCCAGCGTCACGCTGTCAGACAGCGGTACGATTTTGGTATAACGTCCGGCGATGGTCGGTGAATCGACGAGCGTGTCGAATGCGACGATCTCATATTGGACCAGCCCGCCCTTCGCGGTGTCAGCGCCTGACGGACGCAGCGCGGTCGCCGAGGCCCAGCCATCCGGATAGGTGGCGCTTGGTGAGACCATGATCTGCCGGGTGAAATATCCGGCGGGATAGAGTGCAACCAGGTTCCATTCGAGATTGAGCATCACCGGGGTCATCACGGTGCGACCCTGATTGTCGGCGGTCGGCGAGAGATATTGGAACTTCGCTTCGATCGAATCGACGCCGGCGGGAATGTCGAGGTGGAAGGCGAAGACATCTACGGCATCGCGCTTCCAGGGGATGACCTTGCCGTTGGCGGTGAAGGTCAGACCGGCAACCTTGTTGATCTGGCCGGTCGGGCTGTGATTGCCGGGGAGCCATTTGGGGTAAAGCAGCACGAGGTGGCCTGGCCGCACCGGGATCGTCTCGGTGGTCCGGAAGATGCCATGCACGACGTCGGTCGCATCCACCGCCAGCCTGATCGTGCCGGGATAGGGGACATCC